>Ga0265339_10000636_pt1 | contig 27099 bp, 20 predicted proteins | sample 4CB219metaG_FD_202085 | JGI IMG/M metagenome (GOLD analysis project Ga0265339, IMG submission 202085) | Rhizosphere microbial communities from Carex aquatilis grown in University of Washington, Seatle, WA, United States - 4-CB2-19 metaG | ecosystem: Host-associated > Plants > Roots >... | reverse complement strand
GCCAGCTTGCTTTGCGCCGCGTCCACCAGCACCACTCCCAGGATCGGTCCAAACGCTCCCCACGTGGTAAGCCCGGTTGTCGTCGCTTGCGGCGCGCTCACCTTCAGCGATCCGCCGGCCAGCTCCCGCCCGTCCTGGTACGCCACCTCCGCCGTCTGGGTGGTCACGTGGTGCATCGGCTCGTACGGGACCATGTGCGCTTGCTGCGACGACACCAGCAGCGGCGTGTCTTCGTACTGCTCCGTCACCCGCGTGGCCAGAAAATTTGGCAACTGCGGAATGGTCTTGGCGACATACGTCACCGCTCGGCTCAGAATGGCGCGTTGTGTGGCCACATCCGGCGCGGGCTGCGCCGTAATCTCGCTCGCTGGAGGGTCGCGGAATTGCGACTCGTCAGCCATCGCCCGCAGCGTCTGCCGGCTCTTCTCGCCCGGCAGCAGCTTCTCCAGCTCGCTCTCGCGCGCCTGGCTCAGCCGCTCCGTCAGCTCCAGCCCCGACATTTGGAACGCGGCAAAAGCATCCGGTTTCCCGGCCACCGCGGCCAACTGCTGCCGTAACTGATCCACCGTGACGGCCTTGCTGGCAAAGGCAGGAATAGACAAGAAGAAAAGCGCAAGACAAAGAACGCAACGTCGCATGGCCATCATCTTTCTGGCCCCCGGGGAAAGCTGCATTCAAATCGAATCCAAGTTTAGACCGGGGACATGAGCCGCAGTTAGGACGAAAAGCAGCCCTGCAGATCCCTTATCCCTGTTCCCTGTTCCCTGTTCCCTTAGTCCCTAGCTCCCTGCCTTCGGCGCTTCCCACAGCTCCACCCGGTTGCCCTCCGGGTCCCAGATCCAGGCAAACTTCCCGTACTCGTGGTCCTCGCGCTTGGGGTCGATGCGCACGCCGGCCTCCTCAAGCTGCTTCAGCAGCTGGTCCAGGTCGTCCACGCGGAGATTCACCATGCACTGCTGCGGTCCGTCTCCGAAATACTTCGTGTCCTCGGGAAAGCGCGCAAAGACCGTCATTCCAAACGACTCCGGCCCATCGAACATCAGCGTCGTCTTGTCCCCCACGCCCCCAATCCCGAATTGCTCGGCATACCACGCCGTAAGCGCCGCCGGATCCTTCGCCTTCAGAAACACTCCCCCAACACCCAAAGCTTTCGCCATCGCTTTCTCCTTCTCATTGTTCTTAACATGCTCAAACAGTCAGCCATTGACTGCTTGCCAAGGGCCCGGCCCGGCACCTGAAACCTGATACCCGATCCTAATCTTCTCTTACCACGTCCTCGAACTTTGGTTTGTGCTTCACTTTTCTGCCGGCACGCTTGACATCATCCACCACGTGCACGGGTTTGGGCTGCCCCACGCGCTCTCGCGCATTGGCTTTGACCGCCTTTGCCGCCGAAAATTTCGCCAGTTTCTTCTTAGCCATGGAATCCCTGCTTGCTTCTTCTTGTTTGCCGGTTTTCCCAGAGTACACAAAAAAAACGGCAATGTCTCATGGAATGATCGAGATAAGCCCACAAAGTGCAGTGACTGTCCATTTTCGGACAGTTGATCTTGTCAGGGCGATAAGCCCCGGAAAACGAGCAACATATGGGAAAATCCGATTGCCAGGTGCACGAAGCCGGTTTGTGAAGTCGCGAGCATCATTTTCTCCTCTTGCGCCCAGAAATGGAAACGCCCGCGACGGATCGCGGGCGCACTCTCTACAACTGATTATCAGTGTAGCAGGGCCGGAATATAAGTCCCGGATTTGACGAACGTTTACATGACATTTTTCTTCTTATTTGGAATCATGCGTTTAAGCCAAATGTAACAGTTACAGAATTTTCGAGAGTCTTGACAAGTTTTCCACAGGGCAATGCGGGGGCCGGTATCGAAGCGTCCACTTAATCTGAAAATTATTTAGTGACGGAGAATCCCTCAGCCCACACAAGCAAGATCAAAAGCAAGATCAAAAGCGAGGGCAACAGCAGATTCCCTTCGGGAATGACAGAAAGAAAAGCAACAGCAAAAGCAAGGGCAAGAGTACGAGCAATTCCTTAAAGCGGTTCGTGTCGAGGAAGTAGCCTGCCGGAACGGGTGGAACCTTAGATCAGTTCGGTGGGCGGGGATCGCCTCTGGCCGTGCTTTAATCGCCATTTGCTGAAGGTATTCTGTCCAAGTTTGCCCTACACCAATTACTATGAAAGAACGCGCCCATTTTGGAGGCCACGGTGTCTTCGGGCCGGGGCTGAGCATAGATCAAACCAACCGAGATCAATCCAGCCGTAAAAGCCCCCTTTTCAGGGGAAGGAGTGTTCCATTGAGCGATCGTTTTCTGTTTACTTCAGAGTCAGTGACTGAAGGCCATCCCGACAAAATAGCGGACCAGGTTTCCGACGCCATCCTCGACGCCTGCCTTGAGCAGGACCCCTACAGCCGCGTAGCGGCCGAGACCCTGACCGCGACCGGCCTGGTGGTCATCGCGGGCGAGATCACTACCAATGCGTACGTGGACTTCCAGTCGCTGGTGCGCGGCGTGGTGCAGTCGATTGGCTATGACAATGCGACCTACGGATTCGACTCCAACACCTGCGCCGTAATCTCCAGCATTAACAAGCAGTCGGCGGATATCGCGATGGGTGTGGACAAGGACGGCGCGGGCGACCAGGGCATGATGTTCGGCTACGCCACCAACGAAACGCCGGAACTGATGCCGGCGGCCATTTCACTGGCCCACAAGCTGACCCGGCGGCTGAGTGAAGTGCGCAAGAGCGGCAAGCTGCCCTACCTGCGGCCGGACGGCAAGAGCCAGGTGACGGTGGAGTACGACGAGAACCGCAAGCCGGTACGGGTGGACGCGGTGGTGATCAGCTCGCAGCACTCCGAGACCGTGACCAACGAGGAGTTGCACGCCGACATCCTGAAGTACGTGATCCAGCACGAGATTCCGGCGAAGTTGCTGGACGAGAACACCAAGTACCACATCAATCCGACGGGGCGGTTCGTGATTGGCGGGCCGATGGGCGACACCGGCCTTACCGGCCGAAAGATCATTGTGGACACCTACGGCGGCTCGGGCCGGCACGGCGGCGGAGCCTTCAGCGGCAAGGACCCGACCAAGGTGGACCGTTCCGCGGCCTACATGGCCCGGTACATTGCCAAGAACATTGTGGCGGCGGGGCTGGCGGACCGCTGCGAGGTGCAGCTGGCCTATGCCATTGGCGTGGCCGAGCCGGTAAGCGTACTGGTGGAGACGTTCGGCACCGGCAAGCTCTCAGGCCCCCAGCTCACGGAGCTGGTGCGCAAGAATTTCCCGCTCACTCCGAAGGCAATCATCGATCACCTGAAGCTGCGCCGTCCTATCTACCAGAAGACGGCGGCCTATGGGCACTTTGGCCGCACGGAGCCCGAGTTTACCTGGGAGGCGACAGACAAGGCAGAGAAGCTGGCGGAGCAGGCGAACGCGGTGGCCGCGGCGAAGTAAGTTTTCAGTTGTCAGTTTTCAGTTGTCAGTGAGGGACCCTTCGGGGTCCCTTTGCTGTTGGTGGGAGTTTTCAAGTATTGCATCAAATTGGAGTTGTGCACCAATTTTTTGTTTTGCACCATATTGATTAGTTGGTGCATAATGTGGTTATGAGAACCAGCATCAATTTCGATGAAGATGTTCATTTTTTCGCCTCTGTCTACGCGAAGGCGAAGGGGATTGGCTTGAGCGAGGCGGTGAATGAACTGATTCGACGGGCCGAAGCAGCTCCGCCGCCACCTGCGCCTGAGATCCGTCGTTCAGCGAGCGGTCTTCCCATGTTTCCGCCGACCGGAAGAACAATCACGTCCAAGATGGTTAAGGAAATAGAAGAGGAAGAATTTGATCCGGAAAAGTTTGCTTGATTTGAACGTTCTGATCGCACTCACTGAGCCTGGGCACCAGCACCATGAGAGAGCTCAGGAGTGGTTCATCTCTTCCCGCCGGGAGAGCCTTGGCATTTGTCCGCTAACGGAGTCAGGGTTTGTCCGCGCCACGACAAATCCAGCATTCCGTCCCGGCCCGCATAGCCTTGAGCAAGCCATAGCCATTCTGCAAAGGCTCAAAGCGCATCCCGCCTATTGGTATTGGGAGATGAAAGAAAGTTGGGTGGCGCTTACCGCTCCATTTGTGGACCGGATCTTCGGTCACCAGCAGACGACCGATGCTTACCTTCTGGGCCTGGCCATCAAAGAGGATGGTGTCCTGGTAACGCTCGATTCGGGGCTCAGGTATCTGGCCGGGGCGGAATTCAGCAAGAACCTGCTTGTGCTTGGCTGATTTGGGCTGGTTTTTCGGCTGGTTTTTCGTTCCCGGGATACTCCCCTTGCATTCAAAGGGGAGTTGGCATGCTTCCCATGGAACACAAGGGGAGCAGAAGGACAACGCCAAGCTCGAGTTTCTGCGCGGAACGCTGGACGTGTTGATTCTCAAATCCCTGCTGTGGGGGCCGCTGCACGGGTACGCCATCACGAACTTCATTCGGCAGCAGAGCGACGATGCGCTGATGCTGGAGGAGGGAACGCTCTATCCCGCGCTGTGGCGGCTGGAGAACAAGCGGCTGGTGGAAGCGGAGTGGGGGCTCTCAGAAAACAAGCGCAAGGCGAAGTACTACCGGCTGACGACTGAGGGCCGGGAGCGGGGGCATGAAATCGATCCCATCACGGCGCTGCGCAACCCGTAGCGGCAAGGTACTTCTTTGTCCGATCCGCGTCTGAAACCATACAATGCACAAGAAAAGCGTACGAACTGTTCGGAGGAATGACCGGATGCGAATTGTTGCGTTCATTGCAGTGGCGATGGGTGTATGCTCGGCCGGCGCACAAACCGGCGCGCACTGGAGTTACCTGGGCAAGGATGGGCCGATGAATTGGGGAAAGCTGGATCCGGCCTACCAGGCGTGCAGGGAAGGGCGGGAGCAGTCGCCTATCGACATTCGAGGCGCGCACCTGAACAAGGAGCTTCCCGCAATCGAGTTTCATTACCTGGCAGCGCCATTGACGCTGGTGAACAACGGGCACAGTATCCAGGCGGATGTGCATCCGGGCAGTTACATGGTGTGGGGCGGAACGCGCTATGACCTGGTGCAGTTTCATTTTCATCATCCCGGCGAGGAGGCCGTGAAGGGCAAGCTGACGGACATGGACATCCACCTGGTGCACCGGAGCGCCGATGGAAAGCTCGCTGTCATCGCGGTACGTCTGGGGCTTGATGTGGGCGATCCCAACGCGACCCTGGCCGCGCTGTGGGAGCATCTGCCGGCACAGGAGGGACAGTCGGAAGAGATTAAAGACCTGGTGAATCCGGGGGGACTTTTGCCGGGGGACCGCGGGTACTGGACATACATGGGATCTCTGACGACGCCGCCATGCACGGAAGGAGTGCGCTGGCTGGTAATGGAGCAGGTGCTGAACGTGAGCCGGACGCAGTTGCGGCAGTTTGCAGAGAAGTTCCGGGTGAACTCGCGGCCGATCCAGGACACGCATGGGCGGAGGATCGAAGCCAACGAGTAGGGCAGGAACGAGTGAGGCGGCTGGGCAATGCCTGCTGATAGCGCGGTCCGGGTAGTGGGTTGGGGCGGAGTTGTGGGGTCAAGGTACTGGATGGCGCTTGCGGCGGCCGCATTATTGGCTTCGGCCCTGCTCCCCCCCGCTCCGTTGCGAGCGCAACCGCAGGACGTTACGGGCGCATACGACGGGGAGATCGGTTCGCTGGAGGCAACGCTTCATTTGCGGATGCGCGATGGCGCGCTGACGGCGACGCTGGACCATCTCGACCCCGCGGCTCCATGGATGTTTACGTGCTCTGACGTGCACCTGGCAGGCGCGAACCTGACGTTTACTGTGCCGTCGGTTCACGCGGTCTTCAGCGGAGTGTTGAACGGCAGCGGCCAGACCATCACGGGGCAGTGGACACAAAAGGGCCAATCGGTGCTGGTGATTTTCTCGAAAGAGAAATTCGTTCCCGCCGCAAAGCCCTCCGCGGTCGATGGCATCTGGCTGGGTACGCAGCAGAGCGCCGGCGTGTCAACGCGGGTACAGATTGTGGTGCGCAGCGATGCGAGCGGGAAAGAATATTGCACCGTGGACGCGCTCGACCTCTACTACATGGATCTGGAATGCAGCGATGCGGCGCTGCGAGGGAATGAGTTCTCATTCTTTTTGCCGACCGGCGCCACGAAGTTTACGGGAACGCTGTCTGCGGACGGAAATACGCTGAGCGGCAACTCCTTTGTAAAGGTGATCGAGGGCGGCGTCACGAAGGTTATCTCAGTTCCTTTGACGCTGACACGCCAGACCACCCTGACAGCGGAGAAACCGCGGCCGGGTGCGAGCTATCAGCCGGCGATGGCGCCGGTGGGCGCCGATCAAATGCAGCAGGTTCTGGCTGCCGATTTGGCGGGTGCGCTGAAAGACGGAGAACTGGCACCTTCAACAGGCGCGGGAGTTTCCATCGGTGTCTATTCTCACGGGGTGAGCCGGGTGTTCTCGTTCGGCGCGGCCAAGCCCGAGTCGATTTTCGAAATCGGATCGATTACCAAAATGTTTACGGGGCTGTTGCTCGGGCAGATGGCGGCGCAGAAGAAAGTTCGCCTGGACGAGCCGGTGCGCGAGCTGCTTCCGGCTGGAGCGATTGCAAAACCGGCCGGGCCCGAAATCACGCTGCTGGACCTGGCGGCGCAGCGTTCGCGCCTGCCTTCAATGCCTGACAACATCAGCGTTGCCAACATGGATCAACCGTACGCGGATTATCACACGGCCGATCTGATGGCGTATCTGGGCAGACGGGGCGTTGCCAATCCATCTCCCAAATATTCCGAATTCGACAGCCTCGGGTTTGGATTGCTCGGCGTGGCGCTGGCGGACCGCGCCGGGGTGTCGTACGGGCAGCTTGTTCAGGACGAGATCGCCGGGCCGCTTGGAATGAAGGACACCTCAGTCACGCTCACGCCGGCGCAGCAGCAACGCATGCTTCCGGGGCACGACGAATTCCACGGCCCGGCGAAGGCGTGGGATTCCGACGCGCTGGCGGGAGCGATTGCGCTGCGCTCGACCGCGCCCGATATGCTGGCGTACCTGGCTGCCTGTCTGCACCCGGAGACGATTGAGAACCGGAGCCTGCCGGCCGCCGCTACATTGCCGGAGGCAGTTCGGCAATCGCTCAAGTTGCGGGGCGAGCTGACAGCGGGGATGGTAGTAACATCAGGCTGGCTGTTTGAGAAGGCGACCGGCAATTACTGGCACAACGGGGCAACCGCGGCGTACAGTTCCTACGCGTTCTTCAATCCCAGTGAGGACTTTGCCGCCGTGGTGCTGTTAAACACGTCGCCGGGAGTGAATGGCTCGTTTGTGGAGATTCTGGGGCGGCACGTGCATCAGCGCCTAGCGGGAAAGCCGGCGCTCGCTCTTGGCAACTGAGCCCCGCCCTCGGCGCCAGGTTCAACGCACAAGCGGGAAGAAGCGCAGCTCGATGACGTCACCAGCGCGATGGACTTCAATGCCGATCAGGTCCGCGACGATGTAATCGGCTTCTTTCAGGCGCTCCGTTGGATGCGAGAAAGTAGTGGCGATCACGATGCATCCCGCCGCGCGGCCGGCAGCCACACCGGACGCGGCATCTTCAAAGACTACGCAATGGGCCGGATCCACGCCGACAAGCTCTGCTCCGGCGAGGTACGGGGCGGGGCTGGGCTTGCCCTCGAGGACAGTTTCCGCTGTGACGAGGCGATCAGGAACGGGGATTCCTGCCGTGGCCAGGCGGACCCGCGCCAGGCGATCCGTCGCGCTGGTAACCACGGTCCAGCAGCCCAGAGGCAGGCGCTCAATAAGTTCGCATACGCCGGGCAGAACGACCAGGCCATCCGTGTCTTCAATTTCGAAATCTTCAACGATGCGCGTCTCGGACTCATCGTCGAGATCGGGGCGAAGCGTGCGCACGCTGTCAATGGTGCGCCGGCCATGGATCACGCTGAGAGCGTAATCGGGGTCGACGCCGCGCATGAGCGCCCACCTGCTCCAGCTCCGCTCAACGGAACCAATGGAGGAGATGAGGATGCCGTCCATATCAAAGAGGACGCCCTTGCAGGTAACGGTAACCGGGGAAGAGGATACGGAAAGAACCATCCCTTCAATTCTAGAGGCGGCATTTCCGGAAACGTTCCGAGGCGTACCCCTGCGGTTCATGAAGGAAAGTTCATTTACGTCCGGGCAATGGCCGTGCTACTCTCGGGGCCAACGGGTCAAATCTCGAGCAACAGTAGAAGAGAAAGCTCCTTTGTCGCAGTCCGTACGCCGACCCCAAGGGCCCCCTGGCTGCGGCTGCGAAATGAAGTTATCAACGACCCACTTCCCTGCCGGTTTGACACATCTTTGCATCTCGCGTTGCCAGTGAGGGCCATGAGTCACCTTATTGCGCCCGCGCATCGGCGAATCCTGCCTGCGTGATCGATGGAGTGAAGATGATTTGCAAGATCAAGTTCCGCGTTGTGGCCTGCGTGGCCGCTTTGACAGTCCCGAGCCTCCTTGTGGCCGACAATGGAGCCTACTCAGGAAGCAGCGGTTCGTTTTCAGCGCCCACTACTACAGGCCAGGCCATCGCCGTTGTGGGAGTTCCTCTCTCCGGCACCACCGCAGCGCTGACATTCTCATGCCCCATCACGTCTTTTGGCGCCGGGACGTACCAGTGGAACTGGCAGTGTGCCGGGGGCACGATCACCGGGAGCAGCACCGACAACACGCTGTCGTTGACTGCGACCTTCCTGTCGGGCACCATGACGCTTTCCGGATCGGGCGGGGGGCGAGGCGGAAATGTGCATTACTGGTATGAGTTTTCCGGCACGTTCAGCGGAACCATCAATCTGAATGGCGCCAGCCAGGCAATCCTCGGGTCAGTATCGGCCGCAGTCAAGACCAGCGCTCCGCTGGGCAGCGGGAGCGCAGCGGTTACCGGGCTTTCTCTCGGGTGGAACTCTGAATACAGCCCTGTTCTTGTGGCCAGCGGAGGAACCGCGCGCCTGCGCTTCGCGGATAACCTCACCGGATTGCACCCGACGACTTATGGAACCTGGGGCAACGGAACCGGCCAGTTTGAGTCGATTGCTGGTCTCGCGCGTGACGCGAGTGGCCGGATTTACGTTTCCGATTCCACCCTGGGTAGGCTGGTGCGGATTGACAACCTGAACGGAAGCAACTGGTTGGAACTGGGAAGTCCCGGGACGGGAGCGCTCCACTTCAGCGGACCGGGCGGTGTGGCAATCGACGCATCCAATAGGATCTGGGTGGCCGATGCGGGCAACAACCGCATTGTCCGGTTCGACGGCATGAACGGAACCAACTGGACCTCCTTCGGCGCCGCCGGCACAGGCGTTGACCAGTTCAGCAGCCCTTTGGCGGTGGCATTTGACGCGCAGGGACGCATCTACATTGCGGATTCAGGCAATGGCCGCCTTGTCCGCATGGACAACCTCACGGGCGCCAACTGGACCATTCTGAGCACGATCGACATTGGGGTTTACGCATACAACCTCTCCGGCATTAACGGTGTGGCCGTGCTGCCGAGTGGACAGATTGTGGTGTCGACCGCGGCTGGATGGCTGATGCGGTTCGGCGACATGACTGGCGCCAACCCCACCATTGAATCCTGGTCTGGGTCGCTTGCGGGCATCAGCTCCGATCCCGCCGGCGCGGTCTTCGCGGTGGGTGGATTTACTCCCGGGCTGGGCGAGACACTGGGCCCCGCCGGGACAGGAGTTTTCACGGGAAACATCGGACTGCCGGGGACGCTCCAGCCCAGCGCCGTGCTCGCCCTGGCCAAGAGCGTAACTCCGCCCGCAGCGCCAGTAACATCGGTGGGCTCGTTGTCATTTGGCAGCCAGAACGTTGGCGAGCCAAGCGCCGGCAAGGTAGTAACACTGAGGAATTTTGGCGGAACGCCGATGACGATTTCATCCATCGTCGCCGACGCGGATTACACGGTTGCGGATAACTGCCCGGCATCGCTCGCCGGGGGCAACTCCTGCGCAATCACAGTCAAGTTCGATCCCACAGCAACTGGATCGAGAACGGCGACGCTTTCGATTTCGACAGTGAGTGTTCATCCGCTTCTCCATTTGCCGCTGTACGGCACCGGTACCGCACCAACAGCCGTGATTGTTCCGGGAGCGCTGCAGTTCCAACCTCAACTGGTCAGCACTGCCTCCGCTCCTGAAACTGTGCTGCTGAGCAATACGGGCACGGGACCGCTGACAATTGCTTCAATTACTGCCGCGGGAGATTACTCGGTCTCAAGCAATTGCCCCACGGCGATTGCGCCGCAGAACGGATGCACCCTGCAAGTCACGTTCAAACCGGTGGCAAGCGGATTACGAACCGGAACGCTTTCCATCAGCGACGACGCCGTGGCGTCAGGAGCTACGCAGAGCGTGAGCCTAAGTGGCACTGGTTCAACAACGGCGCCGGCAATTACAGTGAGCCCCGGCAGCCTGCTTTTTCCCAGCCAGCAGGTGGGTGTAGCCAGCGCCGCGCAAACCATCACCCTTAAGAACGCGTCCACCTCGGCGGTGACGCTGTCTGCCCCGGCGTTTCCGGCGGGATTTACCGGAACAAACAAGTGCGGGACAACCCTGGGCGCAGGCGCCTCGTGCACCATCCTGGTGCAGTTTGTGCCGGCGGCGGCGGGGCCGGTCAGCGGAACCATCTCGATCCCTGTTACCGGCTTAACCGCGCTCAGCGTGGAAGCAGCTGGAACGGGCGTAACATCCGCCAAGGCTGCACTCAAGGTTAGCCCATCGCCGCTTGACTTTGCCGGTTATGTTGTGGGCGACAATCCGTCGCTCAGTCTTACGGTGCATAACTCAACGGGTATCCCGGTCGGAATCCGATCCCGTTTGCTTGCTGGCTCAAGCGTGTTCTCAGTAACAGGGAGCACTTGCCCGGCAATCCTGACGGGAGGAGCATCGTGCACTGTGAACATCACCTTTATCCCCACCGCAGTTACGACTTACTCGGCCAGTTACACAATCATTGAGTCTTCCGGGGCAAAAACCGTGGTTTCCATTACCGGTACCGCGACTCTCGGCAACTGAATCAGCGCCTCGGCGCGGAGAATGTGACTTTGTGGGGAACCGCCAGGCTCGCCGCAGCGTGGACCGTTACACTTCTCCGCCCGCGCTGAACCTGGTCCTGACTCACTGTCAGCGCGCCGTTGGCGATGGCCGCGTTGCCGCTGAAGCGGTCAAAGTCTGAAAGTGCCGGCGGCACATCCGGGCCCTTCATGCCGCCCTTGCGCCAGTCGAAATCCAAGGTTCCGTTGGCAGACGCGGCAAGGTCCTTATCGGTAAAGCCCGACATACTAAGCTTGCCGCTCCCGGCTAAGTTGGCGCCGGACCACTTCATGTCCAGCAGCGCGCCAACCAGTGCGGGCTTGAGTCCGGTGAACACGGCAGCAATTGTGTACTGGGGCTTGTCCCCTGCCTGAAGCGCAGCAGTGCCGTTGAGATTTCCTCCCAGCATTGAAGCATTGATCGAAGTAAGTTCGACGGCGGATCCCGCGATCTTGACGTTTGCAGTTACGCCTGTAGCGGCAAAGGGTCCAAAGGAAAGCGAATCGGCTTGCACCGAGCCTTTTGTCCCCGGCCAGGCAGGTGCGGCGCTGGGGTTGAAGCGGTCAAGCAGTGAAGAAAGCAGCGTGCCTTTTTGATGCGCGCCGAGGAGGGCGCCCTCCACCTCGGCCGTGTCAAGCGAGCTGAAGTGCGCGGTAAACTGCGGGGCGCAATCCGCGGGCGGGGTACAGGCGCCGGGGAGCGCCAACGTTGCAGTTCCCTTCACCGGACCATAGGAAAACTCGATCGGGTCCCACTTCATGGCGCCGTTGTCGAAGTGCAAAGTGGCCTGGTGGATGAGGACGGCGTTGGCCAGGAACGATGGCTTCCAGTTTGCGTCGCGGAAGGCGATGGAGCCGCTGCTATGGACCGACGGTGCGGGCGGAGCGGCCGGACTACCGAGCGTGACTTCAATCGGCGGCAGCCAGGGACCGGATGACTCGAGATCGAGTGATGCGGGCTCGCCGGCAAGCTGGCTGAGCGACGTCTCAGCCGATTCGCCGCCGGAATGCGCGAACTCGCGAAGACGCGCGATGGAAACGGAGCCGTGCAGCCCGACCTGGAAGCCGGTGAGGGACAAGCGCGCCCGCACTGCAATGGGCGCGGGGCCTCCCGCGGGAAGAGTGAACGAGGCGGCGAGCGCAGCGTTCTCGCCCGGTAGAGCAGGCGCCGGCTCCAGGTTCAGGCGGGCAACTGCAACCGGACGCGATAGCGAGTCGCCGGTGAGGCTGAGGCCAACCAGCGTCAGGCCGCCGGTGAGCGGTCCGGCGGGCGCGCGGGGAGCGGCGGTGTGGTTGCCGGTTTTACGGGGTTGCGCCGCGGGCACAGCGGTGACGGCCGCGGGATTGTAGACCAGATGACCGCTGAGGTTCCCGGCCGCCCGAAGGCTCGCATCCACGTTGTTGCGCACAGTGCGCAGCACGTCCAGGCCGGCCTGCGCGGGGATGCGATCGAGATCCAGCGCCAGGTGCAGCGGCTGCCCCGCGGGCGGAATGCTGCCGGTGAGACGGGCATGGCCGCCGCCCACCGGCGAATTGCAATCCAGCCCTTCTGCGCTGCGCCCGGCAATATGCAATACAAAGGTGCATGCGGCGTCAAAGTCGATGGGCGCGGCCGGAGCAAATTCTTCGCGATGCACACCGGTAGCGCGCAGGCTGGCTTGCACGTGGGCCAGATCCGCAGTGCCGTCCAGGTGCAGCTCGCCGCGCAAGTCGCCGCGCCAGCCCTGGTCAGAACCGAGCAGCAGGCGGGTGAGCTGGCCAAGCTGGGCATCGCGCCATTCGCCGTCGAGATGGAGAGGCATCTGGCTGAACTGGGTTGCGGGGCGCAGCCTGCCGTCAAGATGCACAATGCCGGTGTCAGCCAGGTCGAGGCTTACATCGGTGCGCGCCGGTTGCCCCTCCAGCCGCACGCGCCACTCGCCATCAGATTCCTGCCAGAGCGCGGCATCTGCGTTGAGCAACGAATAAGGAAGCTTTTCCAGGCCGTTCTTGACATTGATGCGCGAGTTTGTGGCCTCAAGGTAAGCGCGAGGTGCAGCGCGGCGCCGGCCTGAAGCGGCTGCAGCATTGCGGAAGAGCGAGTCGATATTCCACCGGCCGTCGGCGGTGCGGATGAGATTCAGGCTGGCTTCGTCCACGCTGATGCGGCTGATTTGCAGCCTGCCGCGCCACAGAGATGCAAAGCGGATAGACGCAACCACGCTGTTGGCGTGGAGAACGGGCTCCGCACTGTAGGCCGGGTCCTCCTCGACGGTGAGATCGGTAAGGAGAAATGCGGGACGGGGAAGCAGGCGGAGTTCCACTCCGGAAAGGCGCACCGGGCGGCCCACCGCGGCGGAGACAAGCTGGGAGATGCGGTTCTTGTAGCGGCTCATGCCGATGAGCGGGGGGACAATAGCCAGCGCCAACACAAGGGCGATGAGGCCCACCCCCAACCACAGCTTTCCCTGGTGCCGCGGCCTCTGCTGGTTCTCTTCGCTCATTTCATTCAATCGTAAACGGTAGCCGCGGCGGATGAGGCTGGATGCTTCATCAGCAGTCGGCCACCCTGCTCACGACTCGCCGCGAAAACCGGCGCCTGCTCCGGCACCGCGCCGAATCGTCGTTCGCGATGGCGGAAGTCGGCGAGTGCCGCGTCGAAGTCGGCCTCGTCGAACTCCGGCCACATGCGCGGAGTGAATGCCAGCTCTGCGTAGGCGGATTCCCACAGCAGATAATCGGATAACCGCTGCTCGCCTCCGGTGCGGATGAGCAAATCAACCTCGCCGCTTTCTCCGGCCAGCTTGCGCGTGATCATGTCGCTGAGGCCTTCCGCGCTGGCCGTTCCCGCGCACGATTCAATGCAGGCGCGCGCGGCACGGGCAATGGAATCGCGCGCGGAGTAGTCGATGGCCACGCGAAGGTGCAGGCCGCGGCCATGCGCCGTGGCAGCTTCCGCCGTCTCAATGGAGCGCAGCACTGCTGCGGGGAGCCGGTCGCGGCGGCCAATCACCTCCAGGCGCGCGCCGCGCTGCCGCATACGCTCCGTCTCCAGGCGCAGGAATGCGCGCAGCAGCCAGAAGATGCGATCGACCTCCGCGGGCGGCCGGCGCCAGTTGTCGGACGAAAACGCGTAGAGCGTGAGGCAGCGGATGCCGGTGTCCGAGGCGTGCTCCACAATGCGCCGCGCAGTGCTCAGTCCGGCGCGATGACCGGCCACGCGCGGCATGCCGCGGCGCCGCGCCCAGCGGCCATTGCCGTCCATGATGATGGCGACGTGAAGATCGCGTTTGGTTTCGCTGTTCATTTCATGTTCCTCTTCGATTGCATGCGCGCGATTCATCCCTTTTGTTGATCAACCGGAACCACTGAAGTATTCGGCGCACTCGGATTGCCCATCGCAGGCAGCACACCGTACCAGTCGATTTTCCGGGTGAAATACATCACTGCGGCCACGGCGAGAAAGCTGGCCACTGCACCCACAATCAGCGCGTTGTCTTCAAGGCGCAGAAGCGTGTAAATGAGCCCGTAGAGAAGACCGAAGATGCCAAAGGCCCGCAGACCCTGGATACGGCTGGAAAACACCCGCGCTGCGTTGGCCGCCAGCAGCGATACCGTGGCTGCGCCTGCGATAAGGAAGCTCCAGTCGAAACCGATCCGCTCTGCCAGGGAGAGAAGCAGGAGATAAAAGATAATCTGCGCAAAACCCGCCAGGACATACTGCGCCGGATGAACGCGCTTGCCGGTGCTGACCTCAAACATGAAGTACGTCAGAAACAACAGTCCCAGAAACAGAAGCACATATTTGAGCGCACGGGTTACGGACTGGTAGGGATCGGCGACTTCAATAAAGGAGACGCCGAGAGCCGTTGCATCCAGGCCTGTGATGCTATAGCTCAGTCCCTCCGCGCGAACTCCGCGAGCAATAAATGGGACAGACCACTCGGCGCTGTGACCCTGCGGAGTCACGGACCGGTTGACTGGGAGAAAGCCTCCATCGAAGCTGGGGCTTGGCCAGTCTCCCTGCTCGGTAACGCGCGTCGTCTTGCCGTACGCGAGCACGGCGATCCTCTGCGCTCCGGAAAAGCGCATCGCGACCGAGGCCGTGAAATTCGCATCCGGTTTGGCGAACTCACTTGCGCCGGCCCCGAAAAGCGTTAGCCGCATCAGGTTGCTTGGATCCTGATTGGTTGTCAACTTGTCTGCAACCCGAGCCGGCACCAGTGTGACCGTTTTGCCATTAGCCTTGAGCGTTGCATCCGCCAGCGCGCCGCGGGCATCGCTCACGCCCACCACAATCTCCGCGCGGCTCCAGTCCAACACGGCGCCCTCCGGCGCGTCAGCCGGCACGCCGCGCAGATCGAATACCGCATCCAGATTAAGGTCGGCCTGGAAGACCGGAACCTTGAACAACGAGCGGCGGCGCTCCTCGGTCACCGTCTTCACCGCGGCTGAAGCCTGCGCGGGAAACACCAGATAGGTTGCCCTCTCCGGCGGCTTGCCCGGAATCGTGCAAGGAATTGCCAGCACGGGCCCGAGGAAAGTCTGTTGCCCACCCACGTGGCCGCTGATCTCCCTGACCACGTCTGCTTCGCGGCCCGTCCGCTCCTGGACCAGGTCCCCGACGAACCACGATGGGATGGTCATCGAGAGCGCCAGACCACAAACAACCAGAAGCTTCACGCCCATTGAGCGCGATCGAATTCTGTCTTGAATGCCTGACTGCAAGTTTGCAAATCCGCCCATTTTCTTTGCCTTTCTTTAAATGCTTTGCGATGCAAAGTTACTGCCCAAATTTTTTTACGCCCGCGACGGGCTCAGCCTGCGCATCGCCGGCTCCGCATCCTTCGCTCCCCGCGCCGCGTCGCGCACCACCTGCTCCAGCGTCTCCAGATATTCCAGATATCGTTTGCGGCCCGCAGGCGTGATGCGGCAGACGGTGAGCGGCCGGTTCTTGTCGACGCCCTTCACAATCTCCACCATCTCTGCTTCCTCCAGCACGCGAAGATGGCGGCTCAGGTTGCCGTCAGTGAGCGAGCACAGTTGCTTCAGGTCGCCGAACGTAACGCCCTTGGCGTTGGTGATGAGCGAGGTGAGCACGCTCAGGCGCGCGCGTTCATGGATGACGCGGTCAAGGCCCTCGTACGCGAAGCGTCCTTCGCCGGACTCGCGCTTAGACTTCATCGGTCTCCTCCCGGGTGAACTGCAGAATGGCGCCCACCAGCAACTGTCCTGCTCCATAGGAAATGCCCATGGCCCACGGTGAAAATGCGCGCGCATCGCCCAGCGCCACGCAGAACAACCCCGTGGCCAGGTACCAGACACCGGCCAGCAGCATCAGGCGCGGCAAAAAACGGCACGACGAGAACACGCCCAGGCTGAATGTGATTTGCCACAACCCGGGGAGCACCCACAACGCGCCGGGGACAAAGGCTGTGAGGACCACGGTCAGCAGCGCGCCGGCTACGGCCGAGGGCAGAAACTGCTCCACTGCCATGCGGATCATCTCGTCGGCCATGCCGGAGTGGATGCGCCGCGTGCGGGCGTGCATCTGCGTGCCGATGAGGGCCGCGGAAATTACCGCCGTGCCCACCCATACTGCAAGATAGGCGGAGAAACGATGGGGAACATCGGGAATAAACAGCGCCTGCCACGCCGCCGCCAGCACTGCAATCAGGCCGGTTGCGCAAAGGGTCGCGGGCCCGTAGCCGCGAAACTCGGTGCTGCGCGCCATCTGGCGGCGAATGCTGCTGATGTCACCAAGCGCTTTGTTCAGGTCGCTCATGCGGTTTACACTTTGCATTGCAAAGTAACGCATCCCCACGCCGTTGTCAACCCGGAAGCAAAATCCCGCAGCAAAATCAATCCGCCGGCACGGCCTCCACCCGCGCATGTTCCGCCGCGGACGAAAGCCCAAAGCGCTGGTTCAGCACGCACAGGCTGACGATGTACATGAGAACCTGATCGTTGGCAGTACGCGCGCCCACATCCATACCCGGCAGGCGGTCAAGAAGATCGACGATCTTTCTCTGATCGAAGAACGGCAGATCGCGCAGCGCCGATCCGCGCAGTATGTCTTCAACGAATGTCTGGAAGCTGCTGTCAGCGCTGACTGTGGCCGGCGGGCTCAGGAACGGGTGCTTCTGGCGCCGGTAAACAGTGTCGGTGATTACGTCCTTCACCGCCTCGCGCAGCACAAACTTCTCCGTCATCCCGCGGATCTTCTGGTTCACCGGCTGCGACGCGATCAGCTCCACCAGCTTGTGATCGAGGAACGGCACCCGGCCTTCAATCGAATGCCCCATCTCCATGCGGTCGCCCAGCATGGTCAGGATGTATCCGGCCATCACCGTCTTTGACCACAGATAGAGCGACTGGTTGAGCGGGTCGCGTCCGGTGAGCTGCCGCGGCACGTAGGTCTCGTCCAGAATGGCGTAATTGCCCTCGCATTGTCCGTAGCGCTCAAAGAAATCCGGCGCCAGCAGCGGGCGCAGCTTGACCGCGCGGGAAGAGAACGTCTCAATCCACGACGGCGCGTATCCCAGAATGCGCTTCACCCCGTCCAGCGGGCCGATCTCGCCGTCGGGCAGCAACAGCCCGCGGCTCACGGTATTGTGCTCGTCCAGCCACGTAAGCAAGTCGCGGATGGCTTCAGGGTCCTGGCCTTCGCGGTTGTAGAGCAGCATGTCACGCCGGAAGTGCGGATAGCCGCCCAGGATTTCGTCTGAGCCTTCGCCGGTGATCACCACCTTGTAGCCGGCGTCGCGCACCGCCTTGCTCAGGACGTACTTGGCCACGCCATGCGCATTGATGCACGCCGTCTCCGCTTGCGCAATGGCATCGGCAAAGTTGTCTGCAAGGTCGCGCTGGCAAATTGGAATCGCATGAAACTCCGCTCCTGCGCGCACCGCCATTTCCTTGGCGATCGGGCCTTCGTCGTACGCGGCATCTTCAAACGTGAGCGTGAAGGCGCGGATGGGCTCGGGATGATGCAGCGCCGCCAGCCCCAGCACCGAGCAGGAGTCCAGGCCCCCGCTCAGATAAACGCCCACCGGAACATCGGCGCGCAGACGAATGCGCACAGCCTCTTCCAGTTCGTGCCGGAACTCCGCGGCATAATCGGCATCCGATCGCGATGGCGCATTTTCGGCCGCCAGTGGATAGTTGAAGTCCCAGTACTGCTCCACTTGTACGTGATCTTCCGTGGCCAGCAGGAAGCAGCCGGGCGGAACCTGGAAGACGCCGTCATAAAGCGTTCGCGCCTGGTGGCCGCCAAACGCCATGGAGTGGTAGACGCTCTCCTCGTCCCAGCGCGCCGGTACGCCCGCGGCAAAAAGCGCCTTCACTTCTGAGGCCACTATCAGCGCGCCCTGGTGCCATGCATAGAACAGCGGCTTGATGCCAAAGCGATCGCGCGCGGCAAACAGGCGTCTCCGCGTTTCGTCCCACAACACCAGCGCGAACTCCCCGCGCAGATGATGAAGGCAGTGCACGCTGAAGTCCTCGTAGAGGTGCAGCGCAATTTCGCTGTCTGATCGTGTGCGCAAACGGTGCCCGCGGCTCTCCAGCTCGCGCTGGATGGCCTCAAACCCGTAAAACTCGCCATTGACCACAATCCGTGTGCGGCCGTCTTCGCTGGCAATGGGCTGGTCGCCGGTGACCAGGTCGATGATGCTGAGGCGCGCGTGTCCCAGGCCCACTCTTCCGTCGCGTGAAACCCAGTGCCGTTGGCCATCCGGGCCGCGATGATACAGACTGCGCGTGGCGCGATCGAGCGTCGCCGGCGAAACAGGTTCACGGCGCGAAAACACTGCGACGATTCCACACATGACAAAAAGTCCTTTTCTGCAACTGGGTTCTGCGTCTGAAACCTGGGGGAAACGTGGGGAAGCTGCGTCGAATTATCGCACCCGGCTTTCGCAATGAGCTACTCAAATCCGCGGCTGTGGCTCGTGGTCGCGGGCAACGTTCGTCTTCGCTCCAAGTCCTGATCCGGGTTGTGTCCCTGCCCGGCGCGGCGCTATAGTCTTTGGGTCGGCAGTTCTATTCCTCGAAGCACGCAAAATAGCCGTTCACAGTCGCCGCCCGGAACCGGGACGGCTGGCCATCGTCCCTGAAACATCCGTAAGGAGGATGCAATGTCCGATTCCACCAAACCATCTATCCCCTCCCCGGACAAACGAACTGAGAATCCTGTCGCGGGCGGGAACGGTATCAGCCGCCGCGGGTTTCTAAAAGGCGCCGGCTTGACCGCCGCCGGAACCGCTTTGCTCGATGGTGTCCAGGCACTCGGCCGTGAGGCCGGCGCATCAACTCCGGGCGTAACGGAATTTGGACCGGGCCCGGTTCCCATGCGCCTCCACGTCAACGGCAAAGAGCACGCGGTGGAGATTGAGCCGCGCACCACGCTGGCCGATGCCCTGCGCATTCATCTCGGCATGACCGGCACCAAGGTCATTTGCGACCGCGGCGCATGCTCGGGATGCACGGTGTTGCTGGACAAGATGCCGGTGAACAGTTGCATGACGCTCGCCATCGATGCCATCGGCCATCGCATAACCACCATTGAAGGCCTTTCGGCCGAGGGCGAGGCCCATCCGTTGCAGACCGCGTTTGTAAAGCACGACGCGCTGCAATGCGGCTTCTGCACCCCGGGCATGGTGATGAGCTGCGCCGCCCTGCTTGAAAGGAACCCTCATCCTTCAGAGCAGGATGTGCGGCACGCCATTTCCGGCAATCTGTGCCGCTGCGGTACCTATCCCAAAATCTTCGCCGCCACTGTTGAGGCGGCGGGCAACATTCGCAACGCGTAAGCGAGGTCAACGATGGCGACCCATACGAATGACGACGCGCTTCAGGAATCCGCGCCGGCGGCCGGTGGAAACTCCGGCAAAACAACCGTGAATATGCCCGTGGGGGTGCCCGGTTACACGCTGCACGACGAGCCGCGCCAGGTGCCCGTAACAGAACCGCCGGTGTGGCCGGTCAACCAGGACCTGAAGTTTGTGGGTAAATCTCATGAGCGCTGGGACGGCCTGGCCAAGGCCACTGGCCGCGCCCGTTACACCGCGGACTTGCAATTGCCCGGAATGCTTTATGCCAAGTTCGTAAACGCCACGGTGCCGCATGCGAACGTCGTCTCCCTGGACACTTCGGCTGCGGAGAGCTATCCCGGAGTCAAGGGAGTTTACGTAGTGCAGCATGCAATGGGAAATGCGGAATTGCGCAACCCCGCGCTGGACAAGGGAAATTATCCGGTGGTGCGCTATGCCGGCCAGCCTGTGGCCGCAGTGGCCGCCACCACGCCCAGTGCGGCGGAGGAAGCTGCCGCCCTGGTAAAGGTGAAATACGATTCCCTCCCGTTTGTCGTCGATCAGGACAAAGCCCGCGCCGCGGGCGCGCCGCAGGTCTTTCCCGGCCCTGCCGATGAAGAAGGGACCGCGGGCGGCGGCGGCGGTCCGCACGGCGTTCCCCAAACCGGCAACGTGCACGGACCTTCGCTCAAAAAGGTCGGCAATATCGAGCAGGCCCTCAAGGACTCCGATGTAGTGGTCGAAGGCCGTTACATCACCCAGGTGCAGACGCACTCGGCGCTCGAGACCCACGGCGTTGTCGCCGACTGGAAACCGGACATGCTCACGGTCTGGGCTTCAACCCAGGGCACTGCCAGCGTGCGTGAGGAGCTGGCCGGGTACTTCAAAATCCCCATGACCCAGGTTCGCGTCATCACCGATTTCATGGGCGGCGGCTTCGGGGCAAAGTTCGGCGCGGGAAACTTCGGCGTGGCCGCGGCGGCGCTTTCAAAAAAGACCGGCGCGCCCGTGCGCCTGATGCTCGACCGACAGGAAGAACACCTCTCCGTCGGCAATCGCCCCAGTTCTGACCAGATGCTGCGCATCGGCGCAAAGAAAGACGGCGCCATCACCGGCATTCATCTCGTCAGCTTTGGCACCTCCGGCTGCGGCACCGGCTCGGGCTGCTCCGGACCGGCCCAGAACCTCTACAAGTACGCTTCCATCCACACTGAAGATAACGACGTGTTCACCAACGCCGGTCCCGGCACGTCCATGCGCGCGCCCGGGCATCCGCAGGGAGCCTTCGCGCTGGAACAGGCCATGGACGAGCTGGCCGTCAAGCTCAACATGGATCCCCTCGAGCTGCGCGAACGCAGTGACCCGCATCCCGTGCGTAAAGTCGAGCGCCAGGTTGTGCGCGAGAGCGCCCTCTGGAAATCGCGTAACCCGGTGGCGGGAGCAGACCGCGGTCCCATCAAGCGCGGCGTCGGCTTCGCGCAGTCGGTCTGGTATCGATTTGTCAGTATGAGTTCCGCAGCCGAGGTCCGCATCCACAAAGACGGCTCGCTTGAAGTTCTCTCCGCCGTGCAGGACATCGGCACCGGCATCAAGACCGTGATGGCGCAGATCGTGGCTGAGCAGTTCGGCGTGCCGCCCGCGCAAATCTCCGTCAAGGCCGGCGACACCAACTATCCTGAAGGCCCCAACTCCGGCGGCAGCGTCACCACGCTCTCCCTCACTCCCGCCGTGCGCGACGCGGCCTGGCAGGCTTCGCGCAAGTTTCTCGCGGACATTGCACCCGCGCTGGGCGCCGCGCCCGCCGACCTGGAACTAATCGACGGCGAGGTCCGCAGCAAGTCCGGAAAGTTCGCGCCCCTCGCCTTCAAGCGCGCCGCCTCCCGCATCACCACCAACCAGATCGCCGTGCAGTCCAAACGCATCCCGGACTACGCCCCCGGCAAAAATCTCACCTACGGCGGCGTAGATGTCGCCGAAGTCGAAGTCGACACCGAACTCGGCCGCATCCACGTCAAGCGCGTGCTCTCCGTGCATGACTGCGGCCGCCCCATGAATCCGGCGCTGGTCATCAGCCAGATCAACGGCGGCGTCATTCAGGGAATCTCTTACACCCTGTTTGAAAATCGTCTGCTCGATCCCGCCTATGGCCTAATGGTCAATCCCAACCTCGAGATGTACAAGATCGCCGGATCGCGTGAAATGCCCGAAATCGATGTGCGGCTCGTCGAGGCCTATATCGGGCAAACCTCCACCGACGCATCCGGCATCGGCGAAGCGGCGGGAATCGTCTCCATCGGAGCAGCCATCGGCAACGCCGTTTACAACGCCACCGGCGTGCGCGTTCGCCGCACGCCCATGACGCCCGCCGTCGTCCTGGCCGCGCTCAATCACCCGGAACCATCGACCGCCCCGATGGACAAGTCGTAATGCACGCGCACCAGGGAGGCAACTGGAATGAATAGCTTCGTACTCGCTGATTGCACCACCGTAAATGCGGCGCTCTCGCAGCTCAAAGACGGCGCCGTGGTCAAGGCCGGCGGCGTCGACCTGCTCGATCGCATGAAGAACGGCACCATTCAGCCCGCGAAACTCGTCAACATCCGCAACATCTCCGCGCTGCACGGCATCCACGCAGAAGACAACACCCTCGTCATCGGCGCGCTCACCACTCTGGCCGAGATCAGCGAGCACCCCGCCATCCGCGCGCATTACCAGATCCTCTCTGACGCCTGCGGCCATGCCGCCACGCCGCACATCCGCAACATGGCCACGCTCGGCGGCAACCTGCTGCAGCCCGTGCAGTGCTGGTATTACCGCTCCGCCGAATTCCAGTGCCTCCGCAAAGGCAAGGAGTTCTGCTTCGCGTTCGACGGCCTCAACCAGTACCACGCCATCATGGACTACGGCACCTGCCCTTCCGTTGCGCCGTCGTCCGCGGCCGTGGCGCTGCTGGGCTTGAATGCAAGCATTGAGCTCAACTCGGCAAAAAACGGCAAGCGCACCATCGCCGTAAAAGACTTCTACGTACAGCCCGACGCCAACCCCACCAAGTTCTCGGTCATCGAGCCCGACGAACTGCTCACCGCCATTACCATCCCCAAACCGGCAGCCGGCACGCGCTCCGCATACCAGAAATACGGTGAGAAGGAGAGCTTCGACTGGGCCGTCGCCGATGCCGGCGTGGTGCTTCAAATGGATTCGAACATCTGCCGCAGCGCCGTCATCACCATGGGCGCAGCGTCTCCCGTGGTGCGCCGCTCGGCTGAGGCTGAGGCCGCCCTCATCGGGAAACCCATTACAGAGGAGACCGCGCGCGCCGCCGGAAAAGCCGCCATGGCCAATGTGCAGCCGCTTTCCATGAACAGTTACAAGGTCGACATGTTCCCCATCGCCATCTATCGCACCATTCTGCTCGCCGCTGGGCAAATGGACCGCGATCCCAGCGCCGCAGGATAGGAGGAAAACTTGTGAGCACAGCCCAGACAAAACCGCTGCCCTGCCAATGCCTGCGGACCAAGAATCCCTACGGCACCACTCCGCAAAACTCTGAAGCATGGGTCGCGGGCATCGATGCCTCGTCAAGCTATTGGTGCCTCCGCACCATGAGCCCCGCAGGCCCTGACAACCACTACGTGCACCTGGCCCGCTGCGTGCCCGGACGCAATTGCTACCAGGTGCCGGAAGAATAAGACGCGGTTTCAATCGCTCGCTGTGCAGGTCCGCAGCTTCATCGGCCGCACGCAAAAAGCAGCCGGCACGGGCTCTATGATCTTACCGGGCATGGCTCGCCAACTTGCCTCCTTTTCTCCAGGGCGTGTTACTTCCACGCCCCGTGCAAAGCCCGCGGCAAGTCATCGTTGGAACCCCCAATCCACTCTCACTCCACTCGCCGAGCTTCCCTGCTTTGCCGGGTTCCATGCAGATCCATCACCGCCTGCAACTTCTCCTTGACTCAACTCCGTGCAGCGGCTAGATTGAAGGTCTCCCGGACATCCCCGCCTTTAGCAGGATTGCAAGGCCTCCCGGGCAAAACGGTTCACTCCTTTTGGCCGCTCGATTTGCCTTCCCCCCGGCAGTGGATCGGTAAACGTGTAGTCGGGTCTCTTTCTGGTCAAGTCGATGTGCCGGCAGCGCCGAAGCCCGCCTGCGGCGTTCCCTGATTGAAGCACAACCTGGAAAGGCCTCCTCATGGCAGTGATCCTTGACCGCTCCTCTTCCCGGCGTGTTTCCTCACGTTTTCCAAGCCGGTTGAAAGCAACACTCCGGGATCTGTTTGTCATGCGGCGCGGCCTGCTGCTCGTGCTTGCGGCGGCGCTTGTCTTGCCCGCCGCCGCAGCCGCGCAAACCGCGGTCTTCGGCGGACTCACCATCACGCTTGGCGGTGGCTTCGCTAACCCCACTGGCGTGGCGGTGGACTCGAGCGGAAACGTCTATGTTGTGGACGTCAGCAACCAAAACGTAGTCGAGATGCCGGCCGGTTGCACCTCCTCCTCCTGCGTCACCGGGGTGGGCGGCGGTCTCCAATCTCCCCGGGGGGTGGCCGTGGACTCCAGCGGCAACGTCTTTGTCGCCGATTTCGACCTCAATAACGTGTATAAGATACCCCCAGGTTGTACCACTTCCTCCTGCGTCACCACGGTGGGTGGTGGATTCAAGTCGCCCCAGGGGTTGGCCGTGGACTCCAGCGGTAATGTCTTTGTGGCGACCCAATCCTCCGGCACCGGTGTCGTCTATGAAATACCGCCGGGTTGCACAACTTCCTCCTGCGTCACCACACTGGGCGGCGGTTTCAGCGAGCCCATCGGCGTGGCCGTGGACTCCAGCGGTAATGTCTATGTCTCCGATGAGGGCACCTATAACGTGTCCAAAGTGCCGCCCGGTTGTACCACTTCCTCCTGCGTCACCACACTGGGCGGTGGATTCAGCATTCCAGATGCTGTTGCGGTAGATATCTTCGGCAACGTCTATGTGACCCAATTCTTCGGCGGCGCAAGTGGAGTAAAAGAGATTCCGGCCGGTTGCACCAGCTCTTCCTGCGTCACCACGCTGAGCAACAGCACCAACGGTCCCTCGGGCATCGCAGTGGATAGCGGCGGAGACGTTTACGTTGCGGACCAGAATACCGCCACGGTCAGCGAGATGATGCTTGAGAGCGTGAACTTCTTCTCTGAGCCCGTCGGCTCCACATCCAGCGCCCTCTCCGTCAAATTCAACTTCACCGGCAGCGTTACCATTAGTGAATTAGCCTACACCCCCAACTTTACGATTCCTGGCACAGGCACCTGCTTCACCCAGAGCGCCAGTTACACCGCCGGAGGGTCCTGCACCGTCGATGTTCAGTTCGCACCCACATCCCCCGGCCCGATCTACGGAAGCGTCGCCCTTGCCAACAACGCCTCCCCGCCGGCCGTAGTCGGCACCGCCCTCCTCCAGGGCACCGGCATCGCCCCGCAGGTAGTCTTCAGCCCGTCCACCATCGCCTCCCTCGGCGGCGGCTTCGGCGCTCTCTACGGCATTGCGGTGGACCAATACGGCGACGTCTTCGTGAGCGATGACGGCAGCAGCACAGTAAAGGCGATGCCCGCCGGCTGCGCCTCGTCGTCGTGCGTAGTTACGCTGGGAGGCGGATTCAAAGATCCCGGCCAACCGGCAATCGACGGCTTCGGAAATGTCTATGTGGCCGACTACAGCAACAACGCGGTAAAGGAAATACCACCCAATTGCACGTCCTCGGCTTGCGTCACCACGCTGGGCGGGGGGTTCCTTGCTCCCAACGGCGTGGCCGTGGACGGCAGCGGCAACGTCTACGTGGCCGATTCACTCCATAGTGCTGTGAAGAAAATTCCGCCTGGTTGCACGGCAACGGCGTACATCGGCGGCTCCTGCACCATCGCCAGCCTTGGAGGCGGATTCCAAACCCCTCTCGGCGTCGCGTTGGACTCGCAAGGCAACATCTACGTCGCGGACGAAAATGCAACCGTGTTATACCAGATGCCGGCCGATTGCGCTTCCTCGGCCTGCGTCACCCCGCTGGGCGGCCTCTTCAGCAATCCATTCGCCGTAGCCGTGGATGCTGCGGGGAACATCTATGTGGCGGACGAGGGAAACAGCGATGTCAAGGTGATGCCGGCAGGATGCGCCTCGGAGGCATGCGTCACCACGTTCGCTAACGGCATTTCGAGCCCGACCGACGTGGCATTGGATCTGAGCGGCAACGTCTATGCGGTGGGCGGGAACACTGTCGCGGAGCTCCAGCGCGCCACTCCCCCCACCCTCACCTTCGCCGCCACTCTGCCCGGCCAGGTGAGCACCGACAGCCCCAAAACCGCCACCGTCCAGAACATCGGCAACGACGCTCTCGCCATCAGCGACCTGGAATACCCCTTCGACTTTCCCGAACCCCAGGGCGCTCCAGTCACCGATTGCCCGGTGGCAGGCGTTCTTGCCGCGGGCGCAAGCTGCACCGTCACCGCTGAATTCCTCCCCACAAACACGGGCAGCCTGAGCGAAAACGTAACCCTGACGGATAACAACCTGAACGCTTCCTCTGTAACTCAGTCCATCTCCCTGACCGGGACAGGCATCGCAAAGGCGGAATTGACCAGTCCCACGCCGGGCAGCACCCTTTCCGGAACCAGCGCCACTTTCTCCTGGACAGCCGGCGGCGGCGTCACCAGGTACGAGCTCGAATTGGGCGATACCGGCCCCGGCTCCAACAACGTCTACAACGCGTCCGGGACCACCACAACGGCTCTCACCACCGGCGCCATCCCGGTACACGCCTACGGTGTAACTCTCTATGCCCGGCTCAAGTCGTACATCAATGGCGCCTGGCAATACAACGACTACACCTACATGGAATCCGGCGCGCCGATTAAGGCTGCATTGACCAGTCCCGCGCCCAGCGGCACCCTCACCGGCACCAGCGTCACCTTCAATTGGACGGCCGGCGGCGGCGTCACTAAGTACGAGTTACAACTGGGATACACCGGACCCGGCTCCAGTAACGTGTACAACGCGTCTGGAACAACCACGAACTCTCTCACCACCGGCGCCATCACTGTGCCAGCCTACGGTGTAACTCTGTATGCCCGGCTCAAGTCGTATATCAACGGCGCATGGCAATACAACGACTACACCTACATGGAATCGGGCACCCCGGTTAAGGCGGTATTAACCACTCCCACTCCGGGCAGCACGCTCACCG
>Ga0265339_10000635_pt1 | contig 27155 bp, 29 predicted proteins | sample 4CB219metaG_FD_202085 | JGI IMG/M metagenome (GOLD analysis project Ga0265339, IMG submission 202085) | Rhizosphere microbial communities from Carex aquatilis grown in University of Washington, Seatle, WA, United States - 4-CB2-19 metaG | ecosystem: Host-associated > Plants > Roots >... | reverse complement strand
TCCAGCCGGATCATCGTCGAATCGATTTCCCGCTGGTTAGCCGCGTCCATGCCTTCAAGCTCGGGCGCAATCACAGACTCGACGTTTTCTACCGCCTGCAAAACGCCCTTGCCCATGTAATGGCTCTTGTCGCCGTCGCGTAGCTCCACGGCCTCATGCTCGCCGGTTGAAGCGCCGGAAGGAACAATGGCGCGGCCCAGCGCGCCGCTCTCCAGGATCACATCGGCTTCCACGGTAGGATTGCCGCGCGAGTCAAGCACTTCGCGCGCACGGATGGCTACAATCTCGGTCATATCGGTCCTCGCAATGCGGTGCAGCAGCCGGTCATTCAATCTGGGACGGCGATCCACGGCAAGAGCTTCACCGGCGGCATTCTGAATGGTTGTCAGAAGCTCCTGCACGTTGCGCATTCATGTCTCCATCCCTGAAAAAAGGAAAGTCTATGCCAAGGGGATTCTAACAAAGCCATCCTCGCAAGCCCCTGTGGCGGCGGTCACAGGGGGTGGGCGATGCTGACAAGCACCGCAGGCACCCGGCCGGGGTCCCCTGGCGCACTTCCCCAAAGCGTCGCTGTTATCCACCGTGATTCTTGTCGCGGCAGGCACTCCCTCCGCCCCCAGCGCTCTCGTCGCACTAAACTGCGGCTACCCTTGAGCCTGGGCGGGTTGTCACCGGTTCGCGGCTGAGGGGGACAACTTCTCGCCAAAGGCCGGGTCCAAATTACATAAGTGAAGGTCTGCCCGCCTGAAGGAGTTTCAATGTATCGGTCCATTCTGACGTTCGTCTTCATGGCCGCCATCTGCGCCGCGCTCAGCGCCCAGCAGAGCCCGCAGCAGACTTCGCCGTCAGACCCGTACGCGGGAGTCTCAAATCCCCCGGCGGATGACACTATTGTGGCTACTCAGCCCGACCAGGCCACTCCGCGCCATGCCAAGCCTCGCGCCGGAAAGCCCTTGGTGTCTGCTCCGGCTCAATCCGCACCGGTTCAAGCCGCCCAACCGGCGCAGAGCGCGCAGCCGGCCCCAGTCGTGGAGACAGGCCAAACCCCGCAACAGCCCCAGGCCGCGGAACCGAGTCCCACCTCGACCGACCCAAACTCGAACCTTCCCAATCCCGACGCTGCCGTGACCGGGAATGACGACGGCATCGTCGCAGTTGCGCCGCCCCCCACGGCCGCTCCAGGACCGAGTCTCTCCGCGCGTGAAGCCGCCGATCCCGACGGCGACATCGTGCATCCAAATCCGCCTGCGCCCGGCGAACTGACGGAAGGCACCATGATCCGCGTGCATCTGCTCACTGAGCTTTCCACCGCCCACAGCCAGCGCGGCGACGAGTTCCGCGCCCGCGTCGCCAGTGACGTGATACAGGACGGCCAGGTGCTGATCCCCACCGGCTCTGAGGTTGACGGCCGCGTGGTCGACGTCTCCCACGGCACCACCGGCGGCCACGGCACCATGCGCCTGCGCCCCGACTGGCTGGTCCTGCCCGACGGATCGCAGCATCGGCTTGACGCGCAAGTGACCGGCACGCCAGGCTCGAACGCCCGCGTCAGCAGCGAAGGCATCATCGCCGCGGGCTCGCGCTACAAGAAGGACGGCCTTGAGTACGGCGCGGGAGTAGGCGCAGCGGTCGTCACCGGAGCCGTGCTGGGCGGTCCCGCTGGCGCGCTCGCCGGCGGCCTCATTGGCGGTGCCGCTATAACGGTTCACCTGCTTACCAGTCATCCCCAGGCAACGCTTGAGGCGGGAGCGGTGGTCATCTTCTCACTCAACAGCCCGCTCAAACTCCAGGCGCCGCGCGCCACCGGCAATTGACTTACTTATAACTAAAATCTTCGCGGCGCGGCGCACTCTCCCGCGCCGCTCCTTTTTTGCGCCTCTGACTCCGTGACTGGCATCAATGGGCACGGCTTCAGTCGTCCAAAAAGTCCCGGAGGGACGGCGGGAAAATAACCCAGGATGTAGCCCGCCGGAACGGCGAACGAAATCCTGGGAGCGATTCCAAATCAATGCCCACAGCCCCGTGGGGGCGGCGCGAATCCCAAACCAGTACAATATGAAGATGAAACAAAGCAGCCCAACTGTGCCGGTCCCGCCACATCGCATCAAGGCGGTCCGCCCGGCATGAAGCGCGTCTGGGGACTGCTTCGCTTCGGCCTGCCCTACTGGTTCACCTGGCTGCCCGGAGTCATCTTACTGGCCGCTGTTGGCGCGCTGGACACCTTCCGCACTCTCCTTTTCCAGCCCATCTTTGACCAGGTGCTCCGCCCCGATGCTCCCGAGGGCCCCATCGTTCTCGGCCTCAAGAACTCAAACTGGCACTTTGACCTCCGCGCGCTGCTTCCTCATTTCATTCACATGCACAACGCGTGGACCGTCGTAGCTTCCTTCCTCGTCTTCTCCACATTTCTCAAGGGCCTGTGCGACTACCTGGGCACCTATCTGGTCAATTTCGCCGGCTTCGGCCTCATCACTGACCTGCGCAATCATCTCTATGAAGCCACAATGCGCCGCTCCGCCAGCTTCTTCAACAAGCACGCCACCGGCACCATCCTCTCCACCCTCATCAACGATGTAGACCGCGTCCAGGTTGCCGTCAGCTCCGTCATCGGCGATTTCCTCCAGCAGTTCTTCACCTTCCTCGTCGGCATCGTCTTCGTCATCCGCATGGGCGGCATGCTCAGTTGGTCGCTGTTGCTGTTTGTGCCCGTCGTCATCACTTCCTCCCGCAAAATCGGCCACGAGGTCCGCACCCGCACCCGCACCGGCCAGGACAAGCTCGCCGAAATCCAGAACATCCTGCATGAGACCGTCACCGGCCACCGCATCGTCAAGGCCTTCAACACCGAATTGTGGGAGATCCTGCGCTTCCGCAACGCCGCCCGCCGCCTGTTCAAGGCCAATCTGCGCAGCGTGCGCATCCAGTCCATCAGTTCGCCTTTAATGGACACCATCGGCGCCATCGCCATCGCCTTGCTTCTCTGGATCGGCCGCGACCAGATCAATCACGGCCGCATGACCATGGGCTTGTTCGGCGCCTTCATCATCCTGCTTTTCAAGCTCTATGATCCGGTTCGAAAATTTGCGTACTATTACAACAGCTTTCAGCAAGCCTTGGGCGCCTCGGGCTCCATCTTCGGCTTCCTTGAGCACCGCGACGACGTGAAGGAAGCCACGCATCCGCGCATCCTGCCTGGGTTCAAGTCCTCCGTGCGGTTTCAGAATGTGGGCTTCTCTTATTCCACTGAAAAGGGCGAGCATCAGATCCTGCACAACGTCGATCTGGACGTGAAGGCCGGCGAGGTCCTGGCGCTCGTGGGCCCCAGTGGCGCAGGCAAGTCGACCCTGGTAAACCTGCTGCCGCGCTTCTTTGACGCCACCTCCGGGCGCATCATGATTGACGGTGTCGACCTTCGCGATTTGAGCCTGGCCTCTCTCCGCCGCCAGATCGCCCAGGTGACCCAGGAAACCATCCTCTTCAATGACACCGTGCGCAACAACATCGCCTACGGCCAGCCGGAAATGAAGTTCGATCTAGTGGAGCAGGCCGCGCGCAACGCCCGTGCCCACGAGTTCATCCAGCGCATGCCGCAGGGCTATGACACCATCGTCGGAGAAAAAGGCTTTCGCCTCTCTGGCGGCGAGCGCCAGCGCATCGCCATCGCCCGCGCCATCCTCAAAAACGCACCCATCCTCATCCTTGATGAGGCCACCTCGTCCCTCGATGCAGAGAGCGAGGCGCTGGTCCAGGAGGCGCTCGGCAATCTCATTCAGAACCGCACCGTGGTGGTCATCGCTCACCGCCTCAGCACTGTCCGCCGCGCCACCCGCATCGCCGTGCTTGAAGATGGACGCATCACCGCCATCGGCCCGCACGACGAGTTGCTGACCACCTCGCCCACCTATCGCCGGCTGTACCAGCTCCAGTTCATGGACGCGGATACCAATGGAATTGCCGAGCGCGGGCCGGATCAACAGGAACCCGAAATGCCGCAGCCGGAACCGCGGCTAGAGCCCGCGACCTCAGTCGAGGGTGAGGACTAGCACTATGGCCATCTACTCCATGACTGGCTTTGCCCGCGTGCAGGCGCGGGTCAATGAGCAACTGGGTTACACACTCAGCCTCAAAAGCGTGAACCACCGCTTCCTCGACTTGCAATTGCGTATGCCGTCAGGCCTTGACGCGCTGGAAATGGAACTGCGCCGGATGCTCAAAGAGCACCTGGTCCGCGGCCACGTGGACCTATTGCTGAGCGTGGAGCGCACCGGGCAGCAGGCGGGCGGATACAACCGCGAGCTGGTGGCGGGGTACCTTGCGGCATTCCACGCCGCCCGCGACCAGTATGCGCTTGCCGGCCAGCCTGACCTGAACGCAATCCTTCGCCTGCCCGGCGCGTTGCAGGCTGACAATCGCACCGACGAGGACCTTGCACTGCTCAGTGAGAGTGTCCTGCGCGAAATGGGCCCCCTGCTGGGCCAGTTGAAGATAATGCGGGCACGCGAAGGCGAGTCGCTGGAGGCCATCCTGCACGCCTCGCTTGACCGCCTGGCGGAAGCGGTGCAAGGCGTGGCCGAGCTGCGGCCTGAAGTGGAGCAGCGTTACCAGGATCGCCTGACCCAGCGGCTTACCGCGGCCGTGGGCGCGGACTTCAACCGCCAGCGCGTGCTTGAAGAAGTGGCCGTGCTGGTTGACCGCAGCGACATTGCGGAAGAGCTGGCGCGCATGGCCACCCACATCGGCCACTTCCGTGAGCTGCTCACCGCCGGCGGCGAAGTTGGCAAAAAGCTTGATTTTCTGCTCCAGGAGATGAACCGCGAGGCCAACACGCTGCTCTCCAAGACTGGCGGCGTGGGCGGCAAGGGCACGCGCATTACCGAGCTCGGACTGGCCATGAAATCCGAAATCGAAAAGACAAGAGAGCAGATCCAGAACGTGGAGTGAAGACAAGCTTTTAGCTGCTAGCCACTAGCTTCTAGCCCGATCGCGGGTCGATTGATTCCGTGGCTGGCCCACAAAGAGCTAGAGGCTGGAAGCTAGAGTCTAGAAGTAGAGGATAGAACGTGGCAGGAATACTCTTCATCATCTCCGCGCCCTCGGGCTCGGGCAAAAGCACGCTGGTAAACGAGCTGCGCAGGCAGGTCACCGGCATCGACTTCTCCATCTCCTGGACCACGCGGACGCCGCGCGGCTCTGAGGAGGATGGCCGCGAGTACCACTTCACCACCCACGAAAAATTCCAGGCCATGATCGAGGAGGGCGCATTCCTTGAGCACGCTGAGGTCTTCGGCAATCTATACGGGACGGCGAAGCAGTCGCTCGATGAAGCGCGCCGGGAGGGTCACGACCTGCTGCTCGATATCGACGTGCAGGGCGCCTTGCAGGTGCGCAATTCCATGCCGGAGGCGGTCAGCATCTTCGTCCTGCCGCCCAACCCCAAGCAGTTGCGTACCCGCCTCCGCAACCGCTTCCGCTCGGAGGGCCAGATGAATGAAGCCGATCTCTACCGGCGGCTTTCTGAGGCAAGCAAGGAAATTGAGAACTACAAGGAGTACACCTACATCCTCATCAACGATATCCTGGACCGCGCGGTGGCCCAGCTTGAAGCAATCGTCCTGGCTGAGCGATACTACCGCAATAGCGAGCCGATCCCGTTCCGGTCGCGGCGTGTGCTTGAAGTTGCAGCGGCTTGCCGCCAGTCCAACTCGCAGGAACGGCTGAAGCCCGTGCTGGAGGCATTTGGGATTGGCAATCCCTCGGATCAGCAGCAATTCAATTTTGGCGAGGACCCCGATGAAGATTGAAAAGGAATTCGATTCCAATTACCGCAAGGTGCTGGTGGCGGCGCGGCGCGCCCGCCAGTTGCAGAATGGCTCGGCGGCGCTGATCCAGACGCATTCCACCAAAGCGTGCAGGATCGCTCAGGAAGAGATCGAGGCAGGCAAGATTGCATACGTGAAGAAGGAAGAGACGCCCGTAGTGAAGCCGCCGGTGGACGAGAACGGCGTGGCAATTCTGAGGTAAGGCCCGGAATCGCGCCGACACAGTTGCTCGGGATCTGAAGACTGAGCCCTGGCCTGCATTTCATACAAGCCCCAGAACTAACATCGCAGGTCTCCCGACCGGCTGTAGCGGGGGTCTCCAGACCCCGCAAACGCTTCAACTTCTGCCACTCCATAAGGCAGAATCCCGCGCGCCGCCAATCCCGGTATTCACTACATTTGCCCGCGCACATCGCCGGCGCCTTCTACTCCGCTCAATCCGCGAACCGCGCCGCTCCCCGCGCTCGCGCCTTGGCCGCTTCCTCTTCCCGATTGCGCGCCGGCGCGTTCGTCTCCAGCGCAGTCAGCAGCCGCGCCGAGGCCGCCGCCACCTCCTCCACCGCCCGGACAAACGCCGCCTCGTTCGCCTTTGACGGCTTCTGGAACCCGCTGATCTTCCTCACATACTGAAGCGACGCGTTCCCGATCTCCTCCTCCGTCACCGGCGGATCGAAGTTGAAGAGCATTTTGATGTTACGGCACATGGAATCTTCTCCCTGACTGCATCCATTTTCTCCCCTTCCGGCACTCTTTTCCCAACTCCCCCACCTCTTTGTCCTTCGCGATTGCGCGCGCGGATACCAGGGGAGCTTCGCCTCAGACGGTTGACCATTGCTCGGGGCTCAAGGTGACGGTGGCGCAGCCCATGGAGTAGTTGAACCAGAAGTGCTCGGTGGCAGGCTGAGCAAGGAAGCCTTCCAGGCTGCGGTCGCGCGCTATACCGGCGACGAATTCCTGCGAGCCGTAGAAAAGGGTGAAGTAGCTGTCCCAATCGACAGTGAAGAGGAAGGACTCATCCGGGGCGAGCATCGTGCCGCGTGCGGGGAATGTTTCGGGGTGGTCTTGGAGGGCGGCAACGGAGAGGGTTTGGACGGGGTCCAACTGGGGAAACTCGGGAACAAAGATGAGGTCAGCGTGCCCGGCCGCGGTGAAGGCGGAGAGGAAGTCGGCGTAAAGAAGCGGCTCAAAGTCGCCGCAGCCGGGCATCCAGTTTGAGCACGATTGAAAATAGTGGGCGAGCTTGGCCGCGGCGGCCGGATCGCTCAAGTGCTCGGTGACGGCTCCAGTGCACGTGAGCAAGGCCTGGTTGATGCGGGCGCAGTTGCCCAGGCCTGTCTCCCCGGCAACCTGCATCCAGCCAACTTTGGCTCCGTGGACCAGGATCTCCTCCGCGGAAGGATAGCGCCGCGTGGCCTGCCAGGAGAGCGATTCCGGCATGCGGATGCAGGGATGCAGAATGGCGTAGGCGGCTTCGAAGCGATGATCCCAGGCATCGAGGAGCGGCGCATCATAAGGCGGGTAGACGTAGCGGTCTGGCTGCACGGGGCGAGGATAGCAGCGGCGGCGCAGCGCAAAATGTGATACCGCGCAGGGTTATTCCGAAACCGGCAGATCTCTCCGCTCCCCTCGGACGAGGACTTGTGCGTGGCGATCTCAAACCATTGGTAACCCTAAGACAACGCTGGAAACAGTCTCTCGAGAAGGGGGTCATCCACCCTGATAAGTGAATGTGAGCATATTGGCTCAGACAGCCTCGTGAAGAGCCCGATAGCCTTGCGAGAAGGTCATATCTGCGGGTTCTTATAGAAGTGACCAATGAAACAACAACAACAAGATTAGTTACAGTTTGCTCCTGCCATGCGGTAAACCCCAAATTAACCGCGCGCCGGAGTTCTCGTAGTTTGCACCAGGCAAGTTTGCACCAGACAACAAGATCGGCTCCACACTGCGCCGAAAATGATTGGAACCTAAAATGACATCTCCCAACAACCCGATTCGCCGCCTTCAGATGAGCTTGGCAGGCGTTAGCACCCTTGTGTTCGTCACTCTCCTTCTCACTGCGGGATTATGCAAAACGGCGGTAGGACAAACCGCGCCGCCCCTCGGCACCGCACAGAGCTATGCGGTCCTTGGCTCCTCAACAGTAACCAACACCGGCTCAACCGTGATTACAGGCGACCTCGGTGTCAGCCCGGGAACAGCAGTCGTCGGCTTCCCGCCCGGAATCGTCGTCGGAGGTTCAATCCACGCAGCGGACGCGGCTGCAAAGCAGGCTCGTGCGGATGCCACGACCGCCTACACCGCTCTGGGAAGTGAAGCTTGCAATACCACCTACAGTGTCCCCACTGACCTGGGTGGAAAGACGCTGCTGCCGGGTGTCTATTGCTTCGCATCCTCTGCCGCCCTCACCGGAACGCTCACCCTGAATGCCGGCGGCAACTCCGGCGGCGTTTTTGTCTTCCGTACCGGCACCACCCTCATTACCGCAAGCGATGCCTCCGTGGTCCTGATCAATGGCGCGCAACGATGTGAGGTCTTCTGGCGGGTCGGCAGTTCCGCGACATTCGGGACCCGAACCAGTTTTATCGGTACTGTGGTCGCCATGGCCAGCGTTACATTCAATACCAGCGCCACCTCGTCCGGCAGGGCGCTCGCACTCACTGGCGCGGTCACGCTCGATACGAACACCGTATCCGTGACCTCGTGCGCCGCAACGGTCAAGCCGCCCGTAATCGGTAAGTCATTTAACAAGGCCTCCATTATTGCGGGCGGAACTTCAGTACTTACCCTTACGTTAAGCAATGCAAACGGCACCGCTGCCAACATGACATCGGCCCTTACTGACACGTTTCCCACCGGCGTCTTCGTCTCCGGGAATGCCAGCACAACCTGCGGCGGAACAGTCACTGCTTTGATGGGCAAATCCTCCCTCTCCTTGAGTGGAGGCACCATCCCAGCCAATGGAAGCTGTACAGTTACCGTCACGGTCACCGCGCCAGTCGCCGGTTCTTACATTAACTCAGTGCCGGCCGGCGCATTGAAGACCAGCAATGGCAATAACGTGGCCCCGGCCGTGGCCACCCTGACCGTAACTCCTGTCATCACGCCCACCCTGGTTCCACCTACACTTGGAAAATCGTTCAGTCCGGCGTCCATTCCTGTCGGTGGCATTTCGACACTCGTCCTCACGCTCAGCAATAGCAACTCCGTCATCGATACCCTGACGGCTTCGGTCACGGACCACTTGCCCGCCGGTCTGACCGTCGACGGCGCCGCCAGTACCACCTGCGGCGGAACGGTCGATGCCCTCCTGGGCAGTACGGCAGTCACTCTCAACGGAGGCTTCATACCTGCCGATGGCTCCTGCACCGTATCGGTCAAGGTAACTCCCGATTGTGAGTGTTCCTATTACAACTCGGTGCCTGTGGGCGCGCTCAAGACCAACAACGGCAATAACCCTGCCGCCGCCGTCGCCACTCTCACCGTCACCAAAGCCGTTCTGGGCGGTCCTCCTACAGTAACTAAGTTCTTCTACCCGGATGCAATCAAGCCGGGTGCATCCACGACACTCACCATCACCCTGTCGAACCCCGATGCTACGGCCGCCAAGCTGACAGCGCCGTTCACTGACGTCTTGCCCGAGGGCATGATCGTTACGGGTCTCCCAACCAGCGTCCCTGCCAACACCTGTGGCGGAACGCTCAGCGCCCCCACCGGCGGTTCGCGCATAACCCTCACGGGTGGAACCATCCCTGCGAGCGGCAGTTGCGCGATTACCGTGCATGTCGGTGCGAAGAATGCAGGGATTTATGTCAACCGGTTGGCTATCGGTGTACTCATAACCAGCAACGGAAGCAATAAACTCGCAGCCAATGCCACTCTGATCGTCAGCGCCACCGCCGGAGCGGGCCCCCTGTTGCACAAATCGTTCTCTCCCGCCACCATCAAGAATGACGGCATCTCAACCTTGACCATTACCCTCACCAACCCCTACACCAAGGCCGCAACGCTAACATCGACGCTGTACGATTACATGCCTAAGGGTATGGTCGTCTATGGCAGCGCACGCAACACTTGCGGTGGAACTACGGTGGCAACGGCCGGAACCTCAACTCTGAGTCTTCACGGCGGCGCCATTCCGGCAAATGGCTACTGCACGGTGTCCGTTCAGGTTACGGCGCCCTGCAACAACTACTTCAACAATCTGCCGGCTGGAGCACTCAAGACCAGCAACGGAAACAATCAGGAACCCTCCGGCGCGAGCCTGACTGTTACCCCGGATTAGTCGCGTGGCCGGTTCTGCCGGCAGTTACGGCCGGACGAAGGCATAAGGCCTCGTCCGGCCGTGGCTGCCGGAGTTAGCAGGTTCGGGAACGCCCCGGCGTCTCTCTGGAACCAACTTCGCCAAAAGCGTGCCACCCGCCGTGGAGGTCCGGCCCCCGGCCGGTTGCGCCAACGGCGGCATTTCCGCGCCTGCCGTGATAGCGTGAATCATGGCGCCGCTTCAGAGAAGGACGTCTCATAGACTATGACCCGGATCCTTATTGCCGATGACGAGAAAGTCATTGCCGATTCGCTGGTCAGAATCCTCGCCAACAACGGCTATGAAGCATCTGCGGTCTATAGCGGCGAGGACGCCGTGGAAACGGCCATGCGCACCAAGCCAGACATTGTTCTCACCGACGTGGTCATGGGACTGATGAGCGGCGCGGTAGCCGGCATGATGATTCGCCGGTCGCTTCCGGAGTGCAGGGTGATTCTGATTTCAGGGCAGGCCGCCATCAAGCCCCTGCTGGAAATCGCCGAGTCGAAGGGGCACGTGTTCGAACTCTTGCCCAAGCCGATTGCGCCGGAACGGCTGCTGGCGTATTTGAAGGATGGAACGCCGGTGAGTTCCTCGGAGAGCGAAGGCTGATTCCCGGGGAGCACCGCGCATGCGGTGCGTGAACCGGATCTGGAGTGACGATAGGAATGAAGGAAATTGTCGCTGTGATTTTTGGGCTGGGGCTGGGGTGCAATGCGCTCTTGTTTGTGCCGCAGCTGGCGGCGGTGTGGCGCAAGAAGGCTGACGAGGGGATTTCGCTGATCACGTTTGGCGGGTTCAGCGTGCTGCAGGCGATCGGGATCGTGCACGGCGTGTATCAGCACGACTGGTCGCTGACATTGGGGATGGCGGCGAGCCTGCTGACGTGCGGTAGCGTGACGGCGCTGACGGTGTTCTATCGGGTGAAGAGGGTGCGCAGGGAAGCTGCGGGGAGGTAAGGTCAGGCTCTGGGGCTCCCAATCGTTGTTGAACGGGCTTCCCAAGAAGCGGGCCACCCGCCCCCTGACAACTCACAACCGAAAACTGGCCTCTGTCTCACCCCAGGAACATCCCCGCAATTGACGCGCTGATCAAGTTAGCCATGGTGCCAGCCAGCATGGCCCTAACTCCTAACTTGGCTAAATCATTTCTCCGCTCGGGCACCAGCGCGCCTATTCCGCCGATCTGCATCCCGATGGAGCCTAAGTTAGCGAATCCGCACAGCGCAAACGTGGCGATGGTAAAGGAGCGCGCATCGAGCGCGGCCTTGTGCGCGCCCAGCGCGATATACGCGATCACCTCATTGAGCGCCATGCGCGTGCCCAGCAGATTGCCGATGAGCGAACAGTCTTTGGCGGGGACGCCGATGAGCCAGGCGACGGGCCAGAAAACGTAGCCAAGAATCTGACCCAGCGAGGGCGGGAGCCAGCCCATGCCGTAATGGCCGTGTGCCCAGGCTAGAAGCATGTCCAGCAGGGCCACTAGCGCCAGAAACGAGATGAGCATGATGGCCACGTTGAGCGCCAGCTTGCCGCCGTCAATGGTGCCGCGGGCAATGGCGCCAATCAGGTTCTCGTCCTTGTGCAGCTCGTCCTTGGGGATGATGACCTTGCCTTCGGTGTCGGGGATTTCGGTCTCAGGCACAAGCATTTTGGCCATGACGATGGTGCCCGGCGAGGTCATGATGACGGCAGCGAGAAGATGGCGCGCCTCAATGCCCTGAGAAATGTACATTGCCATGATGCCGCCGGAGACGTGAGCCATGCCGCTGGTCATGATGGTCATGAGCTCGGAGCGGGTGGCGCGGGAGAGGAACGGGCGGATGGTCAGCGGCGCCTCAGTCTGGCCCATGAAGATGCTGGCCGCCACGTTCATGCTTTCGGCGCCGGATATGCGCATGGTCTTGAGCATGACCCATGCAAAAAGCCGGATGATCTGCTGCATCAGGCCGATGTGGTACATCACCGCGAAAAACGCGGAGATGAAGATGATGGTGGGCAGCACCTGGAAGGCGAAGATGGAGCCGGAGGCGGGTGAGATCACGCGGCCGAAGGCGCCGGAGTTGGGCAGTCCGAGCTCGCCGAAGAGGACGCGGGTGCCGGCGAAGGTGGCGGAGAGCATGCTGTTGACCACGTCGCCGGCCCAGGCCATGACGCGCTGGCCAATGGAGAAGCGTAGCACCAGGAAGGCGAAGCAGAACTGCAGGCCGATGCCCCAGGCCACGGTGCGCCAGCGGATGCGGCGGCGATCCGTCGAGAACAACCATGCGGCGGCGAGGATAGCAAGAATGCCGAGGATGCCAGTAAAGCGGGACAAAGGGTGCTCCTTCGGAGCAGGGATTAGGGATTAGGGATTACAAAACCAGACCGCCGTCGAGTGAACCCCTTCGGTGCATTTCGACAAGCTGTGTTAGCGGCTATCCCGCAATGCGCTCGGAGCCGGTGCAGAGTCCTGCAATCGATAACGCGGCGCAGCACCGGTTTTTCAACTCCCTAATCCCTACTCCCTACTCCCTGTTTTTTCCTACCTTACAGCATCAGCGAGGTGGGCTTCTGCGGATTCGCGTGTAAAGATGCGGGAGACCAGCGGAACGGCCGGCGGAGGATCGGGACTGATGATGATCGATTGAAGCAGGATTCCCAGTGGTTCGATGACCAGGTCTTGGTTGGTGGCGTAGACCGTGGCGAGCGGCTGGCCGGCCTCAATCAATGAGCCGAGTCGCGCGTGGAGGACGATGCCGGCGTGCGGATCGACGTGATCCCCGGCGTTCAGGCGGCCGGCGCCCGTTCGCTGCACGGCCCAGCCGATCCCAGTGGTGTCCATGCTGGAGACATAGCCGGATTCCCAGGCACAGAGGACGTGGGTAGCACCGGGCTTGTGAAAGGCATCGAGATCGTCAAAGGCGGATAGATCGCCGCCATGGGCATCCACCATCTTCGAAAACACGGCGAGGGCGGCGCCGTCAGTGAGGGCGGCTTCAGCGAGAAAACAGCCCGCTTCCGAAGTGGGGGCTTTGCCGCCGAGGTGGATCATCCACCCGGCGAGCAGTAGCGAGAGGCGGCGAACATCCTCGGAGCCCTCAGGGTGTTCGCCACGTAAGAGTCGGACGCACTCGGCCATCTCCAGCCAGTTGCCGGCGGTCAGGCTCAGCGGCTGGTCCATGTTGGTCACCAGAGCGACTGTACGGGTGCCGGCGGCCTCGGCAGTGGCCACAAGGAGGGCGGCAAGAAATTCGCAGGCCTGCAGCTCACGCAGGAATGAGCCGGAGCCGGTTTTGACGTCGAGGACGAGTGCGCCGAGGCCCTCGGCAAGTTTTTTGGAGAGGATTGAGGAGCAGATCAGGCCGGGGTTTTCAACCGTGCCGGTCAGGTCGCGCAGGGCGTAGAGAACGCGGTCGGCGGGGGCCAGCGCGGGCGTCTGGCCAATCATTGAGGCGCCGCAGCGGGCCAGGACGGATTCGAATTCGGCCAGCGAGAGGCCGGTGCGGTAGCCGGGTATCGATTCAAGCTTATCCAGCGTGCCGCCGCTGTGGCCCAGGCCGCGGCCGGAAATCATGGGCACGGCAAGACCGCAGGCGGCGGCAATGGGCGCGATCAGTATGCTGGTCTTGTCACCGACGCCGCCGGTCGAGTGTTTGTCCACAACAGGGCGGCCCAGGCGTGAGGAATCGAAGCGCTCCCCCGAATCGCGCATCGCAAGGGTGAGGGCGCGGGTTTCATCAAGGGTGAGGCCGCGGATGCATGCGGCCATAAGCCATGCAGCGAGCTGCTCGCGCGGGATCGAGCCGGAAGTGGCGCCGGCGACGATGAATTTGATCTGGCGCTCCGTGAGCGCGCCGCCGTCGCGCTTCCGGCGGATCAGGTCGACTGCGTGGATTGGAGAATCTGGCTGGGTGGACATTTGAACGAGCCTCGGAATTGGGACCATTGCGATTATCGCAAGGCGGGCGAAGTGCCGTGCAACACGGTTGAGGGGCGCTGTTGACGTGGTGCGTCAATTTTGTCATAGTTACGCAAGATCGCTATGGGATTGCAAGAGGTTCCGCCAAGGTATCGTGATCGGCGCACTGAGCATTTCGCCGCAGGCGAGCGCGTGAAGGAGTTTCAGGCGTTTAAGGAACAGGCGGAACGGCGGCTGGATATTCTGGAGGTTGCAATGAGCCTGAATGACCTGATGCTCTTGCCGAGCAATCGGTTTGAGGCCTTGGGCGGCGACCGCAAAGGGCAGTTCAGCATCCGCATCAATCGTCAATGGCGGGTGTCCTTCGAGTGGCCGGAGGGATCCGTTCGGCCATTCAACATAGAAATCACCGACTATCATTCATGAGGAGATTCCAATGGCGCGCGAACCAATCCATCCGGGGAAGTTCCTGGCCGATGAGCTTGAGGCTCTTGAGATGAGCGTTCCCGCGGCAGCGAAGGTGCTTCATGTTCCGGCGAACAGGATTTATCAGCTCCTGAAGGGGCAGCGGACGCTGACTGCGGATACAGCGCTGCGTTTGAGCCAGTGGCTGGGAACATCCGCAGAGATGTGGCTGAATCTGCAGAAACTCTATGAATTGCGGCTTGCCGAAAAGCAGGCGGGCAAAAAGATCAGGCGGACGATTGTGCGTCGGGAAACTGCCGACGCAGCCTAGCCGGTCAAGGGATGCGCGATAAGCTATGAGAACACTGGTTCGAGCATCGGTAGTTATTTAAAGGAAGAATGAATTCTCGCGGGGCTCGTGCCGGAGCCATCGACGAAGTGCTCGCTCGTCTGATCAGCGAGCGCCAACTGCCGGCCGATTAGTTCCGAACAGGGCGTCTTCGCCGCTCCCAAATAAGTCTTTGAAGTGAGTCAGGATCATCTCCTGGTGCGACAAACTTATTCGTGCTTCATGTTGAACGCCAGCGGCAGCAGGTCGCGGAACGGCATCGCGCAGGGGCCGGCTTCTGAGGCGAAGGCAACCGGCGCATCCGGCTCAATGAACTCACCCAGCAACTGTCTGCAGGCTCCGCACGGCGGGCTGGGAGCGTCATTCAGGTTGGCCACGGCCACGGCGCGGATGCGGATCGCCGGCCCATACTCGGCAACGGCGCGTGCAATGGCCGCAGCTTCAGCGCAAATGGTCAGGCCGTAGCTGACGTTCTCCACGTTGGCGGCGGCAACCATGGCGCCGTTATCCAGCCGCAGCGCGGCGCCCACGCGAAACTTTGAGTAAGGCGAATAGGAGTTGGCGGCAGCCTCTTGCGCAGCCTTGATCAGCGGCTGGAGAGCGGCATCGATGGGCGCGGCGTCACTCATGAATCTATGAGGCTAACACACTGAAAAGCGGGTCGCGACACGGGGAGACGGGCAAGGGAACAGTGACACGAAACAAAGCTCCTGTTCCTCGCGCAGCGCAGCCGCGGGGCAATGCGCAATGCGCGGCGCGCCGGTGGGAGCGGTCTGCTTCAGGAAATTGCTGCGCGCCGGCCACCAGCCCCTCCACTCAAGGAATGCGCATCCGGTCCGATAACACAGGTGGGTAGCTTTGCGGGCGCGGCAGGGCGGCGAGTCCGAGAATGGCGTGGGCCGATGGACGATCTGATTCGGGAGTTCCTGATTGAAAGCCAGGAAGGGCTGGACCGGATGGAGCGGTGCCTGACTGAGCTGGAAGGCAAGCCGGAAGACCCGGGTTTGCTGGCGGAGGTCTTTCGCGCCGTGCACACCATCAAAGGGACCACCGGCTTTCTGGGGTTTGGGCGGCTGGAGAAACTGGCCCATGCAGGCGAAAACCTCCTCGGCATGCTGCGCGATGGCAAGCTGAAAGCGACCCCCGAGATCATTAACGGGTTGCTGGCGTTAATGGACCGACTGCGCGCAATTCTACGCGCCATTGAGGCGGACGGAGATGACGGCGGTGAAGCCGGTTCGGCCGAAGACGCGGAACTGATTGGAACCCTGGCGATGTTGCAGGCGGCCAAGCCCACGCGGAAGGCCAGTGCAAAGCGAATCAAGGCGGAGAAAGCCGCCGGGGCAACCGGGGAGCCCGCGAAGGCTGCGGTGGCGGTGCTCGAAGAAGCAATTCCCGAAAAGGCGGCGCCCATGCCGGCGGCCGAGCCTGTCGCACCAAAACGCCCGGCGGAGAAGCGTCCCGCAAAGAAAGAAACCGAGGTCACTGAGGCTGCCGCGGGCGGTTCTGCGGCGGCTGAGAGCACGCTGCGCGTGGACGTGCACCTGCTCAACCAGATGATGAACCTGGTGGGTGAGCTGGTCTTGACCCGCAACCAGGTGCTGCAGGCCACCGCGGCCGATCCGCGCATGACCCTGCTGGGGCGGCGGCTGGACATGGTCACCGCGGACCTCAGGGAAAGCGTGATGAAGGCGCGCATGCAGCCCGTGGAGAACGTCTTCTCCAAGCTGCCGCGAATGGTGCGCGACCTCTCCCAGAGCTTGAAGAAGCAGGTGCAGCTTGAATGCGAGGGGCGGGATACGGAACTGGACAAGAGCCTGCTTGAGGCCATCAAGGATCCCCTGATGCACGCGGTGCGCAACGCCATGGATCACGGCATTGAGACGCCGGAGGTGCGCTCTGCGGCGGGCAAAGAGCCGGTGGGAACGCTGAAGGTGCGCGCGGTACAGGAAGGCAGCCACGTCATTGTGGAGATTGCCGACGACGGCGCCGGCATCTCCGTGGAGCGGATCAGGCTGAAGGCCATCGAACGTGGCTTGGTCACCGCGGAGCGCGCCGCGTACATGACGGATCGCGAACTGCTGCAGCTGATCTTCATGCCGGGATTCTCCACTGCGGCCGCAGTCACCAACGTGAGCGGGCGCGGCGTCGGCATGGACGTGGTGCGCACCAACGTGGAGAAAATCGGCGGCAAGGTGGAGATCGACTCGCGCGTGGGCAAGGGAACTACGCTGCGCCTGCGGATTCCGCTGACCCTGGCCATCATTCCGGCGCTCATTGTGCGCAGCCTGGGACAGAGTTTCGCCATTCCCCAGGCGGCGCTGCTGGAGCTGGTGCACGTACCCGCGGAGCGCGTGCCCACTGAGATCGAGTGGATGGAGAATGCCGCGCTTTACCGGCTGCGGGGCCAGTTGCTTCCCCTTGTGTTCCTTGACCGGATGCTGGAGCCCGCCGGGGAGCTAAGGGGTGCCGAGTGCGACCTGTTCATCGCCGTGCTCGACGCCGATGGCAGGCGCTATGGGCTGGTCGTCGATGGGCTGGCCGATCCCGAAGAAATTGTGGTCAAACCTCTGAGCCCGGTGCTCAAGGAGATCGGACTCTACTCGGGCGCCACCGTCATGGGCAACGCGGACCTGGCGCTGATTCTGGATCTGGCTGCGATTGCGGCGCGCGCCGGAGTGCAGTTGCGCGAAGAAGACGAGGCGGGCACGGCGGAAGAGGAGAGTGCCAAACAGGCGGTGAAGATGGAGTACCTGCTGGTGGAGGCGGCCGGACAAAGCGCCGCGGTGCCGCTCGACAAGGTGCTCCGTATCGAGCAGGTCCAGCTCAAGCGAATCGAGTACGTGGGCCGGCAGCCGGTGCTGAACCTGGCCGGGCAACTCCTGCCCATAGAGGATCCCGGCGGCCTGATGGAGAGCGATAACAAGGATGCGGCTATCCCCGTGGTAGTGGTTTGCCGCCAGGGCGGCCGGCAGGCGGGAATCGCTGTCTCCCACGTGCTCGATGTGGCCGCGGGAGAGGAACTGCTTGAAGCGGGAACCGGCGTTCGCTCCGCGGGTGTGACGCTGCTCAAGGACAAGGTGATGCGCGTGGTCCATCCGGAGAGCGATGAGGATGCGGTGAGCCGGGAGTCGGAGCAGTGCCTGGCGCAATTTAGCTAAGCGGGGGAACGGAATGGAGACAAAGCGGCGCGGCAAGGCGGAGGATGAGCTGCGGCAGGTGTGCAGCGTGCGGCTGGGGGACCGGCTGTTCGGAATTCCCATCCGGCCCATCCTGGAGATTGTAGGCAAAGTGCATCCCCAGCCGGTGCCGCTGGCGCCGGGGTTTGTGGGCGGCCTGGTCCACTACCGCGGCGACGTGCTCACCACGGTGAGCCTGCGCCAGGTTTTGCAGATGCCGCCGCGCGATGGCGCCCAGGATCTGCTGGTCATGGAAGGCGCCGGAGGATGTTTCGGGCTGCTGGTCGATGCGGTGGCGGAAGTATTGCAGCTCTCGGAAGAGGACTTCGAACCGAACCCCTCCACGGTGACAGAGCGCAGCAAGGCAATCTTCTCCGGCGCGTACAAGCTCAAGCATGGTTTGATGGCAATGCTCGATCCCCAGCGGCTGGATCCCATGAAACTGGCGCGGGCCAATTGAAAGGCGAAGGAACCACGCGTGCGGGCTCTCATTGTGGATGACTCACGGTTTTCGCGGATGCTTCTCAGGAGGATGCTCGAGGCGGAATGCATCGAGTGTGAGGAGGCGGTTGACGCGGAGCAGGGCATCACTCGCCTGCGCTCGGATGGAGAGTTCCACCTGATGCTCGTGGACTGGAACATGCCGGGGATGAGCGGGCCGGAGATGATTGCGCGGACAAGGCAGGATGGGATGACCGAGCTCAAAATCCTGATGGTGACCACCGTGGCCGAGAGCGAGTGCATTGTGAAGGCGTTGGAAGCGGGCGCGGACGAGTTCCTGATGAAGCCGTTTGAAGAAGAGGCGCTCGGGGAAAAGCTGGCGCTGATGGGATTGGAACTGGTGGCGAAGTGACTGCGCGGACGCGGGTGCTGATCGTGGACGACTCCGCAGTCATGCGAAGCCTGCTGCGTTCGGTGGTGGCGGCCGACCCATCGCTTGAAGTGGCGGGGACCGCAGCCAATGGCGTCGATGCGCTGGAGGCCGTAGCGGCGCTGAAGCCGGACCTCATGCTGCTGGACGTGGAGATGCCGGTCATGGATGGGCTGGAGACTCTGCGCCGGCTGCAGGCACAGGGCAGCCAGGTGCCGGTGATCATGTGCAGCGCGGTTACCCAGCGCGGCGCAAAAGTGACCATTGAAGCGCTGGCGGGCGGCGCGGCGGATTATGTGACCAAGCCCGCGCAGCAGGCCGGCCGCGAGCAGGCCGCCGTGAAGCTGACGGCGGAGCTGCTGCCCAAAATCAACGCGCTGGCGCGCCGGCGGCGGGGTGAGAGACGGGCCGTTGCGCCGCCTCCGCGGGCCACTCCGGCATCCAGGGAAGAGGCTCCGGGGATTGTTGCCATCGGCGTTTCAACCGGCGGCCCGGCGGCTCTTGATCGGGTGCTGCCGGGATTGCCGGCACATTTTCCGCTGCCCATTCTGGTGGTGCAGCACATGCCCGAGCTGTTTACCCAGACACTCGCGGACCGCCTGGACCGCACCTGCAGCATCCGCGTTCGCGAAGCGGTGGAAGGCGCGCCGGTGCGCGCCGGTGAGGTGGTGATTGCGCGCGGCGACTGGCACCTCGAGGTCCAGGGGATCGCCGGCGGCGCGGTCAGGCAGCACCTCACCAGAAATCCCCCGGAGAACCACTGCCGGCCCTCGGTGGATGTTTTGTTCCGCTCATGCGGCGCGGTCTATGGAGCCGGCGTGCTGGCCGTGGTGCTCACCGGAATGGGATCGGACGGCCTGGCAGGATGCCGGGCCCTGCGCGAGGCCGGCGCCACCGTGCTGGCGCAGGATGAGGCCAGCAGCACCGTGTGGGGCATGCCGGGCGCGGTGGCCCAGGCGGGATTGGCCAACAGAATTGTGCCCCTCGACCAGATGGCGGCAGAGCTGGTGCGGACTGCGAGCGGAAGATTCTACGAGACCCAAAAACTTCGGGATGCGGTGGTTTGACCTTGGCGAGTCATGGTTCGAGCGCGGATTACGGGTTTCTGCGGCAGGTGGTGCTGGGGCGGTCGCAAAACGTACTGGATCCTTCGCGGGACTTCATGTTCGAAACAAAGCTCACCCGCCTGGTGCGCAACCACGGATTGAGCGATCTGCGCGAGCTGGTGGAGCACATGAAGCGGACCCCGGACGCGCGCCTTGAATCGGCCGTGGCCGACGCCATGACCGTCAATGAGACCAGCTTCTTCCGCGACAGCCGGCCATTCGAGCTGCTGCGCGCTGAGCTGCTTCCGAGGATGATTGCCGCGCGCGCCAGGAACAGGTCGCTGCACTTGTGGAGCGCGGCATGTTCCACCGGCCAGGAAGCGTACAGCATGGCCATGTTGATCCGGGAGAACTTTCCTCTGCTCGCCGGATGGAAAATCCACGTCGAGGGAAGCGACATCTCCAAAAGCGTGGCGGAGCGCGCCAAGGCGGGAGTGTACGAGCGCATCGAAGTCAACCGCGGATTGCCGGCCAAGTATCTGGCTCGGTATTTCGATCGTGCGGGCGAGCGGTGGGAGGTCAAGCCGGAGATCCGCGCGATGTGCAGATTCCGGCAGATGAATCTGTGCGATATTCCGCTCCCCTTCAGCCATCGATTCGACTTGATCCTGATGCGCAACGTGATGCTCTACTTCGGGCCTGCCGTGCGGCGGGCGGTGATGGCGGAGGTGCATCGGTTCCTGGCGCCTGACGGCATGCTCATCATGGGCGCATCGGAACAGCCCCCGGAGATGGGGATGTGGAAAGCGGAGATTATCAAAGGAGCGTGCTTCTTCAGGCCGGTGCACCGGAGTTAAATCCGCATTGCTCACAAGCCATAATGAACAGTACCGCCGGTCGCCACAGGCTGCGGAAAAACTCTGGAGAGGTCGCAAAAACGCGAAGGGCCAGGACTTCAGTCCTGCCGAAAGATAGCAAAGAAAGAACCCGGGCTCCGCTCAATCCCCGCTGCGTGCCTGCGCCAGCCGCGGATGATCGAAATGTGGATTGGGCAGCGAAAGCTCTTCGTTCAGGAAAATCCCCGGATGCGCCGTCACTCCCATCTTCAGAACCTCAAGGGGAAGGCTGTCGGCATGATATTGGCAGATCCCGCTTAACCGGGGATGCGCCTCAAAGAACTCCTCCAGCTTCCACTCGTACTCCATGAGCTGCGAAAAATCGGCTTCCCGCCCGAACTCCCAGCTCATATCCCCGGTGGCAAACAGTCCCGCGAACCCATCTTCCACCGCATGGTTCAGGGCGGTTTCCAGACCCGCCATCATGCTCTCCAGGTCAAAGCGCCCGTTCATCAGGTGCCCGCGGTCTGAGGAGAGCACCAGGCTGCCTCGCTGCTTCTCCCCTCCCACGTCCACTCCCGCTCCGGCCAGGTATTCCCCCATCGCATCCAGCATCGCTTCGCTGTTCAGATACAGGCAGCGATACTTCCGCGACAGCATCTCGCGCAGGGCCTTGCCCAGACAGGGCACATTCAGCGCGGGTGACCCCTCGTAGATGAAGCACTGGTGGTGAGGAACAAACTCCATAATTCATCCCAGTATAGCCAAACTCCGCGCATCTTCGACCGGACTTTTCCGTTGTTGCGTCCCCCCGCTCACACGCTCCATCCCGGTGCTTCCCGCGTCTAATCCGGAGGAGGCGGTATTCTCTTTCGTGATGCAAGTGCGAATCCTTCCCTTTGGCGTGTTGAAAGATTGGCTCGGCGCCTCTACGCTTGATCTGCCTGAAGGCTCCAGCGTTGCCCAGTTGCTCAGTCAGGTTGGCGCCCGCCTCGCCGCCGGTCCCGCAAACCTTCCCGCCGCCACCTGGTCCTCCATCGCCGTCAGCGTAAATCACGAGTACGCCCAGCCCACCCGCATTCTCCGCGAAGGCGACGAAGTCGGCCTCCTCCCACCCGTCTCCGGCGGAGCCGCCCAGGCCCCGGGCGAGCGCGAATCGGCAGGCGAAATCCGTCTTACCCGCGACCCAATCGACGCAGCCTCCCTCGTCTCCGCCGCCAAGCACGGCTCTGACGGCGCCGTAGTCGTCTTCGATGGCATCGTCCGCAACAACACCCGCGGCCGCCAGACCCTCCACCTCGACTACGAGTCCTACGAAGAAATGGCTCTCAAGCAGATGCGCGAGCTCGCCCACGATGCCCGCACTCGCTTCAACGTCCGCCACGTCTCCATCATCCATCGCCTCGGCCGGCTCTCTGTCGGCGAAACCAGCGTCCTCATCGTGGTCGCCTCCGCCCACCGCGCCCAGGCTTATGAAGCCTCCCGCTGGCTCATTGATACCCTCAAGCGCACCGTGCCCATCTGGAAGAAGGAGACCTTCGTCGACGGCGCAGTCTGGGCCGACGGCGAACCCTTTCCGGAAAACATCGCCGCCCCTCCCCCGGAGGCCCCGCATGCATGATCGTTGGTCAGGACCAATGCGGACCTTCAGCGCACGCGTAAGGGCTCGACTTCACAAGCTGCGCAATAACTTCAGTTTGTGGAGCTCTGTAACAGGGCACGACTTCAGTCGTGCCGATCAGCTCCTCATCAAGAGGTTCCGGGCTTTAGCCCCTGCCCCAATCCTCGCCCTCACGCTGCTTCTCGCCCCACCCCTCCCCGCCCAGGACACCCCCACCTTCAAAATCGAATCCAAACTGGTCAACCTCTACATCAACGTCGCTGACCAATCCGGCGCCATCGTTGGCGGCCTTACCAAAGACGATTTCCGCGTCTCTGAAGACGGCCGCCCCCAGACCATCGCCATCTTCGAGCGCCAGTCCGAGCTGCCCCTCAGCATCATGCTCGCCATTGACACCAGCCTCAGCGTGCGCAAGGACCTCACTGAAGAAAAACGCGCCGCCGGCCATTTCGCCCGCGACCTCCTGCGCTCGCAGGACCAGATGGGCCTCATCCAGTTCGCCACTTACGTCAGCCAGCTCGTTCCTTTCACCAACAACCTCAAGCAAATCGATCGCGGCCTCGGTGAGCTCCGCCCCGGAGAAGCCACCGCGCTCTACGATGCCATCTACCTCGGCTCCCAATCGCTCGCCCCCAAGCAGGGCCGCAAGGTGTTGATCGTTGTCTCTGACGGCGGCAACACCACCGGCGATGCCAGCTATCAGTCCGCGCTCGAGCAGGCCCAGCGCGGCGATGTCATGGTCTACTCGCTCATCGATGTGCCCATCGAGGCCAGCGCCGGCCGCGATACCGGCGGCGAACACGCCCTCATCACACTGGCCGAGCAGACCGGCGGCAAAAGCTTCTACGTCGACGAGGGCGGCCTCGACAAGGCCTTCGCCAAAGTCTCTGACGACCTGCGCACGCAATATCTGATCGGCTACTATCCCAAAAACCAGCCCCACGGCCAGAGCTTCCATCGCATCGGCGTCACCGTCCCCCGCGCCGCCGCAGGCGTGTACAACATTCGCTGCAAGGCCGGCTATTACACAGAGCAACCCGCCAAAACCCGCTACGTCCCCAAGGACTATTAGGGCCTGTTACAGAAACCTGTTTCGTGTCAGGGCATGACTTCAGTCGTGCCGAAAGGATCGCCAAAAGGGCTTCGGGCTTCAGCCCCTGAGGGATGCATTCACGAAGTCGCCAGGAAACCTCTCCCAAACGGTGCGAGAATGGTGTGTCATGGCCCCGTCCATTCGTCGCCGCTTTCCCGTCGATAACTTGAATGTCGACAAATTGCTTGAGGAGTGGCGATGGTTGTGCCCCGTGCCTTTTGAACTCGTAGCCCGCAACGCGTTCGGAGACCTGTTTCTGCGCGATACGGATGGCAAAGTCAACTGGCTCGACGTTGCCGGTGGAGAGTTGAAAAAGGTTGCCGATTTGGACAGCGCATTCTGGGAAGCCATTGAATGCGATGGTATTCCTGAGCTTGCAGAACTCGAGGCTGATGCGCGCGGTTTCGACTTGATGGGGCTCAGCCCTGCAACAGACCAATGCATAGGGTTCAAGATGCCGCTCGTTTTCGCCGAGAGCAAAAACGTACCGGACAATGCTTATATCGCGGACCTGTACGAATGCGTTTCATTCCTGGGAAATCTGCATTATCAACTCCGCAATCACCCCGACGGAACCAAAGTCGAGCTCGTGATTCGCTGAGCTATCATTCCGCAGGTCCAAAGGAAACGGACCAATTATGTCGAAGTCATTGGATATCCCGATCGAGCAATACCTCCGGACTTCCTACGAGCCCGATGCGGAGTTTGTCCGAGGAATCACCGAAGAGCGATGCACTGGCGAGTACTCACATCAAGTTACACAGAGGGAGCTCATCCACTGGTTTCGCACGCACGACAAAGAGTGGCAGACCCGCTCCCTTCCGGAACAGCGCACCCGCCTGAATTCTGACACCGTGCGAGTGCCTGATGTCAGCGTATGGGCGCGCAGCGTTCCCATTGAGCCGGTGTTCTCTAACCCGCAACTTGTCGTTGTTGAAGTGCTGTCGCCCGAGGATCGCCAATCCCGGATGCAGTCCCGGATCGAAGATTACCGCCGGTTCGGCGTGCCCCACATCTGGGTAGTCGACCCCGCGCAGCGCATCGGCTGGGACTGTTCCGATGGCAACTGGATCCGCAAGACCCGCTTCGAGGTCAGCGCCTCGCCAATCCACCTCGACCTCGACGAGCTCTTCCGCAATCTCGACGCCGCCGAAGCCTGAGTTCCGTCCGCGCCTCATCACTGTCCGGGCACTTCCCGCTTTCTTACTCAACCCCAAACAACCGCAGCATCTCCGGGTTCCCCTTCGCTTCCGCCATCTCGCGGAACGTCCTGCCCTGTCCATCCCTCGCGTCTCGCAGCGCAGGAAAGCGCTTCAGGAACCTCGCAGCCCACTCCACATCTCCGCGCTCAATCGCGAATCCAAAATCGCTCAATTCAATTCCCAGCAGCCCGCCCATCTCGCGCAGATACTCCACCGCCCAGCCCGTCGGCGTCGCGCCAAAAGCGGTGTCGCGGGCATTCACATCCGTGCCCCGGCTCACCAGCAGCTCCGCCACGGCCCTGTGCCCGCCCAGCGCCGCATAGTGCAGCGCCGTCGCACCCTCGTCATCCCTGGCATTCGCCAGCTCCGGATGTTGTTCCAGCGCCGCGCGCACCCCCTCCACATCCCCGCGCCCCGCGGCATCCATCAGGCCTTTCAACAAGTCCATCGCCCGGGCTCCTGTCGCAATCCATCACCCCGACTGCCGAATGTTCTTGCCCTTGCCTTTGCTTTTGCTTTTCTTTCCCTCATTCCCGCCGCAATTCCGCCTCAGCCCGCTCGCGCCGCCCGCCGTTCCGCAAACTCCTTGGCCGAGGGAATCGGCGCCAAATCCCGCCCCGCAAACAAATCCGCGAACAGCCCCAGCAGCTCCTCGTGAATCAGCCCGTTTGAGGCCAGCACCTCCTGGCTGTCCAGCCTGAACCCCCCGCCGCTGAAGTCCGTGATCCGCCCGCCCGCCTCTTCCACCAGCAGAAATCCCGCCGCCGTGTCCCACGGATTCAGATGAAACTCCCAGAAAGCCTCGTAGCGTCCGCAGGCCACGTACGCCAGGTCCAGCGCCGCTGAGCCCGCCCGCCGCACACCGTGCGAGCGCAGCGTGAACTCGTGGTAGAAGTGAATATTCGGGCTCGCATGCCGCTTGCGGCTGGGGAAGCCCGTGGCCACCAGCGCCTCCGCCAGCTCCGGCACCCTCGAAACATGAATCGGCCGATCGTTCAGCAGCGCGCCCTGTCCCCGCTCCGCCGTGAACATCTCGTCGCGCATCGGGTCGTAGATCACGCCCGCCTCAAGCGTCCCATCGTCCCCGGCGCCAAGCCCCGCCCCGCGCCGCTCCAGTCCCATTGAGACAGCAAAGTGCGGTATCCCGTGCGCGAAATTCGTCGTGCCGTCCAGCGGGTCCACGTACCAGCGGTACTCCTGCTCCATCCGGTCGCGCGTGCCTTCCTCCCCGTAGATGCCGTGGTCGGGAAAGGCCTCAGCCAGCCGGCCGCGGATCAGCTTCTCCACCGTGCGGTCCGCCACCGTCACCAGGTCCACGTCGCCCTTGTACTCGGTGGCCACACCCTCATGCAGAAACTCGCGCAGCCGCGCCCCCGCCTCCCGCGCAATCGCCGCGGCTGCGGGAACCCACTGGAACCCGCCCTCGCCGCCGCTCACAGCGTGCCGGCCGGCGAGGAATCATTCATCGCAGGCCTGCGCTTTCCCGCCTCGGTAATGGTGCGGATCTGGTGCTTGTAGATGAAGAGGTTGGGCTTGCCCTCGCGCGTAAGGCGAAGCATGCCGTCGTCAAAATACTCAATCCAGCCCTTCACCACTTCGCCGTCGCGCAGTTTCACGCTGACGGGAATCTTGCGCTCGCTCAGGGACTTCAGATAGAGCGCTTCCTGGCCGGTTTCTCCGGGCGGGGGCATCTTGGTGCGTCGGCGGTTAGTCAGAGGAGGAGACATAGTTGCCATTTTAGATGCAGGATTCCGTTTCCGTTCCAGCACTTGCGTTGACCAATGCTTTTGCCCTCCCTTTTGCCCTTGCCCTTGCTTTTGCCGTTGCCCTTGTTTTTGCCCTTGTCCTTGCTTTTGCCGTTGCTTTTCTTTCTGTCATTCCCGAAGGGAATCTGCTGTTCGGGCCTCTTCCACTCAAACCACCAGCGCCGTGCCCCATCCTTAAGCGCGCTCTTTGCGCTTAGGGTGGGTTGGACGAATCTCCCGTTGCCAATGCTTTTGCCTTTGCAGTTGCCGTTGCCCTTGCTTTTCTTTCTGTCATTCCCGAAGGGAATCTGCTGTTGGACCTTGGGCGTTGGCCGGCGGCCTGTAGCTTGTAGCTGTCAGCTGTTAGCCGTGGCCAGCCACCACAAAGTGACTAAAAAGCAATCCCGCCCAAAACCGACCCCATTTTCTGCACCATTCCTGGTGCAAAACACCCTCCCGACCCAATGCTGTCAAGGGGTACCCCTGTGGAAAAACGCCGCAACATCAAGAAACCAAAAGAGATAAAGTTTTGTCCAAATTTTGTACCTTAAATAGTCCAAGGCGTATGATCTAAGTAGGTGGGCAAACTGCGCCACACCGCCAGAAAGGCACGGCCTCGGCCGTGCCTTTCGTGTCTTCCGCGCCAAATCGACATCCGCCGGAAAACACCCTGCAAATCACTGCACTTTCAGGGCGTAAATCCCTCAATCTGCATAACATCGCCGTTTTTATTTTCAACGCAACCGGCCAGCCCAAAAGGCTGGCCCTTTCATTTCAGAAATCAAA
>Ga0265339_10000627_pt1 | contig 27311 bp, 22 predicted proteins | sample 4CB219metaG_FD_202085 | JGI IMG/M metagenome (GOLD analysis project Ga0265339, IMG submission 202085) | Rhizosphere microbial communities from Carex aquatilis grown in University of Washington, Seatle, WA, United States - 4-CB2-19 metaG | ecosystem: Host-associated > Plants > Roots >... | reverse complement strand
CGAGGTAGACGTGGTAGAGCAGCAGCAAGGCGAGAAAGAGGCCGAGCATGTTGTTGACGGTGAACATGCCGCTGCCGGCCGGCAGCAAGCTGGCGATGCCGGCGACACCTTCACGGTCGTAGCGGCGCGAACCGTACTGCACCATCAGCGTCGTGAGGATGATGGCCACGCCCCACTGCGGCCGCGTGCCGACCACGATGATGCCGGCAATGCCGATGAGGGCAGCGGTCAGCGCCAGCGGGCCGGCGACGAGCGACACCAGCGCCAGCAGCGTAAAGCCAATCAACGGCAGCACGCCGACGCGGCGCTGCACGGCCGAGAGGCTGGAATCGCGCAGCGCAGAGACCCGCATTACAGCAACGCCTGCAAGGTGGCCGGCACATAGGAGCGCCGGCGGTTGAGCACGACGCCGAAGATGCGCGCGCCGACGCGGTCGAGACTTTTCTTCGCGCTTTCGGCGTCGACCACCGGTGTGCGATCGGCTTCGACGACGAGGATGACGCCATCCACTTTCGGCGCGAGAATCGATGCGTCGGAGTATCGATTGACCGGCGGAAGATCGATGATCACGTAGTCGAACTGCTCCATCACCTGCGCAATGGCTCCGGCAATCGCCTCGCAATCGATCACCGCCGGGCGGAATCCGGCGCTGATCACCGACAGGGGACTGCCGGTGAGCGGGCCGATGATCGAGGCGGGACTCGCATCGCCGGCGAGAAACTCGGCCAGCCCCGGTCCTTTGCCGATCGGCAGGCGCTGCGCGAAGGACGGCGTGCGCAAGTTGCCTTCGACCAACAACACGCGCGTATCGCCCTCGCTGGCGAGCGCGCGCGCCAGGCCCACCGCGACGCGAGTCGCGCCTTCGCCGTGTCGCGTCGCCGTAATGGCGATGGTGCGCACGTCGGAGTATGCCGGAGCGAACAGCAGGCTGGCGCGCAAGCGACGATAGTCGTCTTCCTCTTGGCCGTGCCCGCTCTGACTGGCGTGGCCGTTTTGACCGTTCTCGGGCGCGGTCGGCGCCTCGAGTGTCTGGCCCGGCTCGCGACCGCGATCCCGCGCGGTCTCGCGCTCACGCTCGGCGCGCTTCAGCGCATCGTAGATCTTACTCACGGTTGCCGAACCCCAACTTCCCTCGCCTGCTCAATATCCAAGCGCACGCAGGCGCTCCTTCGTCGACGGATCCACCTCGACGGCCTCCGTGCACCCAACACAGACTTTTTCGCCGAACTTATCTAACAGACCCTGCAGTTCCCCCAGGCCGTTTTCGCGCACCGCCGCGGCATTTTCCAGTAGATTTCGCTGCTCTCCACCGTCCGCGGCCAAATCGTACAGCTCGGTCTTTTCCTTTCCGCGGGCTTCGTCGCGGCTCACGTTGAGCTTCATGTTGTCGCGCTCGACCATACGGGAGACATAGGTGCCGCCGTCGTACCACCAATGCTCGGCGAAGGCCGCCGGCGACGTGCCGACGTCGGCCGGCCCGAACAGTGCGCGACCGTCAAAGCCACTGCCCGGATCCTTCGCGTCGACCATCTGCAGCAGCGTCGGGAACACATCGACCAGCATGCTCAAATCCTTTCGCCGTCCCGGTGGTAAGCGCGATGGCAGGCGAAATGCCAGCGGTACGTGGACGATTTCGTTATACAGCTGGTTGCCGTGTCGCCAGTTCTGATGCTCGTAGAACTCCTCGCCATGGTCGGCGGTCATGACCAGCAAGGTGTTGTCGAGGCGCCCAGAACGCCGCAGCGCATCGACGACACGGCCCAACTGCTCATCGGCAAAGGCGATCGCGCCGTCGTATTGCGCCACCAACGCCGCGCGTTCGCGATCGTCGAGCGGATCGGCGTGATCGAAGACGGTTTGCACGCGTGCCGGCGGCTTGGTCGGGCCGGGCCGCCCATCCCAGTCGGCCTCGCGAAACGGGCGCACGTACTCGGTCGGCGGATTGTAGGGATCGTGCGGGCCGATCAGATGCACATAGAGAAAAAACGGATCGTTGCCTTGCCGCCCGATCCAGTCCACCGCGGCGTCGGTCAGCAGGCGGTCGCGCTCGGAGTTCCCGAGGTTGCCGCTGGTGCCCCAGAACACGGTGCCAGCCAGATCCGTTCGGCCGCCGGTGACGCGGTCGAGGCGCTTCAAGAACCGGTAGAGGTTGGTGAGCTGCGCGCTCATGGCACGGCCGCTCTCGAAGGCGTCGAATCCCTGGTCGAAGCGAAACTCTGGTGTGATCCACGGATTCGAGGTGAACGCTGCCGTTTGATAGCCGCGCTCGGACAGCGCCTCAGCCATCGTCTTTTGCTCGCTGCCCAGCGCGTCGCGGCTCGATACGACGCCGTGGTGATGGACGAAGTGGCCGGTCATCAGCGAGGCCACCGACGGCTTCGTCCAGGCCGCTTGGGCGACCGTCCGATCGAACACGACACTCTCGCGCGCCAGCGCATCGAAATGCGGGCTGGTCGGACGCGAATAGCCGTACGCGCCGAGATGGTCGGCGCGCAGCGTGTCGATCAACACCACGACGATATTGAAGGGCAGCGGCTGTTGGGCGCCCCGGGCATGCTCGGCGGCGCCACGATGCGCCACCAGCGCCCAGCCGTTGGCGCCGACGATCAGCACCAGCGCCAGACCGGCCATCAGGCGCGGCAGGCGCAGGCCGAGCGGCATTAGCGCGGCGAGCACGGCAAGCGCGGCCGCACTGCCGAGCAGCGACGCCGCGCTGCCGGCGCGCGGCAAGTAGACGAAGTTCAGCCACGGCAGGACGACCACTGCGGCAAAGGCGACCGCGGCGATGACGCGGGCGCGGCGACCGGCGACGATTCGCGCGACGACGAAAAGCAGCGCCGCGATCGCCGCGTAGCCGAAGAACAGCGAGGCGCGGATCGCCCAACCCGGCGGCGCGATGCCGCCGGCCTGCATGCGCAGGACCTCGATCGACTCGGCGATGCCGCCGGCGAAGAGGGCAAACCAGCACGCGGACCGCAAAGCGGTGCTCCAGGTAGACGGGCGATCGGATAGCGGTGGAGGATCCACATGCGGCAAAGCAGGACCTCGCCGGCGCAGCCCGTCGAGGGCCGCGCCGATTCAGAAGTGTCGTGCGGGCTCCCCGCGCTCGATGCGGGGAGGAAGCGACCGCGGTATACGGTTACTTCTTCGCCTCAGCTACTGCGCCGAGTACCGGCAGGCCGAGGTAACGTTCCACGTCGCGCTCGAAGCGCAGCGTCCGGTTCAGATATTCGAGACCGAAGGCGCCGCCCAGACTGACCGCAAGGCCGGACATGATGGCCAGCACCAGCGGGATCTTCTTGTCGTCGGTGCGATCGAGCGGCAGGCCCGGGCGCTCTACGACGGCGACGTTCACCAACTTGCGCTGGTCCATCGCATCTTCCAGTTGTGCTTCCTGGCCGCGCTTGACGTACAGGTCGACCGCTGCGCGCTGCCGCGACACTTCGGTGTCGAGGCGCTCGAACTCCAACGCGTGCGTCTTCAGCGTCACCAACTGGCGCCGCATCCGCGCCGAATCTTCCTCTACCGCGATCTTGTGGGCGCGCTGCTCGCGCACTTTGCCCTCGAGGTCGAGCAATGTGCTCAACCGCGCTTCGTACACCGGATTGGGGGCGTAGGTCTCACCGGACACCGACATCGGCTCGCTGGCGAGCGAGTGCGTGAGCTGGTGCTCGATCAGGGAGATCTCGGACTGGTTGTCGCGCACGTGCCGATCGTTCTCGGTGTACTTCTGCAGCAGCGCGGCGCGGTCGACTTCGCGGTCGGTGAGTTGTTCGCGCAGCTGACGGACCACCGGATTCACTTCCATTTGTTGGGTGCGCTTCATCGTTTCCGGCTGCGCTGCGAGTTGCTCGCGCACCACGCGCAGCTCCTCTTCGGTGCCGGCGATCGCCGCGGTGCGCTGGCGCAGATCGTTCTCCAGCGCCGAGACGCTGTTCACGGCGGCCAGAATCTCTGCATCCGGCGAGACGATGCCCTCGCGCTGCGCGTACTCGCCCAGCGCGTCTTCGGCGCGCCGCAGGTTCTGCGCCAACACCGCGCTCTGCTCCTCGTAGAAACCGCTGAGGCCTTGCTGCGAGTGTACGATGGCGTGGAAGGCGAGGTACTCGTCGATGATGCGATTGACGACCTGCGCGGCTTGCGACGGATCACCCGAGCCGAAGGTGATCTGAATGACGTTCGAGTTGCGGATCGGCGTCACCTTGAGGCGATTGGCAATGCGCATCGCGCGCTCGCTGATCTGCTCGCGATCGTCCGCCGCATTGGCGATGTTCATCACGTTACCGCCGGCGCGCGCCAGGGCGAGACCGCGCACGACCTGTTCGAGCAGCTCGCGGCTCTGCACGACGTGCACTTCCGAGTTGATTACCGCTTCGTTCAAGCGCAGTAGCGCCAGACTGTCGGCTTCGGTGGGCTGAATCGTCGCATCGGCGCGATCATCGGTGATCATCACTTTGCCGCTGGCCGAGAACTGCGGGCCACGCGACAGCACCGCCAACAATCCAGACAGTGCCACCACGGCGAACAGACCGGCGATCAACCGCCAGCGCTTGAAGACGACGTGCAGAATCTCGAACAGTTGTTCTTTGGCTGAGGCACTGCGCTGTTCGGGCCCGCCATTGCCGTTGCCGTTTCCGTTGCCGCCGTTGCCGTAGCCGTTACCGCCGCCGCTGCCGTAGCCGGGATGGCTGCCGCTGCCTTCGGAAGCGCTGCGATAGCCGTTGCCGCTCGCCTGGTAGCCGTTGCCGCTGTAGCCGTTGCCGCCGGCCTGCGCCGTGTGAGCACCGTTGCCACCGTTGCCGCCGCCTGGCTGTCCCTGCCGCTGTGCGGCGGTGAGCATCGTGCCTGCCTTGTAACCTGCCATCGCTCGACCCCTCCCAACCCTACGGGTTCAGCCCCACGCCAAAGCGCGGCATGGTGGGCATCAGTCCCCGAATGTAGAGGCGGACAAACGCGTTCGCGTCGCCGATGAAGGTGCGGGGAACATAGATCACGTCATTGACAGCCAGCGTCTGCAACTCTGGGGATCCCTTCTTGATCTCGTTGCTGAAGTCCAGGCGGGTTGCGTCAACGTTATTGCCGTGACTGCTTACGTGCAAGACGCTGTCGATGCGCGCCACCTCGGTGAAGCCGCCGCGGTCCAAAATCGCCTGCATCGGCGTCATGCCGACCTTGTAGAGCACCGGCCCCGGCAGACGAACTTCGCCGCCGACGTACACCTTGCGGGGACCGAGTTGCGAGACGATGATCGTCACTTCCGGGTCGCGCAGGTTGGTGCTCGACAGCGTCTCGACGTCGGTCGCCAGCTCTTCCGCCGTTTTGCCGCTCGCCTGCACTTCGCCGACGCCCGGAATGGCGATGTTGCCATCGGGGTCGATCGTCACCTTCACGTCCATCTCGGGCTGATAAATGAACTTGACGCGCAACTCGTCACCCGCCTCGAGACGGTACTGGCCGGTGTCGGTGAGGCTCGGCGTCAGCGGTTCGGCGACTGGCGGCAGCGGCGCTTCCGTGGGTGTGGCCGAGCAGCCGACCAACACTCCGAGCGCGAGGGCGCTGGCGAGCGCGCGCAGGCTGCGCAACGACGTCCCTTCCGTGCGCCGCGGGGCGCGCGGTGCGAAGCGCTGTGATGCGTCGGTCATGCCTTGCTCCCTATCCGTCGCGGGGCGACCCGGTCCCTGGCCGGAGCGCGCGCCCACTACTACCTGTTCATATACGTCGACGACGTTATTCAAGACCCGAATGGGGCTAAAGCGTTCTCGGGCGACGGCCCGGGCTTGTCGTGCCAGCTGCGCGCCGAGCACCGGATCGCGCACCACACGCAAGGCCGCGCGCGCCAGCGCGTTCGCATCGCCATCATCGAAGACGAGCCCGCTGATGCCGTCTTCGATGGCGTGCGCGCTGGCGCGTGCGTGCACGACGGGTCGGCCGAGTGCCATGTAGTTGAGCGCCTTGATCGGAAAGCCGGACCACGAGCCGCGCGGACAGACGAGCACATCCGCTTGCGCCAGGGCGCGGATGGCCGCGCCGAACGAGTTCACTTGTTCGATCGCGACTCCCGGCTGCGCGGCCAGTGCCGCCGCACGCCGCGCGATGCGCGGATGGGCCGCGCGGTGCGTCACCAGTATGAGCCGCGCCTGCGGCTCGACGGCGCGCAGACGGTGAAAGCCCTCGAGCAAACAGTCGAGGTCCTGGTACGGATCCAGGTTGCCGCCGTACATCAAGAGCGGCGCCCGGTCGCGCGTGGCGGCAAGCGCCGGCGCCGCGTTGAGGCGCGGCGCAGCGGGTGGGATCACCCGCACACGGCCGATCGCGCCGCGCAGCGCGAGATAGGCGGCGAGGCGATCGGTCAACGCGATGACCGCATTCGCATGCCGTGCCAGCAACCCATCGCACAGCGTTCCGACGGCGCCAGCCAGGCGGCGCGAGAAACGGCGCCGGAAGTAGCAGGGCAACTCATCGGACAGAGCATTGTGCGCGTGGTAGACGACCGGCACCCCGGTCAGCCAGCGGACGATGAAGGCGACCAGCGGCCCCTCGAGATTGTGCGCGTGGATGACCTCAATGCGGTGCCGGCGCACCACCTTCCACAGCGTCCAGGCAAGCAGCAGGTCGAGCACGATCTTCTGCCAGCCAAGCGGCCGCGTCGTCCACAGGCCGGGCAATTTGCGCACGCGATGAATCGCGATGCGCTCGACCGGCACCAGGTGCTGCGCCGTCGGGTAGGTGACGACGTGCACGGCGTGGCCGGCCTGCGCCAGGCTCTCGGCGATCTCGCGCACCAGCACCTGCGAGCCGCGCAAGCTTGGGAACGGGCACGCCGCAACGACGGCGACGCGTCGCAATGCGCCCGCGCTCATGCCAGGTACCCCAGTTGCTCGAGGCGGCGCTGCAGCACCGCGCTCTGCGCAGCATCGTAGTCGTGCTCGTCGCCCTGCGACCACGGCGCTTCGCCATCGGCGGCGGCCGCTGCGCCGACCACCGGCAACGTGCGACCATCCCATCCCTGGGGGACCGCCACGTCGCAGAGCGTTAGAATGGTCGGCGCCAAATCCATGATGTGCGCTCCGTCGAAGCGTCCGGCGACAATGCCCTCGCCGCACAGCGCGAACAAACCGTCCGGCCGGTGACTGCCAGTCATGCCCGCGAGTTTGCCGCCCAACGAGGCCGGATCGAGCGACTGAATTGCCGGCCCGGGCGTGCCGTAGCTGGGCACGCCGACGTACGAATACCCGCCCGGTGTTTCGAGCTCGAGGACAAGATCGGGCGCCGCAGCGACGCAGGGCCCCTGATACAGCTCGTCGCGCGGCCAGACGCGGCGCACGACGCGCCCGCCATTCACCGGATCGCGCCACGCGAGCAGTCGTTCGCAGAGTGTCGTCACGATGTCGCGATACTCGGCAACCGGAACGATGCCGCACTGATCACGCCCCTGCACGTTCAGCCAGATCGACGGGAAGTAGCCGAGCTCTTCCGAGAACGCCTGCGTTCCCGACCAGTCGACCCCCCCGAAGCGCACACCGCTCTCCAGACGGCTCGCCAGGCGCCCATCGGCGAGGCGGAAGCAGCGCGCTTGCCAGCGCTCCGGTACGGCCCGCACGGCAGCAGCACGCAGTGCGCCGGCCCAACGCGCGGCCGCCGCACGCGGCGCAAAGCGCAGATAGCCTTCGTCCGCCAACCACCGATTGAGCGACACAGACGTGGTTCCGGCACCGCCGAAGCCATGGTCGGACACCAAGAGGACGGACTCCGGTCCGACCCGTTCGACCAGTCGCCCGATGGCCGCGTCGAGCGCGACATACACGGCGCGCAACGGATCACCAAGCTCGGCGGCGGCACGCGCATCGTGGCGCGGCGACGCGCTATCGTGCAGCGCCCAAAAATGGTGCGCCGCGGTATCCGACTCGCCGAACAGCAGCATGAAGCAATCGAACGACTCACGCCCGAGCAGGCGCTCGGCGAGGCGCACCTTGCGCGCGATCCCATCGCACAGGCGGCGGCACGCTTCGGCATGCCATCCCGGACCGATATCGAACTCCTGAAAGTCGGCGAAGGGGAACCCACCGGCCGCCGCCACCTCGTCGGCAAACGCCGGCGGATACACGAAGCTGGCGTCCGCCTGCGTCGTCACCGGCGTGTCGAAGCCGCTGATCATGTAGCCGTTCACCGGCTCGGGCGGATAGGTTCCCGGCAAACCGAGCACTGCAATGCGCCGGCCCGCATCGCTGAGCAGCTGCCAAATCGTCTGCGCCTTTCGATACGTCGCATTGACGAAGCGCACCGCGTACGCGCCGCCGTCGCGGCGGGTGAAGTCGTAAACGCCATGGCGACCCGGATTGACGCCGGTCATGAAGCTCGTCCAGCTCGGGAACGTGGCCGCTGGAACGGTCGAGGCGAGGCGCCCCCAGGCGGCGCCGGCGAGAAGACGCTGCAGGTTTGGCAATGTGCCGTCGGCAGCCCAGGGCTCGATCAAGTCGAGCGTGGCGCCGTCAATTCCCAGAATCAGCAGCATGCATCCCCGCCGTACCGCTCTTGCCGTCGCGCGGGCGCGAGACGAGAGCTTTGAACTGTTCCATTTGCGCCAGCATCTCCGAGGCGCGCCCACTTTCACTGCTCGCCAAGTTGCTCCCTTCGCCCGGGTCGTTGCCGAGATTGTAGAGCGCGGTCGGCGGCAAGCCGCGCGGATTGCCCGGATTGGCAGCGATCACCTTCCAGTCGCCGCTGCGCAACGCCGTGAGCTTGTTGCCTTCGAGGTCCTCTTCCGCCAGCAACGGCTCGTTGACGGTGCCGGTAAACAAGTCGATCCCTTGAAACCCGCTCGGCGCGGCAACGCCGGCAGCGGCAACCAACGTCGGCGCGATATCCAGACTGCGCGCCAAATCGGTGCGCACACGACCGGGCTCGGATTCCGCAGGACGCTTGATGATCAGGGGCACGTGCAGCTGTTCCTGGAATAGGTCGGTGCCGTGCCACCAGCCTTGGTGTTCGTAGAACTCCTCACCGTGATCGGCGGTCACCGCCACCAGGCTCCGGTCGTACAAGCCACTGGCGCGCAGGCGGTCCAGCAGCACCTGCAGGTAGCGATCATGGTAGCGCACCCCGCCGAGATACAGTTGGTGCAGTTCGTCGGCGCGGGCGGCCGCCGGATCGGGCGTCGACACGCGCGCCACGCCCTTCCCGTTGTACGGATATTCGAAGTAGGGATCGTGCGGATCCATGTAGTGCACGAACAGAAAGAACGGCTCGGGCGGCTTGCTGGCCAGCCACGTGTCGATGTGCTCGTCGACCGTCTTGGCGTCCTGGTAGAAATTCTCGACCCAGATCTTGCTCGACATCTTCTCGCGCGCGGCGCGCAGCCCTTTGTAGATCGCCAGCTTCGTGGCCGAATCGGTGGCGCCGAAGTAGAAGCTCGGCTCCAGATAATGGAACTCGTCGAAGCCCTGTTGGAAGTTGAAAATCGGCGCGACGTTGATGTTCGTCGTGAAAGCGGCGGTCCAGTACCCGGCCCCTTTGAGCACTTCGGCGACCGTCTGCGCTCCGTTGGGCAGGATATCCATCTTGTGTTGCGTGCCATGCACCGACGGGTACTCGGCCGTGAGGATCGTCGCGATCGACGGGCGCGTCCACGATGCCTGCGAAAAGGTCTGCGAGAAGCTGACGCCGTCGTGCAGCATGGTCGCAAAGCCGCCGGGCTCCTGCGCTGCCCACTGCGCCGCGTCGAAACGCAGCGTATCGACGACGACCAAGATGATGTTCGGCTTGCCGGCCGCGGCCGCGGTGCTGTGCCGCGTCGGCGGTGCCGCCTCGGTGTGGTCGGTGGCGATGCCAACGCCCCACGCGACGCCAACCAACACCAGCAGTGCGCCGCCGACACCGATGGCACCGAGGGACCGAGTTGCCGCGTGCGCCAGGCCGGCGCCGACCAGGCCGGCAAGCAAGGCGCCGACGAACAGGGCGCCATAGGTCATGGCGCCGAGGCTGGAGGCGAAGCTCAGGCCTTCATCGAAGAGGCGCTGATTGACCTGGTACTGCGCCACGACGAAGGCCACCAACCAGACCGCAGCGCCGCTCGCGACGGCTGCCAGTTGCGCATGGCCGGCCCCGCCGCGTCGAATCAGCTGCCAGAGAAGAGCGACGCCGACCCCGATAACGGCGCCCAGCCCGCCATACGCCAACGCGCCGAAGAGGAAGATCCAGTATTCGTTGTTGGCCGCCGACGTGAATGTCACCAACAGCGCCTCGGTCAGACCGACCAGGACGCCGCCCAGCCCGCCGGCCAGAAGAGCGATCAGCAGTCCGCGAACGTGTCGAAGCAGTCCGTGCATGCGTTGTGCGCTGGCGCGCTACCTTCCCGGCGCCCGCGGCGCCTCGTCCGATATCTCCGGGCGGCGTATATGGCTCCGCCCTCCCGATCCCGAGCTCTGCTACCCGATGCGCTCTGGCATCACGCGTGGGCCCCCTTGGTGACGCATCCACCCCCTGCGACCCATCGCCGAAGCGATGGGTCCCACTGCCCACGTTCAACTCGCCCCGCCGACCTTGCCCGTCGGCGGTGCGCTATGTCCGAACCGATATTGGTCTCGCGCGACTCACGCGTGTGCGACGCGCTCCAGCAACTGCGACGGCACACTGACTTGCGTGCGGCGCCGCAATAGCTCCATGAGCACGCGCACGCGCGCCTGCCCGCTGGCGTGGCCTTCGACGACGCCGAGCAGCCCGCCCAACGGGCCGTGCGTGACGCGCACGACGTCGCCGTCATGGAACGTGCGCACGACGCGCACGACGCCTTCGGCGCCGCAGCGCGTCTGCAGAAATCCGATCACATCCGCGTCCACGGCGGCCGGCACTTCACCGAAGGCGACGAAGCTGCGTACGCCGGGAGACCAGATCACGCTGTTGTACTGCGTCAGAATGTCGATGCGCGCGAACAGATACCCCGGGAAGAGTGGGCCAACCGTCGCATCCAGACGTCCGCGGGCCGGCTCGAGGATGCGCGGCAGAAAGCTCTCGACACCGCGACGCAGCAGCTGGTCTTGCGCGTACGCTTCGCGCCGCGGCTTGCTGCGGACGACATACCATTCGCGTGCCCCGCTCATGATCAGCTACTCCGCCATCTGCGCGATGCGCGTGTCTTCGCGGAAGACGCGCTGCAGCTGCTGGCCGACCGTCTGCGTTGCCTGGCGGTCGTTGAGATTACCGATCACGACGCGCCACAGCTCGTTGCCGTGCCCGAAGTCGGCCCGCCCCACCCGCGCTTCGAAGCCATGCCGCTTCAGCGCCTTGCCAATGTCGCGGGCACGCGCCTCGCTCGGCGTCGACATGAGCAGCAGCGCGTAGCGACCATCCGGCTGCTGCAACACCGCCAGCCCTTCGTCGAGCTGCGGTAGACGCAACTCCTGGCCGACGCCGATGATGTCAATGTTGCGGATCGACGGATTTGCCATCTTCATGAGATCCAACACCGTCGGGCTGGCCTGACCGTAGGTCTCGCTGGCGATCTGCGACACGGAATCGCCTGGCTTGACCATGACTCGCTGGTACGTCGGCAGCACCAACTTGAGATCGGTGACCGTCTCCGCGGCGGGTGTGGTCGACGCGGCCGGCATGTCCACCGGCTGCACCGCCGCCAGCGGCGCTCCGGCGGGCTCGGCCGGCACGGCGGCCTGCGGCACTGCGGCAGCTGCGGGGACCGGGGGCGCCGCCTGCGGCTCCGGCGCGACCGCGACCGGAGCCGCAGGCGGCGGTGGTGCGGACGCAATCGGCGGCATCGGCGCTCCGCCGGCGGCAAGGGCGGCGCGACCGACTTCGCCCGGCGGCGCAGCGACTGGCGCGGCGACGACCGACGCCGGTGCGGGCGGCGCCGGCGCGGCCGCCGCGGCGGGCTCGTCATCGACGTCCGTCACCTGTGGGCCGACGACCTGCTTGCGCGGCGCGCCTGCGGTGGGAGCGGCCGCGGCGGCGAGGTCGCTCGCCGCCGGTGCAGCATTGCCTGCTGGCGCCGCGACGTCGCCTTGCGGCGCGCCGTCTGCTCCGTGCTGCGCTGGGTCTTCTCGGTGCCCGGGCTCGACGACTTCGAGGGGCGCGCGTGGCGCTGCGGTCCGGTCGGTGCGGCCGTCGCTGCGCAGCAGGCTGCGACCGACGGACAACAGTCCGACGACCAATGCCGCCGCCACGACGCCGACGACCGCGAAACGGGACATGCGGCGGCTACGCGGCGCGGCTTCGCTCACAGCCGGAGCCGGCACGTCCGCGGGCACGCTGACACTGCTGCTGCGGTTATCGACGGTCAACAGATCGGCGGCAGCTTCATTCACAACATCCGCGCCAATCCGTTTCTTGCCGAGCGCGTAGCCGATCACCAAGGCGTTGTCGCAAACGATATTGACCAGGCGCGGGATCCCGGTCGAGATCTCGAAGATGCGCTCTTCGGCATCGCGCGAGAACAGCTTCGGGTCGGCCGCGCCGGCCGCGGTCAGGCGCGCCTGAACGTATTCGGTCAATTCCTCGCGGCTGAGCGGCATCAGGCGACAGTTTACCGCGACGCGCTGGCGCAGCTGTCGCAGTCCTGGATTGCCGAGCTTTTGGCCCAGCTCCGGCTGCCCGGACAAAACGATTTGCAGGATCTTCTCTTTCGCCGTCTCGAGATTCGACAGCAGCCGGAGGTCCTCGAGAACCGAATAGTCCAGGTCCTGCGCCTCGTCGATCAGCAGCGCGACGTTGCGTCCCTTGCCCAGCTCTTCCAACAGAAACTGGTTCAAGCGCTGCAACATGTACAGGCGCTTGCCGTTGTGCACCGGCAGATCGAACTCGCCGAAAATGTACTCGAGGATCTCGTCGAAGGTGACGTTGGTGTTGAAGACAAACACCGTGCGCGTGGTCTGATCCAGGTCGTCGAGCAGCTTCTTCAGCAGCGTCGTCTTGCCGGTGCCGGCTTCGCCGATCAGCGTCACGAAGCCCTTGCGCTGCGTGATGCCGTAGTGGAGCGACGCCAACGCTTCGCGGTAGCGCGCGTTCAGATACAGGAACTTCGGATCGGCCGTGACGTTAAACGGCCGCTCGCGCATTTGGTAGAAGTCGCAATACATCGGCGTCAGTGCACCCGGCCGTTTTGACGGTATTCGTCGGCGCGAAGGCCATGCGCCTTGATCTTGCGATGCAGCGTCGCCTGATCGACCGAAGCGTGTCGCGCACAGCGGGCGATGCCGCCTTGATACTGGCTGAGCAGCTGCGCCAAGTAGTCGCGCTCGGCGCCCTTGAGGAAGTCGCGCAAGGGCAGATGATAGTGCGCCGCGGCGCCGCGCCGGCCGTCGGCCTTGCCGCTGGTCGGCACATCCACTTCTCGCACCGTGTCGCCTTTGGCGCGCAGCACCGCGCGCTCCATGACGTTGGACAGCTCGCGGATGTTGCCCGGCCAGTCGTACGCCATCAATTGATTGACGGCGCGCTCGGTCAGCCGGTTGAGCTTTTTCTCGCGCGCCAGTGCGTTGTTGCGCAGAAACTCGGCGACCAGCAACGGCACGTCTTCGCGACGCTCGCGCAGCGGTGGCAACGCGATCGGCACGACGTTGATCCGATAGTAGAAGTCTTCGCGCACGCGTCCCTCGCGCACCAGCTTCGCCAGATCGACGTTGGTCGCGGCGACGACGCGCATGTCGACCTGCACGCGCCGATTTCCGCCCAGGCGCTCAATGGCGCGCTCTTCGAGCACGCGCAGCAGCTTCGCCTGCATGCCCAACGGAATGCTCTCCACCTCGTCCAGGAAGAGCGTCCCGCCGTTGGCGAGCTCGACCTTGCCGATGCGCTCGGTCATCGCGCCGGTAAACGCCCCACGCTCGTAGCCGAAGAGCTCGCTCTCCATCAGCGCCTCGGGCACCGCCGCACAGTTGATCGCCACGAAACGGCCGGCGCGCCGCTTGCCCTGATAGTGAACGGCCTTCGCCGCCAGCTCCTTACCGGTGCCGGACTCACCGGTGATCAACACCGTGACATCGTTGCGCGCCAACATCTCGAGCGTGGCGAAGATTTCCAGCATCGCCGGATTGCGACTGACCATGTTGGCGAAGGCATAACGATCGACCAATTGCTTGCGCAGGTACTCGATTTCGTCGATCAGCCGGCGGCGCTCCAACGCTTTCTGCACCGCGTGCAGCAGTTCCTCCGGCTGAAAGGGCTTGGTGATGTAATCAATTGCGCCCTGCCGCATGGCTTCGACGGCATTTTTGATGCTGCCGTAACCGGTGATCATGATCACATCGACCGCCGGCCAGTGCTCGCGGACGTCTTTCGTCAGCGCGATGCCGTCGCCGCCGCCGATGCGCACATCAACCAGCGCGAGAGCGAAGTCGCGCTCCGACAACGTCTGCATCGCATCCGCCACGTTGGCGACGCACTCGACCTGCATCGGTTGCGCGGCGAAGAGCGACTCGAGCTCGTCGCGAATCAGCGGATCGTCGTCGACGACCAGCAGGCGCGGCTCGTACGCAAGCGCTTCGCTCATCCGGCCACCGCCAATACGACGCTGCACGCACAGGCCGCGCTGGGACGCTCGCGCAGCTCGCCGCCTTGCAACTCGATCAGACGCCGCGCCACCGCCGTCGCCAACGCGCTCGGCGCCGCCGAAGCGACAGCTGGGCGCTCGCCACCGCGCACTTCGAACTCGACCCGCTCGCCGCTGGCGTCGCGGCGCGCGGCGATCGCCACCACGGCGCCCTCCCATTCGCGAGCGCCGGCCTGTGCCAACAGGGCAAAGCAGCGGCTCAGCGCCCGCGGATCGGCGACGACGGCGGGAACGGTAGACGGCTCGATCGTCACTGCCGCGCCGTGTCCGCGCAATTGCGCCGCGAGGCTCTCCGCAATGCGCGCAGCATCGGTGGTACGGAGCTGCAGTTCCACCGGTGAGACGTAGTCAAAGAACAACCCGAGCAGTTGTTCGAGCTCGTCGAGCCCAGCTTGCAGCCGCTCGCCCTGGACGCCGAGCGCACCGCGTGCGGCGCGCGCGACGTGATGCATCCGCTGCAGGAGGTTGCCGACCGCATGCTCGACGTCGCTCAGTACGTCAGTACGCAATGCGACGAGCTGTTCATCCGCGCGCTCGCCGCCAGCCGGCGTTTGTGCCGTCGTATGCACTCAGCCCCCTCGATCCAAGTTTCGGCTAACCTATTGAAAGCGCCTGCTGTTTGTGGCCGCCATCACCGTCTGGCACGACTCGATTGCGAGGCGTCAACGCCTGGTCACAGTCTCGCAAATCTGTCTGCCCACAGATGCAGCCCTGCAATGGCTCAGTGATCCCGGGTAGCACGCAATCCTAAACTTTTTCAAGAAAATAGTGTGGATCTTCCGTCTCGAAGCAGCCCTCGGGTAGGGGCAGTCAGCAAAACAGTGTCGCAAAGACCGAAAAGCGTTGACTTTTTTTGGCAAACTCAAGTATGTGCATTTTTGAGCACGGTCGCAGCTTGGCCGGTTGGCGGAGGGGTTGGGGAGGTTTGGGGCGTGGCGCTGAAGCGCATACTCGTCGTGCACGATTTGCCGGCCGTCCGTGAGACGGTCGGAATTTTATTGGGCGCCGAGTACGACGTGCAGAGCAGCTCAGTCGACGCATACTTTGCGCAAGCGAGCCCTGCGGCGACGCCCGACCTTCTGATCGCCGCAGCGCGCCTGGCCGGGCGACAGCCGCCGGGCTGCGCTGTGCTGTGGGTGGATGACGGTACCGCGCGAGATCTATCGCCGCCGGCGTTGTCCCGTCAGTTCTCGCCGCGCGAGCTTCGTCAACGAGTGACCGCCGCGTTGGCCCAGCCGGTGGTTCCGTCGCACACGGGCGCACGCCACCGCCTCGAGCCGCCGTTCGTGCCAATCGACGCAAGCCGCACGCTGGTCGAAGCCGCGCACAGCGCCCTCCCCCTGCACTTGGTTGGGGAGCCCGGGGTAGGCAAACGAGCGCTGGCGCGAGCCGTTCATGCCACCCGCGGGGCGGGCGATCTGCTGTGGGTTGATGCCGCGGAGCTCGACAGCGCCTTGGATCACCTGCCTCCGACGGCGACGACGTTGTTCATCGACCGCGTCGAGGCGCTGTCCGCCGGGTCGCAGCAGCGTCTGCTGGCGGCGCTGGACGCAACCGGCGCCCTGCACCGCGGCGATGGAGCGGCAGTTCGTATCATCAGCGCAGCCGTCGACGATCTTGCGGCGGCGACCGATGCGGGCCGATTTGCATCCACACTTTTCTATCTGTTGACCCTGCTCACGGCGGCGCTGCCGCCGTTGCGCGAGCGCCGCGACGATATCCCCGCCCTGGCGGCGCAATTGGTCGCCGATTTGTCCGCCGCGCTCGGCCGCGCCCCGGCAGCCTTGAGCCCGCGTGCGCTCGATCGCCTGAGCAACTATCTCTGGTTCGGCAACGTGGCGGAGCTCGAAGCGGTACTGGCACGCAGCCTGGCACTCTCGCGTACCGATCGGATCGAGGCGGATGATCTGTTGTTCGATGCGCAATTGCGAGCAACGCGCAGCGGCCGATCCGACATGGCCGAGACGTCGGCGGCGTTGCCCTCCGAGCCGCTCGATCTGATCATCAACGAGCTGGCACACGAGTTCAAAAACCCGCTCGTGACGTTGAAGACCTTCGCGCACCACCTCCGTCGTCGCCAACCGATCGGCGACGACGAGGCGCAGGTGGCGCGGCTGACCGGCGAAGCGGTCGAGCAAATCGACCGCACCTTGGAGAACCTGCTCGAGTTCACGCGGCTTGAGACACCGTCACCGCAGAGCGTACCATTGGCGATGCTGCTCGATCCCGTGCTGCAAGATTGCCGGTATACGCTCGGCATGCGCGGGGTACGTCTCGAGCACGACGCACTGCCGAATCTGGCCGTCTGCGGCGACCCCCAGCAGCTCGCTTACGCGCTCAGCAATCTGCTGCGCGCCGTAGCGCGAGACTTGCCGAGCGGCAGCGAGCTGCGCATCGGCTATGCCGAGCCGGCCGCCATCACGCTGCAGTTGCCCCGCGGCACGGATCCGCTCGGCAATCATCTCGCGGCCGTGCTCGAGCGCGCGGTCGATCTCACGCAATCGCCGCCGCTTGGGGTGGCGATCGCACACACGGTACTGGCGCGCAACGGCGCCGAAGTCGCCGTGGCCCCCGATGCACCGTCCACCGTGATCGTGCGCTTTCGCCCGGCCGACTCCGGGCATTTGAGGATACCGACCAATGGAACAACCGCGCGTACTGGTCGTTGACGACGAACCGAGCGTTCGCGAGTCGCTCCGCTTGATTCTCAAGGAGCGTGCGGTGGTGACGCTGGCCGAGTCCGGCGACGCTGCCCTCGCCGCGGTCGAGCAACAGATATTCGACGTCATCCTTCTCGACATCCTGATGCCAGGCCTCGACGGCCTCGATGTACTGGAACGCATCCGCGCCCGCACGCCGGTGCCACAGGTCATCATGTTGACCGCCACCAAAACCGTGAAAACCGCGGTGCGGGCAATGAAAGCCGGCGCCTTCGACTACGTCACCAAGCCGTTCGACATTGATGAGCTCCTGCTGTTGGTCGAGCGCGCCGCGCAATCTGCGGCCCTACTCCAAGAGGTCACTGCGCTGCGGCAAGAGGTGGGACAGCGCTACAGCTTCGACAACGTCATCGGCCGCGCGCCGGGGATGCAGGCGGTACTGGATACTGTCAGCCGCGTCGCCCCGCTGCGCACCACCGTCTTGCTCACCGGCGAGAGCGGCACGGGCAAAGAGGTGATCGCGAAAGCAGTGCACTATCACAGCCCGCGCGCCGCAGGTCCGTTGGTCGCGATCAACTGCGCCGCCATGCCGGACACCCTGCTCGAGAGCGAGCTGTTCGGTCACGAGCGTGGCGCATTTACCGATGCGCACGCACGCAAGCTGGGGCATTTCGAGAGCGCCCACCGTGGCACTATCTTTCTCGACGAGATCGGCGAGATGAATCCATCGACCCAGGCGAAGCTGTTGCGCGTCCTGGAGACCGGCACGTTCACCCGCGTCGGTGGCGCGCAGCCGGTGACGGTGGACGTGCGGGTCATCGCCGCCACCAATCGCGACCTCGACAAGAGCATGCAGGACGGAAGCTTTCGACCTGATCTCTATTTCCGCCTGAACGTCGTCGCCATCCAGTTGCCTCCATTGCGCGAGCGCCGCGAAGATCTGCCGGCGCTCATCCGACATTTCCTGCAGCTCAAGGCAAAGCAGATTGGGATCACGCAGAAGGCCTTCGACCAGCAAGCGACCGATGTGCTTTTGCGCTATTCGTGGCCCGGAAACGTCCGCGAGCTCGAAAACATCATTGAGCGGGCGCTGGCGCTGTCGCTCGGCGACACGTTGACGATCGCCGATTTGCCCACCGCGCTGGCCATGGCCGAGGCGCCACTGCAGCGCGCCGCAGCCGCCGTTGCCGCGACAACTACCGACTCGACCACGGGATCGCTCAGCGACGCCGTCGACCAGCTCGAGATCACGCTCATCACCGACGCGTTGACCAAGGCCGATCACAACCAAACGCGCGCCGCCGAGATGCTCGGCACAACTCGCCGCATCCTGAAATACAAGATGGACAAGCTCGGCATCGTCTCTCAAGACAACAGTGAGCTCGCGTAATGGCCCGGCAATCCGTAGTCTTCCGCAATCGACGCTGCTCGATTGTCAGGCGGTAGACCGTCGCCCGGTCGACAAGTTGGCAGAGGGCCGGCGCGGTTGATCCGAACGGCGCACGGTGAGCGTTGGCTCGCGTCCAAGGCTGCGAGCTTGGCGACCTGCCTGGGTGGTGTCGCAGCAACTGCGCGGCGCCGTCATGCACGCTCAGGCGAAGTCCACGCACTGGCTCGGCTGAGGAAAGCGTCAGCCGTCGATGCGCAAGACCTTCGTGTAGGCTCGCTGCGCGATCGCCCACACCGCCGTAAGATCGCTGTGCCCGATTCCCAACAGGCGGATCATCCGCGCCAGCTTGCCCGCGGCGGATATCTTGCGAGCGCGCGCATGCCGAACCACGCGCTCAGAGGCGTCATAGATCGTCGCGGCCGAAATAGAACCGCACGGAGTGGTTGTGCTGAAGTACGTCATGCCGCCATCCTACCACACCGGGCTCAACCGCGGTGATCTTTTCAGCGCGATCGCCGAGGCGCCCGTGTCGAGCCACGTTCCGTGTTCATCGTCCCCTTGTGTCGTTGCAGGAGGCAGGTCGACACGTACGCTTTGATTCCGGCGGCGGCATCGTTATCTTGAGGTCGCACGATCCCATTTGGATCGGCCCGCCGTTAGGAGGCGCAATGCCGACAAAGAACCCGCGTCGAGTCACAGCACAAAAGGCTTCGGATGCCCGAAGCCGAACGCTCCATGAAGCAGGCTTTACCAATCTCCAGGAAGCGGCGGCATGCGCCAATGCCGTCACAAGCGACTTGGAGGAGGGACGCATTGACGCCACCGAGGCGAATCGAATCAACGCCGCGGTCAGTCACTGGCGGCGGGCGCATATTCGACGCGGTGGTCGCTAGGCCACTAAGCTACTACGCATCCGAAGTCAGGGCATTCGGAGCGACCTGGTGACGAATCGCCCAGCCCGATGTTGACCCGTGATTTTTATCCGGGTAAATATCGGCCATGGATCCGTCGAGCATTGATACCTTCACCGCTTTCAGTGGTCATCGGCTTCTCAGCGCAGGCCGACTGCGCGAAGTCGCGCTAGCAGTCAAACGCGCTGTCGACGACCAATCCGGCGGACCGGTTCATATCTATGACGATCGCACTGGAAGCATCCTCGACCTCGACACGCGCGGTTCCGATGAAGATGTGCTCGCCAGGCTACCCAAGTCTACGGTCGCCGCTGTTGCGGATCTGCCGCGCGGACGGGGCCGACCGAAGCTCGGCGTCGTCGCTCGCGAGGTCACCTTGCTGCCGCGACACTGGGACTGGCTGAACGCGCAACCGGGCGGCGCCTCGGTCGCCCTCCGCAAGCTCGTCGACGAAGCCCGCCGTAGCCACGCGCCCAAGGATCGAATTCGTGGCGCGCAGAACGCGGCATATCGCTTCATGTCGGCAATGGCTGGCGATATGCCGGGCTTCGAAGAAGCGACGCGAGCGCTCTTCGCCAACGACGCCCAGCGCTTCAGCACTCTCGTCGCCAACTGGCCGATCGATGTCCGCAGTTACGCGACGCGACTTGCTTTTCTGCCAGAGGCAACTGAAGTCGGCGCGAGCGACGGCTAGAGCCCTGGCCCGACCAGGCGCCAAAGTTCTGTCGCCGCCTTGCGGCGATTAACGAGCGTCATTTTCGTACGCTTGCCCGGTTCGGATTTGTACGCCGTCACATTGCTCGGTCGCGGCTTCGCTTTGTTGCCGAATCCTGAGAGTCGTCTGGATTCCTAGGACTTTCAATCGGTTACACGTCACCATCCATGCGCCTCGCGGGCTCCGCGCGAGCTCCAAGTGAAGGTGGCACGCACGATGCTGTGCGTGGACGACCTTCGCTTGGGGGGAAGACAGCCGCATGGACAACCGGGCCTCACTGCTGATCGTCGATGACGAGCGCGGACCGACCGAATCGCTCCGCATGGTTTTCAAGTCAGAGTACGATGTCTTCACCGCCCCAGGCGGACAAGAGGCGCTCGATATCCTCCACACCCAGCCGATCGACGTCGTGACGCTCGATCTGCGGATGCCCGGCATGCCGGGTGTCGAAGTGATGGAGCACATCAAGCGGCACGATCCGGACATCGAGATCATCGTTGTCACCGGATACGCCTCGCTCGACACCGCCGTCCGCGGGCTGCGCAACCGAGTCTTCGACTACGTTACCAAGCCGTTTGATGTTCCGCAGATCTCGGATCTCGTCCATCGTGCTGTGCAGCGGCGCCGCGAATCGCAGCGCGCCCGGCGGGCCAAAGACGACTTCCTCGCCAACCTATCGCACGAGTTGCGCACGCCGCTCAGCGCCATCATCGGGTACAACTCGATCCTGACCGAAGAGCTGCACACGCGCCTCAACGAAGACCAGCGCGTCGCCTTCGATCGCATCCAGGCCAACTCGCAGAAACTGCTCAATCTGATCGAGACGGTGCTGCTGCTCAATTCGCTCGACGCCGGCGAGTTGCAGATCACGCTGTCGAGCTTCGACGTGCGCGAGACGCTGCGTCGCGTCGCGCGCCAGTTCGCCGCCGCGGCGCGGCAGCGCGGCCTGACGTTGAGCGTCGATGGCGACGCCACGGCGCTGTGGCTCACCAGCGATGAGCACAAGCTCGAGCGCATCCTGTGGGCGCTGATCGACAACGCGGTGAAATTCACACCAGACGGATCGATTGCGCTGTCATCCCGCCTCAGCGCCGATCGATCGATGGTCGAGATCAGTGTGCGCGACACCGGCGTGGGCATCCAGAACGCCGACATCGCCGCGCTGGTCGACGACATCACCCCATCGCCGCGTGCCCGTGGGCTCGGCCTTGGCCTGCGCATGGCGTCGCGCCTGACCGACTTCCTCGGCGGCCGCCTGCGCGTGCGCAGCGCTCCCGGGAACGGCACGCATTTCACCGTCGCCGTACCGGTCTTTGCCGTGGATCCGCGCGGCTCCGCTTTGCACTCCTGACGGAGCAACCATGACCGACGCGTTCATACTGTGCCGTCGTTGCCAACTGCTGAGCCCGCTGCGCACCCCCGGACCGTGGCCCGAGCCCGACCCCGATGCAGCTGCCGATCTCGCGGCCTTCCGGGCTGCGCACGAAGCGCACGGCATCGAAGGCGCCGAGCGACTGGACGAGCGCGGCCTGACCGATCTGCCCCTGTGGGATCCGATGGCGACACGCTGGTTCCGCGTGCGCGCCGGGGCGGACGTGCTGGCGGTGCGCAGTTGGCGGACCAGCATCGACGCGGCGCGTTGCTACGCCATCGAGCCCGCCGGACTGCCCGGCGTCGCCGCCTGCGTCGAGGTCGACGAAGCGCTGCTGCGCCGTGCCCTCGACCGCGATTTCTATCCGCATGCGATTCGCGCCGCGCAACTCGACGGCTTCGTCGCAGTGGTGCGTGAAATGCTGTCCCCGCTCGACCCCGATTCGGTCGACACCAGCTTCGATGATGCGTCGTTGCCAGACGCCGAGATCGGGCCCTTCCCCACCGCGCTGCGCCCGGTGTTGCTGGAGCGCTGCGGCACGCTGTTCGACAGCTGGGAGCTCGAACGGCTGCGCGGTTTCGTCGGAGCGCATGCCAATGAGGACGGCGCCCTCGCCGTTCGCGTGCGCCGCATCGTCACGCCCCGCGCCGCCTGACCAAACGCGCGCCGCCGCGACACAATCGCGGCGCTGCCTTGACTCGCCCAGACGGCGCTTCTTATGGTCGGCGCCGAATGAGGCCCTACGCGCATGGACACGGCGCTCGACGCTGAGCCGCCGCTGCGCCAGCTCGCGGCGCTCGCCGCGCCGGCGCAGCGGGCGCTGCAGCGGGCGCTGCGCGGCGAAGCGATCGACCGCAGCGAGGCCCTGCACCTCCTCACCCTGCCGAGCGAGCATACCGCCACCCTGCTCGCCGTCGCCGGTCAGGTCCGCACCCACCGCAAAGGCCGCGTCGTCACCTATTCCCCGAAGGTGTTTCTGCCAATTACCAACTTGTGTCTCGATCGGTGCTCCTACTGTACGTTTCGCCAGGATCCCGATTCTGCCGCCGCGTGGACGATGCTGCCCGAGGAGGTGCGCGACTGGAGCCGCCGCGGGCGCCGACTCGGCTGCATCGAGGCACTGCTCTGCCTGGGCGACAAGCCCGAGCGCGCCTACCGGACGTATCGGCAGACCTTGGCCGTGCTCGGTTGCGACTCGACCATCGACTACGTCGCGCACAGCTGCCGCATCGCGCTCGCCGAAGGGCTGCTGCCGCACACCAACGCCGGCGTCATGACGCGCGACGAGATGGCGATGTTGCGGCCGCTCAACGTCAGCATGGGCTTGATGCTCGAGTCGGTGAGCCCGCGCCTGCGCGGCCGCGGCGAGGCGCATCAACAGGCGCCGGACAAAGAGCCACAGCTGCGGCTGCGCATGCTGCGCGAAGCGGGCGAGCTGCGCATCCCCTTCACCACGGGTATCCTCCTCGGCATCGGTGAGACGTTGAGCGAACGCGTCGACAGCTTGGTGGCCATCGGCGAGTTGCACGGCACATATGGGCACATTCAAGAGATCATCGTGCAGAACTTCCGCGCCAAGCCGACCACCCGCATGGCCAATGCGCCGGAGCCGGAGAGCTTCGACGTCGCGCGCACCATCGCCGTCGCTCGTCTGTTGCTGCCGGACATGAACATCCAGGCGCCCCCCAATCTCAGCCCGCACGATCACCGCTTGTTCCTCGCCGCCGGAATCAACGATTGGGGCGGCATTTCGCCGCTCACGCTCGACTACGTAAACCCTGAAGCGCCGTGGCCCCAGATCCGCACGCTGTCGGCGACGTGTCGGGACGCTGGTTTCACCTTGCGCCCGCGCCTGCCGGTCTACGACGAGTACCTGCACAATCCGGAGTTTCTCGATGCGGCGCTCGCGCCGCTCGTGCACGCGTCTGGCGCGTCAGAAGGAGCCCGTCATGTGGGATGATGTTCGCGCAGTCGTGCAGGACCCGCGTACCCTGCAGCAACTCCTCTCATGCGCGTCGCCCGCCACGTCGCAGGCGCTCGAGGCGGCGCTCGCTCGACAAGAGCTCAGTGCCGAGGATGGCGAACGACTGCTGGTCGTCGACGGCGACGACCTCGCGGCCCTGGTCCGCGCCGCCGATGTGGCACGCGCCGCCGACGTAGGCGACGACGTCACCTACGTCGTGAACCGCAACATCAACTGGACCAACGTCTGTTTCGTCGGCTGCCAGTTCTGCGCTTTTGCCGTCCATCGCAAAGATCCCAGCGCGTACAACCATTCCATCGACGACGTGCTGGTGAAGGTGCAGGACGCCATCGACCGCGGCGCCAGCGAAGTCTGCATGCAGGGCGGCATCAACCCGGAGACCGACGCGTTCTTCTATCGCGACCTGTTACGCGCCATCAAAGCGCGCTATCCGCAGCTGCACATCCACGCCTTTTCGCCGATGGAAGTGATGTACGGCGCCCGCCGCACCGGCATGACGTATCGCGACTACCTGGCGATGCTGCGTGATGCCGGGCTTGGCACCGTCCCCGGCACGGCGGCGGAGATTCTCGACGACGACGTTCGCGAGATTCTGAGCCACAAGAAGGTCGACGTGCGCACGTGGGTCGACATCATCACCGCCGCCCACGGTCTCGGCATCCGCTCCAGCTCGACGGTCATGTACGGCCACGTCGAGACGGCGGGCCATGTCGCGCGTCACATCGCTTTGATTCGCGACCTGCAGAAAGTCACCGGCGGCTTCACCGAGTTCGTGCCGTTGCGCTTCATTCACACGCTGACGCAGCTCTACGCCAAGGGCATGGTCACGCCGCCGCCGGTCGGACTGCTCGACTTGCGGGTCTACGCCGTGTCGCGCCTGATGCTGCGCGGCTGGATCGACAATCTGCAGACCTCGTGGGTCAAGCTCGGCACCGAGCTGGCGCAGCTGACGTTGTCCGCCGGCTGCAATGATTTCGGCGGCACCCTGATGGAGGAGTCCATCTCCAAGTCGGCCGGCGCCGATTTCGGCGAGTACTTACCCGAGGCCGACATGCAGGCCCTCATTCGCGCCGCCGGGCGCACCCCTGTGCAACGGAATACGACCTATGGGCACATCGCTGCGGACGGCGTCACCCGCCCGGGCCGTGGTGCTGGCTGGCGGAGTGGGAGCGGCGCGCTTTCTGCGGGGCCTGTGCTCGCTTCTTGATCCGGCACAGCTCACCATCATTGGCAACACCGCCGACGACGATACCTTTTTCGGCCTGCACATCTCGCCCGACCTCGACACGGTGACCTACACCCTCGCCGGGCGCGAGGGGCCGCTCGGCTGGGGTCTTGCCGGCGACACGCGTCACGCCTTGGCGGCGTTGCAGCGGTACTATGCGCAGGACTGGTTTCAGCTGGGCGATGCGGACCTGGCGACCCACATCTTCCGTACCGACCAGTTGCGCCGCGGCCGCTCACTCACCGCCGTGACCGCCGCGATTTGCAAGGCGCACGGCGTGCGAGAGCGCCTACTGCCAATGAGCGACGATGCCGTACGCACACGCATTACGCTGGCCGGCGTCGGCAGCGTCGCGTTCCAGGACTACCTCGTGCACCGCCGCGGCGAGGGCGCGGTGCGCGCCGTGCGCTATGCCGGGGTACGCCGAGCGCGGCCAGCCGCGGGCGTGCTCTCGGCATTGCGCCGCGCCGACGCGATTATTCTGCCCCCGAGCAATCCGCTGGTCAGCATCGGGCCGATCCTCGCCGTACCTGGCGTGCGCGCCGCGCTGGCCGCGCGACGCGGCCGCGCCGTCGCGGTCAGCCCACTCGTGCGCGGCGCGCCGATCAAGGGGCCGCTCGATCACCTACTGCGCGGCCTCGGCCACGAGGTGTCGTCGGTCGGCGTCGCCAGGCTTTATCGCGACTTGATCGACGTGTTCGTGCTCGATCGGAGCGATGCGGCGCTGGCACCGCGCATCGCCGCCCTCGGCATCGAGCCGCTGGTCACCGATACGATCATGCGCACGCCCGCGCGATCGCGGAGACTCGCGCAGGTCGTGCTCGACGCGCTCTGAGGAATCAGGTGTCGGCGGTGGTGGGTGTCGGGTCAGGAGACGCTGGTCAGCGGCCCGCCCGGGCAACGAACAAGCTGACAACTGAGGCGCCGTGGTGAGCCGCCTGATTCTTGCTGTGCACCCGATACCAGACCCCTTTTTCATTGCCCCCTGATCTCTCGTATCGTCTGCAACGATGACGATCTCGATCGCACCGATTTCAGGCGTTCCGATGATTCGCCCCGGAGATGACCTCGCCGGGCTGCTCGCCGAGGCGCTGCGTCAGGCCAATCTGGCGCCGCGCGATGGCGACGTGCTGGTCGTCTGTCAGAAGGTCGTCTCCAAAGCAGAGGGGCGCGTCGTGGATCTGCGCAGCATCGAGCCGTCGGCATTCGCCGCGCAAATCGCCGCCGCGACGCAAGGCAAGGACGCGCGCGTCGTCGAGATCATCTTGCGCGAGACGACGCGCATCGTACGCATGGACAACGGCAACCTCATCGTCGAGACCGGACCGGGCTGGGTGTGCGCCAACGGCGGTGTCGACGAGTCGAATAGCGGCGATCCGAATCTCGTGATCCTGCTGCCCGCGGACCCTGACGCCTCCGCGCGCCGCCTTGCCGACGCACTGCAGGCTCGCTGCGCCGCCCGCGTCGCGGTCATCGTCACCGACACCTTCGGCCGCCCGTGGCGGCAGGGACTCGTCGACTTCGCGCTCGGCGTCGCCGGCATGCCCGCGCTGCTCGACCTGCGCGGCGATACCGACCTCGACGGCCGCGTGCTGAAGCACACCGTGCACGCGCAAGCCGACGCGTTGGCTGCGGCCGCCGGCTTGGTGATGCGCAAAGGCGAGGGCATCCCGGCCGCGCTCGTCCGCGGCTACCCGTTTGCGCCCGGCGACGGCTCCGGCCGCGAGTTGATCCGCGAAAAGCAGTTCGACATGTTCCGCTGAGGAACGCGGCGTTCGATAGCTGGCCCGGCCTTGTCCGCCAATTCGCTACTTCGAGATGCGAAAGGCGGTCTAAGTTCGGCTTCCGACTACAAGCGCCGGCGATCAGGCGCCACGTGGAGTCGCGCCTCTCACTCGTTGATGACGACGCGCGTGCCGACCGGGACGACATCGTACAGATACTCGATGTCCTCGTTGCGCACCGCGATGCAGCCCTCGGTCCAATCGACCGGCAGAAACGGGCGATCGCCGAAACCGTGAATGCCGACGCGCCCACCCAGCGCCGTGGCGGGCGGCGGCGTGTCGCCATTGAGGTTGGCGAAGAAGATGTCGGCCCATTCCCCGGCGTCGATCAGGCCACGCGCGTAGCCGCGCTCGGCGTCGTCGGCGTTCGGGTAGCTGAGCGTGAGAAAGCGGTCGAAGCGGCTGGGGTGCTTGTCGGCGATGTAGTAGGTGCCCACCGGCGTGCGATAGTCGCCGCGCGATTCCTTGGCGTACTTTGGCGCCACACCGAGCACGACCTGGAATTGTCGCACGACCGCGTCGCCGCGGCGGAGCTCCATGCGCCGCTCGCCCTTCCAGATCTCGATGATCGGCACGCTGCTCGGCGCGCTGTCGGCGCCAAGCGCAACGCGCGCAACCGCCATGATGACCAGCCCCACCACACTGCTCCACCGCACCGCCGCTTGCACGTCTTGCTCCCTCCTCGCGTCAGGAATCCACCATGCGATGCCCGG
>Ga0265339_10000623_pt1 | contig 27447 bp, 26 predicted proteins | sample 4CB219metaG_FD_202085 | JGI IMG/M metagenome (GOLD analysis project Ga0265339, IMG submission 202085) | Rhizosphere microbial communities from Carex aquatilis grown in University of Washington, Seatle, WA, United States - 4-CB2-19 metaG | ecosystem: Host-associated > Plants > Roots >... | reverse complement strand
CGTTCACCAGAACGTCACTCCAGATCGCGTGCCATCACCAGCGCGGTAGCCGGCTGCCCGTCGGGCCGCGCGTAATAGCCCTTGCGTTCGCTCAGCCGTTTGAAGCCGAGCTTCTCGTAGAGCCGGATCGCCGCCGGATTGTCGGCCGCGACTTCGAGGATCATGCGACGGGACGGCGTCATGCGCAAATCCTCAAAGCAGGCCTGCAGCAGCGCCCGCCCGACACCCTTGCCGCGGAATTTCGGCTCGACCGCGATGGTCATCAGCTCGGCGTCGTCGCCGAGGAGCCGCAGCATGGCAAAGCCGGCAACCTTATGCCTGGCGTCGCACGCGACCAGCGTCGGGGTATCGGCGTCGAGCAGGTACGACTCGATGTCCTGGCGCGGCCAGCCGCGATAAAAGCTCTTGGCGTGGAGCGCCGCCACCGCCTCGGCGTCGCGCGGCTGGCTCGGCTCGATGTGGAGCCCGAGCGGCGCCATCCACATCCGTTGCATCATGGGGTGGCTTCCGGCACGCGCGCCACGCGGAACCGGTCCTGCGGCTTGGCGTCGGCGTCACGGATGTATGCGGCTTCGGGCGGATAGAGCGCCGGATCGGCGGTGGCCGCGAAGCGAGCGAGCGCGGCTATGTCGACGAGCGGGGAGGTGATGATCGCAGCGCCTTGCGGCAAGCGGGCCCGAGCCTCCGCCATCGGCAGCAGCGCCGGTTCGCCGATCGGAATCGCCGGGCCCGAGAAGGCCTGGAAATAGGCCTCGTCGCGCCGCGCATCGAGCAGCACCGCGACCGGCTCGCACTGCGCGCGGAGCGACAGCGCCAGCAGCGACGGCACGCCGATCACCGGGATGCCGAGCGCAAGGCCGAGACCGCGCGCGGCCGAAAGCCCGATCCTGAGGCCGGTAAACGAGCCCGGCCCGGTGGTGACCGCGATACGGGTGAGGTCGGCATAGCCGACGCCGTTGCGGGCGAGCAGTTCACCAAGGGCTGGAAACAGGCGCTCGGCCTGGCCCGTCGCCATGTCCTCGACCAGCACGTCGACATCGTCGTCCCGCAGGAGCGCGAGCCCCAGCCGCGGCGCGGCGGTGTCGATGGCGAGGAGGGTCATCATGGCGCTGATGTAGGCTGTCTGCAGGTGAGAGGCCAGACCCGGCTTCAGCAGTCGGGTTCCCTTCTCCCCTTGAGGGAGAAGGTGGATCGGCCGAAGGCCGAGACGGATGAGGGGTTCCCTCGGATATCGCGGACGTGGAGCCAACCCCTCATCCGCGCGGAGCCTGCACTCGGGCGCTACGCGTCCCGGGTGGGCACCTTCTCCCTCAAGGGGAGAAGGCGATGGAGCCGCAAGTCTGGCTTAGACCTGCTGCACGGCCTCGACGCCGGGCACGAAGTGCCGCAGCAAATTCTCGATCCCAGATTTGAGCGTCGCCGTCGAGGACGGGCAGCCCGAACAGGCGCCCTGCATGTGGAGGTACACGGTGCCGTCGCGGAAGCCCTTGAAGGTGATGTCGCCGCCATCCATCGCGACCGCCGGGCGGACGCGGGTCGAGATCAGCTCCTTGATCACTTCGACCGTCTCGCTGTCGGTCGCATCGAAGAATTCCTCGGGGCTCCCCGCGGCAACACTGCCGTCATTGATCACCGGCTTGCCGGAGAGGAAATGCTCCATGATCACGCCGAGCACCGCCGGCTTCAGATGGTTCCAGTCGGTCGTGTCCTTGCTCACCGAGACGAAATCGGCGCCGAGGAACACCCCGGTAACTCCCGGAATTTCGAACAGTCCCGCCGCCAGCGGCGAGACCGTCGCGGCGTCGGCGGTGCGGAAATCCCTCGGCTCGCCGACGAGCACGTCGCGGCCGGGCAGGAATTTGAGCGTCGCCGGGTTCGGCGTGGCTTCGGTCTGGATGAACATGGCAATACCGGTTTGGAACGGTTCTAAAAATAGGGCGCGGCCGGACCGATAGCAAGCGTCAGGTAGTCACAAGGCCTTTGGCGGCATTTGCCCGCGCCGTCAGCACAATCGCCTTCCCCTCGCTGCGGACCCGGGCGCGGACGCGATCCTTGAGGCGCGCCAGCGTGGCCGCGTCAAGCGTGGGTAGCACCGTCCGCAGGGTGGCCGAGAGAGAGGCGGTGTCCCAGAAATCCTCAAAGCTCGAAAAGCTGCGCTCGACCTCGATGGTCCGCGTCTCGACATCCTTGAGACCCGCGCCGGTCCAGAGCGCCCGCATGTTCTCCATCACCGCCGCTTCCGCGCGCGGCGCCATCGGCACTGAATGGCCGAGCACGCGCAGTTCGGCATGCACCGGCTCCCACGGGAACCCGCCCCCGAGCAGATCCCAGGCATAAGCGGCAACCGTGCCGCCCCGGCGCGTGACGCGGACCATTTCGGCGACGCCCTTGGCCGGCTCCGGCACGAAGAAGATGACGAGCGCCATGGTCGCCACATCGACGCTCTTGTCGGCGATGGGCAAGGCCATCGCGCCGCCCTCGGCGAACTGGGCGACGCCCGCCTTGTGGCGGGCGCGTGCAAAGCTCAGCTGCTCGGGCGAGGGATCGACGCCGACAATGCTCGTGGGTGCGCAGCGATCGACGACAAGCTCGGTGAACGCGCCATTGCCGCATCCGACATCGGCCCACGCGAGGCTTCTCTTCGGGGCGAGCCAGTCGAGGAACACCTCGCCCGCCGAACGGCTCCAGATGCCCATGACGCGCTCATAGCTGGCGCCGTCGGTGAAGCGGATCGGCTGGTCGGCCATGGCAATCTCCTGAAGGTTTCGAGGTCGTGAGGACGGAACGTCTCAGGCCACCGCGACGATTTCGGCGTCGGTCATCGCTCCGGGGACGATGGTCACGAGGATGTGCAGCCGGTTATGGCCCACAAAGTGCATCACCAGCGGTCCCGGCCCCTTGTCGCCCTGGCCGGCGGCGAGCACCAGAATGGCGATGCCCGGATCCTCGGCGACCACCTGCTCGATCGCCTGGGCCGGCGTGCCCTCGCGGATCACCGTTTCGGTCCGGATCTGGCCGATCTGGCTGATGCGGGCGATCCGAGCGTCGAGGTTGCTCTCGGCCTCCTGGCGCGCCTCGGCGCGCATGGTTTCGGCCACGCCGATGAACTGCTCGAAATCGGCGGTATCGATTACCGACATCAACACCAGCGTGCCGCCGGTGCGCTTGACGCGATGCGCCGCGAACGTCACCGCGCGGTCGCATTCGGCCGAGTCATCGACCAGCACGAGGAATTTCCGGCTATAGCCGAGGTCCGCCATCTGGTCATTGTCCCACCCGCCGGGGCGGGGGGCAAGCTACCCCACGAACCCCACGATGCGCCGCACCTCGCTCATGGTCTGCGCAGCGATGACCGAGGCGCGCGCCGCGCCGTCGGCCATGAACGCATCGATCGACGCGGGATCGGCGAGCAGCCGCCGCGCCTCGGCCGCGATCGGCGCCAGCTTGGCGACCGCGAGGTCGGCCAAAGCCGGCTTGAACGCGCCCCAGCCCTTGCCGCCGAACTCTTTCAGCACGGCCGCCTTGCTGGTGTCGGCGAGCGCCGCGTAGATGCCCACTAGATTGTCGGCCTCGGCGCGACCGGCGAGTCCCGCCTCTTCCGAGGGCAGCGGTTCCGGGTCGGTGGTGGCGCGCTTGATCTTTTTGCTGATCGCATCGGCGTCGTCCATCAGCAGGATGCGCGCGCCTTCCGCCGGATCGGACTTGCTCATCTTCTTGCTCGCGTCCTTCAATGACATGACGCGCGTCGCCGGCCCGGCGATCACCGGCTCGGTGATCGGGAAGTAGTCGGCCTCGAGCCCCTGCTCCTTGAGCGACGCCTTGTAGTCGTTGTTGAATTTCGCCGCGATGTCGCGCGTCAGCTCGAGATGCTGCTTCTGGTCGTCGCCGACCGGCACGTGCGTCGCCTTGTAGAGCAAAATGTCGGCGGCCATCAGCGAGGGATAGGCGAACAGCCCGAGCGACTCGGCCTCGGCGTTCTTGCCGGCGGTCTTGTCCTTCCACTGCGTCATGCGGTTCATCCAGCCCATGCGCGCGACGCAGTTGAACACCCAGGCGAGCTCAGCGTGCTGGTGGACCCGGCTCTGGTTGAAAACGATGTTCTTCTTGGGATCGACGCCCGCCGCGACATAGGCCGCGGCAACTTCGCGCGTCGCGTGGCGCAGCTGGTCCGGCTCCTGCCAAACGGTGATCGCGTGCATATCGACGACGCAATAGAGGCACTGCTCGTGCGTCTTCTGCATCTCGACATAGCGCTTGATGGCGCCGAGGTAGTTGCCGAGGTGCAGATCGCCCGAAGGCTGGGTGCCGGAAAAGACGCGTGGAGTGAAGGCCATGGCGTTACCCTGAGGTTTGGCTGGCTCTAGCCGCCCGCCTGCCCGGCCGCAAGGGTCAGGCCGGCGGTTTGCAGTCGACGCTCTGGAACGTCGCGACGGCGGCCTGCATGTCGGCGAGGGGCAGGCTGGTGCCCATATCCGAGCTCGCTGTGGTGGGGCCGAGCTTGCCGCTGGCATCGATGGCCTGCACGACACCGTCGGCGCCGTCGAGGCTGATCGTGTACTGGCTCCAGGCGCCGGTCGAGGCCGCGCCCGGGTCGTAATGCACGCCCTTGAGCTTGGTCGCGTCGAGCTCGATCCCCTGGCCGGGCTGTCCGCCCTGGCTGAAGACGATATCGAACACGCAGCTGCCCTTGTCCGTGACGTTGATGTTGATCGGCGGGGCGCCGTCATTGCCCTGCAACGTCCCAGTGAACGCACCCGGACCGGTCTGCTTGAACTGGACGATCGCCTGGCCGCCGCCGAACGCCATCGTCACGCCGTCGCGGGCGCCCAGCATGAAGGCGGAGACGAGGTCGACGGCCGGCGGATCGGCGGCATAAACGGCCGACGGAACGAGCAGCGGGAGCGTTGCGGCGATGGCAAGGGCGAGCGGGCGCATGGGCGGACAGTTCTCCGGTGGACCTCGAAGCTAGCAGCCGGCGGCGGGCGCCGCCAGATCAGCCGCCGCGGCGCAACCGAACCAGCAGCAGGCCCATCGGTTGCGCGCCGGTGACGTGCACGCCGATGAAATAGAGACCCGCCCCAAGCGCGCACAGCGCCCCCAGCGCCACCAGCTGCACGATCAGTGGCGCGTGCGGGGTGAGATAGGGCGCGAGCGGGATCGACAGGGCCCAGAGGATGAGCGCCATGCCGACCGAGCAGGCGACGATCAGCCCGTGCCGGCGCCAGTCGGCCGCCGGCAGCCGGAAATGCCCGCGCCGGCCGAGCCATATCCCGAGCAGGGCGGCATTGGCCCATGCCGCGACCGAGGTCGCGATGGCGATGCCCACATGCTTGAGGCTGGGGAACAGCAGCAGCGAGATCGCGATGTTGATGACCACCGAAATGCCCGCGAACACGGTTGGCGTGCGCGTATCCTCGCGCGCGAAAAAGCCCGGCTGCAGCACGCGGATCAGCACATAGGCCGGCAGCCCCGCCGAGAACCACACCATCGTCTGCGCCGTCTCGTAGGTGTCGGTCGCGGTGAACGCGCCGCGCTGGAACAGCACCGCGACGATCGGCGTCGCCAGCGCGATCAGCGCCGTGGCCGCCGGCATCGACAGCAGCATCGAGATCAGCAGCGCCTGGTTCTGACTGGCATCGGCTTCCTTGTCGCGTCCGCCCTTGAGGTGGCGCGAGAGCTCGGGCAGCAGCACCGTGCCGATGGCGATGCCGATGATGCCGAGCGGCAATTGGTAGAGTCGGTCGGCGTAGTAGAGATAAGCGATGGCGCTGGCCGCCGACGAGGCGATGATGGTGCCGACGAAGATGTTGACCTGCGTGATGCCGCCCGCGATCACCGCCGGAATGGCGAGGACCCAGAAGCGGCGCACCTCGGCGTCGAATTTCGGCCAATGCAGCCGCGGCACGAATTTGGCGCGGCGGATCGCGATATAGACCAGCGCCAGCTGCGCGATACCGCCCGCAATGGTGCCGATTGCGATCCAGATCGCCGTCTGCACGTCGGTGTTCGGGTAAAGCACCAGCGGCGCCATGAACACGATCATCACGATGTTGAGCAGGATCGGCGCGAAGGACGAGGCGATGAAGCGGTTGAGCCCATTGAGGATCGCCGCATAGGCCGCCATCAGCGACATGCACATCAGGTACGGAAAGCAGATGCGCGTCAGCAGCACCGTGAGATCGTACTTGGCCTGGTCGCCCAGAAACCCCGGCACGAAGATCGGCAGGATCCACGGCATGAACAGCTCGGCAAAGATCGTGACCGCGGTCACCACCACGACGAGCCAGCTCATGATCCGCGCCGCCCAGAGCCGCGCCGGCTCCATCCCCTCCTGCTCGAGATGCTTGGCGAACAGCGGAATGAACGCGGTGTTGAACGCCCCTTCGGCGAACAGCCGGCGGAACAGGTTGGGGAAGCGGAAGGCTGCGAGATAGGCGTCGGCGGCCGGTCCGGTGCCGAGCACCGCCGCAACCAGCGCGTCGCGGACGAAGCCGAGCACGCGGCTTCCGGTGGTCATCAGGCCGACGCTGAGGAAATTACGGTAGAGGCTCACGGCGGCGATGGACGCGGTGCGAAGGACAACATCAGCCGGCGGCAATCGCCTTCCCCCCTTGAGGGGGAAGGTGCCCGAAGGGCGGATGAGGGGTTGGTCCCGCATCCGCGACGTCCGAGGGAACCCCTCATCCGTCTCGCGCTGACGCGCGATCCACCTTCTCCCTCAAGGGGAGAAGGAACGCGCCGACTGCGGCCGGCGATATCAGCCATTGACGACTTTCGCAGCCTGGTCCTGCCCATGAGGTTCGAGCGGCTGGAACACCTTGAGCAGCGTGTCGCGGATGGTGCGTTGGCGCGACTTGGACTCGATCTTATGACCGGTGAGGTCGGTGACGTAAAAGACGTCCACGGCCTTTTCGCCATAGGTGCCGATATGGGCCGAGCCGATGGTGAGGTTGAGGTTCGAGATCGCGGCCGTGAGCTGGTGCAAAAGGCCGGTGCGGTCGAGGCCCGAGACCTCGATTACCGTGAACTTCTCGCTCAGCGTGTTGGAGACTTCCACCGAGGCCGGCAGCGTGAACGGCTTCAGTCGCCGGTTGTGGCGGCTCTCCTTGCCGAGGTCGATGAGGATCTGGCGCTTGCCCTGCAGCAGCTGCTTGACCGTCTCGATGATGCGGTTGGCGCGCACCTTCTCGTCCTCGTCCGAGGTGAAGGCGCGCCTGAGCCGGAAGGTGTCGATGGCGCGGCCGTCGCGCGTCGAAAAGATCTGCGCGCCGATGATCGAGGCCTCGCACATCGTGCAGGCACCGGCGATCAGCGACAGCAGTCGCGGATGGTCCGGCGTATAGAACGAAACTTCAGTAATGCCCTCGAAGGCCTGCACGCGGATGCCGCCGGCGAAGGGCTGGCCCGCATGGTCGGCGGCGCGGATCATCTTGGCATGCTCGAGCTGCAGCTCGAGTTCGGCGCGCAGCCAGTAATGGTTGTAGTGGCGGGCCATATAGGCCTCGAGCTCGTCCGCTGGCCAGGCGCTGAGCGCCTTTTCGAGCTGGCGCTTGGCCTCGGCGATGCGGTCCGACTGGGTGACGCGCGAATGCCCGCCCGACAACAGCGGCTCGGTCGCGTAATAAAGCGAGCGCAGCAGGGAGCCCTTCCAGCCGGTCCATACGCCGGGACCCACCGCGCGGATATCGCAGGCGGTGAGGATCATCAGCAGCGCCAGCCGCTGCGGCGACTGCACGGTCTCGGCGAACGCCTTGGCCGTCTCGGGGTCCTGCAGGTCGCGCGCCTGGGCGATCTCGCTCATCACGAGGTGATACTGGATGAGCCAGGCGACGGTGTCCGTCTCGGCCGCATCGAGCCCGAGCCGCGGGCAGAATTTGCGCGCGATGCGGGCGCCGGCGATCGAGTGGTCCTCGGGCCGGCCCTTGGCGATGTCGTGGAGGAACAGCGCCACATAGAGCAGCCGCGTGTCGTTGAGCGAGGGCAGTAGCTCGTGCGTCAGCGGCAGCTCCTGCCTGAGCCCGCCATTGGCGATCTCGGCCATCACACCCACGGCGCGGATCAGATGCTCGTCCACCGTGTAGTGGTGGTACATGTTGAACTGCATCAGCGCGACGATCTTGCCGAACTCCGGCACGAACTTGCCTAGAACGCCGCTCTCGTTCATTTGCCTCAGGATGCGCTCGACCGTGCGCGGGCTGGTGAGGATTTCGAGGAACCACTCATTGGCCTTCGTGTCGTTCTGCACCTCGCGGTCGATGCGGCGCAGCGCGCGCGCCATCTGTCGGATCGCATCGGGGTGGAACAACAGATCGTTCCGGCTCGCGACGAGGAAGCTCTTGATGATCGCCAGCGGGTCCTTGTCGAAGGTTTCTGGCCGCGTCGTGTTGAGCCGCCCGGAGTCGACGACGAAATCGGGCTCGCCCTTGATCGCGACGCGGCCGCGCCGGAACAGGCCCGTCACCCGTCCCATCATGTCGAGCGGCTTGGCGTGGTCGAATTCGAGCTGCGTGCAGATGATGCGGGTGAGGTCCCCGACGTCCTTGGCGACGAGGAAATAGCGCTTCATCATGCGTTCGACGCCGAGCATGCCCGGCCGGTCGGCGAAGCGAAGCCTGAGCGCCAGCTCCGGCTGCACCTCGAAGGTCAGCTTCTCGTCGGCGCGCCCGGTCAGGAAGTGGAGATTGCAGCGCATCGCCCAGAGGAAATTCTCGGCGCGCTCGAACATGCGGTACTCGTCGGCGCTGAGCACGCCCTTCTCGACAAGCTCTGCGCTGGTCTTCACCCGATAGACGTATTTGCCCATCCAGAACAGCGTGTGGAGGTCGCGCAGGCCGCCCTTGCCGTCCTTGATGTTGGGCTCGACGACGTAGCGCGTATTGCCCATCTGCCGGTGCCGTTCCTCGCGCTCGGCCATCTTGGCGGCGATGAACTCGGGAGCGGTCCTCGGCATCACTTCGCTCTCGAACCGCCGCTGCAGCGTGTCGAACAACCCACGGTCGCCGATCAGGTAACGGGCCTCGAGCGTCGCCGTTCGCACCGTCATGTCGGCCTTCGCCATGCGGATGCATTCGTCGATGGCGCGCACCGCATGCCCGACCTTCTGGCCGAGGTCCCAGAGCATATAGAGGATGTATTCGGTGATCTGTTCGCCCCAGGGCGTCTGCTTGTAGGGGAGGATAAAGAGCAGATCGATGTCCGAGCCCGGCGCCAGCGTGCCGCGGCCGTAGCCGCCGACCGCCGCCAGCGCGATCGACTCGGCGCCCGAGGGGTTGTCGACCGGATAGACCTGCTCGGTCGCGAAGCGGTGGATGGCCTTGATGATCTCGTCTTCGGCAGCGGCGATGTTCTGGGCGCAGCGCGTGCCCTTGCCGGTATCCATCAGCTCGTCTTCGGCCGATTTGCGCGTCGCCTGCAGCGTCTTGCGCAGCACTGCCAGGACTACGGAGCGGCCCTGCGCCGATTTCGCCGAGACCTGGCCGAGCTCGCGGGCGATCTCGGCGAGGATCGCTTCGGCGGTGCTCAGATGAAACTGCGCCTTTTTCGGGCGGAGCTCAGCTTCGGCGAGGTGCATTGAGGGCTTTCTTCAGCTCGTAGATCATCTCGAGCGCCTCGCGCGGGGAGAGTTCGTCGGGGCGGACGTGATCGAGCATGGTCTCAACAATACTCATTTCCGGTTTCTTTTGCGGCGGTGATGCCCGGAAAAGCGGCAGATCGTCTAGCATGGGCACTTGAGCGCCGGAAGAGCGGCTTTCGAGCGCACCGAGCACCTGCCGTGCCCGCTCGAGCACGGCGTCCGGCAGGCCGGCGAGGCGCGCCACCTGCAGCCCGTAGGATCGGTCGGCGGCCCCCGGCACCACCTCGTGCAGGAACACCACCTCGCCGCGCCACTCGCGCACCGCCATGGTGACGTTGCGCAGCCGGGGCAGCGAGCCCGAGAGCGCCGTCATCTCGTGAAAGTGCGTCGCAAACAGCGCCCGGCAGCCGGTCTCGTTGTGCAGTGCCTCAGCGGCGGCCCAGGCGATCGACAGCCCGTCGAAGGTCGCGGTGCCGCGCCCGATCTCGTCGAGGATCACCAGCGAGGACCGCGTCGCGCGGTTGAGGATCGCGGCGGTTTCGACCATCTCCACCATGAAGGTCGAGCGCCCCCGCGCGATGTCGTCGCTGGCCCCGACGCGCGAGAAGACGCGGTCGACAAGCCCGATCCGCGCCGCCTCGGCGGGCACGAAACTGCCGGTCTGGGCGAGGATCGCGATCAGCGCGTTCTGGCGGAGGAAGGTCGACTTGCCGCCCATGTTCGGCCCGGTGACCAGCCACAGCGCGCCGTCCGAAAGCTCGGTGTCGTTGGCGACGAACGGCGTCCCCTCGGCGACGACATTGGTCTCGACCACCGGATGCCGCCCGCCGTTGATGGTGAAATCGAGCCCGGCGGTGATCGCCGGCCGGCACCAGCCGCGGTCGGCGGCGAGCTGGGCGAGGCCGGCGGCGACATCGAGCGCGGCGAGCGCATCGGCCACGGCGCGCAACGCGTCGGTTTCGCTCAGCACGGCGGCCGCCAGCCGCGCAAAGATCGCGGTCTCGATCTCGAGCGCCTTTTCGTGGGCGCGGGCGATGCGGCCTTCGAGCTCGGCGAGCTCCGCGGTGGTGAACCGCATGGCGTTGGTCATCGTCTGGCGGTGGATGAACACCGCCTTGTGCGGCGGCTCGGTGAGCTTCAGCCCCTGGTTCTGCGGCACCTCGATGAAATAGCCGAGCTGGCCGTTATGCCGGATCTTGAGCGACTTGATCTCGCTTTCCGCAGCGAGCCGCGCCTGCAGCGCCGCCACAACCGCGCGCGTCTCCGAGGCGAGCGCCCGCTCGGTGTCGAGGGCGCCGTCATAGCCCTTGCGCACGAAGCCGCCGTCGCGGCTGAGAAAGGGCGGCTCGTCGTCCAGCGCCTCGGCTAGCTCGGCGGCGAGCGCTGCCGGCGCGCCGGCCAGCCGGTCGCGAATATCCTGGAGCTCCGCCGGCGCCTCGCCGAGGCCCGCAAGGTCGCCGCCGATCTCGCGCGCACCCCCGATCGCGCGGCCGATGCCCTCGAGGTCACGGGGTCCACCCCGGCCGAGCGCCAGCCGGGTCAGCGCGCGGCTGAGGTCGGGGATGGCCTTGAGCGTCTGGCGCAGCCGCGCCATGAGCAGCGGCTCGTCACCGAGCCGCTCGACGGCGTCGAGCCGCGCATTGATGGCGGCGACGTCGCGCAGCGGTGCTCCGAGCCGCTGCGCCAGAAGGCGCGAGCCGGGCGAGGTTACGCACCGGTCGATCTCGTTGAGCAGCGAGCCCTTGAGCGTGCCGCGCTGCGTCTGGGTCAATTCGAGCGAGCTGCGCGTCGCGGCGTCGATCACCATGTGCCCATCGACCCGCTCGGACGCCGGCGGGCGCAGCGCCACAGCGACGCCCTTCTGCGAGTGCAGCACGTAGCCGACGAGCGTCCCGAGCGCCGCGCGCTCGACCCGGCTGAGCGCGGTGGGGTCGAACGCGTCCGGGCCGAACGCCGCCGCGAGCGTCGTCGTCGCGCCGCTCGAATCGAAGGCATCGCCGTCGAGCTCGACAAGCGCGGTCTCAGGCAGGCCGACCCGCAGTCCCTGGAGCGCCGTTCTGGTCGCCGCCGTCAGCAGCAGCTCGGCGGGCTCGATGCGCGCCAGCTCGTCGCCGATGGCAGCGGCGGCGAGCGGCACCACCACCATCTCCCCCGTCGACACGTCCGCATAGGCGAGCGCAAAATCCGCCTCGCCCTGGTTGAGCATGGCGAGTGCAGCGAGATAGTTGCTGGCCCGCGCCGGCAGCAGGTCGTCCTCGGTCAGCGTGCCGGCCGTCACCAGCCGGACGACATCGCGCTTCACCACCGATTTGCCGCCGCGCTTCTTGGCGAGCGCAGGGTCTTCGATCTGTTCGCAGATCGCGACGCGATGGCCGAGCGTGATCAGCTTCTTGAGATAGTCCTGCGCCGCATGCACCGGCACGCCGCAGAGCGGAATGTCCTGTCCCTGGTGGCGACCGCGCTTGGTGAGCACGATGCCGAGCGCCTGCGCGGCGATCTCGGCGTCCTCGAAGAACATCTCGTAGAAATCGCCCATCCGGTAGAACAGCAGGTATCCCGGATTGGCCGCCTTGATCTCGAAATACTGCGCCATTGCCGGCGTCGGCGCGGCGGCCGGCGCGGTTGTGGTGGTCTGGGGATCGTAGGGCGCCTGATCCATCTGGGGTCCGGAAAAGTCGGCGACTTTAGGAGCGGTCCGCGGCCCTGCCAAGCCTGCAGCGGCCCGCCTCAGGGCAGGAACGGGATCGCGCGCTTCTTTGCGCCGAGCAATTGATGGAAAGTGCGCTGCGAGCCGGCGACGATCTCGCGCTGCCAGAGCGTCGCGAGCCGGCGCGCGTCGCGCTCGAGCCGGCTCATCGGCTTGGGACTTGCCCATCGGATGGGCCGGAGGTCGCTGCTGCCGAAGGCGATGAGATCGGGCCTGGCGGAAAGATGCGCCTGCACGACCAGTCCGTTCAACGCCTGCCATCGCACCAACTCACCGGCAAGCGGGCCGAAGGGATCGAACAGCACCTCGTCGAGCGACTTCCGCCGCGTCGCCGGCGTATCGAGCAAGAGCCCGGCGGCCCGGCGGCTAACGATGTATCCGGCCGCTCCGCCCTCCCATCCATAAGGCCGAGCGAGGTCGATGCCCTCGATCCGGCAAGCGACGCGCTTGACCCGCGTACCGCTGCCGGAACTCTCGATTCGCACCATGTCGGCCCGGGGCGCCAGCGCCTCGAAGGCCGCGAGGAAGGCCGGCAGTCGGCTCGACAGCAGGGCGTCGTCTTCGAGCACCAGGGCGTAGGGATCGGCGCTCTCGAGGAACGCGCGCCAGGCGCGCTCATGGCTTGCAACGCAGGCGAGATCGCCGGGCGAAACGGCGCGCGGCACATGCGGCGGACGCGCCGCCCCCGCGCCCAGTCCGAGATCGGCGGGCGTTGCAGCCTCGATGCGGGTGGCCGCGAGGCCCAGCCTCTGGAGCTGATCCGCCATGAAGCTCCGGCGGTCGGCGCGTCGCGCCAGGTTGATGTAGAGGATTTGCATCAGCTCGCCGCGAACGGAATACAGAGCAGCCGTCCCCCGGACACGCGCTGAAACCATTGCTTCTTGGCCGCCGTGATCGTGTCGCGGTGGAGCGCGCGCGACAACCGGCTGAGCCGGTGCCGCCATGCCCATTGCGCCTCGATGACGGGCCGCGCGTCGCCATTGCCGATATCGCTTTCGAGCGCGGTCATCGCCGCGCCGGGCTCCTTGGACTGGATGCAGAGGCCCGGCACGGTCTGCCGCACGACCAGCCGGCGTGCCATCGGCGCCTCGCTGTCGAACAGCGCCTGATCGATCGGCCGCAGCCGTGCGTCCTCGGCGGCAAGGACGCGCTCGGCGCCCCGGCGCGAGACGAGATAGCCGCCGGCGCCGCTGTCATAGCCGATGAAGCGGACGATTTCGACGTCGCCGACTGGCGCCTCGGCCGGCAGCACCCGGATGCGCTTCTCGCAGGTCTCGACGCGCAACAGGTCGAACGGGATCGGGTCGGCTTCGACCTGCTTGAGAAATGCCGGCAGGCGCGGCGAGAGCACAAGATCGTCTTCGAGCACCAGGGCAAACGGCGCATCGCCCTCGAGCAGCTGCCGCATGGCGCGGAAATGGCTGAGCGTGCAGGCGCACTCGCGCTCGCTGAGCCAGAACGGCCGGCTCGGATGGCAGTAGGCGGCGCGGTCGGCGTCGGGAATTTCGGCAGGCGTCACCGCCTCGATGCGCGTGGCCTCAAGACCGAGCCGCGAGAACTGCGCCTCGATGAAGGCGCGGCGGTCGCCGCGATGCGCGAGGTTGATGTAAAAGACGGGGATCAGGTCGGGATCTCCCTTCGGTCGATCATTGCGGCGCCAGGTAGACGCGCGTCCGCTGCCCGCCCCGCACGACGCGCCACCACACCTTGCGGCCGCCCTGCAGAATGTCGCGCTCGATTGCCATTTGCATCCGCCGGCGCCAACCCGCGGGCTTGTTGCCGCGTGGGCCCTGCAGGTCGCTGCGGGCGTGGGGAGCCTTGTTGCCCTCGATGTGGCTCGCCTGAATGCAGAGCGCCGGGTTTGCCTGCAGCGCTTTAAGCTGCCGCGACAGGGGGGAGAGGTCGTAGAACATGGCAACGTCCATCTCGTTGGCGCGGATGTGCTCGCCGGCCAGCACCATCCGGGCGCCGTCGCGCGAGATGAGATAGCCGGCCGAACCTTCATTATAGCCGGCGAAACGGTGGAGGCCTACGCCCGCGAACTCTCCGGCCGGCCGCAGCAGGGTGAGCGTTGCGAGCGCGGCCGCTTCTATCCTCACCGCGCGCGCCTGTGGTGGCGACTGCTCAAAGGCAGCAAGAAACGCGCCGAGCTTGTCTGAGAGAACGACGTCGTCTTCGAGGATCAGCGCCCAGGGCTCACCCGTGGCAAGCATCGCCGTGAGCGTGCGCTCGTGGCTGAGGCTGCAGCAAAGCGGGCCATCGAGCATCGGACGATCGGGCGGCCGGACGGCCCGCATGCGGGCACGCTCGGCGTCGGTCAGTTCGGCCGGCGTGACCGCCTCGATGCGGATGGCCTCGAGTCCGAGCCGTTTGAGCTGCTGTTCCATGAAGGCGCGGCGGTCGGTGCGTTGGGCAACATTGATAAAGTAAATCAGCACGGCACGTGGCGTCCTCAGTCTCCAAACGGCACTTTGGTACGTTTCGCTCCCAGCGCAAAGCGCCACCACGCCTTGTGGGCGGCCTGAACGGTGTCGCGATGGAACGCCCTCGCGAGTTGCAGCAGCTTGGGGGTCGGGAACCGCGTGTGAGCGAGATCGCTCTCGCGGTGCGATGCCTTGATATCTTCCACGTTGTGGGCCTGCACAGCCAGTGCTGGAGATGCTTGCAGCGGTCTGAGCCTACGCGCCAACTCGACGACATCGTGGAAGATCGCAACGTCGATATCCGTACTCAGGGGCAGACGATCCGCGAGGATCATCCGCGCCCCCTCCCGAGAAACGACATAAGCGGCGGCCCCCATGCTCCATCCGGTGTAGCGGTGCAGGCGGATCCCGTCGACAAGGATCGTCGTCGGCCTGAGCGTCAGATGCGCATGTGTCGCGGCTTCGATCCGAACGACAAGACAATCACGCTCCGTTGTTTCGAAGTCCATGAGGAACTTTGGCAATCGTGCCGACAGCACGGCGTCGTCTTCAAGCACCAGGGCCCACGCTTGCCCGCTCGCCAGAAATGCTTCCAGAGCCCGGCGATGGCTGATTGAACAGCAGAGCGCCGCATCCGACAGGACGCCAGTGATCCAGTGCTGTCCCTTGGCGCGCCGATCCGCTTCGGTGAGGTCGCCGGGCGTCACCGCCGCGATCCGGCTCGCCTCGAGTCCCAGCCGCCGGAACTGCTCTTCCATGAAGGCACGGCGGTCGGTGCGGTTGGCAATATTGATAAAGTAAATCAGCACGCCGCGTTCTTAGCTCGTCATGCCTGTTGCGCCTAGCCTTCGCCCTTGTGCGTCCCCGGCCGCGCGACTAGACCGGAACAGTGGACGAGCTTCCCCAGATCGTGGACCTCCGCCAGTCGCCGACGGCACTGCGGGTGCAGCGCGGCGTCATGCGGCTGTTGCGCAGCGCCCACGATTTTGCCTGCTTCGCCGAGGTGCCGCTTGGCAACGGCCGGCGTGCCGACGTGCTCGGCCTCGGACCCAGAGGCGAGCTCTGGATCGTCGAGATCAAGTCGTCACTGATCGATTTTCGCGTCGACGCCAAATGGCCCGACTACAAGGAGTATTGCGACCGCTTCTTTTTCGCCAAGCCGCCCGAGCTCGATCCCATGATCTTTCCCGTCAGCGAAGGCCTGATCGCCGCCGATGGCAGCGGCGCCGAAATCCTGCGCGATGCGGTCGACGATCCGCTGTCGCCGGCCCGCCGAAAGGCCATGCTGCTCAAGCTCGCGCGGCTCGGCGCCGACCGCATCCACCGGCTGATGGATCCCGGTAGCGGCCTCGACGATTTCTGATGCGGTTGAACCAGGCCAATCGCATCCGCGCGGTGTTCGCGCTGCACGCGGTCGCGGCGGGTGCGCTCTATCCCCGCCTCTCCGACATCCAGCAGGCGCTGCGCGTCGATGACGCGACCCTCGGCCTGACCTTTTCGGGCCTCGCGGTCGGCACGCTCATCACGTTCTTTTTCATCAGCCGGTTGACCGAGACCGTCGGTACTCGGCCGATCCTCATCGTCACCCTTTCGCTGCTGCCCATCGGCACCGCGCTGCTCGTCGCCATGCCCTCCGCACCGGCGTTGTTCGTCGCCTTCATCGCTTATGGCGTGCTCTACGGCCTGCCCAATTCGGCGATGAACATCGAGGCCGATCGCATCGAGGCCGCGACCGGCCGGCGGGTGATGAACTCGTGCCACGGCACCTGGAGCGCCGCCTATCTCGTCACCACCCTCGCCGCCACCCTCGCCGAGGCGCTGCACCTTTCCCCGCTCGAGCATCTCGCGATCGTCGCGGTGATCGTGGCGCCCATCGCGCTCTGGATCACGCTCGGGCTCGAGCCGGCGCCGCCCCGCCCGCATGCCGGCCGCACTGACCGGCATCTGTCGTTCCCGACCATCGCGATCCTCATGCTGGTGCTGTTCTCCACCGGCCCGAACCTGCTCGAGGGCGGCATGCGCAACTGGTCGGTGATCTATATGCGCGACAGTTTCGCCGCGCCTGGCTGGGTCGATACGCTGACCTTGCCGGCCTTTCTCGTGGCGCAGGCGATCGGCCGGCTGAACGCCGACCGCTGGGTGATGCGCTTCGGCGTCGTGCCCGTCGCCCGCGTGCTCAACGCCGTCGCTTTCGTCGGCGGTGCGCTGGTGCTGGTCGCGCCCAATCTCGAGCTGGCGCTTCTCGGCTTCCTGCTGATCGGGCTCGGCGTCTGCACCACCTATCCGCTGACCACGTCGGCGGCGGCGCGTATCGGCGACAAGCCCGCGAGCCAGAACGTCGCCTCGCTCACCTTCGTCAACCAGCTGGTGCAGCTCGCCTCGCCGCCGCTGCTCGGCTGGATCGCCACCGGCTTCGGCATCCGCGTGATCTTCGGCGTCACCCTGCCGCTGGTGCTCGGCTCGATCTGGCTGGCGCGCCGCCTCGCCCCCGATCGCGCCGGCTAGTCCTCGGCGGTTTCCTCGATCACCGTGCCGCTCGCCTTGACCGGCGTGACCGGCGTCGGCTGCGGCACCACCGGCGGCACGCCGAGCCTGTCCTTGAGCCCGGCCATGATCTTGAGCCGTTCGGCATCGCTCGGCGCGGCCTGCAGCCGGTCGCTGAGATCGCCCACAAAGCTCGCATAGGCATTGTACCAGTCGGCATTGATCTGCTTGAGATCCATGCGCCGCGCTTCGGGCTGCAGCATGGCGCGGCCCCCGCCCGCCTTGAGCTCCACCGCGTCGTCGAGCAGCGGCAGGATTACTTGGTCGCCGCCGATGCCGGAGGCAACGATCGCGTCGCGCAGCGCGTGACGCTCCTCGTCCTCGCCATGCGTCAGGAAGATCGCGCCATGCGCCGGCAGCCGTGCCTTGATCCAGGCCATCAGCTCCGAATGGTCGGCATGCGCCGAGTAATTGCCCATCGAGCGGATGCGGGCGCGGATCGGGATCTGGTCGCCATGGATGCGCGCAGTCTTGGCGCCGCTCAGGATGATCTGGCCGAGCGTGCCGGGCGCCTGGTAGCCCACGAACAGCACCGTGGCGTTGGCGCGGGGCAGGTTGTTGGCGAGGTGGTGCTTGATGCGGCCGGCGTCGCACATGCCCGAGGCCGACATGATGATCGCGCCGCCCTTGATCTGGTTGATGGCCTTCGAATCATCGACGCTCTCGATGATGCGGAAGCTCGGATCGTTGAACAGCTCCTGGGCATTGAGATCGACGTCGTCGAACATCGCTTCGTATTTGCGGTAGACGGAGGTGACCTTGCTCGCGAGCGGGCTGTCGAGGAAGACGCGACTCGGCGCGATCTCCTTGTTCTTGATGAGCACGCCGATGTCGTGCAGCAACTCCTGGCTGCGCTCGACGGCGAACACCGGAATGACGAGGTTGCCGCCGCGCCCGAGCGCCGTGGTGATCTCGGTCTTGAGCTCCTCGCGCCGCTGCTCAAGCGTATAGGGCGGCCGGTCGCGCCCGCCGTAAGTGGATTCGGACAAGATGTAGTCGAAGCCCGCCGGCGCGTTCGGCGCCTTGTAGAACACCTTTTCATCCGGCCCGAGGTCGCCCGAGAACAGGATCGTCACCGGCTTGGCACCATCCATCACCTCGACCTCGATCGAGGCCGAGCCGAGGATATGGCCGGCATTCCAGTAGCGGGCGCGCACGCCCGGGCCAGGCGTGATCCAGGCCTCGTAGGTCGTGGTCTGGCGGTGCTTGAGCACCTCCTCGGCGTCGACCATGCCGTAAAGCGCCTCGAGCGGCGGATTGCCCTTGCGGCCGCGCTTGCGCGTCTCGAATTCGGCTTCGCTCTCCTGGATGCCCGCGGCGTCGGGGAGGAGGTATTCGCAAAGCCCGGCGGTGGGCTCGGTCATCCAGATCGGCTTGCGGTAGCCGGCCTTGCTGAGCTTGGGGAGCAGGCCCGCATGGTCGATATGGGCGTGCGTCAACAGCGTGAAGTCGATCGCCTCCGCATCGAACGGCAGCGGCTTGTAGTTGAGGTCGCGCACCGTCTTGTTGCCCTGGAACATGCCGCAATCGACGAGGAACTGCCCCTTGTCGTGGACCACGCGGTAGCACGAGCCGGTCACGGTGCCGGCCGCGCCGTGGAAGTGGATGGTGACGGCCATTGGTGGTTCCTCAGGGCAGGGACTGTTGCATACCCCACTGTGTCATTCCCGCGAAGGCGGGAATCCAGAGCCGCCGGCACCGGCGCCTGTTGCCCTGGATTCCCGCCTGCGCGGGAATGACATCGTGGAATGAGTGCCGAGGCGTCTATTTCGGCGCGCGCTTGGCGAGGATCCGCTGCAGCGTGCGGCGGTGCATGTTGAGCCGCCTCGCTGTCTCCGATACGTTGCGGTCGCAGAGCTCGTAGACGCGCTGGATGTGCTCCCAGCGCACGCGATCGGCCGACATCGGGTTTTCGGGCGGCGCCGGCGCGGCTTCCCCCGTCGCGAGCAGCGCGTTGATCACGTCGTCGGCATCGGCCGGTTTGCTGAGATAGTCGACCGCGCCGAGCTTCACCGCGGTCACCGCCGTCGCGATATTGCCGTAGCCAGTGAGCACGACTGCCCGCGCATCCGGCCGCCGGCGGTGCAGCGCATCGACGACGTCGAGCCCGTTGCCGTCTTCGAGCCGCAGGTCGACCACCGCAAAGGCCGGCGGCGCGGCCTCGACGGCGCTGAGGCCTGCCGCGACGCTGTCGGCGCTGTGCACGGCAAAGCCGCGCTTTTCCATTGCCCGTTCGAGCCGGGTGAGGAACGCCTTGTCGTCATCGACGAGCAGCAGGGTCTTGTCGCCCGCCAGAAGGTCTTCGACCGTTGTCATGGCGTGCATTTAGGCGCTCTGCGACAAAACGTCAAAAGCCGGGGCGGAGCTCGGCGGCGCTGCGCGGCCAGCGCACCGTGACGCGCGCCCCCGGAGCGCCGTTCTCAAAGCCGAGCGTCGCGCCGGTGCGCTCGAGCAGCGTTTTGGCGATGAAGATGCCGAGCCCAAGCCCGCCGGGGCCGTCGCCATCGCTTCCAGCATTGCGCGGCCGCGTGGTCAGGTACGGTTCGCCGAGCCGCGCCAGCAGCTCCTCCGGAAAGCCCGGCCCGTCATCGGCGATGAGAACGCCGATCGACTTGTCGTCCCAGCTGGCATCGACCGAGACGCGCGACTGCGCGAATTGCGCGGCATTTTCGATCAAATTGCCGAGCCCGTAGAGCACCCCGACATTGCGCTTGAACACCGGCTCGCCGAGCGCTTCCGGAGTCTCGATGAAGATCGGCTTGCCCGACCCCTCGAGCGGCCGCGCCACCTCTTCGAGCAATTCCCCCAGCGGCACCGCCGCGAACGGGTCACCCTGCTCGCCGCTGGAAAGGTTCCGCAGCTTCTGCAGGATCGCCCGACAGCGGGCCGATTGCGCGATGATGAGGTCGACGTCGTCGGCGAGCGGGCCGGCCGGGATATCGGCCTTCATCTCCTTGGCCGCGAGCGCGATGGTCGAAAGGGGGGTGCCGAGTTCGTGCGCCGCCGCCGCCGCGAGCCCATCCAGCGCGTTGAGCTGCTCGTGCCGGCTGAGCGCCAGCTCCGTCGCGGTCAGCGCGTCGGCCAGCTGGCGCGCCTCGTGCGCCACGCGGTTCGTGTAGGCCGCCATGAACACGACGCCGCACACCAGGCTCACCCAGATGCCGATCACATAGATGCGGTCGAAGCTGATCGGGGCGTGCGGATCCCAGGGCAGCGGCAGGTGGATCACCGAGATGGCCGAGGCCGCAAGAATCGCCAGTGCCGACAAGATCAGCGTCGAGCGCTGCGGCAGCGTCGTCGCCGACACCACCACCGGCGCGAGCAGCAGCACCGAAAACGGATTGTGGAGCCCGCCGGTGAGCGAGAGCAGCGCCGCGAGCTGGATGAGGTCGTAGGTGAGCTGCACCGTCGAGACCAGCACCGAGGGCCGCACCGAAGGTCCGAAGCGGAAGGTGAGCACCAGGTTGAGGATGACCGACAGCCCGATCAGCGCGAGGCACTGCCAGAGCGGCAGCGGATAGCCGAGGCCCCAGTCGACGAAGAACACCCCGACCGTCTGGCCGACGATCGCGAGCCAGCGCAGCCGCACCAGCGTATCGAGGCGCAGCGCCCGGTGGTGGCCGAAAACCCGCGCCCGTGGGTCGGAAGCGGCACTCACAATGTCACTCTTTGACTCTGACTTCGCCGTTTGTGCGTTGAGCGCATGGGGACCAATCCTGGCCGTTTCAAGAGGTGAAATTGGACACGCATTTGCTTGACCGGCCGGGAGAGGGGGCCACATCCCCTCTGTTCGTGACTGGAGTTAGGACAATGATGAACACCGCGATTATCAAACCGCAATGGGGCCCCTTGACCATCGCCCTGATGGTTTTGGGGTTCATCGTCTTCTGGCCGCTCGGCCTCGCAATGCTCGCCTACATTCTGTGGGGCGAACTGTTCGGCGGGACCCCGGAAAAGGCGGAAGCCTGGATCAACCAGAAGAAGGCCTGGTGCAACAACCACAATTGGCAGCATCACGGCCACGGCAACTGGCGGCAGTCGAGCGGCAACGCCGCGTTCGACGACTACCGCGCCGAGCAGCTTCGGCGGCTCGACGAGGAACGCCGGCGGCTGGACGAGGAAATCCAGCAGTTCCAGGATTATCTGCGGAATCTCCGCATGGCCCGGGACCGCGAGGAATTCGACCGCTTCATGCGTGAACGGAACGGCAACCGCCCCTCGGGCGGCAGCCAGGCCTGACGGCCGCGGGGCGCCCGCTTCTCCTGGCGGGTGCCCCGAAATCTGGGCGAATCCGGCGTTTTTTCGTTGCAACAGGCGTCTTCCATGCGGAGGGCGCATTTTTGCATTTTTGAGATATTGCGCCGGCTCGGAAATCGGCTCTAGCGTTCCTCCATGATCCCGCTCCTGCAGAAGCGCTGGCCCCCCGCCGCTGTGGTGCACATCGACGGCGAAACCGTCGAGGTCGTGGTCAAAGTCTCCGCGCGTTCAAGGAGTTACAAGCTGTCGCTGCCGCATGGCGGGGCGCCGCTGCTCACCGTGCCGCGCTACGGCCGCTGGACCGAGGCCAAGGATTTCCTCGACCGCCACACGCCCTGGCTCGCCGACCGCATCGAGCGTTCGGTCAAGCCCGTCGCCTTCGTGCGCGGCGCCATCGTGCCGCTGCGCGGCATCAATCACCGCATCGTACCCACCGGCCGCGTTCGCGGCGTCGTTGAGGTGGGCGAGCACGAGGGTGAATACGCCCTGCTCGTCCCCGGTGCGCCCGAACATCGCGCCCGCCGGCTCACCGATTGGCTGAAGGCCGAGGCGCTGCGCGATCTCGAGCGCCGCTCGCGCGTCCACGCGGCGAACCTCGGCGTCGAGGTCAAGTCGATCGTCATGCGCTCGCAGACGACGCGCTGGGGCTCGTGCTCGACCACCGGCAAGCTCAATTACAACTGGCGGCTGATCCTCGCTCCGCCCTACGTGCTCGACTACGTCGCCGCCCACGAGGTCTCGCACCTCGTCCAGATGAATCACTCCGCCGCGTTCTGGAAGACCGTCGCCCGCACCCTGCCGAGCATGGAGCGCGGCCGCGACTGGCTGCGCCTCCACGGCCGCGAGCTGATGGTCTACGGCATCGACGGCTAGGGGTTCGACGCGAGTTCGGCTTCAACCGCCGCGAGTAGCGGTGGCAGATCTTGCTGGACGGTCTTCCACAAGACATCCGCGCATACAGATTGGTATTCGTGGCGCTAGAAGTTTCCGGCATCGGCAATGTCGCGCCAGGGCAGGCGTGCGAGGCGCTCTTTAGTCGGCTCGCTCAAGTGGCGGGATGCCTCAGAGATCACTTCAAGCGCTCGAATGACCGCATAGACGGTCTCCCACTTCGCCTGAAAGGCCTCGAAGGTCATGGTCCCGGTCCATGTCTGGATCAGGCGGATGTTGTCGCGGATGTGTTCAAGACGGAATGACTCGGGCCTAGAAGGCATAGAGCAAATCCGCCGCGGCGTTGTTTCTGATGGCGGGATGAAGCGAGGCTCGATCGACAACATCAACCGGGCGGTCAAACAGCTCCGCCACGTATCGCGTCATTCCGACGTAGGCGAACACTCCGGGGGGATCGGCCTCATCCAGGTCGACTGCGATATCGATATCGCTCTGGGGACCGGCTTCGCCGCGCGCCAGGGAGCCGAACAGCGCGGCGTGGCGGACGCCGAGCGCTTCGAGCTCCGCGCGATGCTCGCGCAACACGGCGATGACGGTATCCTTGTCCATGCCAAGACAATACTGGAGGCCGCCGGAGCCCGCCAGAGCGTCCGCTAATTGCCGCCGCTGAACAGGTTCTTGATCAGGTCGCCGAGCGTCTTGGGTTGCGCCTTCGCCGGCGCGGAGGTCGCGTCGGACGGCTGATCCGACGCGGTTGCATCCGTGCTCGCGCCGTTGTCGGTCGCGAGCTGCGAGATCAGGTCGCCGCCCTGGAGGTCCGACGCCGGCACCGCCGCGGAGGTCGCATCGGGCAGGTTCTGCGGCGCCATGCCTTCATGCGCCTTGGCCATGAAGTCGCTCCAGATCTGCGTCGGCACCGTGCCACCAGCCAGCGTCGTGCCGGTGTCGTCGTCATTGCCGAGCCACACCCCGCACACCATGCGCGAGGTGAAGCCGACGAACAGCGCGTCGCGGGCCTTCTGGCTGGTGCCGGTCTTGCCGCCGATCTGCCAGCCGGCGAGCTTGGCATGCTTGCCGGTGCCGATGTCGAGCGCGGTCGAGAGCATGTCGTTCATTTCGCCCACGACCTTGGGCGACACCACCTGGCCGGGACCAGCTGGAACGGCGTTATAGAGCACTTTGCCGTCGGCGGTCTCGATGCGCGTCACGACATTGGCGATGACGCCGTTGCCGCCGTTGGCGAACGGCGCGTAGGCCGATGTCAGCTCGAGCAGCGACACTTCCTGCGTGCCGAGCGCGATCGAGGGCACCGCCATCAGCGGCGAGGAGATGCCCATGCGCTGCGCGACCTCGACGACCTTGTCCGGCCCGACATTCCAGGCGAGCTGCGCCGCAACGGTGTTGCGCGAATAGGCCAGCGCCTCGCGCAGCGTCATCTTGCCCATGAACTTGTTGTCGGCGTCGTTGGGCGACCAGCCATTGATGTTGATCGGATCGTCGTCGGCGATGGTGTCGGGCGTGTAGCCCTTTTCCATCGCGGCCATGTAGACGAACGGCTTGAACGTCGAGCCCGGCTGGCGGCGCGCGGTGACGGCGCGGTTGTACTGGCTCTGCTGATAGTCGGCGCCGCCGACCACGGCGCGCACCGAGCCATCGGCGTCGACGGCGACCAATGCGCCCTGGCTGAAGTGATATTTCGGCCCTTCCGTGGTCACCGCTTCCTTGATCAGGAACTCGGCCTGCTTCTGCAGGTCCCAGTTGATCGTGGTGTAGACGGTCACGTCCTGCTTGAGGTCGCCCACATAGGCCTGGACGATGCTTTCGACCCAGTCCGCGACATAGGATTCCGAACCCGCGACCTTGGTGCGCACCGTATCGTTCGGATCGATCGCCGCGGCCTTCGCTTCGGCATCGCTGATATAGCCTTCATCGGCCATCGCCTGCAGCACCACGTGCTGGCGCGCATTGACCTCGGTGGGGTCGCCCTTGGGGTTGAGATTGGACGGCGCCTTCACCGATCCCGCGAGGATCGCGGCTTCGCCCAGCGACAGATTCTTCGCCGAGTGGCCGAAATAGAATTGCGATGCCGCCTCGATGCCCACCATCTGGTGGCCGAAATCGACGCGGTTGAGATAGAGCTCGAGGATCTCGTCCTTGGTGTAATTGCGTTCCAGCCAGAGCGCGAGGATCGCCTCCTGCACCTTGCGGCCGAGCGTCTGGTCGCGCGTCAGAAACAAATTCTTGGCGAGCTGCTGCGTCAGCGTCGAGCCGCCCGCCGCGATGTGGCCGTGCGTGAGGTTCGAGAACGCCGCGCGCGCGATGCCGATCGGGTCGATGCCGAAATGCTGGTAGAAGCGCTTGTCCTCGATGGCTATGAACGCCGTCGGCACGTAGCTCGGCAGGTCTTTGAGCGCGATCGCCTCGCCGCCCATCTTGCCGCGGTTGGAGATGAGCTGCCCGTCGGCGGCAACGATGCGGATATTGGCCGGTCGCTCCGGCACCGCCCAGGTGCTCTGTGCCGGCATCTGCAGATAGAAGTAGACGACGATGCCGGCGACCGCGATGCCGCCCCAGAGCAGCAGCGTGAAGGCCCAGTAGCCGAGCGTGCTCAGCACCCGTCCGAGCGTCAGGCGCTTTCTTTCCTTTGGCTCTCGCCCACGGCCGCGCTTGGTCTTGGTTTTGGCCGCCGGCTTGCCGCGGCGCGGCTTGGGCTCGTCCGCGGCAAAGCCGAAGCCGCCAAATCCCGGCTCGATCCGCTCGCCGCGTTTCGGCTTCCGACCCTTGGCCGGACCTGCACCGCTGCCCTTCTTGCCGCGACGCGCGCCGCCGCCGATCCGATCGTCGGGTGAAACCCCGAAATCCATGCGAAAGAGCCCCGGTCGTTATCGTCGGTCGCTGCCGGTGACCTCAGAGGGTCCCACCGGGTCGTGCGTCGCGCAAGCCTGTTGCGCTCGAACGCGCTTGAAGCAGGCAAGCTTCTTGAAGCTAAATGTGGCCGGTTTATGTGGAGTTGAGACCGACGTCGCGCCCGGGCTATGGGTGAGGCCTGCCCGTTGCCTCCGGGCAACAAAACGAGAAATGACAGCCGGCGCGCTCGCGCTTTAGTGTTCGGCCGCGCCCGCACGGAGTTTTGCATGGAGACGCTCTCCGCACCGCTGTTCTGGACATTGGTGCTCTATTCGCTGTCGTTTCCGCTGCTGTGCGTCCTGCTCGGTTATGGCCTGGTGAAATCCAACGCCCGCCGGCTGCTGCTGCAGCGGCGGTTCAAGGGCGTCACCGACAAGGACGCCGAAATCGTGCGCCTCGAGGCGGAGCATCAGGAGGAACTGAAGCGGCTGGGCGAGGCGACCGAGGCCGCCAAGGCCGAAATCGCCGCCCTCCAGCAATCCTATAAGGACAAGCACGAGGTCTACGACAAGCTGGTCAAGCAGATCGCCATCTATGACGAGGGGGCGGCGCTGGCAGAGCTGGGCGTCTACGCGCCGCATTTCGAGCTCGGCGACAGCACGGCCTTTCGCGACGCCATCGGCAAGATCCGCGAGCAGCAGAAGGCGATGGTCATCGCCGAGCAGGCCGTGTTCACCAACAAGCCGCAGCCGCCCGAGCCGGGCAAAGCCGAAAGCGCCCAGAGCCGGGCGATCAAGCTCACCTTGCGGGCCTTCAACGGCGAGGCCGAGGCGGCGATCGCCAATGTCCGCTGGTCGACCATCGCCCAGATGGAGCAGCGCATCATCCGCGCCCGCGAGCAGTTCGACCGGCTGAACGCGCCTTATGCCGTCTTCGTCAACGCCGACTATGTGGGGCTGAAGCTCAAGGAGCTCTACCTCACCCACGAATATCGCGAAAAGCTCAAGGCCGAGGCCGACCAGCGGGCCGAGGTGAGCCGTCGGCTCGGCGCCGAGACGCGGCTCAAGCGCGACCTCGAGCTTGCGCAGGAGGACGTCACCCGCTTCGCCAAGCTGCTGTCCCAGGCCCAGCTCGAGGCCTCGAAATATGTCGGCGGGCGTCTCAAGACCTTTGCTGACCAGATCGCCGGGCTCGAGCGCGAGCTCGCCACCGCCGAAGCCAAGGTCGCGCGCGCCCGCTCGATGCTCGAGCGCACCCAGTCGGGCTATGTCTACGTGCTCTCCAATGTCGGCTCGTTCGGCGAGAACGTCGTCAAGATCGGCACCACGCGCCGGCTCGATCCATCCGAGCTGGTGCGCGAGCTCGGGCTCGACGCCGTGCCGTTCGCCTTCGACACTCACGCCCTCATCCATACCCAGGACGCCGCCGGGCTCGAACGCTCGCTGCACCTCGCCTTCGCCGACCAGCGCGTCAACCCGCGTCGTCCCGGCAGCGAGTTCTTCAAGGTGCCGCTCAAGGATGTGGAGGGGGCGGTCAAACGGCTCGCCCCCGAGGCAACGTTCAATCCCGAGGCCGAAGCGCAGGATTTCCGCGAGACCCTCGCGATCCGCAACCAGGAGCCGCCGGAAGCGCTGCTGGCCTCGCTGCTGCCGGCCAGCCTTTAGACAAGCGAAAGGGCGCCCCACTGCAGGGACGCCCCTCTTCGCTCCTCGGTCCCGGCTCAGATGGTGGCGATGCACACCGGCGCGGTTCCCGCCGGAATGATCCCCAGCTGCCGTCCGGCTGCCTGGCTCAGGTCGATGATCCGGCCCGCGATATAGGGGCCTCTGTCGTTGATGGTGACCGTGATGGACCTGCCGGTCCTTTGGTTCACCACCCGCACGACCGAACCCAAAGGCAGTGTCTTGTGGGCCGCGGTCATGGCGTTGGGGTTCATCCGTTCCCCATCCGCGGTGCGCTGTCCGGGCAATGAATACCAGGAGGCGGTACCGCATTGATTGCTACTCGCTAGACTTGCTCCAGTTGTGAAAGAACAACAACCCGAAGCAAGGGCCGCGAGAACAACGATGTGCTTAATCAAACAACTTACTCACGCTAGTTAACGACCGCGTAAGCTAAGTTTGGTCAGGTGGCGAGATTGTGGGCAGAATCCGGCGAAGAAAAATCAGCTAGCCAGTGTTGCCGATGGGTCGCAGGAGATTGGT
>Ga0265339_10000620_pt1 | contig 27509 bp, 20 predicted proteins | sample 4CB219metaG_FD_202085 | JGI IMG/M metagenome (GOLD analysis project Ga0265339, IMG submission 202085) | Rhizosphere microbial communities from Carex aquatilis grown in University of Washington, Seatle, WA, United States - 4-CB2-19 metaG | ecosystem: Host-associated > Plants > Roots >... | reverse complement strand
AGTGCCTCCAGCCCTGCGGCATCGATCTTGCCCGCGGCAAAGGATCCAATTCCCTCAAAGACGTTCTGGATCGTGATGTCTATTGTTCCGCCGTTGGGGCCGTTCAGCTTGCCCGGCGCAATCGATCCGCCGTACAACATCATGCCGGGAATATCCAGCCGGCACAGCGCCATAATGATGCCGGGCATGTTCTTGTCGCAGCCGCCAATTCCCACCAGCCCATCGAAAAGATTGCCGCGCGAAACCAGTTCGATCGAGTCCGCAATCACCTCGCGCGACACCAGCGACGCCTTCATGCCCTGCGTGCCCATCGTGATCCCATCGGAGATGGTGATGGTGTTGAACTCCATCGGCGTGCCGCCGGCCTCGCGAATGCCTTCCTTCAGGGCTACGGCCAGCTCGCGCAGATGCACATTGCATGTGCCGATCTCGGTCCACGTATTGGCGATGCCGATAATCGGCTTGTGCAGGTCCTCTTTGTTGAAGCCCGATCCGCGCAGATACGATCGCGCTGCCGCACGGCTCGGCCCCTCGGTCAACGGAATGCTCTGTCGCTTGCCTTCTAAAGTCATCTCTTTCCTTCGCCAACCGTGCCAAAAAGCTCAATCACGCTCGTTAGCTTTGTGAAAGGGCACGACTTTAGTCGTGCCGATAAGGCGCCCAAAAATAGTTTGGGCTTTAGCCCCTGAGGGAACTTCCGCCTGCCCGAAGAACCCCAATCACTTCCCGCGAGAACAACCAGGGCCACCCCTCTACTTCGCCTTCAACCACAGCGCCTCATCATGTTCTCTCTCAAACGCATCCAGCTCCGCCGCGTGCCGCAGCGTCAGACCAATATCGTCCAGCCCTTCCAGCAGGCAGAACTTCCGAAATGGATCCACATCGAAAGTCGCACTGAATCCGTGTCCATCGGTAACCGTCTGGCTCTCCAGCGACACGGTCAGCGTGTAACCAGGAGTTGTCTGCGCCTTCTGCATCAGCTCGGCAACCTGCTCCTCGCTCAGCCGCGCCAGCACAATCCCGTTCTTGCCTGCATTCGAAAAAAAAATGTCCGCAAACGTCGGCGCAATCACGCACCGAAATCCAAAATCGCTGAGCGCCCAGGCCGCATGCTCACGGCTTGAACCGCACCCAAAGTTCTTTCCGGCGATCAGAATCTGCGCGCCCTCGTAGCGCGGATCGTTGAGTACGAAATCCTTTACCGGTTCTCCCTCCGGTGTCTGCCGCCAGTCGAAGAAAAGAAAATCGCCATAACCCGTGCGCTCAATGCGCTTCAAAAACTGCTTCGGAATCATCTGGTCGGTGTCCACATTCGTGCGGTCCAGAGGCATAGCCAGCGATGTCAAAGTCTTGAACGGTTCCATCAGGCTGTAACCTCCTCAAGTACTTCCCAGTTTCGAATATCCACAAAGTGCCCGGCAATCGCGGCAGCCGCGGCCATCTCCGGTGAAACCAGGTGGGTGCGACCGCCGCGCCCCTGCCGGCCCTCAAAGTTCCTGTTCGAAGTCGAAGCGCACCGCTCGCCCGGCGCAAGAATGTCGGGATTCATGCCCAGGCACATCGAGCAGCCCGGCTCGCGCCAGTCAAAACCGGCGTCCTTGAAAATGACATCCAGCCCTTCCTGCTCCGCCTGCGCCTTCACCTGTTGCGATCCCGGCACCACCATCGCATGCACGTGTGACGACACCTTGTGCCCCGCCGCAATCTTCGCCGCCGCCCGCAGATCCTCAATGCGCCCGTTGGTGCAGGATCCAATGAACACGCGGTCAATCGCGATCTCTTCGAGCGGCGTCCCCGGCTTTAGCGCCATGTACTCGAGCGCCCTCTCCAGGCCCTTGCGTTCCTGCTCGTTTTGCGTTGCTGCCGGGTCTGGAACCTTCGCCGTAATCGGCGCCACCATGCCAGGGCTCGTTCCCCAGCTCACATATGGCACCAGTGTCGTCGCATCAATCGTCAACTCTCGATCGAACGTCGCGCCTGCATCTGTGGGCAGCTTGCGCCACTCCTCCACCGCGCGCTCCCACGCCGCGCCCCGGGGCGCAAACCGCCGCCCTTTCAGATAAGCAAACGTGGTCTCGTCCGGCGCAATCATGCCCGCGCGCGCTCCGGCCTCGATGCTCATGTTGCATACCGTCATGCGGCCTTCCATCGAGAGCTCGCGGATGGCCGAGCCCGCGTATTCAATCACGCAGCCGGTTGCGCCGTCCGTGCCGATCTGCCCAATGATGGCAAGAATAATGTCCTTCGCCGTCACGCCCATCGGCAGTTTGCCTTCAACGGAAATGCGGAATGTCCTGGGTTTTGACTGCGGCAGCGTCTGCGTGGCCAGCACATGCTCCACCTCGCTGGTCCCGATGCCGAATGCCAGCGCGCCGAACGCTCCGTGCGTCGATGTATGCGAGTCACCGCAGACAATCGTCATGCCCGGCTTGGTAATGCCCAGCTCCGGGCCAATCACGTGCACAATGCCTTGCTCGCGCGAGTCCACATCGTAAAGTTCCACGTTGAACTCCGCGCAGTTCTTCCGCAGCGTGGCAATCTGAGTCGCCGCAATCTGGTCCACAATATGCAACCGCCCATCGATCGTCGTCGGCACGTTATGGTCCACCGTCGCAATCGTGCGGTCCGGCCGGCGCACCTTGCGCCCAGTCAGGCGAAGGCCCTCAAAGGCCTGCGGGGAAGTGACCTCGTGTACCAGTTGCAGGTCAATGTAGATCAGCGTGGGCTCGCCCTTCGGCTCCGCCACCACGTGCTGCTCCCATACCTTCTCAAAAAGTGTTTTAGGTTGGCTCATTGCTCCTCTCGAACCTGTATTGCTTCAGTTGGCGAAGCCGCATTGCATCGGCCCCATTCTTTTCTTGCCCCTCATCTCGGGACCGTCAATCGCACCCTGCCGTGAATCGCTTACTCCGCTACCGGCACCACGTGGTCGCGGTGGCTCAGGATCTTGTGCAGCATGTCGCGCACCTGCTTGCCCATTGCCACAGTGCTCAGTACGCTGTATCCATGCGGGTTTGCGCGTGCCAGGTCCGGCGTCCGGAATCCCGCCTCCAGCACCTTGCGCACCGCCGTCTCCACCGCGTGCGCCTCGGCTTCCAGCCCTGCGGAGTGCCGCAGGATCAGCGCACTCGTCAAAATCGCGCCCAGCGGATTTGCCAATCCCTTGCCCGCAATGTCCGGTGCCGACCCGTGCACCGGCTCGTACAAATTCACTTTGCCGCCGATCGTTGCCGAGGGCAACATCCCCAGCGAGCCCGTAATCACCGCCGACTCATCGCTCAGAATGTCGCCGAACAGGTTCTCCGTCAGTACCACATCGTAGTTGCGCGGCTGGTTCATCAGGTGCATCGCCATCGCGTCCACGTACTGGTGCTCTACCGTCACATCCGGAAACTCCGCCGCAACTTCATTCACCGTTGCGCGCCACAGTTGAGAAACCTCCAGCACATTCGCCTTGTCCACGCTGGTCAGCTTGCCGCGCCGCTTCTCGGCCAGTTGGAACGCAATCCGCGCCACCCGCGCCACTTCGTCATAGGAGTAGCGCATCGTGTTCCAGCTCTCGCGCGTTTCGCGATTCCACTCCCGCGGCTGCCCAAAGTACAGCCCGCCCAGCAACTCGCGAACAAAGAGAATATCCGCGCCCTCCACAATCTCCGGCCGCAGCGGCGAATTCTCCGCCAGCTCTTTGAACGCGAACGCCGGCCGCAAATTCGCAAATCCGCCCAACTCCGCACGAATCCGCAGGAGGCCCGCTTCAGGCCGCTTGTCCGGGGGCAGGGAATTGAATTCATTGCCGCCCACCGCACCCAACAGCACCGCATCGCTGGCCAGCGCCTCGCGCAGTGTCTCGTCCGGCAGCGGCGTCCCGTCCTGCACAATGGCCACGCCACCAATGCGCCGCTCCGTGAACGTGAATTCGTGCCCGCCAAGCTCGGCCACATCCTTCAGTACAGCCACCGCTTCGTGGGTCACTTCCGGCCCAATGCCGTCGCCCGCGACAACAAGAATCCTCAGCTTCATCTCACTCCTGGCAATCGATGTTCAGGGGTCAATTCACTTCTTCCGCCATCGGCATGTGCCGTCGTGCGCGAATCGCGTCCGGCAGAATCCCGATGAGGTCCTGGTCGTAGATGTTCTTCTTGCGATCGGCCAGCGCCACAAACCGGTAGTAGGTGTGCTGCAGCTCGTCCCGGTCGAGCGAGAAGCCCAGTTCTTCCAGCCGGTGCCGCAGCGCCGCGCGCCCGGAGTGCTTGCCCAGCACCAGGTTCGTCTTGGGCGCGCCCACCAGCGACGGCGTCATGATCTCGTAGCACAGCGGGTTGGCCAGCATGCCGTGCTGGTGGATGCCTGACTCATGCGCAAACGCATTGGCGCCCACCACCGCCTTGTTCGCACTGGGACGGAACGTAATGATGTTCCCCAGCTCCTGACTCGTCGGATAAAGCTGGTCGAGCTTGATGTGCGTGGCAACACCGTACCAGTCCGCGCGCACGTACAGCGCCGCGGCAATCTCTTCCATCGCAGCGTTGCCCGCCCGCTCGCCAATGCCGTTGATGGTGCACTCCACCTGCCGTGCCCCCGCCTCAATCGCCGCCAGCGAATTCGCCACCGCCAGCCCCAGGTCGTCATGGCAGTGCGACGAAAGCACGATCCCCTGTGCGTCGATCGCCGGAATCCGCTCCCGCACCTCGCGGAACATCTTCCCGTATTCCTCCGGCGTGGTATAGCCCACCGTGTCCGGCATGTTGATCGTCGTCGCGCCCGCCTCAATCGCGATCCGCACCATCTCCACCAGGAAATCGCGATCCGACCGGGTTGCGTCCTCCGGCGAAAACTCCACGTCATCCACCAGCGACCGCGCAAGCCGTACCGACTCGCCCGTGAGTTCCAGCGCCTCCTGCCGGCTGATCTTCAACTTGTACTCCAGGTGCAAATCGCTTGACGCCAGGAACACGTGAATCCGCGGCCGGTCTGCAAACTGCACGGACCGCGCCGCCATTTCAATGTCTTCCCGCTTGGCCCGTGCCAGCGACGCGATCTTCGGCTTGCGCACCGCCTGCGTGATCGTCGCAATGGCCGCAAAGTCGCCCTCTGATGCCATCGCAAATCCCGCTTCGATAATGTCCACGCCCAGATCCTCAAGAGCGTGCGCCATCGTCAGTTTTTCCTGTGTGGTCATGCTGCAGCCGGGCGACTGCTCGCCGTCGCGCAGCGTGGTGTCGAAGATCGCTACGAAATCTTGTGTCATCGCACTCACCGCCAGGGGAAACCCGTCTCTCGTACTTCTTTAGTCTCTCGCACGCTGGGCATATAAGGCAAAGTTATTATTCTTTGAATTCAGATTACAATTGCTTATGATGAAAGTGCCTGTGTTCCGTGTTGGGCGATGAGCCTCTCCACTGACACCTGACACCTGACACCTGCTTATGGAACTCAGCCAGCTCGAAACCTTTCTCGCCGTCGCCGAAGAGCGCAGCTTTTCCCGCGCCGCCACACGCCTGCACCGCACCCAGCCCGCGGTCAGCCAGGTAATTCGCAAGCTCGAATTATCCGTCGGCGAAACCCTCTTCGATCGCGCCGCCCGCGATGGCTCTCTTACCGCCGCCGGCGACCTCCTGCGCGACTATGCCCTTCGCCTCATCGCCCTTCGCCGCGAAGCCTCCAGCGCTTTGGACGAACTCAAAAGCCTCGAGCGCGGGCGCCTGCATCTGGCCGCTAACGAGTACACCTGCACCTACCTGCTCCCCGCCATTGACGCTTTCCGGCGCGAATTTCCACACATCAGCGTCACCGTGCAGCGCATGCTCGCCTCAAATATCCCTGACGAGCTCAACCTCCGCACCTTCGAGATGGGCATGATCTCCTTCCGCCCCGATCCCGCGAATTTCCGCACCATCGCCGTCTATGGCGACTCGCTCACATTCATCGTCAGCCCCAGGCACCGCTTTGCCGGCACGGGACACGTCTCCATCAGCGATCTCGGCAGCGAGGACTTTATCGCCCACAACGTCACGTCTCCCCTCCGCCGTAAAGTTATTGAAACCTTCCAGCGCTACCGCACACCCCTCAACATGAGCATCGAGCTGCCTACAATTGAAGCCATCAAGCGTTTTGTAGCCATGGGCAACGGCGTAGCCCTCGTCCCACACATCACCGCGGCGCGCGAGCTTGAGACCGGTGAACTCGTCTCCGTGCCCGTCCCGGAACTCGAAATGAAACGCGTCCTGCGCCTCGTTCATCGCCGCCAGGGTAAGCTCTCCTATGCCGCCACCGCTTTCCTCAAGACCGTCCGCGCCCTCGCCCGTCGCAATGGACCGCCATTTTATTACCACGTGGAAAAAGCCGCCTGATCCCTGTCGCCTGAAACTGGCCACGCGCCTATATGATGGAGAAAGAGCACACCGATTCACCCCGTCTGCGTCTAACGCTCTGATCGTTCCTGTTGCCCTCTGCATCTGGCCCGCCTCAGCCATATACAATGGCTTGAGAGCGGAGCCCGGCGCCAACCGGTGCACCGGAATGACAAGCTCGTTGCCAGCCGGCTCGGTTGTGCAGTCGCGAGGTTCAAGGATCGAATGAAGAAGATCGTTTTTCTACTTTTCCTGCTTGCCGTCGCAGTGGCCGCGGGCCGGGCTCAGGAGAGCCGCCAGGACATCAGCATTGGCGGCACTGCCATCATCGAGCCGTTTGTGGCCTCTTCCACTAACGTTCAGGTCCACTCCAACACCGGCTACGGCGCGCTGGTTAGCTACCGCTTCATGCTTACCCCCTCCAGCGCCCTTGAAGCCAACTACGGCATCGACTATGAGAACACCATCGAGTATCTCGTCAGCAATACCAACGTCGTCAAGGTGAAGACCCGCACCCAGGAGATCTCCGCGGCCTACGTGCGCAGTTTCGTGTTCCGCAAGTGGAACCCCTTCGTCGAGGGTGGACCGGCGGCTCTCATCTTTCTGCCTATCCGCAACTCCGGCACCACTTCCATTGATGTCAAACAGCAGACCGTCATTGCAGGCATGTTCGGGGCGGGTGTCGCCTATGAGATAAGCCCCAGCTTTGACATTCGCGCCGAGTATCGCGGCCTGGTCGCCAAAGTACCCAACTTCGGACAGGGCGCAGGCGCCACTAACCTCAACCTCAGCACCAACCGCTGGTACAAACCCTGGATCAGCGAACCGGTCATCGGCGTCGCCTACCACTTCTAAAGACAGTTGTCAGTTGTCAGAAATGCAACAAAGGCGACTGCTCAGGCCGTCGCCTTTGTTTTAATCCATGTCATCATGCGGAGCGCCATCAGCGTCGGTCACTGACAACTGACAACTGAAAACTGGCTGGCCACTCTTTATTGACAACCATCCCTGTAAGCACCCAGCGACTTCACCATCGCGCAATGCGCCTTCAGCGCTTCCAGTGCCCGCTCCCCCTCTTCATGCGTTTTCAGTTGGCAGTCCACATAGAAGATGTACTCCCACGGCTTCCCGTGCACCGGTCGCGATTCGATCTTGGTCAGATTTGTTCCCAGCGCCGCCAGCTCGTTAAGTACTGCCACCAGCGACCCCGGCCGGTTCTCCACGCTGAACGCGATACTGATCTTGTTCGCCCGCATGTCCTCGGCCGCATCCGCCCGCCGCTTCACCAGGAAGAATCGCGTGTAATTCTCCTCGTTGTCTTCAATATCGGCCGCCAGAATCTGCGCGCCGTACACCTCCGCCGCCGCCGCGCTCGCAATCGCTGCGGCATGCCGGTCCCGCAGCTCCACCAGTTGCTTCACGCTGCCCGCCGTATCGTAATAGGAAACCGCTTCCATCCCCGCATGGCTGGCCAGGAATCGCCGGCACTGCGCCAGCGCCACCGGGTGCGAGTACACGCGATGTATCTCCTCCACCGCCGCGCCCGGCATGCCGATCAGGTTGTGCCGGATCCGCAACAGCGTCTCCCGTTCCACCTGCACGTCATGCTCAAGCAACAGGTCGAAGTGCTCCGCCACTGACCCCGCCAGGCTGTTCTCAATCGGAATGGCCGCCGCATCCACCGTGCCCGCAGCCAACGCCGCAAACACATCCGCCGATAGCGACCTCGGCACCACTGTCGCATCGGGCACAAGCTTCAGCGCTGCCTCATGGCTGAACGACCCCAGCTCCCCTTGGATGGCAATCTTCATACGACCCTTCACCACCTCGCTTGTTCACTCGCCTGGCCACTGACCACTGACCCCTGACACCTGATCACTGCTTTAACCACACATCCGCCGCCACAAACGCCAAAAATACCATCGCGATCACGCCGTTCATGGTGAAGAATGCGGCATTCAGCCGGCGCAAGTCGCGCGGTGAAACAATCGCGTGCTCATAGGCCAGCAGCACACCCACCGCGGCTACGCCTATCCAACCCGCTGCATGGAACCCAAACAGCCACCCAAACCACACCAGCAGCCCAAGCATCGCCGCGTGCATCAACCGCGCCGCCCTGAACGCCCCATCAATCCCCAACGCCCGCGGCAAGCTGTAGAGGCCTGCTTCGCAATCGTGTTCATAATCCTGGCACGCATACAGCACATCGAACCCGCCAACCCACAGCGTCACGGCCGCAGTCAGCACCAGGATGCGCAGGTCCAGGCGTCCCTGCACCGCAATCCACGCCGCCGCCGGCGCCAGCCCCAGCGCCAGCCCCAGCACTATATGCGACCACCGCGTCACGCGCTTCATGTAGCTATAGCCCAGCAGCACCATCAGCACCACCGGCGAAAGCTCCAGCGTCAGCCGGTTCAGCGCCGCCGCAGCAGCCAGAAACACCATCCCGGCCAGCACTGTAAATCCCAGCACAAATCCCCGCGTCAGCAGCCCCGCCGGAATCGCTCGCTTTTTCGTTCGCGGATTCGCCGCATCCAGGTCCGCGTCCGCCCAGCGATTAAAAGCCATCGCACACGATCGCGCCGCCACCATCGCCACCACGATCCATGCCAGCGTCCGCCACCGCGGCAGACCCCCTGCCGCCAGCAGCACCGCCGTCAACGCAAACGGCAGGGCGAAGATCGAGTGCTCCCACTTGATCATCTCCAGCGTCGTCCGTGTCTTCGCCCACACGTTCGCCATTAGCAAATCCAGTCTCTTGATCAAGTAAGAGTTCCGTAGCCGGCAGCCGGTAGCCGGTAGCTTTCACACCCGAGCCATGCAGCTACAAGCTACAAGCTACCGGCAAGGCTGGAAGCTGTCAGCTGTCAGCTAACAGCTCAATTCGCCAGCACCGCCCGGTACCGCACCTTGGACTTCTTCACCTTCTCGATCGCCTCGTTCACCTTGGCCATCGGGAACAGCTCCGTCTGCGCCTTCACCCCATGGCGCGCCGCAACGTCCAGCATCTCGCGGATCCGCTGCGGGCTCCCAATCGGGCTTCCCGCCACCGTGCGCGACCCTGAAATCAACGGAAACGCCGGCAGAGTCAGCGGCTTGGGAGGCACGCCCACAAAGCACAAAGTCCCCGTCGGGCGCAGCGCCTGAAGGTACACACTCCAGTCCTGGTCCGCATTCGCCGTGCTCAGGATGAAATCGAACGATCCCGCCAGATCCTTCAGCGCCCGCGACTCCCGCGTATTGACAAAACGATGCGCCCCCAGCCCGCGCGCCTCCTCTTCCTTCGCCGCCGACGTCGAAAACGCGGTAACCTCCGCACCAAACACCCGCGCAAACTGAATCGCCAGGTGTCCCAGGCCGCCAATGCCGATCACACCCACTCGCGACGACGGATTCACTTCATGCGTCCGCAGCGGGCTATAGACCGTTATGCCTCCGCACAACAGCGGCGCCGCATTCTCGCTCTCCAGCACCTCCGGAATCGGAAACACGAATCGCGCGTTTGCCCGCACCCGGTCGGCATACCCTCCGTGCCGGTGCACGCATGTGGCCTCCGCGTTCAGGCAAAGGTTCTCCATCCCGCGGCTGCACCACTCACACTCTCCGCAGGAGTTCGACTGCCATCCCAACCCCACTCGCTGGCCCACCGTCAGCGACTTCACTTCCGCACCAACCGCGTTTACCTTCCCAATCACCTCGTGCCCGGGAATGAACGGGTACTGGCTGATGCCCCAGTCGTTCGTGATCAGGTGCAGGTCGCTGTGGCAAATCCCACAGTGGGAGATGCCGATCTCCACTTCCAACGGACCCAGAGTTCCCGGGTCATAGCGAAAAGGCAACAGCTCCGCCCCCGCCGCGTGCGCTGCTAGTCCTTGTATCTGGGCCATCGTCCTATCAATCCTCGCCGTTCCCACTCCGAGAGCTTTTCCACCACTCACCGGTTGATTAACTGTCGCCGCCACGCAACCAATGCTCTGCGCGCGAAGGGTTTTATGTGGGTTATTGAAACATTGCGGAGTGCCCTGAGGTTTCAGCTCATGGGTCAATTCCTCCCGCCGTTCCGAGCCTGCCGCAGTAGCCAGTCCCTAGTTTATCCCGCTCCCCGGCTCCACCCGCAGATTCAGAATCTGGAACCCGTTCAGCACTCCTCCAGCAGCCGTATCTCCGGCCTCCACGGCCGATTCTCCATTCAGCATTACGCTATCGCCGGCACGCAACGGCTCCAGCGCATTTGCCATGCTGATCGGCAGGCCCGTGAGGGTATGGCCCTCCACTCCTGCCTGTGTCTCAGGCAGCAAAAGGCTCACGTAGATTCGGTCGGCCGCATGCTGGCTTACAGCCTGCGCCAGCGCTGTCGCCAGGTTCGGCTGCCGGGCAGACAGCCGCGGCTGGTCCAGCGTCCGGTCCAGCGTCCCTGCATCGCTCACCAGCACACGCAGCGTCCCGCCATCCAGCCGCGCCGGCACCGTAAACGGGATCCGGAGGTTTCGCTCCGGCCCCTGCCACGGACGCACCGTCGCCTCCACCGTCACCGTGTCGCCCGCATGGACAATATTGCTTGAGATGAACCTCGCCGACTCCAACTCCACTGACGCGCGCCGCGGAATCGCGTCAACATTCAGGTCCACTTCCTTGATCGGCCTCAGCCGTCCCTGGTTGCTGAACAGCTTGTTGAACTTGTCCCCCACCAGCAGCGCAGCCGTCAACTGCGCCGCCGCCCCGTCCGCCGCCCACACATCCACCGGCGAGGCAGCGTATCCCTCCACCTCAATCGTTCCCGTCACGTGATAGCTCATGTCCGCCGTGCTCTCGTTGGTCTGCAACAGCGCCTGGTACAGCACCACAATCACCGCCTGCGGCGTCAGCCCGGTCATGTCCAGCACTTCCACGTTCAGCTTCTTACGCCCTTCCATCCCCGGCATATTAATGTGAACCGGAATCATCTGCGGCCGCACCCCGAATACCCCGCGAATCGCCGCGTCTCGATCCTCCGTAAACGCCCCAATCGGCTCCCCCGTATTGATAATCTTGAATGCGTTCAGCGGAGAGGCCAGGGTCGCCACCACCTCCGTCGTCGTCATCGGCAGACTCACCGGTCCCGCTTGCAGAATCGGGTGCCCGCACGCCAGCAGTTGTTTCGGGTCAACGTACGTCACCGTGCACGTCGCCGCAATCTCCAGGTCCCCGCGCACAAGTTGCGCGCTCACCGCCGATCCAGGCTCCATGCTGGCGATCCCCGCCTTCGATATCGTGTCGCCCGGTTCTGACCCGCCTCCGGCCCCTCCCGCCGCCACCATCTCAAGCCCCGTCCCGGCCATCTTCTCCTGCCAGAACTTCACCGCCTCCGGCGCAAATCCCGCCATCATAAGCGGCGTCTCCATAGCCTGAAACAAAGTATTCGAGCCCACTCCCTCAGTCCCTACGTCCCTAGTCCCTACGTCCCTCACTTCCAGCATCTGCCCAATCGGCGTAATCCCCGCAATCGGGTCCTTGCTGAATTGCCCAATCCGGTACGACAGGCTGCCCAGAAGCCTTTTGCCGATATACACCGGGCTCCCGCTCATCCCCGCCACCACTCCCGTGTACTCCGGCTTGGTCCCGTGCAGTTGCGCCAGGATCAAGTCATGTCCGGGGCCGCGCGCATCCCGCAGCACACCCAGAATCTCCACCTGCATCGGCTCCGGCTTCGTCCCCTGGAACACCGTCCAGGCCGTGCCCATGAGTCCCCGGTGTACTTCGCTCAACGGGAAGAACCCGCCCGTCGAAGGCGGCGGACCTTCGCCCTCCGGCGTCGTTTGTGCCGTGAGCCGGCCGCAGGTCAGCACGGCAGCCACAAGCGCTGCCTCGGCCAGCCATCTTCGGGTTTCCTTCCAGGATGTTCCCACGTCTATAACTGTAACCCGGCCCCGCGGCCCCGGTTTTCAGGGACGCGGTGGGTGCCCCATCTCGTTCGCGGCTTTATCGCCAAAAGGGTGGGAAAAAGGCGATCCGATTCGCGATCCAGAGCCCTGCCTTTCGGGAATAAGGACCTAACCGGCCTGTATTTAGATCACTCTATCCCGTATGCTGTTGAGCACAGAGGTAGTCATGTCCACCGCCCTCAGATTCGCCTCCCCATCTCGTTCTTTCTCCATTCCCCTTGTCTCGCTGGCCCTTGCCGCCCTGGCCTTCTCGCCCCTGGGCCGCGCCCAGAACCCCGCGCCCCAGCAGCCTCAGCAGCCGCAGACTCAACCTCCGCAAACGCCCCCGCCTGACCAGACCAATCCCGCATCGGGTGGCCCCTCAGGCGATAACGGCCCCATCGCCCTGCCCAAAAAGAAAGCGCCAGACGAGGCCCCGCCGCCTGCCCCCGCCCAGCCCGCCTTCAAAAACCCTGAGGGCGCGCCCAGCTTCTCCCTCAAAATCGAAGTCCCTGAAGTCACCGTTGACGTAGGCGTCCTGCTCGACAAAACCGGACAGTTCGTCCCCGGCCTCAAACCGGAAAACTTCAAAGTCTATGAGGACGGCGTAGAGCAGAAAGTCATTGGATTCAAGCGCATTGAGGCTCCCATCACCGTCCTGCTTCTTTGCGAGTTCGGGGGAAGCTTTTCCCAGAACAGCCCGTCGTACATCTTCAACTACGACATGCTCAACTCCGCCTGGGCCTTTGCCCAGCAGCTCCGCCCCCAGGACTACGCCGCGCTCATGACCTTCGACATGCGCAGCCACATCATCACCGACTTCACCCAGGACAAGCGCCAGATCTACAACGCCATCCAGTCGATGATGATTCCCGGTTTCAACGAGCGGAACCTCTTTGACGCCATCTTCGAAGCAGAGGACCGCCTCAGCCGGATCCAGGGCCGCAAGTACATCGTCCTCATCGCCTCAGGCCGTGATACCTTCTCCAAGCTCACCCTCGACCAGATCCTCAAGAAGGTCAAGAACACGCCCGACATCACCATCTACTCCATCTCCACCGGCGGCGCTTACCGCGCCATGACCGAGGGCGGCGGCGGCATCGGCCAGGAGATGCGCGACCTCGATTACCTCCAGGCCGACAACCAGATGAAGACCTTCGCCAAAATGACCGGCGGGGCCTTTTACGCGCCGCGTTTCGCCGCCGAGCTCCCTGACGACTTCGGTGAGATCAACAAGAACATCCGCTCCAAGTACGAGCTCCTCTACCACCCCATCAACGCCAAGCAGGACGGCACCTATCGCAAGCTTCGCGTCGAGCTGGTCGACGAAGAAGGCAAGCCCCTCCGCTTCCAGGACGAAAAGCATCACCCGCTCAAATACGAGATCCAGTACCGCGACGGCTACCGCGCCAAACCAGAAGTGGAGTAGGACCTCCCGGCGACGGGAGGTAGCCGGGGCTTCACGCCCTCGGGATCTTGGGGCGGTAGCAGGGGTCTTCAGGCCCCTGATATGAGGCCTTGAAAATCACGGGCTTCAGTGTCTGCGTGAGAACTCCGGCGCGCCGCTGTTTTGAAAGGGCACGACTTTAGTCGTGCCGAAAAAGCCCAAGAAAATGACGCGGGCTTTAGCCCCTGAGGGATGTTTTTAGCGCGCGAAGCCAGTTCTCACGCAGATACTTCAGCCCGGGGTCGTTCCGGGGCCGTGTTGAAGACCGTCTCACAGAGCACAGCCTCTGCCATTAGTCGACAAAACCAGTTTATGAGCGAGTTTGTTCATTTACCGCGGTTGATCTCCGCTCGGGAAACTTGAATCCGATATAAGTCCCGGAACTGAGGCCCATCATGCCCAGCAGAGTGGCGCTGAACTCGGGCATCGTCAGCTCGTTGTAAACCGAAGAGAGAAAGATGATTCCCAACACGGTAGTCCATGCGAGAATCTGGAATCGATGAAAGCTCACCCCGGATCCGTCACTGAGAATATCGCGCAAAAAGCCGATCGACACGTTTCGCTCCGCGGCCGGAGCGAGCGTCCGGTCCTCCTGGCTGATTTGAGAAAGACGGGTGCGGCGATTGTAGAGCCGAGTACTCAGGCTTTCGCGGTTGCTAAGGTCTTCCGGACTCAGCGTCGGCTTACTTTCAATCTGGCTGATCTGTGCCTGCAGTTGGCTAATGTCCTGATCCAGGATCCTCTTTTCAGCCGCCACGTCCTGTAACTGACCCTGGCTCGCGGCATCCTTGTCGGAATCGATCAGCGCTTCGCTCAATCCTGTACCAGCGCTGATTCCAATCAGTGCCAGCAGCGATGGAGTTATAGTGTCGAGTGCGCCGGTAATCAGCCAAACGACCACGTACGCCGTGTAGATCAAGAGGAACCAGAACGCCATCTGCGCGCGACCCAGACTGTAAGGCCGCAGCTTTGACCCGATGGGCTTCGGACCCGGCTGGCGGATGATGCTCGTCTTTTGCGCCAGCCTGATGAAGACGATGAATGTGACCACGACTACGATCACGGCGATAACACCGTACCATGGCGAAATCACCGTGAGCTCTGCCTGATTACCCAGGTCGTAGACTGAGCCAAACGGAGACTGATCTTCCAGTCCGACGCTGAAGGTTACGGGCCGCCGAATGGCGGTCGGTGCTCCCAACAAATCGATCCACGCACGCTTGTTTGCAGGGGTTATTTGAAGATGGTATGACAACTGGTTTTTGGATGCATCGATCTCTTCCGGGTAGTTGCCGCGAAGCGCCAGCCCGTTCAGATAGGGAACGACCTTCCTGGCATCGTTAGCCGAGGCCCACTCCGCCAGATGATCGACTTTCACACTGATGAGGTCGTCTTCCTCGAGGTTTCCAGTAAGGCTTACGACTTTGGGCTGGGCACCCGCCGCAGGGTGCGAATCGGCTGCCTGCGCGGCAGTGCTCTGAGTGCCGGCCAGCGAAGATTGAAGCAGGATGAGGATCGCCACACCTGAGGCTTTGAGTAAATTCATTTCAGATCGTTCCTTCTTTTGCCGTCGTCATTGCCACTGGGGAGAATCCGTGGACGCGGGCCAAGTCATTGATTTGGGGAGCCGGGCTTGCGTGCCATTCTGAGCAACAATATGCCTGAGTGTCAAGCTAGGATGGAGTTAGGTTGGAGTTTGAGGATTTGGTCGCCGAGTCTGGCGGTGTGTCTTTGGCTCGGCCTTGAAGTTCACCAGCCGCGCCGAGCTAGCGAGGGCGCAGGTGCGGGCGGTGGAGGTTTCCCCGGTCCCCAAAGGCGAGGGACCCTTCGACAGCCTCAGGACAACCCCGGGGGCGCCCGCTCCACCCTCCCTCACTACCTCTCAAAGGTCCTTCCCCGATTCGATCTATCCATCAGTGGGTCCTCCGCTTGTCGAGTTGAGAGATTTATGTTGACTGTTCCGATTTGATCGGAGTAGTCTCCGCTGGCATTGGAGATGAGGACCTGTTGTCCTCTCTGCGAACCGGATGAAAAGCCGGGGCGGCGTTGGTCGCAGCCAACTATTGCAGTTCTGCCCAAGAACGAAGAAACGTAACGATTCTCCCACTGGATCCCCGTTGTCCTCGATGCCTGCAGTTACACGAAATTCGTAACTCGCAGGAGCTTGCAAGCCGGCCTTCGGACCGGAACAGGCGACGCCCCGGTATGTAACAACCCCGGGGACTTCCATGGCCCAGGTGGACCCGGGCTGACGACGTAAACGTTTACCAAACTGACGACGGGGGTTTTTATGTCTGCAAGAACTACTCGCATCGCTTTGACAACGCTGTGCTTTGGCCTGGCCGTCTGCGCCGGCGCGCAAACCACTGACTCCATCAATTTCAATACCACATACCAGACAATTCGCGGATTCGGCACCTCCACCGCCTGGCAGCCCGTGCTGAACTCCACGCAGGCCAACAACCTCTTTGGTACCGGCCAGGGCGAAATCGGCCTCACCATCCTCCGCTCGCGCATCGATCCCAGTTCCACCACCGGCGGCGCCAACTGGCAGACCGAGCTCCAAAATGCACAACAGGTGCAGTCAATCAATTCACAGGTCATCGTCTTTGCCACTCCCTGGACCCCGCCCGCGGTCTGGAAGAGCAATGACAGCACCATCGGCGGCACCCTCAATACCGGCAACTACGCCGCCTTCGCCAACTATCTCAATGCATTCGTCGCTTATGAGAAGGCCGGCGGCGTGAATCTGTACGCTATCTCAGTGCAGAACGAACCGGACTTCCTCCCAGGGACCTACGAGTCGTGTTCCTACAGCGGCGCGCAGATGGATGCCTTCGTGGCTCAGCAAGGCGGCAACATCACTACCAGGCTGATGATGCCGGAGTCGGATAGCTTCAATCTCAACGAGTCCGATCCAACGCTCAACGACTCCAACGCCGTTGGCCACGTATCCATCGTCGGCGGCCACACCTACGGAGTCAATCCGTTCTACTACACCAATGCCAAGAACAAAGGCAAGGATGTGTGGATGACCGAAACCACCTATACGCCGGCGGCTGGATCGGGCGCCCAGCCGACCATCAGCGACGCTATCTCAGCAGCCCAGCTGTATCACCAGTCCATGGCGGTGGCGCAGTATAACGCCTATGTGTATTGGTGGACGCCGCTGTTGCTGAACGGAAATAGCCCAAATTACTATGCCTATGCACTGGGCCAGTACTCGAAGTTTGTGAGACCGGGCTACGTGATGACCGGAGCCAACAACAATCCCACCTCGGGCGTCTATGTCACGTCTTACAAGGGCAATAACAACTATGTCATCGTGGCCGTCAATTCCAACAGCGGATCCTCGAGCATTGACTTCAGCATGTCGGGCGCGACTTTGACCTCGATGACTCCCTACCAGACCTCGGCTTCGTACCAGTTGACGCAACAGGGCGCGGTGAGCGTATCGAACAACTCATTCACTTACCCGCTTCCGGGGAAGAGCATCACCACCTTCGTGGGAACGTCGACTACCTGTTCGCCCACTACGATCACGCCGTATATCTCGGTGAGCGGAACCTGGACGCAGGAATCCAGTGCGAGTGTACCTTCCACCAGCACCGCGGTGAATCTTGGACCGCAACCGACGAGCGGCGGATCATGGAGCTGGACCGGGCCCAACGGCTTCACCTCCACCGCGCGCGAAATCGATAACATCGCGCTAAGCGCGGGCAGCAACGTGTATACGGCCACTTACACCAATAGTTGCGGGGCCAAAAGCACTCAGGCGTTCACTATTACCGCACCGGGTGGCTCCGGTTCGCCCATCAATATCGATGCGGGCGGCGCTGCGTCGGGCTCCTGGGCCGCGGACGAAGACTTCAGCGGCGGCACTGCGTTGACTTACACCAACGGCGTCTCCACTTCCTTGCTGTCCGGAACGGTGCCCCCGCAGACCGTACTGCAAAGCCAGCGCTACGGCTCATTCACCTACACTATTCCCGGATACACATCGGGCTCTTCGCACTCCGTCACACTGTACTTTGTGGAGAACTACGTCACAGGAAGCGGTCAGCGCGAGTTCAACGTGCTCATCAATGGGACGCAGGTGCTCACCAACTTCGACGTGTATGCGGCGGCTGGAGGCCAGTTCAGTGCCGTCCAAAAATCGTTCAATACCAATGCCAACAGCAGCGGGCAGATCGTGATTCAGTTCAGCCCAGGAGCGATTCAGAACCCGATGGTCAGCGGCATCGCGATCCAATGACGATCTGACCACAGCTAGTCAAATTCGTCCGTGCTCCCCATCCTTGTCACAGTCTCATCGTGACAAGGATGGGAAACGGAGCAACCGGCGGCAGGTGGCCCCGATCTCGATGACGTCCGGAAACCACGCTGGGGGTGCGGGCTTTGGTGGAATCCCCGGTCTCAAAATCGAGACCGGGGGCACCCAGGGTCTGTGGAGGAACTCACTTTTCTTTCACGGGATCGGGGTCACCCGCCGGCTAGGATTTCCGGATTGGTGGTGCCAGCCTCGTCGGCCTCCCCGGTCCCCAAGAGCGAGGGACCGAGCACCCTCATCGTGGCCGGAAAAAGGTCACCGAGACCGGGGCCACCCGCCTGAAGACACAAGCCGTTGTCTCTCAAAATGAACGTGGTTAAGAGTTCTCTGGCTCCCAGGGGGTCGCGCTGTCCCACAAATGCAAAACCTCCGCTCTGACGTGCTCGAACCAACGCCCATCGCGACGATGGTAGACGAACTTAGGCTTTCGGGAGCCTCCTGAAGTCTTGTACGTGTAGCGCTCGAGGTAAATGACCCCGTGTGGCGCCTCTGGATCCAGCAGATAGGCCGTATAGTCGACAAGGAAGTCAATTGTTCTTATTTCGACGCGCTCTGGCGCAATCTCGCGGAGTGAGGCCAGAGTCTCGAGACTCGATTGAATCCGCATGCGTTCCTGGTCTGGATTGACGCGTCCCGGAAATCGCATCGCCGCCATCTTGCTTGCGGCACCATCTGGGGCGACAAGAAGGAACTTTAGTGTCCCTCCGGCGCGGACCTTCTTCTCGAGTACTTGATAGTACGCGGTGAGTGCGGCACTGTGGTGAGTACCTGTTAGCCAGAGCTCTCGTGCTTCATCAAGGCGCAGCGCGAAATCCACTGGAAATTCCTCAACGAAGGGTATGGATTGCGCGGGAAAGCTGGCAATTGCCGTGCCTATCTCTTCGAGTCTATGGCGGTTCCCGAGGATCGTAGTCGCGAGCAATGCAAGAATCGCTAGATTAAGGGGCCACAGCAATGCCACTTGAACGACGCCAACGGCATTCATGGCAGCCAATCCGATGGCGGCCGCTACAGTGACGTACAAATCGATATTCTCGCCGCCCCTAATGTCGTCCACAACCCGCTGAAACATTTTCATCTGGGATATCCCCCGTGCCTTCGAGCCCAAGAGTCACCTGAGTGAGGCGTCTGACTTCGTTTGGGCCGACCCATCAAAAGCGAACGGCTGGCTGCCATGGCGGATCGCTTTTTGGTATGGAAGGATTCTCATTATAGTCCGCCGGCCCAGGTTTATCATGGATCACTTCGGGGACAATGAGCCGATCCGATTACCGGCTCAAGGGAGCTCCTCCATTCGCTTTCGGTCCGGGGTGAGATATATGGAAACCCAAGAATACCGGCCCAAGGGGCTGCTCTATCACTACACATCTGCCGACGGACTGATTGGAATACTCAAGTCCGGGCACATTTTCGCCACCCATATTCGCTATCTCAACGATTCCCAGGAGATGCTCGATTCCCTTTCCCACCTTGAAGGCTTCCTAGAGGGATTCGACCCGGATGTCCGGCCCCATCTGAAGCGCTTTCTTGAATCTTCAGTGAGAGTATTTGCTTGCGGGGCGGGTGCCTATGTTGTGTCGTTTACGGACGATGCCGCAGCCTTGGTTGGCACCGAGCAGTTGCCGGGAGACAGGCTGAATCAGTGGAGAGCTTACAGCCGCCCCGGGAAGGGCTTCAGTCTCGGCTTTGATCCCCGCGTAATCGATGAGCCTGGGAAGGGGGAAATCCTAGAAGGAATCGATTTAACAGCTTACCTGCAGAATTGCATATACGACCGACCCATGAAACGGTGGATTTTGGGCGGGGCCGGTGGCGATCTCGTTGAAGAGCTACAGGGGGTCCTTCAGGACCTTGTGCTCTCTGACATGAAACGAGCAATGCATCGCTGGCACCCAACAATGTCCGAAGAGTTTTTCTTGTCCGAAGTGAAAGGGCTAATGGAGTCGCGCGAGATTCCGCAGGAACTACGTGGTCGCTTGCGAGATGTCAGAATGAGGCTGATGGCCGCTATATCGCTGAATGCTACCACTCTGAAGAACGAAGCGTTCTTCGAGGAAAAGGAGTGGCGGATCGTCGTGTTAGGGCGTCACCCGGTCGCGGAGGAGCCGCTGTCCCGAGGGACATGGAACGTGAAGTTCCGCGACGGTGCATTGGGCCTTACACCATACATAGAGTTCCCATTACACCTCAATACGGCGCACTCTCCGCTTCGGAAGATTGTGGCGGGTCCAACAGCGCACATGGACGACGCAGTCCAAGCTGTGAAGAAACTCTTGGATGAACTTGGGATACGCCAGCGCAGCGATGACTACCCAGATGGCGTTGAGGTGGTCCCATCCCAGATACCATTCAGATATTGGTAGCGGGCGGGCGGCCCGGGTCTGGGAATGTTTATACGGCATCCACTGTAGGGTGCCCCATGTCTCCCGGTTTTGGAGACATGGGATGCCTCCCGAGTCGGGCGTGCAGCGTCACCCGAACAAAAACTCCTTATCCCTAAGCTCCTTGATTTGATCCCGCAGCTTCGCGGCCTTTTCGAATTCGAAGCGCTTCGCGCTTTCGCGCATGTCGGTTTCCAGCTTGGCTATGAACTGGTCTACTTCTTCCTTGGATTTGAATTCCGGGATGCCGGCGATTTCTTCTTCGGCAATATCGCCGTACTCGGCCTTGAGGATCTGCGCCAGGCCCATGTCCATGGTGTTGATGACGGAATAGGGCACGATGCCGTGCTCCTCGTTATAAGTGCGCTGGACGGTGCGGCGGCGATCGGTTTCGTCGATGGCTCGGCGCATGGAGTCGGTCATGCGGTCGGCGTAGAGGATGGCGCGGCCTTCTATATGGCGCGCCGCGCGGCCCATGGTCTGGATGAGCGAGCCGGCGGAGCGCAGGAAGCCCTCCTTGTCGGCGTCCAAAATCGCAACCAGCGAAACCTCCGGCAGGTCGAGCCCCTCCCGCAGCAGATTGATGCCGATGAGCACGTCGAATTCGCCCTTGCGCAGACCGGCCAGCAGCTTCACCCGCTCCAGCGTCTCAATCTCCGAGTGCATGTAGCGGCAGCGCACACCCACCTCGGTGTAGTAGCCGGCCAGGTCCTCCGCCATGCGCTTGGTCAGTGTGGTCACCAGCACCCGCTCGTTGCGCTTGGCCCGGTCGCGAATTTCGGCCAGCAGGTCGTCGATCTGGCCCTTGACGGGGCGGATCTCGACTTCGGGATCGACGAGGCCGGTGGGCCGGATCACCTGCTCAATCACAACTCCAGCCGCGCGCGTCAGCTCGTACGGCCCCGGCGTGGCGGAGACGTAGATGGTCTGGTGCACCCGCGCCTCAAACTCCTCAAACTTCAGCGGCCGGTTATCGCGCGCGGAGGGCAACCTAAACCCATAATCTACAAGGTTTTGCTTGCGGCTTTGATCTCCATACCACATGCCGTGAACCTGGGGAATCGTGGCATGGGACTCGTCGACAAAGAGGAGGTAGTCGCGGGGAAAGTAGTCCAGCAGCGTAGGCGGCGGCTCTCCCGGTAACCGTCCGCTGAAGTGACGTGAGTAGTTTTCGATGCCGTGGCAGTAGCCCATGGACTTGATCATTTCCAGGTCAAAGCGGGTGCGCTGGTTGACGCGCTGGGCCTCCACCATGCGGCCCTCGGATTCAAGGCGGGGGACCCACTCTGCGAGCTCGTCAATGATGGACTGAACGGCCTGCGATTTGCGTTCCGGCTGGACGACGTAATGGCTTTTGGGGTAGATGGGCAGGCGCGAATACTTCTGCTTTACGGTGCCGAAAAGGGGGTCGATTTGCGCCAGCGACTCGATCTCATCCCCAAATAATTCAATGCGATACGCCAGTTCGTCATAGGTGGGGAAGACCTCGATAGTGTCTCCGCGGACGCGGAAGGTGCCGCGGCGGAAGTCGGTGTCGTTTCGCTCGTAGAGGATCTCGACAAGGCGGCGCGTAATGTCTTTGCGTGCAATGCGTTGGCCCTTTTCGAGCAGGAGCAGCATGCCGTAATATGCCTCCGGTGACCCGAGCCCGTAGATGCAGCTTACGGAGCTGACGATGATGGCGTCGCGGCGCTCAAACAGGCTTCGAGTAGCCGACAGGCGGAGCTTGTCAAGTTCTTCATTAATAGTGGCTTCCTTCTCAATGTAGAGGTCCCCGGCCGGTATGTAGGCCTCGGGTTGGTAGTAGTCGTAATAGGAGACAAAGTACTCGACGGCGTTGGAGGGGAAAAACTGCTTGAATTCGTGATAAAGCTGGGCCGCAAGTGTTTTGTTATGAGCGAGAATGAGCGCGGGACGGTTCGACCGCTCAATCACTTTCGCCATGGTGAACGTCTTACCCGAGCCGGTGACGCCCAAGAGGACCTGATGTTGCTCGCCGGCGTTGAGGCCACGGATGAGTTCTTCGATGGCGCGGGGCTGGTCGCCGCGGGGCTTGTACTGGGTAACAAGCTGAAAATCCATGATGAGTATTATAGCCCGGAAAGGCGAATATGGGGCGAAAATAGATGCGTCAACCCGGGGGGAGATGTTCCACCCGTCTGGAACAACTGGGGGGGAGTTGTTCCACCCGTCTGAACCATCTCCTGGGGGGTTAGCGAGGCTGGGTGTTGAGGCTGCGAGAGGGCGGTCCGCAAACCAATGTGATTTGGCTCACAGAGTGAAGAGGGGGAACGGAGTGGAATGTCCTTGTCGGGGCGGTACGAAAGCAGGGGGATGTGCGGCCTGACCGGGACGTTTTTGGAGGTGTATTTTGGCGGGACCGTTGGATGTGAGGAAGCGGGCGAAGCTGGCGGCGGAGCTGGACCGAGAGGCGAGGTGGTTTCAGAAGGCGGCGCGACACTACCGGACGCGAGAGTGGGCGAAGGATACGCGGCAGGCGCTGGGGATCACGTTGGGATTTTTGATGGACGAGACGCAGGTAGGAAGGTCGACGATCTTCCGGGCGGAAAGGGAGGAGAAGACGGGGGCGGTAACGATTGGCGAGCTGGAGGTGCTGGCGGAGGCGATGGAGTGCCAGCTGGTGTACGCGATTGTGCCGCGGCGGGGAACGTTGGCCGAGCAGGCGGAGCACCGGGCAGCGAATCCCAGAAAGACGCGGACCGAGCGGGAGAAGGAGAGCAGGGAGTACAGGGAGTGGTATGAGAAGGAGGTGCAGCGGATACGGAAGCCGGGCCCGGGGGGGCTGTCGGTTGCGGAAATGAGCGCGGAGTTGTTGAAGATGCGGGCGGAGCGGATAGCGCGCGAGGAAGCGGTGAAGCAGGGACAAGGTGAACCAGGGGACGAGGGAACAAGGGACCAAGGGACCGAGGGAACAAGGGACCGAGGGAACGAGGGAACAGGGGACCGAGGGACCGCGGGAACGGGGTGGGACACACAGGCGATTGTGCCGCAGGGGACCGATGGACTGGGGGCGCTGGTTCGTCCGGCGGGGGCGCAGAGGATACGGGATGCTGTTGGAGAGGCGCTGGCAAAGCTGGGGCCGGAGGGGGAGGCGGCGATTCGGCGGGCGGCGGGTGTTGGGAGCGGGGAGTAGGGCTCAGGCGGAGTGGTGGGCAGGTGCGGCGTTAGGTTGGCGCGGGGTTCGGTGGAAACAAGTCGTCTTCCCAGTACCAACCCCGCTCCTCTACGGGGTTGCATGGGCAAAAGAAGGGAACTACAGCCAGTCATCCAAAGTCTTGGTTGTTTCTGATTTGCCGTCGTGAAGGACAAGCAGGTTCTCTGGCTCCGCCGCAAACCACGCAAAGGACCGCCATGCCAACTCAGGAATCGTCCTTCGGAAAGCCTGATGGGAGCGATCCAAATAGGCGGTTACGAACGCCACACGTTCTGCTGGAAATCCGGCATCGGTAGCGATCCTCAGGAGTGCTTCTCTGCGCTGCGAAGTGACCGGGCCATCGGTTGCCACAACTTCAGTGAATACGAGGATCATCTGCCGGTCTCCCGCCCCGAGGTCCACGAGGATAATGTCCGGCAAATTGCGATCAGCAGAGATCTTAAGTTTGAGTTGGGCGGCAAGCTGGTCGTCTCGAGCAACGACCTTTGCTCCGCTTTCACTCACCCACAGGACCGCGGGATTCTTCAAATACTGTTTTGCAAATTCCTCGATGACTGCCTTCGAGATAATGGAGCTTGGCCCCGGGGCCATTCGCCGGGTCTCCCCATTCGGAAAAGTCACCAACACGCCCTCCCCAGCGGTGGGGGCACCCCGGCGTAAGAGGACGGTCCGTGCGAGCGCCGTCACTGAGAGGTGTTGCTCACGCCAAGTTTCTGCAGCTTTTTCGAATGTCTTGGCGGAAAGGCTCGCATTAAAGAGCGCGCCGAAATCTGCTCGAAGCGCATAGCGAGGTTTTCCTGAAGTTGTAGACAGTCCGGCCCGCTCTATCACCGCATTGTTGGGAATCAGGCCCTGACGGATAGATTCATCGCGAATGGGCTCACGACTATTATCCTGGTACCACGTCTTCCCTTTGGGACGGAAGCCTGGTTTAGACGACGCGTTGGCGTATGCCATTCGCTGCACATCGGTTTGTTGGGAAGCTTGCAGATCAGTCATTCGGTAAACCTGCTTTGGACCCACCCACCTATTCTCGGTCTCGACTGCGCCGACATAGAGCATCGTAAATACGATGGAGGCGGCAACCTCTCGCACGCAGTAATTGCGCTGTGGCATGCCTTCGGGAAAGATGACTTGAAGCCGCTGGTGGACGGTGGCGCGGTCCACATAAGGGGGTAAAGTCACACCTCACCTCCCGTTCCGTAAAGGAGTCCACAGGCTCGCGCAATTGCGTCGTGGCTGGTTCTGCCTCCCAGCAAGCGCAATAATTCGTCGGGGGAAGGCAAAGGAAGGTTCTCTAGCTCATAGGCAGAAACTGCTACGCTTCCGCTGATACATCGGAACGCCCGATCCACGATGGCATTGTTTAAGAGGGTCGCAAGGAGAGCGGACGATACTACCGGCGAACTATCAACGGGGCGAATCATGTTGAGATGATTCTCTATTACGACAGCCCGATTCTCTTGGAGAAATTGTTGGGGCAACGCCGCTGCTATCAGGCGTTTTGATTGTTCCTTTGCGGTAGTACGCTGAAGGAGCACACATGGTTTCCGCGTAATAAGCCACTCATCTTTTTGCCGGGGCCTAAAATACGGTTCATGGTTCCGTCTGTCTGCGCGGAATTGAAATCGCCCATCTGAACAGACAGACTCAGCCCATATAAGGGGAAGGCAGTTCTTCCCCGGATTAGGAGAAAGCTGATCTTTATGGCGGTTCCACACCAGTGGTCCGGTGCACACCTCATAGCCATAATGAATCAATCGATGGGGCATTTCTCGCAATCGCGCGACTAATTGAGCCTGCTCTCGTGTGCGTGGAACAAGCCAAGGTCCGCCGTCTTTTGGCAAATCGAAATTGCCTCCGGATTCTGCCGAAAGAGTGTCGTCCTCGTTTGGGGAGAGGAAATGAACCGTAGGCGCATTCAGATAGAGGCCAGTCTTGCGGTAGGTAGCAAGCATGGTCTCTTGGAGGGCATCTTCAAATACACCCTTTCGCACCGATATAAAGTCGATGTTCACCGGCCGGGCAGTTTTCACCAATAAGGCTCGCAGGGCCTTGAAATATTCGCCTGCCAGGAAGCTTGTAGGCGTTAAATACGCGATAATTCCGCCGGTCCGTGTGAATCGAACTGCAAGGTCGGTAAACAAACCGTAGAGATTGGCATGCCCATATAGGCTGCGGCGAAAGCGATGGCGTTGGTCCTTCGGTAACGAAATCTTGCCATAGGGCGGGTTGCCGATCACCAAATCATATTGGCCACCCTTGTCCCTCGGCTCTGGAGAACAGAGGCTGTCGCGCACATCCACGACAACGGCGAGCCGACGTTGGGCACCGACACACTGTGACATCACTGTAGCTTCGAGGAATATCTGGGAGAGCCAAGCCGCAAACGGGTCAACCTCGAAGCCGCGGAGACGAGACTCGATCTCGACAAGCCGAGCTTCCGGTGATTTTCCGGTCGATGCGGCCAACAAGGGTGTCGCTACAGCCGATAAGAAAGCCCCACCGCCGCAGGCAGGATCTAATACGCGACACGAACGCCAATTCACTCCCGCGCGCGTTGCCATTGCAACCAATCGCTCGGCAATCGGTGGAGGAGTGTAGTAAGCCCCAAGCTTGGAGCGAATGTTATCGGGCAGCATTGCGGTATAGGTGATGCTGATTAGATATGCGGCCGCCAATGGATCAAGAGCGCTGGCCGCCTGGCCCATCGACCTCGCCAGCGCCTCAGTCGCATTAGGGAGTTCAATCGTTCGTTGCAGAATGAATGCATCACGAAGGGGCAAATGAAACCCGGATTTCTCCTGAACGTTTTCCCAATAAGACGACACGATTGCCGTTGTAAATGTCCGCGCTATGGCTTCCCGATCCTTTTCTTCAAAAGATCCGGCAAACGTTCTCGCCATCAGCCTTCCAGTCCGAAGAGTGTATTTGAAATCGAATTCGCGGCCCGCCGTCTGGCTGAAGAGTGCGGCGGTCCTTGAGGTTCGAAGGTTGAAGTAGGCTCCCATTTGCGTAGCCGTCCCGAACGGTATTCAGGTTCTATTTGGTTTCTATACTTCTTCGCCCCCCATCACAAGTGCAAAACAGGGCACTTAAAGGATGCTTCGTGAACAGATGCAAAGTTGAATCAAGTCCAGAACGGGAAATCAGGCGCAAAAAGCCCCAGCGAGGAGTTCCTGACCCTGTAAACCCGTGCGTTGGGCACAAAAAGCCCGATGCGCTCGCTTTGAGTTCTATGCGCTTCGACAAACGGAATGGGTATTAAAAAACGCCCTTCGCGGAATTGATCGCCCTTGGGGGACGAGATGGGTTGGCAAACTCGAGTTTCGGGGTAGCGCCGGCCCGAAAAGTGAAAGGCAACTGCTGAACGCGTCCCTGCGGGACGCGTTCTTCTCTCTTCTTTTTTCTTCGGGTTTGTCCCCGGGTTCCCGCGTTGCTGTGCAACGCGTACCCCCGGGGCTATTATCGTGCCGCCCCTCCGGGGCCTTGTTTGCGGGCGCCGCCCGTCCCCACTTGCGGTTGGTGGTGGATGGAGCAGAAGAGCCCAACAGCGGATTCCCTTTGACAGAAAGAAAAGCTAGGGCAAAAGCAAGGGCAACGGCAACAGTAAGAGCAAATGCGGGTCCGTCGGCTTCGCTCGGGATGACGGCGGAGTTGGGTGGGGGCGAAATGCGGGTCCCTCGGCTTCGCTCGGGATGACGGCGGTGTTGGGTGGGGGCGAAATGCGGGTCCCTCGGTTTCGCTCCGTCGAAAATCACGTTCTAAAAGATTTTCATCTCAGGCTTGCAGGCCGATGCCTTGCTTGGTGGCTGTGCTACTGCATGCGAATCGGTTTCGTCAGGAAGACTCAGAGACGGCTACCGCGTGCGCGGGGCCGGTGATCGGGAATATGATTCAGTTACGCGCTGCTGGAAGTTGGGCGC
>Ga0265339_10000618_pt1 | contig 27549 bp, 16 predicted proteins | sample 4CB219metaG_FD_202085 | JGI IMG/M metagenome (GOLD analysis project Ga0265339, IMG submission 202085) | Rhizosphere microbial communities from Carex aquatilis grown in University of Washington, Seatle, WA, United States - 4-CB2-19 metaG | ecosystem: Host-associated > Plants > Roots >... | reverse complement strand
CAAGCTGACCGCGGGCGCCACCGGCGGAGGCAGCCAGGTCGCGCTGCTGGAATCGCTGATCCACGTGTGCCGAGCGGTGGGCATGGAAGTGCTGGCGCAAGGCATCGAGACCCGCGAGCAGGCGATGGCACTGCACCGGCTGGGAGTCGAGCTGGGCCAGGGATTCCTTCTCGGCGGGGCGCTGGACCCGGCCAAGGCGCAGCAGGTTGTGGAGCGCAGCCGAGCCCGCGCCGCAGCCGGGAATTGACTTCTCGCCGAGCCTTCGATTCCTGCCTTCTCATGACGGCGGGTGAGCGGTTCACTTCGTTTCCGTCCGAATACGCCCTATTCGGTGTACGATGAGCGCATGCCGCAACGTCCCAGAATGGGCCCGGCTCTTGCTGCCGTGCAGGTTGGAAACCAATCCCCCAAGGAACTCGTAATTGTCACCGGCATCTCAGGGGCAGGGAAGGCCTCGGCCCTCAAGGCATTTGAGGATCTGGGCTACCATGCCGTCGACAATCTTCCTCTGGAACTGCTGCCGGATTTTGCCCGGCTGGTGGAGAAATCGCGCGAGATTCTGAGCGCGGTCATCGTGGTGGACGTGCGCGAGGGCCCCACGCTGGACCAGTTGCCTGAGATCCTCAAGAGCGTCAAGATGGTTCTGCCCACGCGCGTGGTCTTTCTGGATGCGCAGGACGCGGTGCTGGTCCGGCGCTACTCTGAAACCCGCCGCCCTCATCCCCTGCGCAAGTCGGAGACCGTCTCGCGGTCCATTGTGGAAGAGCGGCAGTTGCTTGACCCCATCCGCAATGTGGCGGATACGCTGGTGGACACTTCCAACTTCAACGTCCACGAACTGCGCGCTCACATCCAGGCACGCTTTGGCCAGGAGGAGCAGGCCAACCGGCTGCTGGTCTCGTGCCTCAGCTTCGGCTATAAGAACGGGGTGCCGCTGGATGCCGATCTCGTCTTCGACGTGCGCTTCCTGCCCAATCCGCATTTTGTGGCGGAGTTCCGCAAGAAGACCGGCAAGGACCCCAAGGTCGCCGCGTACGTGGCCGGCTTTCCTCAGACCACGGAATTCCTTGACCGGCTGACCGACCTGCTGCTCTACCTGCTGCCGCATTACGTGGAGGAAGGCAAGAGCTATCTGACCATCGCCTTCGGCTGTACCGGCGGGCAGCACCGCAGCGTGATGATGGCGGAGGAGATGAGCCGGCGGCTGCATGAGTCTGGGTACGAGGTAAAAGCCATCCACCGCGACGTGCCTCGCGACGTGTGAAATGCGCCGGCGTCGGGCGCGTTCATCAGTAGGTCTTCTTGATCAGCGTGTCCACGGCGAAGCCACCGTTGGGGTCGCGCGTGGCGCTCAGCGATACCTTGGGCGAGATCCGGTACTGCCCCTGGATCACTTCGCTCTGCGTGTTGGACGTGTTCGTGGAAAAAGTGACGAACAGGTTGCCGGTGACGCGCTGCTGGATGGTGATGTTGGCGCCCGCGCCCTGGGTTGCGGTGTTGCCCAGCACGGGGCTGATGGAGAGCTGAGAGATGCCGGCCACGCGCGCAATGCGGCCGGTGATCTGGCTCGATACCTGCGAGGCCAGCAGCGACTCAGCCTGCTGATTGGCGGGCACAGCGGGTGAGTTGGCGGAGGCCTCCGTGGTCTGCCCAAAGGCAAGCAGGTGGATGATGTCGGCCTGGGGCAGCGATGGATCCGATGTGTACTGCGTGTTGAGCTGATCCGTCGCGCCCTGGAAGCGCATGGTGATGTTGTATTGCTGGATCGACGTGGTGACGGTTACGTTCACCACCGGCTGGGTTACGGTTGGGTTGACGAACTGAATGGTGCCGCCGGTGAGCAGGTATCGGTTGCCGTTCAGGATCATGTCGCCGCCGGTCAGGTTGACCCGGCCCAGGATCACCGGGTCCGCCGCCGTGCCCCGCACCTGCAGGTTGGCGGATCCATCGACGCTCAGGGTGCGGCTGACCAGGTTGATGTTATTGGTGGAGTGAACGCTGACGTTCAGCTTGATGTTCTGCGCCATGCCCAGGGAAGGCGGCGCTTCAACGCCACTGGAAAACTGCCCGATGAAACTGGTGAGTTGGAAGGCGGGCGTAAAGGAAAGATTGGTCAGGTCAACGTTTCCGCTCAGATTTGCGTCGGTTGTGGTGCCCACCAGGCGGATGTTGGCGTCGATGCCTTCGCGCATTCCCTGCGGATAAAGCATGCGGACGCCCTTGGCCTCGAGGCCGAGATTGAAGCGCATTTCAGGCCGGTAGGTGACACCGCCCGATGCGATCACCTGCCCGCCGCCCACGTCGCCGTGGAACGACCGGATGTCGACCCGATCCGTGCTCAGCGTCAGCACGCCGTTTCCATTGGTGAGTCCTACCGGCAGATTGCCCGCGGCGTAGCTCGCATTCACAATGTCGATCTCGCCGTCCAGGTTCTTGCCCGGCTCGGTGCCGCTGGAGTTGATGTTGAATCGCGCCTCGCCCGACGTGCGCACCGTGGGATCGAAGAGCTGAATCAGCGCGAGGTTCACGTTGCCTTGCAGCTTCAGCGACGTTGGCCCCTGCACCCCGATCGGAACCGAGCCCTGAAACTCGATGTTTGTATCCGTGCCGCGGATGGCGCCGTGCTGAAGCGTGAGTATGTGGTTTTTGTAGTCGGCCTGTATGGGCGCGGCGGAGGCAAGCTGAATGGTGTTGTTGTAGTTCACGTTTAGATAAGGAATGGTGACGTGGGCCTCGAGCGCGGCAGTGTTTTTGAGAGGTCCGTGCACGGTGGCGTGCAACTCGGTTTCCCCGCTGAGCGACTCGGCGTTGGCCGGCGAGAACATCTCCACGATGGGCTGAAGCGGAATCCCCTTGGTGTTCAGCGTGGCATCGGTTTGGTAATCACCGGTGAGCTGGATGTGCGCCTTGGCCTGGAGTTGCGTGTTGAGCGCCGAAGAATCCAGCGTCGCATCGGCAACGTGATTGGCCACGTTTGCATTCAGCGCGACGTTGGCCGCGGTTTGCCCCTGCACCGTGAGGGAGGGGATGCGCAAGCTTGCCGTGAGCTGCGGATTGTCGAAGCTGCCCTGGCCGCTGGCGTTCAGCTCCACCACGCCCGACGCTTGCAGGTCCTTCGCCTGCACCGCGGCCAGCTTCTCAATCGCGATTCCCGGCGAACTGACCTGCGCCGTGTAGGTCCTCTCTTTCGGGCGCACCGTAATGTTTCCATTCACGCTGCCCGCGGGCAGGCGTAGTTGCAAATCGGCATGTGCCTGGTCGCCGTTGCCGCTGAACGTCACCTTGAGAGATGTGATGGGCTCGCTGTACGCGCTTGCGTTGATCACCGTCAGGCTCCCGCTGCCCACCGGATCCACGATTGAGCCGTGCGCAATCACGTGCGTGTTCAACGTGCCCGTCACCGGGAAGGTCTGGCCGGCCATCTTTTCGAGAGCCGCAAGATCAAGCTCGGATGCGTTCAGGTCGACGTCTACGGGGCTGGTCTTGCTGAAAGCCCAGTTGTCCAGCGTGGCGCTCGCGTTCAGTGTGATGTGCCCCTTCGGCTCGGGATCGAGCTCGGCATTGCGCAGCGCCGCATGCGAAGGGCTTGCGTCCACGCCGGCGCGAAAGACCTTCCATGCCGTACCGTTCACCTGGAGATGCGCGGCCGAAAGCTGCCCGGTGAGATGCGGCGCAGAAGTGGAGCCCTCCACGCTGCCCAGGAAAGTGGCCGATCCGGCAAGCTGGAGCGGCTGCTGCCCCTGCGCCGGCGGATGGAACGCGTTCACGATCGTCGCCACCTCGCCGAGGTCGTTGGCCTGGAGGCGAATGGCCACGCTGCTGTGCCGGCTCACCGTTCCGTTCATGGTCAGCGAGGTCTGCGTGGTGCGCAGGTAGCTCTGCGTCAGCCCAATCTCCCCCTGCGCGCCGGTATACGTGGCGTGAATTTGACTGTCGATGGGCAGCGTAGCCGGCGCAGTCGCGCTGGCGTGGGCCTCTTCCTCGCCGGGGCGATTCGCGGGCGCGGCGGTTCCGTGAATGCTTGCGTCCACCTTCGCCACCATGTCGGAGATCGTCGCGCCCCACGCCGCTTTCGCATCCGCATTCAGCTCGCCGGCCAGCGCCACCGGCGCCGCGCCATTCTTTGCTGCAAGCCGATTTGCCTGGGCCAGGGAAATCCGCCGCAGCGACGCCGTGAACTCCGAGTGCGGATGATCGCCGCCGAACTGCGTCATGGTTCCCTGCGCAGCCACCTCGCCGCCCAGCAAACCCGCGCGCAGATCGATCAGCCGCGCGTCGCCGCCCGCCATCGAGTAGTGCGCCGCAAGATCGGCAACCGCGGCCTGCATCGTTGCGGTCTTGAACACAAGCTGCGGGCTGGTCATGTCGCCACTTAGCGTCACCGCCTGCAGAGCGGGCTCGTTGGGCACATTCTGGTAGCGGGCCGACCCGCGCAGATGAATCAAGCCCTGCGGGATGGTCGCGTTGTGCATCAGTCGCGCCATTTGGCCGCCGTCGATGGTGGCGTCGTACTTCGCCTGCACCACCGGCGCGTTCAAATTCTTCACCGCGGCGGCCAGGTCGATCTTCGTGACGCCGCTGGAAATCTCCGCTCGATCCAACTGGAATGCAGTGGGGCTGTATTCGAAGCGCGCCGCCAGGTTATGCACCAACGGCTGGTATCCGCCGAAGATCACTCGCCCGTTTGTGTATTGCAGCCAGCCCGTGTACATCTGCTGCTGCGGCGCATAACCTGCCTGAAACGCCACGTCGTTCAGATCCGCTGAAAGCGACTGCGCCTGCGAGTTGTAATAGACCTCGCCACGATCCAGCACAGCATGACGAATGCCGAGGTCGAAGATCGTAAAGTTGCTCTTGGTGTTGCTCGCAGGCAGCTTGGGGAGGTTTGAGTTCCCGTCCTTGTCCACCAGCATCTGCACCACGGGATGGTCGAGCCGAACGGTGGAGAGATACCACTTCTGGTGCAGCAGGCTGACGATGCGCACGCCCACCTCCGCATGCTCAAGCTGCAACAGCGGCGGATTGGAATGTGGGCCGGCCCCGTGCACCGTGAGCCCGTACACGTCCACGCTCAAGGGAGAAAAGTGCAGGGCAAAATTCTGGAGCGTAACCTCTGTGTTGAGATTCTGGCTGGCGGCGGTGTCGATTTTAGTCAGCAAATACTGGTGGAATTTCTGGTTGTGCAACAGGACCGGAACCACCACGATCGGCAGCACGGTGAGCAGCGTCATTGCGCCCCAGGTCCAGGCAAGGATGCGTTCCCAGCGCCGCCGCCGCCGGTGCGGCTGCGGATTGGGTTCGGGCGGAGGATCGGGATGAAAATAGCTATGCGCCGCGCTCATAATGTGGCCCTTTCTAAAATGCCTGGCCGATGCCGAAGAAGAACTGCGTCGATTTAACGCCGCTTACCGGGTTGAGGTTTTGTCCAACGTCGAATCGGATCGGTCCGATCGGCGTCTCATAGCGCAAGCCAAGACCAACGTTGTTCGCATAGAGCGACATGAAATCGTGGAAGCCCACGCTGGGGAAAACATTGCCGCCATCGTAAAACGGCACAATGCGCAGGCCCTTCCTGATCGGAAGCGGAATGCGCGCCTCGGCGTTGAGGATCAGCATCTCATTGCCGCCGGCCGGGACCTGAATGAACGAGCAATCCGAGCTTGATCCGGTGCTGCACACCTGTACCTGGCGCTGCGGCCCTGCGCTGTCCAGCGGGAACCCGCGCAGCGAGTTGCCGCCGCCGGTAAAGAAGGCCTCGCTCAGCGGCACAAAGCTGCTGGCGAACCCCTGTGCCATGCCGATGCGGATACTGTCCGCCCACACAATGTCGTGACCCTTTGTTTTGTAGAACGCCGCCTGCCCGTTGAACTTGACGAAGTCCACATTCGAACCCAGCTTGGTGGTGTTGAAGTCCACCTCCGCGGAACCCAGCATGCCGCGGTGCTCGTCCAGGGGATTGTCGCGCGTGTCGCGGGTCAGGTTCGCCGTGAGGGTCGAGAGCCGGATGTGCTGGTCCCGGTCCGGCACCAGCGCCGGAATCAGCACGTGGGTCAGGTCCGTTTGCGAGAACCCATAGCGCAGAAACAGCAGGTTCTGCTTGCCGCCCAACACCGCGCGCTGAATCTGCTCCGTCGCCAGCTCCTGCTGGAAGCTGAAGATCGGGTTCTCCTCATCCTTCTCGTAGGAAATCGAGGTGGTCGCCTGCCACGGCGACCAGCGGAATGTCGGGTTGATATAGTACGCAGCCGCGCGCTGGTCCAACCGTCCGGCAAATGCCGTAAACGAAAGCGACTCTCCTTTGCCCCGCACGTCGTTCCGCGTGTATTCGAACGTGCCCCGCGGACCCCAGAACGTCTTCTGGCTCGTGGTGAAGTTCGTCGGTAATCCCACCGGCGGCAAATGGGGCAGCGCCACTGTCCCGCTGGGAATGCTGCCGCCGCGATTGATGACCTCAAACCCAATGCCGTAGGTGAGGCTATTGCGCGGCGCCTCGTGCACCTTCACCAGCACGTCTTCCGTGTCCTGCGTCGTGATCTGGCGCTTGGGATCGACCTCTGCCCAATCAAAAACGCCGGTGTGGTCGTACAGCTTGCTTCCCGAAGACAGCAGATCGGTCTCGCGGAGCGGCAGCTCGGGCCTGATCTGGGCAACGTCGCTGTCGATAAGCCGTTGCTGGGCGTGCACTCGCCCCTCCGTCAGCACATCGCCGGTGCGCACCTGCGGCCCCTCGTAAATGTGATACACCACGTTGATGCGGTGCGGATCGTTCTTTGCGGCTTGGCTTGCCGTCTCGCGGAAGCTCGCCTTCAGAAAGCCCGCCCGCAGGTAATTGGCCACGATCATAGTGCGGTCCGCCACTACGATGGCAGCCGAGTATGGTTGGCCGGCCTGCATCTTCAATCCGTGCGGCGCATAAGTCGACGCTGGAAACTTATGCGCGCCCTCCACCTGCAACGACGCAACCATGTCCCGCGGACCCTCCGTCACAGCAAAAGAAACATCGATCTGGTTGCCGTGCCGCTCCACCTTCGAGGCCACCTTAACGCCGGAGAATCCTTCCGACTTGTACACCGCCGTCAGGTTCTCCTCGCTGGTCTCCACCAGTTTGTTGCTGAACTTGCCCGCAGAAAGAAAATGCCTTTTCTGTACAGCAATGTGCGGCGTCAGCTCTGAGGATCTCAGCTTTTCGTTCCCCTTCAGTCTCACCTCGGCAACCTTCTCCTTGCTGTTGCGCGAGACCTGGTAGAGCACCGTATCGCCGGTCGATTCCTTTTTCAGGTTCGTATCCACTTTCACGTCAAAGTAGCCCTTGCCCTGGAAATACGATGTCAGCGCATCCGCGCCTTCCTGCACCGTCTCCTGATCCACGCCCACACCCTGGTACATGGGCAGCAGAGATTTCCTGTCCCAGCTCCACACGTGCGCGCCGGCAATATTCACGTGGATCCTGGGTCCCTCGTCGATGGTGAAGTGAATGTCGGCGCGGTTTGTGCCTGCGTGATACTCGGCCCCGTCCAGTGCCACCTTGGCGCCCAGGTATCCCCAGTCGGTCAGTTGCTTCTGCAAATAGTTGTCCGCGTGCATCAGGGTGGAGCGGTGATACGCCTTGCCCGGCCGCACCGCCGCCTGGCGAACCCGCGCCAACACCGATTGCAGGCTGTCGTCCAGGTCGTGCTGCTGGTTGGCCGGCATACCCGCAATGCTCACATCGCCGAACTTTGCCTTGCGTCCAAGCCGCGTGACAAAGGAAATGTTCGCGATAGCATGCTGCTCGTCGGGGACGACCTCCGAGTGCACCTGCGCCTCAAAGTACCCTTCCTGGCGGAAGAACTTCACCAGCGCCTGCCGGTCCCCTTCCACCTCCGCTGCGTCGTAAGGTGTCTGTACCGGGTAATTCGATACCTGGACCAGCCGCGCATAAGGAAACACCGTCGCGCCGGGAAATGCGAAGACGCCGTAGTAATAAGCGGGTTCCAGGATGAACTGGACTTGAACGCCGTTGGCCTCGGGGGTGACGTGGATGCGCACGTCTGAAAACCTTCCCTGGCCCGCCGCTTTCAGCGCGGCCGCCGTCTCGTTCACTTTTTCTTTTGAAAACGGTTCCCCCGCCTTTTGCTTGAAGTCCGCGGCAAACTGCTCTGTCCGCAGCGACGGCTGCCCCGCAATCACGACGGAGTTGACTGTCTGTCCCTCGTAGGACGAGAACATCTCTTCGGCCGCCGACGGCGTTCCGGGTACGGGACGCGTTGACGGCTCGTTCAAAGCCGGCGGGATGGGCGCCGTCTGGGTCTGCTGTGCGCCCGCGTTCGCGCACATCCCCAGGCCCAGGGCCATGAGGGGCAGTGCCGCGCCTCGCCCGTTGCGAGTCCAGCCTTGTAACCACGTCATCAAGCGAGCGCACCACTGCCGTATTCCCACACTCGGTCAGATGCGGTCGCGCATGGCCGGGTTTGACTCACTTGCAGACGCGGTCCGTTCTCTCCGTCAAAACCGGCGGTTGATTCCCCAGACCACCCCTCGCGCCTCCCGCGGCATCCATTGAACAGATTCGAAGCTGAGGTGATAATGCCGCCGCCCGCCCCCTTCGTTGACCGGCGCCTGAATGACCGCGAACGGCGCATCTGGGAGACGGTCGCGCGCAGTCCTCTTGAAAACCTCTGGACGCGCGAGGGCCTGACCATCCGGGGGATTGTCAAATGCACATGGCAGTCGCTTTTGGAGGACCACATCTTCGGCTACGCGTCCGAACTTGGCTTTTACTTCTTTTTCTCCCTTTTCCCCATGTTGCTCTGCGCTACCTCCGTTCTCGGGCTGGTTCTGCGTTCGGCCACCGGGTTTTATGACCACCTTCTCGACTACCTCGCCCTCGTGGTTCCGGCGTCGGCCTTCAACATGGTGCTGGAAAACTTCAATCAGACCGCCGCTCACGCCAGCTCCGGCAAAGTCACCTTCGGCCTCGTTGTTGCCCTCTGGTCGGCGTCGATGGGCATCTCCGCAACCCAGGAAATCCTGGACGTTGTGTACAGGGTCTATGACCGCCGCTCGTACTTCAGGGCGAGGATTGAAGCCATCGGCCTTACCGTGCTCCTGATCGTCACCTTCTCCTTGAGCCTCGCCTGCATGTTCGGGTGTGATTTCATTGCTCATCGGGCACACAACTTCTCCGGTGCGGCTCTCGGCGATGCCATGGCCGTCATCGCCCACATTGTCGGCTGGACTCTCGCCACCGCGTTCATTGCGCTCTCATTTGCCCTTACCTACTATTGGGCGCCGGACATGCGCGCGCGCCGCTGGCACTGGCTCACCCCCGGCGCCGCCTTCGGCATGGCCGGATGGCTCCTGGCCTCGCTCGGCTTCCGCATTTACCTCCATCTCTTCAACAGTTATACGGTCACTTATGGCTCGCTCGGCGCGGTCATGATTCTGCTCATGTGGTTTTACATTACCGGGCTCATGCTTCTCGTGGGAGCGGAAATCAACAGCGTAATCGAGGCCGCCGCCGTTGAAGCGCGCATCGCCTCCGTGCCTAGGCCGCAGGAATTCCAGCGGATCGCGCCCGCCGCCTGAACCGCTTTGCGCACGCTCCAACTCGCGCCGATTCTGCAACTAACAGCCCCTCTCGCACGTCAACGGAAAAGGTATGGGACGCTCGGGCTTCCCGCCCTGCAATCCTTCGTGCGGGCGACTGCCACTGGCCGGATGTTGAAGCCATTCCGTGTTCATGCCAAAGGTTTTGTGCCGATGGTAAACTGTCCGATCCGGCCCTTTTGCCATTCCGGCCGCCGGACTCGGATCGCCTCAAAGCTGCAATTCAAAAGAACGAGACCAAAAGACAATGGACCCGAACATACCTGCTCCGCGTGAAAGCCTGGCCACCAACTCTGCCACAGACTCGCCGATCATCGTCCGCAAACGACGCCACCGCTGGGTTTGGGTGGTGGTGCTGGCCGCATTTGCCCTCCTCTTCTACTGGGCATGGCACCACGAACAGAAGAGTCAGGCCGCGACCCAGGGCGGCGGACGCGGCCGCTTTGCGGGCGTGGTCCCCGTGACCACTGCCGCCGCGCACGCCGGCACCATTGGCATCTACCTTGACGCCATCGGCACCGTCACGCCCATCTACACGGATTCCATCACCTCGCAGGTCACCGGCGTCGTCACCACAGTCCACTATCGTGAAGGTCAAACGGTCCATAAGGGCGACCCGCTCATTGACATCGATTCGCGTCCCTATGAGGCCACCTTGCAGCAGGCGCAAGGCGCGCTCGAGCGCGACCAGAGCCTGCTTGCCGAGGCCAAAATGGACCTGGAACGCTACCAGGTGGCCTGGTCAAAGAACGCCATTCCGCGCCAGACCCTTGAGGATCAGGAGAAGCTCGTCCTGCAAACTCAGGGCACGGTCAAGAACGACGAAGGCACCGTCAAGTACGATCAGGTCCAGGTCGGCTTCTGCCACATCGTTTCGCCCATTGACGGCCGCGTCGGACTGCGCCTGGTGGATCCCGGCAACCTGATCACCGCCAACTCCAACACCACCCTCGTTGTCGTCACTGGGGTCCAGCCCATCACCGTCGTCTTTACCATTCCAGAGGACAACCTGCCCGACGTGATGAAGCAGCTCCGCGGCGGCAAGACCCTCAAGGTGGATGCCGACGATCGCAGCCATTCCGACCACCTGGCCGCCGGCAAGCTCACCTCGGTCGACAACATGATTGACACGGTCACCGGCACCGTCAAGCTGCGCGCCCAGTTCGATAACCGCGACAGCGCGCTATTCCCCAACCAGTTCGTCAACACGCGCCTGCTGGTGCGCAACCTTGAGAACCAGGTTCTGATCCCCTCCTCGGCCATCCAGCACAACGGCAGCCAGGATTTCGTCTACCTCATCGTCGACGCAAAGACCAGTCAACCCGTCTCCGATCCCGATAAGCAGTGTGGTGCGCACCAGAGCTGCAAGGCCGTTGAGCGCAATGTCAAGTCGGGAATCACTGACGGCGGAAATACCACGGTTACGGGAATCGCCGCCGGCAATGTCGTCGCCGACTCCAGCTTTGAAAAGCTGCAGAACGGCTCCGATGTTTCAATTTCCAAGATCAAACTACCCAGCACGTCCGAGTCATCCGCGAGCACCGCCCCATGAATCCATCCCGGCCATTCATTCTGCGGCCCGTCGCCACTTCGCTCCTGATGGCCGCCATCCTGCTTGTCGGCATCGTCGCCTACACGCAGTTGCCTATTTCGGCTCTGCCTGAAGTCGACTACCCGACCATCCAGGTCCTCACCTTTTATCCCGGCGCCAGCCCTGACGTCATGGCCACTACCGTCACCGCCCCATTGGAGCGCCAGTTCGGCGAGATGCAGGGCCTCAGCCAGATGACCTCCACCAGCGCCGGCGGTGTCTCCGTCATCGTTCTCCAGTTCTCGCTTTCCCTCGGTCTCGACGTCGCCGAAGAGGAAGTGCAGTCTTCGATGAATGGATCGCAGACCTTCCTGCCCTCTGATCTGCCCACCCCGCCGGTCTACAACAAGACCAACCCCGCCGACGCCCCCGTCCTCACCCTCGCCATCAGCTCTGACTCGATGCCACTGTCCCAGGTCGAAGACCTCGTGGACACCCGCCTCGCCCCGCGCATCTCCCAGCTCGACGGCGTCGGCATGGTCTCCATCAGCGGCGGACAAAAACCCGCCGTCCGCATCCAGGTCAATCCCGTCCAGCTCTCCGCTTACGGCATCAACATGGAGGACGTTCGCTCCGCCATCGTCCAGTCCAGCGTCAACTCGGCCAAGGGTAACTTTGACGGTCCCCGCCAGGACTACCAGATCGACGCCAATGACCAGATCACCTCCGCCGCAGGCTACATGGACATCGTCGTCTCCTACTCCAACGGCGCGCCGGTCTTCCTCAAGAATGTCGCCAACGTGGTCAATGGCGTGGAGAACACCAGGCAGGCCGCGTGGATGGGCACCACCTCCGCGGATTCGCAGGCGACCGTTACGCCGGCGGTCATCGTCAACATCCAGCGCCAGCCCGGCGCCAACACCATCGCCGTCGTCCGCCGCATCCAGCACATCCTGCCCCAGCTCGAGACCGATCTGCCCGCCTCCATCCACGTCACCACCATGACCGACATGACCACCAGCATTCAGGCCTCGGTCAATGACGTCGAGTTCGAGCTGATGCTGACCATTGCCCTGGTCGTAATGGTCATCTTCCTCTTCCTGCGCTCGCTCTCAGCCACCGTCATCCCCTTCGTTGCCGTTCCGCTCTCCCTCATCGGAACCTTTGCGGTCATGTTCCTGCTGGGGTTCTCGCTCGACAACCTCTCCCTGATGGCGCTCACCATATCCACCGGCTTCGTGGTCGACGACGCCATCGTGATGATTGAGAACATCTCCCGCTATCTTGAAGAGGGAATGCCGCCCCTGCAGGCCGCGCTCACCGGAGCCGGCCAGATCGGCTTCACCATCGTTTCGCTCACCGTCTCGCTCATCGCCGTCCTCATCCCCCTGCTCTTCATGGGCGACGTCGTCGGCCGCCTCTTCCGCGAATTCGCCGTCACCCTCGCCGTCACCATCATCATCTCCGCCGTCGTTTCCCTCACGCTCACGCCCATGATGTGCGCGCGCATCCTGCGCCACAATCCCGCCCAGCAGCAGACCCGCTTCTACCGCTGGTCCGAGGACATCTTCAACCGCCTCATCGCCTTCTACGGCCGCACACTCAAGGTTGTCCTCCGCTTCCAGACCATCACCCTCCTCGTCGCCCTGGCCACGCTTGTCCTTACCGTCGTCCTTTACATCGTTATCCCCAAAGGCTTCTTCCCGGTGCAGGACACCGGCGTCATCCAGGGCATCAGCCAGGCCAACCAGTCCATTTCGTTCTCTGAAATGGCGCGCAAGCAGCAGGCGCTGGCCCGTATCATCCTTCAGGATCCGGCGGTGGAAAGCATCTCCTCCTTCATCGGGGCCGACGGCATCAACACCACCCTCAACAGCGGCCGCATTTCCATCAACCTCAAGCCCCTCAATCTGCGCGACCGCAGCGCCTCCGATGTCATCCGCCGCCTGCAGCAGAACCTTGCCCAGGTTCAGAACATTCACCTCTATATGCAGCCGGTGCAGGACATCACCGTCGACGACCGCATAAGCCGCACCCAGTACCAGTACACCCTCGAGGATCCCGACTCCGACGAACTCAACACGTGGAGCGACAAGTTCGTAACCGAACTCCAGAAGATGCCCGAGCTTGAGGACGTCGCCACCGACCAGCAAACCGGCGCACGCGCCATCCAGCTCGTCATCGATCGCGTCACCGCCTCGCGCCTCGGCATCGCTCCAACCACCATCGACAACACCCTCTACGACGCCTACGGCCAGCGCGAGATCAACACTCTCTACACCCAGACCAACCAGTACCACGTTGTGCTTGAGACCGCGCCGCAGTGGCAGCAGAACCCCTCGAATCTCAGCTCGCTTTATTTACAGGGCAACGCCTCGGCGGGCGCTACCGGCGCCGGCGCATCCACTTCCTTCGCCGCCTCCGCTTCCTCCGCCGCCGGCAGCAACGCACTCACCACTTCAGTCAAGTACACGCCGTCCTCCGCGGTCCTCAACAGTCCCGGTACCGTGCTTGCGGGCGCCACGTCCGGCGGCGGATCATCTCCGGTCAGCGGCATCACCTCCGGCACCACCCCCAACACCGCCGTCTCGAGCGTGGGCGCCAACGCCATTCCGCTCGGCGCATTCACCCACATGCAGCCCACCACGGAGCTGCTCTCCATCAATCATCAGGGCCAGTTCCCCTCAGTCACCGTCTCATTCAACCTGGCGCCAAACTCCTCGCTCGGCACCGCCATCTCCAAAATCGATGACCTGGCCAAAAATATGAACTTCCCGCCGTCGCTCCAGGCCGACTTCCAGGGCACCGCCGCTTCGTTCCGCAATTCGCTGTCCAACGAGGCCCTCCTCATCCTCGCCGCCCTCGTCACCGTCTACATCGTGCTCGGCGTCCTATATGAGAGCTTCATCCACCCCATCACCATCCTCTCCACCCTCCCCTCGGCAGGCGTCGGCGCGCTGCTCTTCCTCATGCTCTTCCATCAGGACCTCAGCGTCGTCGCCATCATCGGCATCATCCTCCTCATCGGCATTGTCAAAAAGAACGGCATTCTCATCGTCGACTTCGCCCTCGAGTCCGAGCGCGAACGCGGCAAGGACTCCACTGAGGCCATCTATGAAGCCAGCCTCCTGCGCTTCCGCCCCATCATGATGACCACCATGGCCGCGCTGCTCGGCGGAATTCCGCTCGCCGTCGGCACCGGCCTTGGCTCTGAGCTGCGCCGCCCCCTCGGCATCTGCATGGTCGGCGGCCTGCTGCTCTCGCAGATCCTTACTCTCTACACCACCCCGGTCATCTACATCTTCTTTGACAATCTCGGCATGCGCCTCACCGGCCGCAGGCTGTCCCACACGGCGCCGCGCAACCAGACGCCGCCGGCCGGAGCCCAGACTGCATGAACATCTCGGCTCCATTCATCCGCCGCCCCGTGGCCACCACGCTGCTCACCATCGCGGTGGCCATCGCGGGCGCGGCCGCGTTCACTGTCCTGCCCGTCTCCCCGCTGCCCCAGGTGGACTTTCCCACCATCAGCGTCAATGCCAGCCTCCCCGGCGCCAGCGCGGAAATCATGGCTGCCTCCGTCGCCACTCCCCTCGAACGCCAGTTCACCCACATCGCTGGCGTCACGGAGATGACCTCCTCCAGCTCCCTCGGCAGCACCGGCATCACCCTCCAGTTCGAACTTAACCGCAACATCGATGGCGCTGCCCGCGACGTTCAGTCCGCCATCAATGCCGCCCGTACTTACCTGCCCATCAATATCCCCTCCAACCCCTCCTATCGCAAGGTGAACCCCGCCGACTCCCCCATCATGATCCTCGGCCTCACCTCCCAAAAGTACGACGTCACCAAGGTCTACGACCTTGCCTCCACCATCCTCACCCAGAAGCTTTCCCAGATCGACGGCGTCGGCCAGGTCTTCGCCGGCGGCGGCGCCACCCCCGCCGTCCGCGTTGAAGTCGATCCCAAAAAACTGGAGAGCTTCGGCCTCACCCTCAGTAACGTCCAGGGCCTCCTCAGCCTGCAGAACGCGCACACGCCTCGCGGCCAGCTCGCTGACGGCAAACGACAGTACGACATCCTCACCAACGACCAGATCTCCAACGCCGCTGACTACCAGCCGCTCATCGTCGGCTACCACAACGGCGCTGCCATCCGCCTCTCTGACGTTGCCCAGGTCTACGACGGCGCCAGCAATCTGCGCACCGGCGGCTATACCGACGGCGAACGTTCCGTCTCCGTCATCATCTTCCGCCAGCCCAACGCAAACATCATTGAGACGGTGGACCGCATCAAGGCGCAACTGCCGTTCCTTGAAGCAACCATGCCCAAGGGCATCAATTACACCGTCGTGATGGACCGCACCACCACCATCCGCGCTTCCGTCCAGACCGTCGAAAAGTCCCTGGTGGGCTCCATCATCCTCGTGGTGCTCGTAGTATTCGTCTTCCTGCGCAGTCCCCGCGCCACCCTCATTCCCGCCGTCGCCGTGCCCGTGTCTCTCATCGGCACCTTCGCGGTCATGTACCTCTTCGGCTACTCGCTGGACAACCTCTCTCTCATGGCCCTCACCGTCGCTACCGGATTCGTCGTCGACGACGCCATCGTGGTCATGGAGAACATCACCCGCCACATGGAAGCGGGCATGGAGCCCTTCGCCGCCACCTTCCGCGGCAGCCAGGAAATCGGCTTCACCGTCTTCTCCATCAGCATGTCGCTCATCGCCGTCTTCATCCCCATCCTTCTCATGGGCGGCATCATCGGCCGCCTCTTCCGCGAGTTCGCCGTCGTCCTTTCCACCGCCATCGTCATCTCGATGGTTATCTCCCTCACCACCACCCCCACCATGTGCGCCCACTTCTTCAAGGCGCACAATCAGCACGAGCGGCACAACTGGCTCTACCGCTCCAGTGAAAAATTATTTACTTCCCTCATCTCCGGCTATCGCGGCTCGCTGCGCTGGGTCCTCGATAACTGGGTCCTCACCCTCATCGTCCTCGCCCTCACCATCACCCTCAATTTCGTCGTTCTCTTCCGCCTCCCCGGTGGCCTCTTCCCCCAGCAGGACACCGGCGCCATCTTCGGCGGCGTCCAGGGACCGCAGGACTCGTCCTTCCCATTCATGGATTTCTCCATGCAGAAGGTCGTCGCCATCATCAAGCAGGATCCGGCCATCCTCCACGCCAATGCCTACACCGGCGGCCGCGGCTCCTCCAACGGCGGCTTCGTCTACATGTCGCTCAAGCCCATTCCCGGTCTGTTCGACAAGCCCTGCAAGGAGAGCCCCAACTGCCCCTTCCGCCAGACCTCGGCAATGGATGTCATCAACCGGCTTCGCCCCAAATTCAATCGCCTGCCCATCGCCTCCACGTTCCTCCAGCCGGCCCAGGACCTCCGCATCGGCGGCCGCGGCGGAAACGCGCTCTACCAGTACACAATCGAAACCGAAAGCGTGCAGGACCTCGCTCACTGGGGTCCCATCCTCCTCGCCAACATGCGCAAGCTGCCCGGCCTGTCTGACGTCAACACCGACCAGCAGAACGGCGGACTCCAGGAGATGCTCACCTACGACCGCGTCACCGCCGCGCGCCTCGGCCAGACTCCGCAGTCACTCGATAGCGCGCTCTACAGCGCCTTCGGCCAGTCCAACGTCTCCGTCATTTACACCCAGCTCAACCAGTACTACGTCGTCATGGAAGTCGCGCCGAAATACTGGCAGGATCCCTCCGGCCTCAACAGCATCTACCTCAAGACCGCCAAAGGCTCCGGCCCTGGAATCAACACCGCCACCCCGCTCTTTACCACCATGACGGCGAAAACCTCCACCACGCCCCTCCAGGTCAGTCACACCGGCCTGTTCCCCTCCGTCACCGTCTCCTTTAACCTCTCCAACGGTTTCGCTCTTTCTGACGCCACCCGCGAAATCTCTCAGATGGAGCAGAGTCTGGGCGTGCCCGCCACCGTGCACGGCTCCTTCGCCGGCACCGCCCTGGCCTATCAGCAGGCCATCTCTTCTGAGATTTACCTCGCCGTCACCGCGCTGCTCGCCGTCTTCATCGTCCTCGGCATCCTTTATGAGAGCCTGGTCCACCCCCTCACCATCATCTCCACCATCCCCTCGGCCTCGGTCGGCGCCATGCTCGCCCTCATGCTCTTCAAAATCGACCTCGACTTTGTCGCCATCATTGGCATCATCCTCCTCATCGGCATCGTCAAGAAGAACGCCATCATGATGATCGACTTCGCGCTCATGGCCGAACGCACCGAGGGCAAAAGCAGCTACGACGCCATCTTTGAAGCCTGCATTCTCCGCTTCCGCCCCATCATGATGACCACCACCGCCGCCATCATGGGCGCACTCCCGCTGGCCTTCGGAACCGGCACCGGCTCTGAGCTCCGCCGCCCCCTCGGCATCACCATCGTCGGCGGCCTGCTCCTCTCCCAGCTCCTTACCCTCTACACCACTCCCGTGGTCTACCTCACCATGGACCGCCTGCGCCTCCGCGCGCTGGGCAGAACGCACGACCGTCTGCAACAGCCCGTGGAGGCCGCCTCATGAATTCGAGAATCATCATGAAGACTTCATCCAGCACCGCCAATCTCCTGACCCGCACCGCCAATTGTCACCCGCATGGAAAGCGCGTAGGGGCAGGACTTCAGTCCTGCCGTCCAGGCCGCAATGAAGAGACCCGGGCTTTAGCCCCTGAGGGCCGCTCGCGCCGTCGCCGCCTCTGGTCCCTGCTTCTCACCCCCGTGGGCCCTCGCTGCAAATCTCCCTCGCGCCGTCTCCCTAATCCCTGGTCCCTAATCCCTAATCCCTGGTCCCTAATCCCCATTCCCTTGTCCCTGCTCTTCGCCCTCGCCGGCTGCAACGTCGGACCCCACTACCACGCCCCCACCCCGCCCCAGGTCACCGCCCCCAACTACAAGGAATCCCCCGTCAACTTCCAGGACCAGCCCGGCTGGAAAGTCGCCAGCCCTCAGGACGCCATGATCCGCGGCAACTGGTGGGAGATCTTCCACGAGCCCGAGCTCAACGCCCTCGAAGAACAGCTCAACATCAATAACCAGAACATCAAGGTCTCTTTCGAAAACTTCATGGCCGCCCGCGCCGTTATCTCCGAGGCCCGCTCTCAGTACTACCCCACCATCGGCGTCGGCCCCTCCTGGAACCGCTCCCGCTCCTCCGGCAACCTGCGCAACTCCTCCACCGCCAACACCGGCTCCACTTCCACGCTCTGGTCCGCGCCCCTTTCCGTCTCCTGGACCCCCGACCTCTTCGGCAAGATCCGCAACCAGGTCCGCTCTGCCGAATATGCCGCCCAGGTCAGCGCCGCCGACCTTGAGAACGAGAAGCTCCTCGAGCAGGCCACCCTCGCGCAGACTTACTTCGAGATCCGCGGCCAGGACAAGCTCCAGACCATCCTCGACCAGACCGTGAAATCCGACCAGGCCGCGCTCGACGCCGCCCAGGGCGCCTATGATGTCGGCACCGGCGACTACATCTCTGTCGTCGAAGCCAAAACCACGCTGAACTCAGCCAAAACCTCCGCCATCAACGTCGGCCTCCTTCGCGCCCAATACCAGCACGCCATCGCCATGCTCACGGGCAAGGCAGCCACCGACTTCTCCATTCCCGAGCGGCCCATGGTCTACGCGCCTCCGCCCATCCCCACCGGCGTTCCCTCGCAGCTCTTTGAGCGCCGCCCTGACATCGCCGCCGCCGAGCGCACCCTGGCTGAAGCCAACGCCACCATCGGCATCGGCTACGGCGCATTCTTCCCCAGTGTCACCCTCAGCGCCGGCGCTGGATTTGAGAGCTCAACCCTGGGCCATCTCTTCGATTGGCCCAGCCGCTTCTGGTCCGTCGGCCCCAGCATCAGTGAGACCATCTTCAACGGCTGGCTCTACCGCGCGGAACTTCACCAGTACGAGGCCCAGTACAACGCTGACGTGGCCACCTATCGCCAGGCCTGCCTCGCCGCCTTCCAGCAGGTTGAAGACGCGCTCGTGGCCACCCGCAACTACTCGCAGCAGATCCTTCAGCAGCAGGAAGCGGTCAAGTCCGCACAGCAGTACTACGACCTCGAAATGGAGCGCTACAAGATCGGCGTTGACCCATTCGTCGACGTAACCATCGCCCAGAACTCCCTGCTCAGCGCGCAGACCTCGCTCAATACGCTCGAAGTGCAGAACATGCTCTCCACTGTCACCCTTGTCGAGTCGCTCGGCGGCGGCTGGGACCGCTCTCAGCTCCCCACTCCCGAGCAGGTAAAAGCCACAGTCCCCAACTCCACCTACACCATGCAGCGCTGAGTGAGGGGAACAGCAATTCTCGTTTCCCTCGCCGTGTTGTCATTCTGAGCGCAGCGAAGAATCTGCGGTTGTTCTTCGCTGAAGCCGGGTCGGCGCATTCGCCTCTCGAAATGATCTTCGACGAAGCGCAGTGAAGAATCTGCGGTTGCCCTTGCTTTTCTTTCTGTCATTCCCCGCAGGGAATCTGCTTTTCGGGCCCCTTCCACTCTACCCACCAGCACCGTGCCCCATCCTGAACGACGGCTTTTTGTCGTTCAGGGTGGGACTGGCGAATCTCACGTTGCTAATGCTTTTGCCTTTGCTCTTGCCGTACCCCCCGGTGCCCAAAGGTAACCACCCGGGCTACGTTCGCGCGCCGCTAGGCCGCCGCTGTCCTGCATTTCGGTACGTCGTCTCGGAAAAGCGCCAATTTGTGGCCACCCCCCTCCCCTCCAAAGGTAACCTCGCACGCCTTCCTGCCGCCCCACCGGCACCTCCGGCTCCTCTAACTCCGCCAGCCCCGCTGCACAACCGTATCCACCATCACATTCACAGGGGGAAATCCGGGCTAAAATCGAGTTGTGAGTTATGTTGGCCTCGCCACCCGGCGGGCGCAGTCGTTTATGGCGCACTAAAGCACCACCGGAAGTCCCCGAAGCCAAGGTCTGCAATTCACTGCATTTTGTGGGCGTAACTCCATCATCCCAAAAGACATACCCGTTTTTATTTCAGCAGATCCGCCGCCAGCGGACACCCCTCGCACCGCGCCACGCGGCGGCAATGGGCCTTGCCCACCGCCACCGTCAGCGCGTGGAACTCGTTGAATAACTGAGCTTTGTGGCCATCGGCGGCGAAGACCTCCGCTGTGAGCTGAACCAGCACGTCATAGCCGCGGCGGTTGCGGCCCGGCGCCGGTGCCATGAGCTGGTGGCGCTCGACGATGCGGCGCAGGTACTCGTCTGCCACCGGAACCGCATGCCCCAGCGCATACAGCAGGATGGCGTCGGCAGTCTCCGGCCCGACGCCGGGGAGCTGGAGGAGGCGCGTGCGCAAGGCCGCCGTGGGCACGGCGGCCAGACGATCGAGCGTGCCCGCGAACTCCGCGTCAAGCATGGCGATGAATGCTTTGAGGGCCGGCGCTTTGCGGGTGATGAAGCCGGAGGGGCGGATGAGCTGCTGGAGCCGCTCGAGGGGTAGCGCCCGCAGCCCATCGATAGTAAGGGCGCCTGCCGCGCGCAGGTTGGCGAGCGAGAGCTCCACGGCCCTCCAAGCAGTGTTCTGCGTCAGGTACGCGCCAAGAATCACCTCGAACGGAGTTTGCGCCGGCCACCAGGACTGCGGGCCGTAGGCGGCGAGAAGATGATCGTGCATGCGGCGAACGCGTTGGGCCGGGGTGGCTTGCGGGGCGGCGGGTTGGTGGGCGCGCTTCATTTGAGGTCCGGCTTGACGGTTGGGTCAGGCTGCGGCGGCGCGTTGAGTTGCTGTTTCCACTCCAGGATGCGGGCGCGGGCGGCGGCGGCTTCGGCCTCGGGAATGTGGCCGGCGGTCTGGAGCGAGATGGAGAGCGCGGTGTGGGCGAGGGGGTCCTGGGGAGTGAGCGCGGTGAGCGCGAGTGCGGCGCCGATGGACTGCTCGAGATGGCCGGCGTCGCGGAGGGCGCGGACGAGACCGTGGTGGGCCTCGTAGTAGTTGAGGTCGGCGGCGATGGCGGCGCGGAAGGCGCGGGCGGCTTCGTAGGGACGGCCGGCGGCGAGCAAGTCTAGAGCCTGCTGGGAGAGTTGTTCGGCAGTGGACGGCGGGGCGGGCACTCAATCTAAGGATAGCGGGGATTGCGCAAGCGAAGGGGCGGGGCGGAAACTGGCTGGATATGCGCGCGTTCTTATTTGTTGCGGGAGTTTTGGGGATGTGCCTGGCTACGCCGGCGAGGGCGACGAACCTGGTGACGGGGAATGGGTTCGGATTTGCGGTGGTGGACCCGGGGACGGGCGCGGTGACGAAGTTCTACGCGCATCCCTATAGCTTTGTGGGGCGGGATGCGGGGAATCCGCTTGGCGAAGGCGTGGAGACGGCGAATTTTATCAAGAGCCTGAGGTGTGACGTTGGGGCAGGGGCGGTCACTGCGGAGTATGTGGAGGATTCGCATGTAGTGCGCGTAAAGAGCAAGGCGGGCGAGGGGCTGGTGTGGATGCCGTTCGGGCTGAAGCGGGCGGCGGTGATTGTGGAATGTGCGCCGAAGGTGGAATGGAGTGGGGCAGTGCGGTCTCGGACGCGGACCGCGAAGAGCGGTCTGGAGATGCTACAGATCGACGGAATCGAAGAGAAGTTGTTGCTGATACCGCTGGGTGGTCGTGAAGCGGCACTCAATGAGAGTGGAACGAGTTTCAGTGGCGCGAGGGCGTGGGCGCTGGTGGCCGTGGAGCCGGGGGAAGAGCCCGAGAGTGTGTTGGCTGAGTTCGAGAGTTGGCGCGGGAGGTTAGGGCCGCGCGCGCTGGAGCGGAGGGAGATCGCCGAACTGGAGAAGTGGCGGGTGAAGGCGCCGGCGGGGCTTGCGGAGCCGGAGCGGCATTTGTGGCGGCAGAGCGAGGTGATGCTGCGGATGGCGCAGAGCCGGGAGACGAATCGCGATGGGCGGTATGGGAATGGGCTGATTGTGGCTAGCCTGCCGGACGGAGTGTGGTTCACGCCGTGGGTGCGGGACATGGCTTGGGCTACGGTGGCGCTGGCGCGAATGGGGCATCGGGCGGAGGCGCGGGCCGCGGTGTTGGCGTACTTTAACGCGCGGCCGACGGGGAAGATGCGGGCGGAGACGGCGGGCGCGGATTACCAGGTGAGCGTGGTGCGGTACTGGGGCAACGGGGAGGAGGAGCCGTTTTTTACCGAGGAGGGCAGCACCAACATCGAGTTTGACGACTGGGGCGAGGTGCTGTGGGCGCTGGGCGAGTACGTGAAGAAATACGAGGATGCGGGGTTGCTGCGGGAGGCGACCTATCGGGGGACGGTGTATAAGAGCGCGCGGGACTTCATTGTGAAGCCGCTGATTGCGAACCTGGAGGCGTTCGGCGGCGATGAGATTGTGGCAGTGGATACGAGCATTTGGGAGGAACGGCAGAAGGACAAGAAGCACTTTGCGTTTTCAACGGCGATGGCAATTGTTGGGTTGAAGGAGTTTGCCGATGTAGCGCGGCGGACGGGCGACGAGGCGGCGCGGGCTGAGGCGCTGAAGCATGCGGCGCTGCTGGATAAGGGCTTCAACGCGGCGTTTGTGCGTGGGGGCGAACTGCACGGAACGTTGGAAGATGGGGTGAAGAACGACATCGATGGCGCGCTTCTGGAAGTCATTCACATGGGAGTGGTGACGGATCCGGCGCTGGTGCGGAACACGGTGGCGCGGATGGATCTGCTGAAGGTGGCGTCAGGCGGATGGCGGAGGGTGAGGAGCACTTACACCGATCCGAAGATATTTGAGTACTGGTACGAGCGGCAGGAGTTTTTGTTTGTGGACATGAAGCTGGCGGAGGTGGAGCGCGGGCTGGGGCGCGATGCGGAGGCCGCGGCGATCATGAAGCGCATTGTGGCGAAGGCGGCGGCGGATCATGACATTATTCCGGAGATGTATGTGGCGTTGCCTTGCGAGCTGTTCCCGGGGGCGGTGGGTGATGCGACGGGGGCGCGGCCGATGGTGGGGTACGGCGCGGGGGCGTACATACTGGATGTGTTGGGGCGGGAGAAGAGGGAATGATCGTGCGGAGACCGTCCTTTAGCGGCTAAACAGGTTCTCCTCAAGTGTTTATTTCGCGGCGAAGAAGCACAGGGGCTAAAGCCCGAATCATCTATTTGAGCGGAAGACGGCAGGACTGAAGTCCTGCCCCTACGCGTTCCTGAGCGGTGGGGGGAGAGGAGTGAGCGGATGAAGAGTCACACGGAATTCCTGGTATTCGAAACGAAGAAGCGGCGGGAGATGGTGCACATCACCGATCGCGTGGAGGAGATTGTGCGGCGGAGCGGGGTGAAGGACGGGCTCTGCTTTGTTTCGCCCATGCACATTACGGCGGCGGTTTACGTGAACGACCTGGAGAGCGGGCTGATTGAGGACATTGGGAAGTGGCTGGAGGAGCTTGCGCCAGCGCGGCCGGAGTACAAGCATCACCAGACGGGCGAGGACAACGGGGATGCGCATTTGAAGTCGCTGCTGCTGCACCATGAGACCACGCTGCCGGTGACGAACGGAAAGCTGGACCTGGGGACGTGGCAGCGAGTGTTTTATGCGGAGTTCGACGGGCAGCGGCGGAAGCGGGTGATTGTGAAGGTGCTTGGGGTAGAGTGAGGCAGGGAACAGGGACTAGGGACTAGGGATCAGGGACTAGGTGTGAGGGGATGACACGTCATCCCCGGCTGGGAGCTGTGAATCACGTTGGGGCGCTTTCGTGTTTACGTGGGCGAACACCTTGAAGATGAGGAGCTTGGCTGGGCGCCGCTAAAGCGCGTGAACGCATGTTTACATTCGCTGGAGGCAGGCTACAGCACGCCCAGCGCATTTATTGCCGCGTTTCGCCGCGCGCTGGGAACCACGCCGTCGCGCTACTTCAAAGACGCGCGGAATTGAGTCTGATCAAGGCTTCGTTTCGCGCTCAGGTTGATTCACAAAAAGCAGAACAATCCCCACCACGGCGAACATTCTGAACGCCGCATCTTGTCCATTCCACTCGCGCGACTGCCACATCAGGAACCACTCGCCTCCCACGGCCAGGAACGCTACCAGCCACAGCAGAAGCGAAAGCAGCAGCGCAAGCACGGCTACGTTCTTGGCGCGGTCAAAGGCCGCGGGCGCCGCTCGGCGCGCGCCAAACAAGCGCGCAGCGCCCCAACCCAGCAGGATGGTGGTTACAATCTCCCAGGCGATGATGCCAACGTAGAAAACCAACTGCAACCACGGCGCAGTGATCGCGCGCCCCATGCCATGATTGCCGGGAAACGTGGTATCCATGGCCAGAACGTGGCGCACCAGCAAGTAATTCGAATTGAAATCCGTCAGGTTGTTGAAGACCACAAGCGCGTAGTCAACGGCAATGCCGCCCACCAGCGCGATCTTCGCTACACGAGTGACCATGTACTTGATGCCCCCAAATCGAAGTCGCCGGATCGCTCAGGCGCGGAAAAGAACTGTGGCGTATGCATCGGTAGCACGGTCGGTGATCATTCTCCGAGGTGTGCCTCGAGCAGATAGTCCATATCATCGCCTACGCCATACCCCAGTCTGTGGCAACGGGTGCGCACGCGATCCAACCGTCCGATCATGGCGTCGCGATCGTCGGGAGACAGTTGGAGAACGATCTTGACAGCCTGCTCGAACATCCGAACCAGTGCGCCAAAGTAACTTTCATCGTCCATTCCGTACTCCGTTGAGAACTCCGCAGCCGCTTCGCAGTAATACACCATCAGGTCGGCGAGTCCGGCGGGATCGCCTATCGCCTTTTTATAATCTGCGATCGCCTGCTTCGCTTTTGTGACGGAAACATCCTGGTCACGCAGCACGTTTGGATACACCCAGCGCAGCACGGCTGCTTTGTATGGCTTGAGAACATCGCCGCCCAGACCGAAGCGAGTATGAAGAAATACTTGATTGTCCTTGTCTGCTGCATAGAGATCCTGAATCAGGCCGACCAGCGCCAACCGGTCCATGGTTGCGAGCTTGGCCTTCACAGTGGCCCATGACGGTTTGGATTTTGCCTTCTCTTTGGTCATATTGAGTTCACTTTCACAATTGAGCCATCCCTGTGCTTCCGCTCAAGGCGATTTCCGAATGCCCTGAATCTTGTCCATGCAAAGCCGGCAGGTTTGGTTCCAGCATATTTGGCCAAAGTCCTTCCGGCAAGGAAACCGAATTCAGTTTTCGGCGGACTGAACTCTCTGTTGCTCTCCAGGGACGCATCATCCCCGCCGCATTGCCGCTGCAACAGCCACCGTGTATGGTTGGAGTTGCACCAGGCTCACTCGAGTTTTGTGCAACGGCGCCCGGGCACGCTGCGCCGCACATCATCCCCATTTGACGGCTATTCGTGATTCCATTGTCCCCCGCCAAACCCGGCGCAACGCCTTCTCCCGCGGAGCCTCCGTCACCGCTTCCCGAGTGGCTCACCTCGTTCACGCCGCACCGCTGGCTCAGGAACGGGCATCTGCAAACCCTTGTGGGCAACTACCTGCCGCGGCCGCGCTTTCTGCTGGAATCGGTGGCGGAGCCCGTCCTGGTCGATCCCTCGGACGGCAGCCGCGTGCTCTGCCACTGCAATTGGCAGCCGGAGGCGGTGCGCGCCGGCCGCCTCACCCTCGTTCTTGTGCACGGGCTTGAAGGCTCTTCTGACTCGCGGTACATTCGCGCTATCGCCGTGCGAGCATGGAACGCCGGCTGCAACGTGGTGCGCATGAACATGCGCAACTGCGGGAACTCCGACGCGCTCTCGCCCACCCTCTACCACTCGGCTCTTTCCGGCGACGTGGGCGCGGTTGTCATGCACTTCACCGCGCGCTACGGCCTCACCCGCGTGGCGCTGGCGGGTTACTCCATGGGCGGCAACCTGGTTCTCAAGCTTGCCGGCGAATGGGGTGCGCGCCCGCCCCTTGCTGCCGTTGCCGCGGTCTGCCCCGCCATCGATTTGGCCGCCGGCTCCGATGCGCTGCACGAGCCCGCCAACCGCATCTACGAGTGGCACTTCCTGCGCCGCCTCATGCAACGCTTCGGCCGAAAAACCGCGCTCTTTCCTGACATTTACACGCGGACCATCGCCGGTCCCATTCGCTCCCTGCGCGACTTTGACGACAGGATTGTGGCGCCTTACTGCGGCTTTCGCGACGCGGACGATTATTACTATCGTGCCTCCAGCGCACGCGTAATCGATCGCATTGCGGTCCCCACGTTGATCCTGCGCGCGCTCGACGATCCATTCATCCGCCTCACGCCGCAGACCCGCTCGAAGGTCCTGGCCAATCCGCACATCTTATATGTTGAAACGCCGCACGGCGGCCATTGCGCCTACCTCTGCCCGCAACTCGGCGACGACATGCATTGGGCTGAGGCCGCCGTGGTGCGATATGTCATGGAGCAGGGCAACAAACCACATGCAGGCTGACTGGGAATTCGAAATTGGTCCCGGCGCACCGCTGATGGACGGCGCGTGGCCCGGCCTTGTCGACCTGCGCCGGAAGCCCGGGCGCATCCGCGAGATTGAGGAATCCGCGCGCCTTCCCGCACTCGCTCCGGCGCTGCTGCAGTTGAACAGCTCTTCATCCCCTGTGTGGACGTCGAAGTGCGACCTGTTCACACCCGAATCTCTCGATCCTGACGAACTGGATGCGCCCCCCACCCAGGTCGCGTGCGCCCTGGCCTGCTACATTGATCTGCTGCCATGCCACACCGCGGATTGGACCACTCCGGCGCAGCTCGAGACTTTCTGCCGGCGCATCTGCGGTCTTCTCAGCAACCTTCCGGTGCCATGCTGCCGGGCCGATCTGGTCGTGCGCCGGGTTCTGCTTGCCCCTGACCGGGAGTCGCTGGGCATCACGGCCTACCTGTCCGCCTGCGGCGCCGGCCAGGACCTCGCCGCCGCGGCGCTTTCTGCGGCCGTCTCTGCCTTGGCGGATTCCCTCTGCGCCATTCCGGCCCAGGAAAAAACCACATAAAGCTACAATGAATGTGCATGGGCGAGTAGCTCAAGTGGATAGAGCACGAGCCTTCTAAGCTCGGGGTTGTGGGTTCGATTCCCGCCTCGCCCACCATGCCCACGCCATCTCCCCAAGGAAGCCGTAATCCCGAGCGAAGTTGTTGGGCGTTGCCGGCGGCTTGTAGCCGGTAGCCGGTAGCCGGTAGCTTCTAGCTTCTAGCTTCTAGCTTCTAGCTGGTGGGTTTGTTGCATGTAATGTACTTATTTGTCAATTAGATAGCTTGGATTATCGTTGGGGCGGGGATTTCGCTTGGGTGGGTTTTGGGGTGGTGCCGGCGTGGCCGGATTCTTGATTTTTGGGGCCTTGCCGCTTGGATTTTTGGCCGGAAACCTTGCTTAAGCGGCCTTTTCTGGCTGCTCTTGCTGGGCCGGGGCTGGTTCGGGGGCGTATCTGCGCATTCGCCGGATCTCGGCCATAGC
>Ga0265339_10000617_pt1 | contig 27567 bp, 24 predicted proteins | sample 4CB219metaG_FD_202085 | JGI IMG/M metagenome (GOLD analysis project Ga0265339, IMG submission 202085) | Rhizosphere microbial communities from Carex aquatilis grown in University of Washington, Seatle, WA, United States - 4-CB2-19 metaG | ecosystem: Host-associated > Plants > Roots >... | reverse complement strand
TTTTCTGCGCGAAAGGCCACATGGAACATACGCCGCTTGAGCCTTGTTTTCAGCGCTCTATTTGCTCTGCCTGTTTCATTTCGCACTGCCGTGAATGGACTTGTTGCGTCGCAACAAATACAATGTGCTCCGGCAAATATTCCATATCGAGAAGAGGCTTTTGGTCATGGCCAATGTGAGCAGGATGGACGACCACAAAGCGCCGACGACCGAAGGCGCACGGCTGACAATCGGCGACCATTCCTGGGACTTCGCGATCAAGCAGGGCAGTATTGGCCCGTCGGTTTTCGACATCGGCAAGCTCTACGCCGACACCAAGCACTTCACTTACGACCCTGGCTTCACCTCGACCGCGGCCTGCGAATCCAAGATCACCTACATCGACGGTGACGAGGGCGTGCTGCTCTATCGCGGCTATCCGATCGACCAACTCGCCGAGCACGGCGATTTCCTCGAAACCTGCTACCTGCTGCTTTACGGCGAACTGCCGACCAGCGCCCAGAAGGCCGATTTCGACCAGCGCGTCACCTATCACACGATGGTGCACGAGCAGATGTCGCGCTTCTTCACCGGCTTCCGGCGCGATGCGCACCCGATGGCGATCATGTGCGGCGTGGTGGGCGCGCTCTCCGCCTTTTATCACGACTCCACCGACATCGCCGACCCGCAGCAACGCATGATCGCGAGCCTTCGGCTGATCGCGAAGATGCCGACGATCGCGGCGATGGCGTTCAAATATCACGTCGGCCAGCCATTCGTTTATCCGCTGAACGCGCTCGATTACGCCTCCAACTTCCTGCGCATGTGCTTTGCGGTGCCGGCCGAGGAGTACAAGGTGAACCCCGTGCTTTCGCGGGCGATGGACCGCATCTTCATCCTGCACGCCGACCACGAGCAGAACGCCTCGACCTCCACCGTCAGGCTCGCGGGCTCTTCCGGTGCCAATCCGTTTGCCTGCATCGCGGCCGGCATCGCCTGCCTCTGGGGCCCGGCGCACGGCGGCGCCAACGAGGCGGCGCTCAACATGCTGCAGCAGATCGGCACAGTGGACCGCATTCCGCAGTTCATTGCCCGCGCCAAGGACAAGAACGATCCGTTCCGTCTGATGGGCTTCGGCCACCGCGTCTACAAGAACTACGATCCGCGCGCCAAGATCATGCAGCGCACCTGCCATGAGGTGCTGGCCGAGCTCGGCATCCAGGATGATCCGCTGCTCGAGGTGGCGCTCGAACTCGAGCGCATCGCGCTGACCGACGAGTATTTCATCGAGAAGAAACTGTACCCGAACATCGATTTCTACTCCGGGATCACGCTGAAGGCGCTGGGCTTCCCGACCACCATGTTCACGGTGCTGTTCGCCATTGCCCGCACGGTCGGGTGGATCGCGCAGTGGAAGGAAATGATCGAGGACCCGTCGCAGAAGATCGGACGTCCGCGCCAGCTCTACACCGGCGCGCCGCGGCGCGATTTCGTACCGGTTTCCAAGCGGCGCTAGCCGACCTTGATGCCGGTCGCAACGCCGCCGGCCAGCGCCGGCGGCTGCATCGCTTCGGCGACGATTTCGGCGGCCCGCGCCGATGGCGTGCCGCTTTCGAGCGCCATCAGAGCTTCGATCTGACCGAACGCAGCGAGCTGACGTGCGCGGTCAGGCGTGAGCGACAACAACGGCAGCAACGCCCGCGCCAGACGCTCCGGTTCGGCATCCGCATCGATGAACTCGGGAATGACGTTCTCGCCAAGAACGAGATTGGCGAGGACGATGGAATGCGCCTTCAGCAAGTGCCTGAGCACCTTCAGGAACGCGTCGAGCCGATAGGCAACCACCATCGGCACGCCGGAAAGGGCGAGTTCCAGCGTCACGGTGCCCGAGGCGGCCAGCGCCGCATGTGAGCGCCGGAACGCGGCGTAGGTCGCGGCCTCCCCTTCCACGATGGTCGGTGCGACAGGCCACGCGGCGGCCATTGCCCGCACCTCGGCCGCCAGGCGCGGCACCGCGGAGAGCAGCACCTCAACCCCGCCGGGGCGACCGGCGACCTTCCCCACCGTTTCACCAAATACCGGCATCAACCGCGTGACCTCGCTCCGGCGGCTGCCGGGCAGGACCACCAACACCGGCTTCGTTCCGGCCGTCAGCTGGGTGCGTTCACCGGCCGCCGGGCGCAGATCTTCCAGGCGCTGCAGCAGAGGATGGCCGACGTAGAACGTCGCCGGCCCGCCGAGACGCCGATGCACCGCCGGTTCAAACGGCAGGATCGCCAGCAGGCGATCGACGAAGCGGGCCATACGGCGCGCGCGCCCCGGAGCATAGGCCCAGACCGACGGGGACACGTAATCCACAATCGGAATGCCGGGAGCCAGACGGCGAACGCGGTGGCCGACACGCAGATTGAACGCCGGCGCATCGACCAGCACCAGCACATCGGGGCTTGCCGCGGCGACCGCGCGCGCGGTCTGCCGGATGCGGCCGAGGAGGCGCGGAATGCGCAGAAGGACCTCGCTGATGCCGTGGAGCGAGATTTCCTCGATCGGGAAGAGCGAAGCCAACCCCAGCCGTTGCATGCGCTGACCGCCGACACCGAGGAACCTGACGCGGCCGCCGAGCCGCGCCGCGAGAGCAGCCATCAGACTAGACCCGAGGATGTCGCCCGATTCTTCGCCCGCGATGATGAAGACCGTGGGCCGGCGCTCGCGATCATCACGCGCCATCGGCGGCCCCTGGTGCGCGCTCGTTCGTGCGAGCGACGATGAACGTCCCGCTTCCGGCAGCGCGGCGTAGCGTTTCCGCCCGTTCGGCAAGCATCACCCGCTCCGGTTCGATGACGATGCCGGCAAGGCCGGCGCGCGCGACATTGTCCACGGTGCGCGGGCCAATGGCGGGCATGTCGATGCGCAGATCCTGCCGTGGCTTGGCGCGTTTGGCGAGCACGCCTGCCCTGCCCTTCCAGCGGATGCGGCCGCGCTCGCGGAGCTCGGCGACGCGCTCGAGCATGGCGTCAGTCCCCTCGGCCGCCTCGAGCGCGACCACACGTCCGCCGACCGCCACGGCCGCCTGCCCGATGTCGAGAACGCCAATTGCCTTCGCCGCTTCGAGCGCCAGCGCAGCGTCTTCCTCGTCGTCGGACGAAGGCGCCGGGCCCGCAGCAAAGCCTTCAGGCACGACGAGCGAGGGCGCCACCTCATGGGCGCCGACAACGCGATAGCCCGATTCCTCGAACCAGCGCACCAGGTTGCCAAGCACGGTGTCGTCGCCGCCGATCATGCCCTTGACGATGCGCGGCAGAATGCGGAGCGCGCCGAAATCCAGACCGATGCTGGAGAGGTCGGGACGACGATCGACCGAACCGATGAAAACCACGTCGCGCGTACCATGGTCGGTCAGTAGCCGTTCCAGCTTGCCGAGCTGGCCCCATTTTACCGACGCATACGGAAAGGTCTTCAGGCGCTCGTCGGCCTCGCCTTCCAACGCAATGACCAGCAGCGGGCGCTTTTCGGCACTCGCCGCCGACGCGACCTCAAACGGGACGTTGCCGCCGGCAGCGATGACAGCAAGCGGCGCCGCGCCGGGACGCGCGCCGGGGTCAGGCGTCGTCACTGTCGTCTTCGCCACCGCCGGCGCCATGGCGCGGCAAGGCCAAAGGACGGTTTCCCGCCTCGCGAATGAAATCGAGCAAAGTGGCTACGGCCGGCGTAGCGCCGTAGGCCGCGTGGGCGGCGGCGAGGCGCTCGGCACGGGTGCCTGCGGACTTGAAGAACTGGTTGTAGGCAAGATGGACGGCATGAATCGTCGGCTTGTCGAAGCCGCGGCGCTTCAGCCCGACGACATTGATACCGGCGAGATGGGCGATGTGGCCGGTCGAAGTGCCAAACGGAATGATATCGCGCGTGACGCCGCTCATCCCGCCAACAAATGCATGGGGACCGATGCGCGTGCGCTGGAGGACCGCAACGAGACCGCCCAGAATGGCGTAGTCGCCAACATGCGTATGGCCGCCGAGCGTGGCCTGGTTGGTGAGGATGACGTTATTGCCGATCTGGCAATCGTGCGCGATGTGGACGCCGATCATGATGAAGCAATTGGTGCCAATACGGGTCGTGCCGCCACCACGCATGGTGCCGCGATGGATGGTGACGTGCTCGCGCACGATGCAGTCCGCGCCGATGACGACTGCCGTGTCCTCGCCCTTGTAGCTGAGATCCTGGGCCTCGCCGCCGATGACGGACATCGCGGCGACGCGGGTGCGAGCGCCGATCGTAGTGCGTCCGCGGATGAGGACATGGGCATCGAGGGTGACGCCATCTTCCAGCGTCACGTCCCGGCCGACTATGGAAAACGCACCGACAGTGACGTCGGCTCCCAAGCGCGCGCCGTCTTCAACGATCGCAGTCGGATGCACCAAACTCATGCGGCATTCTCACTCGCCGACCATCGCCGTGATCATCGCCTCGGCAACCAGCACGCCCGCAACCTTCGCCTCGCAGGCAAACTTCCAGACCGACCGGTGAGCCCGCTTCTTGACGACGTGATACTCCAGCACATCGCCAGGCACCACGAGCTTGCGGAACCGGGCCTCGTCGATGCTCATCAGGAAAACGACCGGCGGCGCGGATTTGGCGTGGGCGCGAATGGCTATGGCACCGGCGGTCTGGGCCATGCCTTCCAGAATGAGCACGCCAGGCATGATCGGCCGGCCGGGAAAATGGCCGGCGAAATGCGGCTCGTTGATCGACACGTTCTTGATACCCACGGCAGAGTCGGAGCCGCGGATATCGACGATGCGATCCACCATCAGAAACGGGTAGCGGTGCGGCAGCAACGCAAGGAGGCCGTCGATATCAACCGCAGCAAGTGTGGCGTTGGGCGTATCGCTCATATCCGGGGAATCCGGCACCCCGCTGACAGGCCAAGACCGGCGGCCAGGGCCGCCGGTCCAACCCGACGATTTCTCGGAAGCGGTCGCGTCAGAACTGCGCACCCGCGCCCAGACGGAAGAACTGGGTCTGATCGTAGTTAGCCTTGCTCAGCGCCTGAGCAAAATCCGCGCGGATGTTGCCGAGCGGCGACGCCCAGATGATCGACGCGCCGACCGACGAGCGGAAGGCCGCATCGGACGAGACAGTGCACGGGGTCATGCACGTCGTGGGCACGTCCGTACCGAAGACCGTCCCCGCGTCCGCAAAAACGGCACCCTTCAGGCCAAAGTCCGGGGGCGCCAGCGGCATCGGGAAATCGACCTCAGCCGTACCGGCGACATAATTCTTCCCACCCACCGACATTCCGCTTGTCGTCTCATGTGGGCCAATGCCTGACGGAGCGAAGCCGCGGATGGTCTCGCCACCGATGAAGAAGTTGTCGGAAGAAACGACCGGCTCACCGATGCCGGTGATGTTCCCGCCCGTGACCTTCAACATGCCAATCCAGTCGCTGCCCGGGAGAATTGGGTTGTAGACGCGAGCATCGCCGGTGGTCTTCACGTAGTGGGCATCGCCGCCGACGCCGGCGAAATCCTGCGCAAGCTTGAAGTACCAGCCCTGCGTCGGCGACAACGTGTTGTCGAGAGTGGAGTACGTGACTGCGTAACCGGCGGACGAGGTTATGCGACGACCGTTCGGGAAGAAGCACCCGACGACATCGGCCGTCCCCGCGTCCGTGCTCGAGTTGGACGGATCACAGCCCGCAACACCGGAAATGCTGTTCTGGGAGATCTTGTAGTTCAACTGAGCCGTGAGCTCATCGCTCAGCGGCAAGCCAAGCCTTAGGCCACCACCGATAGTCTCCGAATTATAGTGCTGGTAGTCGTTGGCGTCGCGCGTGGTGTCCCACAAATCGATGCCCGCCGAGATCCGACTTCCGAGGAAATAAGGATCGGTGAACGAGAGGGAGTAGTTCCGCGTATCGGTGCTGCCGCCAGCCGAGATCGACAGGCGCTGGCCGCGGCCGAGGAAATTCTTCTCGTCCATCGACACCGATGCAATGAACCCGTCGCTGGTCGAAAGGCCGCCGGACACGCTGAACGACCCGGTCGACTGATCTTCAACGTCGACTACCAGCACGACCTTATCGGGAGCCGACCCCGGCTCGGTGCTGATGTTGACGCTCTTGAAATAGCCGAGCGAGTCGAGATGGCGCTTGGCGCGGTCAACCAGGACGCGGTTGTAGGCATCGCCTTCCGCGATCTCGAATTCGCGACGGATGACGTAATCCCGGGTGCGGGTGTTGCCGCGGATGTCGATGCGCTCAACGTAGGCGCGCGGCCCCTCGTCGATCGTGTAAGCGATCGAAATAACGTTCTTGGAATAGTCACGATCGCCGCGCGGGCGCACCTGAGCGAAAACATAGCCGCGACGCGACAGCTCGATCGTCAGGTTCTCAACGCTCTTCTGCACCTCGTCCGCATTAAACGGACGCCCCTTCTGGGTCACGATGAAGCTTTGCAGCGCGCCGGAATCCACCCCCTTGATCGAGGAGTCGATGCTGATATCGCCGAAGTCGTAACGGGCACCTTCGTCAAGCGTATAGGTGACAACGTAGCGGCCCTTGGCCTGGTCCAGCACCGCATTTCCCGAGAGCACCTGCATGTCGGCGTAGCCATGCGACAGATAGAACTTGCGCAGAGCCTCTTCGTCGGCCTGCACCTTGTCGTCGCTGTAGATGTCTTTCTTGTCGAGCCAGCTGAACCAGTTGGTGGTGCGGGTCTGGATGACACCCGTCAGGCGCGATGCGGTGAACGCCTTGTTGCCGACAAAGACGATTGAGCCAACGCCAGTGCGGTTTCCTTCGGAGATGATGAAGGTCACGTTGACCCGATTGTCCGGCAGCGAATCAACCTTGCTGCTGACAGTGGCCTCCGGGCGGCCGCTGCGCGCGTAATACTCCTTGATGCGATCGGTATCGGTCTTCAGACGCGCGTCGCTGAGCGGACTGCGCACCTTGGCCGTGATGATCTGCTTCAGAATATCATCCTTCATCTTCTTGTTTCCGCTGAAGATGATCGCGTTGATGACCGGGTTTTCAGCCACCGTGACCACGAGCGCGCCACCGCGCTGAACAATCGACACGTCGGCGAACAGACCCGTGTCAAACAGCGCCTTGATCGAGGCGTCGATATCGGCGGCGCCGTACGGCTTGCCGGGCTTGATGGTCAGGTAATCCCTGACCGTTTCGGCCTCAATGCGCTTGTTGCCGTCGATCACGATCGATGAGGCCACAGCTGCATGGGCCACGACGCTGCCGCCAATGAGCGTGGCCGCCGAGATCACCGGCACCGCCGCCGCGATGACCAGCGCCAGAGCCAAGCGTCGGGCGAAAACAACGAATGAATTCATAGGGTCCGGATGCCTTCTCGCCAGCCTCTACCGCCCCGCGACCGCCGCAGGAAGATTCGCCCCCCCAAGGGCCCTTAAGAGAAGGTTTACAGGGTTTTTCCCACCCCGCAACCCGCCCCGTTCTCTGGTCGCCGCGAATCTACCTGCCGCGTTGCCCGAGAGCCACGCATGGAACCTCTGATTCACAACGAACTCAAATGAATAATATCGTTCCAAGTGGCGAAAATCATCAGCGCCAGGACCGCGGCGAGACCGATGCGGAACCCGATATCCTGCACCCGCTCGCTGAGCGGTCGACCGCGAATTGCCTCGGCCGCGAAATAAAGGAGGTGGCCGCCATCCAGCATGGGAACCGGAAACAGGTTGATGAGCCCGATGCTGACGGAAAGGACAGCGGCCAGATTGATCAGGGCGACAATACCCAAGGTTGCAACCTGCGCGGAGACTTCCGCCACCCGGATGGGGCCGCCGAGCTGGTCGGCGGATTCGCGGCCGGCAATCACGCCGACGAGATAGGACAAGGTGTGGTCGGTGATAAACCAGGTCTGGCTGACGCCCATCCACGCGGCGGCCGGCAACGAATAGCGGATGGTGACGACGTCGGTCGCCTTGGGGTCGCGCGAGATGCCGAGGACGCCCATCTTCTGCTTGTTGCCGAAGGGATCGGTCACGTCTTCCAGCTGGGGGGTGGCGGTCGTGGCGATTTCGCTGCCCCCACGCCGCACCACGATTTTCAGCGGCTGGCCGGCCGCAAAGCCCACGGCGCGTTGAATGTCGGAGAAGCTCGTGATCGCGCCGCCGTCGATGGATACGACGACGTCACCGGGCTTGAGCCCGGCCCTTTCGGCCGCGCTACCAGCAACCACGCCGTCAATCTTCGGGGTGATGGATTGCTGGCCGAAGATCGCAAAGATGGCCGTAAAGATGAGAATCGCGAGCACGAAATTCGCGATTGGTCCGGCCGCAACGATCGCGGCGCGCGCCCATACCGGCTTGGCCGCAAAGGTCAGCCTGCGTTCCTCTTCTGACATTGCAGCGATTTCGGAACGGTCGGCCGCGCTGGCCTCGTTATCGTCGCCGAGAAAGCGAACGTAGCCGCCGAGCGGTATAGCCGACACGCGCCAGCGAGTGCCCTTGCGGTCGGTCAGGCCGACAAGCTCGGGGCCGAAGCCGACCGAGAAGACCTTGACCTTCACCCCGCACCAGCGAGCCACCAGGAAGTGGCCGAACTCGTGGAAGAAAACGACGATGGTGAGGACAAACAGAAACGGAATTATGTACCCGGCGGCGGAGGAGCCGAGATTTCCCAACCAGGAAGCCAGAGCCATCAGGCGTTTGTCCCTCTTGCGGCGCCCGGCGCGGGCAAAACCAGGCCGCTGGCGATACGGCGTGCTTCGCGATCGAGCGCCACGGCCTCTTCAATCGAAGCCGGAGCGCCGCGGATTTCCGCCGATGCACGATCCAACGTCTGTTCGACTATTCGGGCGATTTCAAGGAAGCCGATCCTGCCTGCCAAGAAACTCTCAACTGCTATCTCATTGGCGGCATTCATAATATTGGTTGCCCGGCCACCTTCTTCAAGCGCCGCGCGGGCGAGGCCGAGGGCCGGAAAGCGAACCGCATCGGGAGCGGCAAATTCGAGAGTGCCGATGGCAGAGAGGTCGAGCGGGCGTTCGGCCTGACGGCGGCTCTCGGCGGGCCAGGACAGGCAGCGGGCAATTGCGGTGCGCATATCCGGCAGGCTGAGGCAGGCCAGGACGTAGCCGTCGGTCAGCGCAACAAGACCGTGGACGATGGACTGGGGATGGATCAGCACGTCCAGATGTGACGACGGCAGCGCAAACAGGTGGTGCGCCTCGATCAGTTCCAATCCCTTGTTCATCAAGGTCGCGGAATCGACGGATATCTTGCGCCCCATCGACCAGTTCGGATGCCGGACAGCCTCCGCCGCTGTTGCCGCTGCCATGCGCTTGAGAGACCACGTGCGGAACGGTCCACCCGATGCCGTAATGGTGACGTGCGCGACCGAGGCGCGCGGACGATCGCGCAGCAGTTCGAAGATGGCGTTGTGCTCGGAATCGACCGGGAGCATGGGCGCGCCGCTGCGGCGCGCGGCGGCCACGAACAGATCGCCGGCGGAAACCATGCATTCCTTGTTGGCCAGTGCCAGGGGGATGCCGGCGCTTAGCGCGGCATAGGTCGGGGCAAGGCCGGCGGCGCCGACGATGGCGGCGACGACCATGTCGACCGGACGCGTCGCCGCTTCGACCAGCGCGTCCTCGCCGGCGGCGGCCTCGACACCGGTCCCGGCAAGGGCTGCCTTAAGGTCGGCATAGGCCGCTTTATCGGCGACAACGGCCACGCGCGCCCCGCAAGCGCGGGCAATCCGCGCCAGTTCCGTGCCGCTGGCGTTTGCCGTGACGGCCTCGATCACGAAGGCCTCGGGGTGATCCCTCACGACCGAGAGGGTGCTGGCGCCAATGGAGCCGGTGGCGCCCAAAATGGTGATACGCCGGGGGGACGCGGCCGGGACCGGTCGCGCCATGGCGGCGCCTACCATGCGACCAGCCCCTGCCCAACGCTGGCACCGGCATGCGCAAAGCCGGCAAGTGCCGCCAGGCCGGCCGCCGCCACCAGACCATCGACGCGATCCATGAGACCGCCATGCCCCGGGATGAGCCGGCCGGAATCCTTGGCGCCGAAGGCCCGTTTCAGCGCCGACTCAAACAGATCGCCGGCCTCGGCCGCGATGGCGAGAGCCGCGGCTACAACCAGCGTCACTGCCGTCAACGGCACCCGCGCAATGGCAAGCACGGCAACGCCGGCGATGACACCGGCCAGCAGACCGCCGACCGCGCCTGCCCAGGTCTTGTTGGGAGAGACACGCGGCCAGAGTTTTGGCCCGCCGATGCCGCGGCCGGCGAAGAACGCGCCTGTATCGGTCGCCCAGACGACGGCAAACAGAAACAGGATGGCGACCAGGCCCATCGGTGCCGACAGGCGGACGGCGAGCAGGCCGAAGCCAAGGACGGCGGCATAAAGCACACCGGCGGGGCGCCAAATGCCGCGCGCGGTGACGGCTGCCACGACAACGGCGGCGCCGACAATGGCGAACGCCGGCAGGCCGTGACCGAAAGTGAAGATCGCCAGCGCCAGGACGAGTACCGCGGTGAATGCAGCGGACGGCCAGAGCGTGTGTTCGGTGATCCCGGCCCATTCCAGATGAACGACGACCATCGCGGCGGCAATGACAATCGTGGCGGCCCAGCCGCCGAGCACAGCGCCGCCAAGGGCAAGGGCGGCGAGAACTGAGGCGGACCCGGCGCGGGCGATGAGTTCACGAGCCGCGCTCACAGGCACCCTTCCCTCGCCGGCGGCGCGGTCGGTCAACGGGCGCCCCGGCCGCCATAGCGGCGCGAACGACCAGCAAACTCGTCAATCGCCGCCTTCAGCGCGTCCGCGCCGAAATCCGGCCACAGCACCGGCAAGAAGACCAGCTCGGCATAGGCAAGCTGCCAGAGAAGGAAATTCGACAGCCGCTGCTCGCCGCTGGTGCGGATAACGAGATCAGGGTCAGGGAACGGACCGGTATCGAGATAACGCGACATGGTCGCCTCGTCGATCGCCGCTGGATCGAGGCGGCCGTCCCGAGCATCGGCGGCCATTCTCGTCGCGGCCCTGACGATCTCGTCGCGCGCCCCGTAGTTAAAGGCAAGGATCAGCTGGAGGGTCCGGTTCTGGGCCGTCAGCTGCTCGGCCTCCTCGATCAGGGACAGGATATCGACCGGCAGACCGGCGCGGCGGCCGATGACGGTGATCCTGACGCCGGCGGCATGAAGCTCGGCGACGTCGCGGCGAATGTAGCGGCGGAACAGACCGAAGAGGAAATCGACCTCTTCCACCGGACGCGACCAGTTCTCCGATGAGAAGGAGAACAGCGTCAGATGACCGACCCCGAGCTCAATGGCCGCCCTCACCGTGGCGCGCACGGCATCGACCCCACGGCGATGGCCTTCCCCGTGGGGCAGGCCGCGCTGCGCTGCCCAGCGACCGTTGCCGTCCATGATAATGGCGACATGCCGCGGCTTGCGGCCCGTGGAGGCCACCTGCGCAGCATTTGAATCGGCGACAACGGACATGGTCAAACCGGGCGGATGCCTATACCTGCGTTATTTCCGCTTCCTTTGCAGCGAGCACGGAATCGATCTCGGCGATGGTATCGTCGGTCATCTTCTGGATCTGGTCGGTCAGCTTGCGCTGCTGATCTTCACTCATACCGGTCTTTTCTTTCTTCAGCATGTCGTGACCGTCGCGGCGAACGTGGCGGACGGCGACGCGCGCCGCCTCGGCATACTTATGCGCAATCTTGACAAGTTCCTGACGCCGATCGGCGGTCAGGTCGGGGATCGGAATGCGCAGCAACGTGCCGTCGGTCATCGGGTTGAGGCCGAGGTTGGCCTCGCGGATGGCGCGGTCCACGGCGCTGACCAGCGCGCGGTCCCAGACCTGGACGGAAAGCATGCGCGGCTCGGGGACACTCACCGAGGCGACCTGGGTCAATGGCATCGACGAACCGTAGGCATCGACACGAATGGGCTCGAGCAGGCTCGCCGAGGCGCGGCCGGTGCGCAACCCTCCGAGTTCGGTGCGCAGAGCGCTTACCGCCCCCTGCATGCGGCGCTTGAGTTCAGCAATATCCATGTTTCTTCCCTATCGATACGGACCGCAACGAACGTTTGCTGCGGATGCGGATCGCCAGACCGGTGGTGGGCGCCGGCCTAAACTACAACCGTAGCACGTCCCTTCCCCTTCAGAATATCAACGAAGGCGCCGGGTTCGAGGATGGAGAATACGACAAGCGGGATGCGGTTGTCGCGCGCCAGCGCCACAGCGCCGACGTCCATGACCTGGAGATTGCGCGTGACGACCTCATCGTACGTCAGCGTGTCGTAGCGCGTCGCATGTTTGTCCTTCTTGGGGTCGGCGGAATAGACGCCATCGACCTGCGTACCCTTGAACAGGGCATCGCATCCCATTTCGGCCGCCCGGAGTGCTGCCCCCGAATCCGTGGTTACAAAAGGGTTGCCGGTGCCGGCGGCGAACAGGACCACGTCGCCGGATTCATACGCCGCCTCGGCGTTGCGCTGATTGAAGGTCTCGCAGATCGAGGGCATGGCGAGCGCCGAGAAGATGCGGGTCGGTGTGCCGAGGGCACCGAGCTTCTGCTGCAGTGCGATCGAGTTCAGCACGGTGGCAAGCATGCCCATCTGGTCGCCGGCGACACGGTTGCCGCCGGCCTTCTGGATGCTCATGCCGCGGTAAATATTGCCGCCGCCGGTAACGACGCCGACCTTGACGCCCATGCGCCACGCTTCGGCGATCTCCCCCGCGATGCGGGTCAATACCGCATCGTCGATGCCGAATGTCTGATTGCCTAAAAGCGCCTCGCCGGAAACCTTGAGGAGTACCCTCTTGTAGCGGAGCGGCGCTTTCATTGGCTCGACTCGTCCCTGTTGACCCTCAGCGACCTATCACGTCCGGCGCAGGCGGGCGACGGCGGGCAGTGCGTCGCAGCCCCAAAAAAGGCGGGGCACAACCCGCCTTTTTCGCCAATCTCAGGCCTTTACGCCGGCCGCCGCGGCGACCTCGGCGGCAAAATCGGTCTCGGCTTTCTCGACACCCTCGCCAACGCGGAAGCACACGAAGCGGGTGACCTCGATGGGACCGCCGACCGAGGCTTCCGCCGTCTTCAGCGCCTTCTCGACCGTGGTCTCGCTGTCGACAACGAAAGCCTGCGAAAGGAGGACGACCTCCTCGTAGAACTTGCGCAGCCGCCCCTCGACCATTTTCTCGATGATCGCTTCCGGCTTGCCGGACTCGCGCGCCTGCTCGGCGAAGATCGCTTTCTCGCGCTGGATGACCTCGGCCGACAGTTCGGAGGGGCGCACCGCGAGCGGGCTCGCCGCCGCCACATGCATGGCGACCTGGCGGCCGAGCTGTGTGAGCTTGTCCTTGTCGCCGGGCGACTCGAGCGCGACGATCACGCCGATCTTGCCCAGACCCGGGGCCACGGCACCGTGGATGTAGCTTGCGACCGCGCCATTCTTGACGCTCAGCACTTCGGCGCGGCGAAGCGTCATGTGCTCGCCGATGGTCGCGACCGCGGATTTGATCGCGTGTTCCACGGTCTGGCCGGACGCCATCGTGGCCGCCTGAATTGCCGGCACGCTGCCGTCAGTCGCCAGCGCCGCCTGCGCAATGCCCGACACCAGCGCCTGGAAATCGGGATTGCGGGCGACGAAGTCGGTCTCGGAGTTGACCTCGACCAGCACCGCACGCGCGCCCGAGGTGGCGACGCCAATCAGTCCTTCGGCGGCCACGCGGCCCGCCTTCTTGGCGGCCTTGGACAGGCCCTTGGCGCGCAGCCAGTCAATCGCGGCCTCAACGTCACCGTCGGTCTCGGTCAACGCCGCCTTGCAATCCATCATGCCTGCGCCGGTTTTCTCGCGCAGGTCCTTCACCATCGAGGCGCTGATTGTCATCGCAGTTTTCCTTGTGAGCGGGCCGGAGACGCCGGCCCGCTAATGTGGGGGCGGGACTAGCCGGCCGCCAGAGCCCGCGCCTGGCCGATCCAATCGTCGCGCATGATGCGGCCCTTGTAGTTCAGGGCATCGTCGACCTTGGTCAGCTCTTCGTCGGTAAAGGCAGCGATCTGATCGTAGCGGGTGATGCCAAGCGCGTTCAGCTTGCGCTCGAGCGCCGGACCGACGCCTTCGATCTTCTTGAGGTCGTCCGCCTTGCCGGCCGGCGCGGTGAACAACGGCGTGGTCGAAGCGCGACGCTTGGTGACGCGGTCGAGCGCGGGGACGGGCTCGACAGCCTCGGCGTCGGCCATGGCGACATCGCCACCGGCTACGGGCTCGAGGATGGTGGGCTCGCTCACTTCCTCGGCTGCGCCAACATCGATGCCGGCTTCGCCCTGCGCGCGGCCGATGCCATCGATGGCGGCCTTGGCGATCAAGTCGGTGTAGAGCGTGATCGCGCGGCCGGCGTCGTCGTTACCCGGGATCGGGAACTGGATGTGGTCCGGATCGCAGTTGGAATCGATGATCGCCGCGACGGGGATGCCCAGGCGATTGGCTTCCTCGATGGCGATCTTTTCCTTGTTCGTATCGATGACGAACAGGAGGTTGGGCAGGCCGCCCATGTCCTTGATGCCGCCAAGGGCCTTGTCGAGCTTTTCCTTTTCGCGGGTGAGCGTCAGGCGCTCCTTCTTGGTCAGGCCCTGAGCTTCGCCGGAGAGCAGCCCCTCAAGTTCGCGCAGGCGCGCGATCGACTTGGAGATGGTCTTCCAGTTGGTGAGCATGCCGCCCAGCCACCGCGCGTTCACATAATACTGCGCGCTGCGCTTGGCCGCCGCGGTTATCGGCTCGGCCGCCTGACGCTTGGTGCCGACGAACAGCACGCGACCGCCGCCGGCGACCGCGTCGCTCACCGCGGTCAGTGCACGATGCAGCATCGGCACGGTCTGGGCGAGATCGATGATGTGGATGTTGTTGCGCACGCCGTAGAGATACGGCGCCATCTTGGGATTCCAGCGATGCTTCTGGTGACCGAAGTGAACGCCGGCTTCCAACAGCTGGCGCATAGAAAAATCGGGCAGTGCCATGACTACCTTGCTCCTTGACCGGTTCTGTCCGCCGCGGGAATGAAGCCCCCGAAGGGGCACCGGAAGGACCGCTCGCCGGCTCGAAACCGAGCGATTAGGCCAAATCCCGCGTGTGAGATGAGGCGGCTTATAGGGGGGCCGAGGCGGGAATGCAAGGGTGCGGGGCGGCTTCGCGCCTAGCGCCCGTCCGCCTCCAGCATCCAGTTCAACACCAGGCGCCAATCGACCATGCGGATGGGCGTGCCGTGGACGCCGGTGTCGAAGGCGACGAACCTGACGGGATAGCCTGGCGCGGCCTTGCGCAGGCTTTTGTAGAAGGCGGCTTCGTCCTGCCACGGGAAGATCGGATCGAGCGTGCCGTGGCCGAGGAAGATCGGGAAACGGCGGGCCTTCCTGTCCTTCACGGTCGGCGACTTGAGGAACGCATCGTCGTGACCGGAACCGAGCAGAAGCAGCCCGGCGAGATGCGGGACTACGTCCTTGTCCTCGGCGAGGTCCCAGCAAATGGCACCACCCTGCGAACCGCACGCCACGAAGATCGCGGCTTCCGGCGAACGGCGCGCCTGGTCGAGCACGAGCGCCTTGATATCGGCAGCGCCGGCCGCGCCGATGTCGGTAAAGTCCGGCGAGAGATAGGCGCCGTCGTTGGCGGCCATGAGGTTCATGATGCGATTGAAGTTGCCGCCGAACATGCCGTCGTCGACGCCCTGGAAGCGATTGCCCCCCTGCCCGTGGATGTAGATGACGACCGCCTTGGCGCCGCCGTCGATCTTGCCGGCGCCGAAGTATTGCAGGGTGCCGCTTGGCGACTGGTATGAGCCGCTGGCGCGGGCGACGCTGCTGACGTACTCGGACCAGACCTTGCGCTCCGGCACCTGGTCGCGACCGTAAAGATCGCGCTGCTTGTCGTAGCCGACGACGAGAAAATCGCCGTTGTCTTCCGATGAGAGGATCACCGGATACTTGAACAGGTCGTCCTTGTACGGCGCGAGGCGGTAGGGCTCGGCGGCAGCCGAGGTCGCGAAGGCGGCGGCGAACAGCGCAAGCGCGACGGCAACAGTGCGCTGCCTCACACCAGATCGACCTGGACGACGCCGCGCACGGCTCGCAGCGCACTGGCGATCTGCGGCGTGACGGCGTAGCGGCCGGGAAGGCGCATCTCGACTTCCTTTCCCTGCCCCAGCATGAGCACGAGGCTGACCTCGCCCTCGCCTTTCGCCGCAAAGTGCGTACGCAGGCTGGGCAGCGGCTGCGGATCACGGACGAACACGCGAAGCTGCTTCAGTCCGGCGACGACCTTGTCGAGCGACTCGGCCGACTGGATGCGGAGATTGATGCCCTCCGGGCGGTCCTCGGCCGCGACCAGAACGACCACCGATTTTCCGGGCTCAAGCAGGTCGCGATACTTGACCAGCTCTTCGGAGAACATGACCGCTTCGAACGAGCCGGTAGGATCGGAGATCTGCAGGACCGCCATCTTGTTGCCGGTGCGAGTGCGCCGCTCCTGCCGCGCGGTCACCGTCCCCGCGAGGCGGCCGGCGCTGGCGCCATTCTTCACGGCGGCAGCGAAATCGAGCCAGGTCTGCACGCGGATCTTCGTCAGCACCGCGCGATACTCATCCAGCGGATGCGCCGACAGATAGAAGCCGACGGCGGCGTGCTCGCGCTGCAGCTTCTCCGCCAGCGGCCACGGATCGACGGCGGGGAGCAACAGCGGTTGCCTCACTTCGGCGGCGCCGAACATATCGCTCTGGCCCAGCGCGGTGTTCTCCTGATGACGCGAGGCCATCGAGAGAATGCGCTCGACGCCGGCGGTGAGCCGCGCGCGGTCGGGCTCCAGCTCATCGAGCGCGCCGGCGGCGACGAGACTTTCCAGCGTGCGCTTGTTGATGATCTTCGGATTGATGCGGCGGCCGAAATCGGCAACGTCGCGGAACGGGCTGTCGCCGCGCACCTCGACCAGATGCTCGACCGCCTGGCGGCCGACGCCCTTCATGGCGGCGAGCGCATAGAGAATGCGGCCCTTGCCGTCGGCATCGAACTCGACGTCGAAGTCGACACCGGAGCGATTGACCGAGGGCGGCAGCACGGGGATGCCCATGCGGATGGCCTCGCGGCGGAACTCGGCGATCTTGTCGGTGTTGCCGTTTTCCAGCGTCAGCGAGGCCGCCATGAACTCGACGGGGAAGTTCGCCTTCATGTAGGCGGTCTGGTAGGTGATGAGCGCGTAGGGCGCAGAGTGCGATTTGTTGAAGCCGTACTCGGCGAACTTGGCGCAGGCCTCGAAGACAGTGGTGGCCAGGCCCCTGGCGATACCGCGCTCGACGGCCCCGTTCAGGAAGCGGTCGCGCTGCGCGTCCATCTCCGACTTGATCTTCTTGCCCATGGCACGGCGCAGAAGATCCGCCTCGGCCAGCGTGTAGCCCGCCATATCGCGGGCGATCTGCTGCACCTGCTCCTGGTAGGTGATGATGCCGAACGTCTCTTTCAGGATCGGCTCAAGCAACGGATGGAGATAGTCCGGCGCCTCCTTGCCATGCTTGCGCAGACAGTACGTCGGGATGTTGGCCATCGGGCCGGGGCGATAGAGCGCGACCAGCGCGATCAGGTCCTCGAAGCGGTCCGGCTTCATGTCGACGACCGCGCGCCGCATGCCCGCACTTTCCACCTGGAACACGCCGACCGTATCACCCCGGGCAAGCGGCTCGTAACTCTTGCGGTCGTCGAGCGGCAGGCGGGACAGGTCGACCGTCACCCCGCGGCGCGCGACCAGGCGAACCGCGCGATCGAGCACGGTCAGCGTCTTCAGGCCGAGGAAGTCGAACTTTACCAGACCGGCCTGCTCGACCCACTTCATGTTGAACTGGGTGACCTTCATGCCCGAGCGCGGATCGCGATAGAGCGGCACCAGCCGATCGAGCGGCCGGTCGCCGATCACGACGCCGGCGGCGTGCGTGGAGGCGTGGCGGTAGAGTCCCTCGAGCTTCTGGGCAATATCGAGCAGCCGGCCGACGCGCTCATCCTCCGCGCGGGCGGCCTGAAGCTGCGGCTCGTCGGCGATGGCCCGGGCGAGCGTTACCGGGTTTGCCGGGTTCTGCGGCACCATCTTGGCGAGGCGGTCGACCTGGCCGTAAGGCATTTCCAGTACGCGGCCGACATCGCGCAGAACGGCGCGCGCCTGAAGCGTTCCGAACGTAATGATCTGCGCGACCTGATCGGCGCCGTACTTCGCCTGAACGTAGCGGATGACCTCATCACGCCGGTCCTGGCAGAAATCGACGTCGAAGTCGGGCATCGAGACGCGATCGGGATTGAGGAAGCGCTCGAAGATCAGATTGAAGCGCAGCGGATCGAGGTCGGTGATGGTGAGGGACCACGCCACCAGCGAGCCGGCGCCGGAGCCGCGGCCGGGACCGACGGGAATGCCCTGCTGCTTGGCCCACTGGATGAAGTCGGCCACGATGAGGAAGTAGCCGGGATAGCGCATGCGCTCGATGACGCCGAGCTCGTATTCGAGGCGCTTGTCGTAGTCCTCGCGCGTCAATCCGGGGGCGAGACCATGGGTGGTGAGGCGGCGGGAGAGCCCTGCCCTCGCCTCCTGGCGCAGGCGCTCGGCCTCGGCGCGCGCCGAGGTCTCGGCATCGCCCGAGGTCTCGACAAAGCGCGGCAGGATGGGCTTGCGGGTGCGCGGCCACCACGAGCAGCGCATCGCGATCTCGAGGGTGTTTTCGATCGCCTCGGGAATATCGGCGAACAGCTCGACCATCTCGGCCCGCGTCTTGAAATAATGCTGCTCGGTCAGCCGGCGACGATTGTCGGCGGCAACCATGGCGCCCTCAGCGATCGCGATCAGCGCATCGTGGGCCTCGTGGTCCTCGCGCCGGGCGAAGAACGGTTCGTTGGTCGCCACCAGCGGCAGTCCGCGCGCATAGGCCATCTCGACGAGGACCGGCTGAACCGCCTCCTCGGTCGACGTGCCATGGCGCTGGAGCTCGACATAAAGCCGGTTGCCGAAGATGGCGATGAGCGCCTCCAGCCGGGCCGCGGCCTGATGGCTCTGCCCGGCGGCAATGGCGCGATCGACGGGCCCGCCCGGCCCGCCGGTCAGCACGATGAGCCCGTCCGCGTGGGCATGCAACTCGCCGATCTCGAGGTGCGGGCGGGTCGCGGAGCCGTCGTCGCGCATGAAGGAATCGGAGACCAGGCGGACGAGGTTCCAGTAGCCGGCCTCGGTGGCCGCGAGCAGGACGATATCGCCCAGCGCGCGCTCGCGCCCGGCCGGGCCACGCGGGTCATTCTCGACGTCGCCAAAATCCAGCGCCACCTGACAACCGATGATCGGCTGGACGCCCTTCTCCGCCATCTTGCCGGCGAACTCGAGCGTGCCAAACAGATTGCCGGTGTCGGTGATCGCCAGCGCCGGCATCGAATCTTTCGCCGCCAGCTCGGCGAGCTGCTTGATGGTGAGGGCCCCCTCCAGCAGCGAATAGGCCGAGTGAACCCGCAGATGTACGAACCCGGCAGCCTTGGCAATCCGACTCATGGCGCGATCCTCTTCGCGCAAAGTGTCGGCAATGAGCCAGGGACTGTCCATCGGGTTCAATGCGTGCCCGGCGGGGCGCGCTGAAACATCCGTGGATGGGTTGAGCCCGACCTTTAAAGGACCGTCCGGATGGCGTCGGTCCAAAGGCCTGCCGCGATAACGAATGAGACAACTGCCATCAACGACGCCACGTCACGCAATGCGTACATATCGGGCTACTCCCTCTGTTTGATCCCATTATGTTCCTTTTTTGTTCTCCGTCAAGCGCCGATGGTTAGTCGCAACCACAAATTCCCAAATTCTGGAATCAGACTCGGTCCACCCTGTTCGTGAACGATTCCACCCGCACGACGCGAGGTCGGCGGCGAATGCACCTATCGGCGGCGGCCGACACCGGGCGCGGATGGCGCAGGCTCGCTCGCCGGGGCGTCGGTGACGACCAGCGACGGCTGGCGGCGCATCTCGACGACCTTGCCGCCCTCGATCGTGACGCAACGATCCATGCGTGCCGCCAGTTCGTGGTTATGGGTCGCGATCAGGCAGGAGAGCTTCGAGGCACGCACAATCTGCGTCAGCCCGTCGAAGACGTACGACGCGGTCGCCGGATCGAGATTGCCGGTCGGCTCGTCGGCGAGAAGCAGGCGGGGACCGTTGGCCACCGCCCGGGCAATGGCGACGCGCTGCTGCTCGCCGCCCGACAGCTCGGCAGGGCGATGGTCGGCGCGGTCCTTCACCCGCATATACGCCAGGAGCTGCAGGGCGCGCGACTGCGCCTCCGGGCGCTGCAAGCCGCGCAGAAGCTGCGGCAGCATGACGTTCTCCATGGCGGAAAAGTCCGGCAGCAGGTGATGGAACTGATAGACGAAGCCGATATAGAGACGACGAAGCGCCGTGCGGTCCTGGTCGGACAGCTTGCCGGCGGCGCGACCGGCGATGAACACTTCGCCCTTGTCGGGATATTCGAGCAGGCCGGCGATCTGAAGCAACGTCGACTTGCCGGCACCGGAGGGCGCGATCAGCGCCACCATCTGTCCGGGAAAGATCTCGAGGCTCGCCTCGTCGAGGACGGTCAGGCCTTCGCCGGAGTCCTCGTAATGCCGGTGGACCGCCTGCAGCGCCAGCACCGGGCGCGGCGGCTTCGCTTCCGAACTTTTCTGGCGCTGCTCGCTCATTCGTACCGCAGCGCCTCAACCGGATCGAGCCGCGCTGCACGCCACGCAGGGTAAAGCGTGGCGAGAAACGAAAGCACCAGCGCCATGACCACGATGGTGGTTACCTCGCGCGGGTCCATCCGCGAAGGGAGCTCGCTCAGAAAATAGAGTTCGGGCGAGAACAGCTCCGTCCGCGTCAGGTGCGAGAGGAACTGGCGGATCGGCTCGACGTTCCACGAGATGACGACGCCGATGACGAACCCGGCAAGTGTGCCGAGCGTGCCAATCGAAGCGCCGGTGATGAAGAATACGCGCATGATCGCGCCCTGCGTGGCACCCATGGTGCGCAGGATCGCGATGTCGTGCCCCTTGTCCTTGACCAGCATGGTCATGCCGGAAATCACGTTCAGGGCCGCGACCAGCACGATCAGGGTCAGGATCAGGAACATGACGTTGCGCTCGACCTCGAGCGCGGAGAAGAAGGTGACGTTGCGCTCGCGCCAGTCGGAGACCAGCGCCTGACGGTCGACCGCCTTCTCGATTGCCGGACGCAGCGTGTCGACGGCATCAGGGTTCTGCAGATAGATCTCGACCGCGCTCGCCGCGTCGTCGAGGTTGAAATAACTCTGCGCCTCGGGGAACGGCATGATGACGAAGGTGGAGTCGTATTCCGCCATGCCGATCTCGAAGATCGCGACGATGGGATAGGACTTCACCCGCGGCGAAACACCAAAAGGCGTGACGCTGCCGCGCGGCGAGACGATGGTGATGCTCTGGCCGAGGGTAAGTCCGAGATCACTCGCCAGCCGGGTGCCGATGGCTACGCCGCCGGCTTTGTCGAAGTTCTGAAGCGTGCCCATGCGCACGTTGTTGTAGATGCCGGGGACGCGCGGAAGGTCCTCTTGGCGGATGCCGCGCACGAGCACGCCACTGGCGTTGTTCGGGCCACTGGCCAGCGCCTGGCCCTCGACCAGCGGCACCGCCGAGAGGACACCCGGAACCTTGGCGATACGATCGGCGACGCCTGCGTAGTCGGTGAACTTGGTGTCCATCGCCTGAACAATCATGTGCCCGTTCAGGCCGAGAATTTTCTGGATCAGCTCGGCGCGGAAGCCGTTCATCACGCCCATCACGATGATGAGGGTAGCCACCCCCAGCATGATGCCGATGAACGAAAAAGCGGCGATGACCGAGATGAACGTTTCGCGGCGGCGCGAGCGCAGGTAGCGCGCCGCGATCATCCATTCGAAGCGGGCAAACGGTCTGGTCCCTGTCGGCAGCGAGGATGCCATGTTGCCTCCTCTCCTTTCCGGCCGTGCTAGATCAATTCACGATTTTATCGAATCGCGAATTGATCTCGATTCCTTTGCTTTCCGCAATTCCGGACGGAAAAGTGGAACCCACTTTTCCTGGAATTGCTCTAGGCGGGCCGCGTCGCCACCAAACGCTTCACCGCGGCATCAAGGCCGAGCGTCTCGCGCTCGCCCGTGGCGCGGCGCTTGAGCTCCACCTCGCCGCGTTCGAGCCCCTTCGGCCCGACGATGAGCTGCCAGGGCAGACCGATCAGGTCCATCGTGGCAAATTTCGCGCCGGCCCGCTGGTCGAGATCGTCATAGAGCACGGTGATTCCGGCATTGTTGAGCTGGGCGTAGAGACTTTCCGCGGCGGCGTCCACCGCGGCGTCACCTGCCTTCAGGTTGATCAGACCGACATGGAAGGGCGCGACACTCTCGGGCCAGATGATGCCGGCGTCGTCGTGACTGGCCTCAATGATGCCGCCCGCCAGCCGCGATACGCCGATGCCGTACGAACCCATGTGAACGAACTGATCGGCACCGTCAGGCCCCTGGACCTTGGCGCCCATCGGCTCGGAATACTTGGTGCCGAAGTAGAAGATATGGCCGACCTCGATACCGCGCGCGGTGATGCGGCGGTCCTCGGGGATGGCTGCGAACTGTTCGGGATCGTGCTTCTCGTCGGTCGCGGCGTAGTGCGACGTCCAGGCCTGCACGATCGGCGAAAGATCGGAACGAAAGTCGATATCGGCCGGCGGGATCGGCAGGTCGAGCAGATCCTTCGAACAATAGACCGCGCTCTCGCCGGTGGAGGCCAGAACGATAAACTCGTGGCTCATGTCGCCGCCGATGGGCCCGGAATCGGCACGCATCGGAATCGCCTTGAGGCCGAGACGGTCGAAGGTGCGCAGATACGCCACGAACATGCGGTTATAGGCGGCGCGGGCCGCCTCGCGGTCGAGGTCGAAGGAATAGGCATCCTTCATCAGAAATTCGCGACCCCGCATGACGCCGAAGCGCGGGCGCACCTCGTCCCGGAATTTCCACTGGATGTGGTAGAGGTTGAGCGGCAGCGCGCGATACGAGCTGACGTAGGCGCGGAAAATCTCGGTGACCATCTCCTCGTTGGTCGGACCGTAGAGCATCTCGCGCTCGTGACGATCCTCGATGCGCAGCATCTCCTTGCCGTATGCCTCGTAACGGCCGCTCTCACGCCAGAGATCGGCTGACTGAATTGTAGGCATCAGGATCTCGATCGCGCCCGATCGATCCTGCTCCTCGCGGACGATCTGACCAATTCTGGCGAGCACTTTCTCGCCCATCGGCAACCAGGAGTATATGCCCGCCGACTGCTGGCGAACGAGGCCGGCGCGCAGCATCAGACGATGGGAAACGATCTCTGCCTCACGCGGGGCCTCGCGCAAAATCGGCAGGAAATAGCGGGAAAGGCGCATGGAACGGGAATCTCCGGGAAGCGGTGGCAGGCCCGGCGGCAGTCAACCGGCAGTGTCCAGAAAACACAAGCCCGGCGGCCCGTCGCGGTGCAACAATTCCAATCGGCCGCACGCAGGGGAAATGTTATGGCGCCGGCAAGGACAAATCTGCAAAAATTCAGGGCGATCCATGCACAAATTGATGACAAAGCAGATTCTCTTCGATACGCTGACCTCAATAAGAAAAGGGGTGGGGTCCTTCGGGAGTTCAGCCCCCAAAAAGAAGGCATCGCGGTCTAAGTCTTGGGAGGATGGTTCCTTCAAGCGCGCCTAACGGCTGCAGCAAGCCGGCCCGCAACGCAAAGCCCAACCAGCCTGTTGGGTTGTCGGGTAACGGCATGAGGGGATGAGACGCGGAACTCGATGAGCAAGGCCGAAAGGCCTTGCTTTTTTATTGGCGGAGCGCTGCCGCTTCGATCCCCGCCAGAGACGGCTATTGCCGGAAGTCGAACCAGCCCGCGAACGTCTCCAGCGATACGCCGAAATATCCGAATGCAAGCCAGATCAGGCCGACAATGATCGCCGCGACGATCGTCGTGGCGAATGCGGTCTTCCAGAGATGCAGGCGCGCCGGCGCGCTGCCCGAAGTGCCGAGCGTTACTTCGCCGGCTTCATCCTGTGTGTGCGTCCAGAACGGCAGCACCGCGAACAGCACGATCCACCACGTGACAAAGAAGGTTGCAACCAGCGCCTGCCAGGTCATCGCTCAAACCTGTTCCAATTCGATGAGGGTGCCGAGAAAGTCCTTCGGATGAACAAACACCACGGGCTTGCCATGTGCGCCGATTTTTGGAGGGCCGAGCACGCGGGCGCCTTTGCCGGATAACTGACGCGCGGCCAGGGCGACATCAGCGACCTCGTAGCAAACATGATGGATGCCGCCGAACGGGTTGCGCTCGAGGAAGCCACTGATCGGCGACTGCTCGCCGAACGGGGCAATCAGCTCCACCCGCGTGTTGGGCAGATCGATGAAGACCGTGGTCACGCCGTGGGCCGGCTGATCGACCGGATCCGACACTTTCGCTCCCAGCATTTCGCGGTAAAGCGCGGCACCGGCGGCAAGGTCGGGGACGGCAATCGCTACGTGATTGAGACGGCCGATCATGCTGCCGGTCATACGACCGAGACAAGCACAGTGCAAACGGGCTTCTTGCCCCAGCTTTCGCCAATTGCCGCGCGCACCGCGCGGCGGATCGCCTCAGCCAGAACGTCAGGATCGCGCCGACGCGGGCGTGGCATCGACGCGACGGTGCCCTCGATCGCGGCGGTCACGGCACCCTCCAGGCGCTCACCGCCGCGGTCGCGAAGCGGCAGGCCGACGAGCGCGATTTCCGGGTCGGCGGCGAGTTCGCCCCGGCTGTCGATGACAATGGCAACCGCAACGTAGCCGGCAAATGCAAGCTTCCGACGCTCGCCAATGCCGATTTCCTCCAACCGGCCGATGATCCTGCCGTCGCGGTAGAGACGCCCGATCTCCATGCGGTCGATCTCGGCGGCAGGCTCCGGCGCAAGGCGGACAGTGGCGCCATCCCTGGCGACGATCACAGTCTCGACACCGAGCTCGCGGGCAAGGTCGGCGTGAGCCGCGAGGTGGACCGGCTCACCGTGAACAGGCAGCGCGATCTTCGGCTTCAGCCACGTATACATTTCGACCAGTTCGCCGCGGCGCGGATGTCCCGAAACGTGGACCAGACGATCGCGATCGGTGATGACGTGGATGCCGCGTGCGGTCAGCGCGTTGACGATGCCGTTGATCTCACGCTCGTTGCCGGGGATGGCGCGCGCGGAGAAGACCAGCGTGTCGCCATCCACGAGTTCCACCCGCGGATGATCACCAGCGGCGACACGGGCGAGCGCAGCACGCGGCTCGCCCTGGCTGCCGGTCAGGATCGCGACGACGCGCTCGCGCGGCAGGTGCTGGAAGGCATCCTCATCGAGGAAGGGTGGCAAGCCGTCGAGCATGTTGAGCTCGGTCGCGATCTCGATCACGCGACGCAGGGCCCGACCGCAGACGACGACCTGGCGGCGGGCGTGTCTGGCGGCGAGCGCGATCGACCTGATGCGGCCGACGTTCGACGCAAATGTCGTGACCGCGACGCGGCCCTTCGCATGGCGCACGATATCGAGAAGCTCACGCTCGACTTCGCTCTCGCTCGGGCTGCGCCCCTCCCGTGTCGCGTTGGTCGAATCGCCGACGAGGGCAAGCACCCCCTCCTCGCCGATGGCCTTCAGCCGCGCCGCGTCGGTCGGATCGCCGACGGCCGGCGTGTCATCGATCTTCCAGTCGCCGGTATGCAGCACGGTGCCGAGCGGCGTGCGAATGGCGAGCGCGTGCGATTCCGGAATCGAGTGCGCGACATTGATATATTCGACGTCGAAGGGACCGAGCTGGATACGCGCGCCGGCCTTCACCTGATGGACGGGAATGGCTTCCGTGCCGGGCTCGCCAAGGACCTTGGCCGCGATCATCCCGGCGGTGAAAGCGGTGGCGTAGACCGGCACGCGCACCCGCGGCCACAGGTCGACGAGCGCGCCGAAGTGATCCTCGTGCGCGTGCGTGATAACGATGCCGAGCACGCTGTCGCGGTGCTTTTCGAGGAAGGCGATGTCGGGCAGGACGAGGTCGACGCCGGGCAGATCGGCGTGCGCGAAGGCGACGCCGAAATCGACCACGATCCACTGACGCTTGTGGCGCGGCCCGAAGCCATAGAGCGCGAGGTTCATGCCGATTTCGCCGACGCCGCCGAGCGGCAGGAAGACGAGTTCGTCGCCGGATGAGCGTTTTGCCATCATGGTCTCGCGGTGGCGACCGTGCCGAAGTGGACTTCGCCCGCAGCGATCTCGCGCCGCTGACCGTCGTGGTCGCGGATGACCAGCCGCCCCTCCTCATCGATGGTCTCGAAGGTGCCGGCGAAAACCTCGCTGCCCACGCTGACCGCCACATCGGCGCCAAGTCCCGCGGCGCGATCAAGCCACCGGCGCCGGATGACGGCGAAGCCACGACCCTCATTCCAGATGCTGGCATACCCGGCCCATGCATCGGACAGCGCTGCAAAGAGATCCGCCGCAGCGACAGGGACACCAAGCTCGGCGAGCGCGGCAGCGGGATACGGCAGGCTGCTCGGTGCAGCGACGACGTTGACGCCGATGCCGGCGGCGATCGCGATCCGACCACCCGCCAACGCATGCGCCTCGAGCAGGATGCCGGCGAGCTTCCTGCCATCGAGCAGCACGTCGTTCGGCCACTTGAGACGCAGACGGTCGCTGCTGACGCCGGGCGCCTCGGCCCAATCGAGTGCAGTCGCGACGGCCAGACCAGGTGCAACGCGACGGAGCGCCTCGTCGAGCGAGAGGCCGGCGACGAAGCCAAGCGTGGCGGCAACAGCCGGGCTGGTCTCGAGCACGAAGAGATTGGTGGCGGCGAGATTGCCCGGCGGCATTTGCCATGCCCGGCCGCGCCGGCCGCGGCCCGCCGTCTGACGATGGGTGACAAACCAGTGGCGGCCAGCGTCGCCAGCGGCCGCGCGGGCAAGCGCCTCGGCGTTGGTCGAGCCGATCTCGTCAAACACCGTCAGACGATAGCCAGCTGTCTCCGCCTTCGGACCAAGCGCGAAGGCCATTGCGTTCAGAAGAACGTCTTGGCGGCAACTTCCGCCACCGCGCCGACCGGTCCGGCCACGAGAACGAAGAGCATCACGAACGCGCCGCTGAGGCCAAGGATGACGCGGAGCTCAGGCGCCATCGGCACAAACGTCCCTGCGGGTTCGTCAAAGTACATGATCTTGACGAGGCGCAGGTAGTAGTAGGCGCCGACGACGCTTGCCAGCACGCCGATGACGGCGAGCGGATAGAGACCGGCCTGAATGGCGGCGAGGAACACGTAGAACTTGGCGAAGAAGCCGGCGAGCGGCGGAATGCCGGCGAGCGAGAACATCAGCATGGCGAGAAAGAACGCCATGACCGGGTTGGTGCGCGACAGGCCGGCGAGATCGGAAATATCCTCCACCGGGCCGCCTGAGCGGCGCATGGCGATGATGCAGGCGAACGTGCCGATGGTCATCGCCATATAGATCAGCAGGTAGATTACGACGCC
>Ga0265339_10000616_pt1 | contig 27588 bp, 26 predicted proteins | sample 4CB219metaG_FD_202085 | JGI IMG/M metagenome (GOLD analysis project Ga0265339, IMG submission 202085) | Rhizosphere microbial communities from Carex aquatilis grown in University of Washington, Seatle, WA, United States - 4-CB2-19 metaG | ecosystem: Host-associated > Plants > Roots >... | reverse complement strand
TCCCCTGAGATTGCCCATGCGGCCGTGCCGCTTGCAGCCACGGCGCGTACCGGCCATTTATCGATCATGAACTCGTCCGTTCCACCAAAGTCCCCGGCTCCGTCGCGCGATTTTCTTGTCGGCGGCGGCGAAATGGGAAGTCTGATCAGGGACTTCGACTGGTCGAAAACGCCGATCGGCGCCCCCGAGACTTGGCCGCAAAGCCTCCGGACCACGGTTCGTCTGATGCTGAACAGCCGGCACCCGATGTTCATCTGGTGGGGGCCGGAACTGATCCAGCTCTATAACGACGCCTACCGCGAGACGATGGGGCCGGAAATGCATCCCTCGGCGCTCGGTGCGCCGGGCCGCGACAGCTGGGCCGCGATCTGGCCGATCATCGGTCCGCAGATCGAGCTGGTGATGGCGGGCAAGGGATCGACCTGGAACGTCGAGCAGATGGTCCCGATCAACCGCCACGGCGCGATCCGGGAGGTCTGGTGGACCTACGGCTATTCGCCGATCGATCTCGACGACGGGGTCGGCGGCGTGCTCGTCGTCTGCACCGACGTGACCCAACAGCACCTCGCCACCGAGGCACTGCGCGACAGCACAGATCGCCTAGCCCAGCTGTTCGAGAGCGCCCCCGGATTCATCGCCGTGATGCGGGGCCCCGAGCATACCTTCGAGCTCGCCAATGCCGCCTACCGGCGACTGGTCGGCAATCGCGACGTCGTCGGCAGGACCATACGCGAGTCACTGCCCGATCTGGCCGGGCAGGGGTTCTACGAGCTGCTCGATCAGGTCTACGCCAGCGGAAAACCGCATGTCGGGCGCAGAACGCCAATCCTGCTGCAGACCGAGGGCTCGGACAGGCCGCAGGATCTGTTCCTCGATTTCGTCTACCAGCCCATCGTCGAGGCCAATGGCGACGTCTCCGGCATCTTCGTCGAAGGCCAGGACGTCACCGATCACGTGCTGGCCGAAAATCGGCTGAAGCTGATCAACAGCGAGCTGCGCCATCGGGTGCGCAACACGCTGGCAATGGTGGGCGCGGTGGCCGGCCAGACCTTCCGCGAAACCGCCAGCAAGGCGGCGCTGGCCACCTTCGATGCACGCCTCGCCGCCTTTGGAGCCGCCGACGAGGCGATCGTCGGCGCGCAGGCCTATGCCGACCTTGCGGCCGTCGTTCAGCTGGCGCTGAAGCCGCATATCCCGGGCCCCGGCCGCTACATCATCGAGGGACCGAGCGTCACCATCGGTCCCCGGCAGGCCGTGTCCCTCGCACTCGCGCTGCACGAGCTTGCGACCAACGCCGCCAAATATGGCGCGCTATCGACCAGCGATGGACGCGTGCACCTCAGCTGGTCGCTGACGCAGTCGGCGCCGCGCGAGTTCCGGTTGACCTGGCGCGAGGAAAACGGGCCGCCGGTGCAGCCGCCGGCGCGCAAGGGCTTCGGCTCCCGCCTCGTCAGCACAGTCATGGCCAATGATTTCGGCGGCCAGGTCACCGTCGACTATCTGCCCACGGGATTGGTGCTGACCATGGTGTCTCCCGCCTCCGGGCTCCTCGGTTCGGAGCCGATCGCGACCGAATAGCCCCCATCTCGCGGCCTGCCGGGCAAAGCACTGGCACGTCATGGCTTCGGTTGCTAAAAGGCGCGCCAATCTGCCTTTGAGCCCCCATTCTATGAACGACACGCAAAAGGCCGCGGCCGAGCCTGACTATTCCGCGACCCTGTTCCTGCCCGAGACCAGCTTCCCCATGCGCGCCGGCCTGCCCGAGCGCGAACCGCAATGGCTGAAGCGCTGGGAGGGCATGGACCTCTATGGCCGCCAGCGGCAGATGATGGCTGGCAAGCCGCTGTTCACGCTGCACGACGGCCCGCCCTACGCCAACGGCAACATCCATATCGGCCACGCGCTCAACAAGATCCTCAAGGACCTCGTCACGCGGTCGAAGAACATGCTCGGCTACAACTCGGCCTATGTCCCGGGCTGGGACTGCCACGGCCTGCCCATCGAGTGGAAGATCGAGGAGCAGTACCGCGCCAAGGGCCAGGACAAGTCCAAGATCGCCATCAACGAGTTCCGCGCCGAGTGCCGCACCTTCGCGCAATACTGGGTCGATACCCAGCGCGAGGAGTTCAAGCGCCTCGGCGTCATCGGCGACTGGAAGAACCCGTACCTGACGATGAGCTTCGATGCCGAAGCGCAGATCGCCCGCGAGCTGATGAAGATCGCGGCGTCGGGACAGCTCTATCGCGGCTCGAAGCCAGTGATGTGGTCGGTGGTCGAGCGCACGGCGCTCGCCGAAGCCGAGATCGAGTACCAGGATTACGAGAGCGACACGATCTGGGTGAAGTTCCCGGTGTGGTTCGCAGTTCGGTCAGGGGCGGCGATGTCACCCTTGATACTGAACGGACCGGTTTCCGTCGTAATTTGGACGACCACCCCGTGGACTATACCCGGAAACAGGGCGATCTCTTTCTCGTCCAAAATCGCCTACGGCATCTATGAGGTTACAGAGGCAGCCGAAGGCAACTGGGCGCGCGTCGGAGAGCGCTTCGTCATCGCTGACAAGCTTGCCCAAGAGGTCTTCGACAAAGCAAAGGTCCAGCGATTTAAGAAGATCGTCGACCTAGCGGCGGCCGACCTGGCAGGCGTGTCGTGTCGGCACCCCCTCGCGGGCCTTGCGGAAAGCTACCACTTTGCAGTCCCGCTCTTGGACGGAGAGCATGTTACCGACGACGTAGGGACCGGTTTCGTCCACACCGCCCCTGGTCACGGACTCGACGACTATGAAATCTGGATGAGAAGTCCTCAAGCGCTGTATCGGCTCAATGACATGATACGGCATGGCGAACTGGATTACTCAGACACCTCGCGGGTCGCGAATCCGCTTGAACTAACAGTCCCATTCACGGTGGGCGATGATGGCTATTACCTTGCCTCAGCGCCAGGCTTCGACGGCGCGCGCGTTATCGACGATGCCGGCAAGAAGGGCGATGCCAACAACCGCGTCATCACCGCGCTGGCCGAGCGCGGCATGATGGTCGCGCGCGGGCGACTGAAGCATCAGTATCCGCACAGCTGGCGCTCCAAGAAGCCCGTGATCTTCCGCAACACGCCGCAATGGTTCGTCTACATGGACCGCGACATCGGCGGCAAAGCCGGGGACACGCTGCGCGCCCGCTCGCTCGCCTCGATCGATGCGACCAAATTCTATCCGCCCGCCGGCCAGAACCGCCTGCGCGCCATGATCGCCGAGCGTCCGGACTGGGTGCTCTCCCGCCAGCGCGCATGGGGGGTGCCGATCGCCGTCTTCTACAACGCCGACCAGAACAAGATTCTGGTGGATGAAGCGGTCAACCACCGCATCGGCCAGGCCTTCGAGGAGGAGGGCGCCGACGCCTGGTTCAAGCCGGGTGCCAAGGAGCGCTTCCTCGGCAATGCCGTGCCCGACCCGCAGAACTGGACCAAGATCGACGATATCCTCGACGTCTGGTTCGAGAGCGGCACCACCCATTCCTGGGTGCTGCGCAACAAGCAGAAATGGCCCGACCTCGAGTTTCCGGCGGGCATGTATCTCGAGGGCTCCGACCAGCACCGCGGCTGGTTCCATTCCTCGCTGCTCGAGAGCTGCGCCACCAACGGCTACGCGCCCTACAAGTCAGTCCTGACCCACGGCTTCACCCTCGACGACGAGGGCAAGAAGATGAGCAAATCGCTGGGCAACACCGTCGCCCCGCAGGATGTCATGAAGCAGTACGGCGCCGACATCCTGCGCCTCTGGGTCGCTTCCGCCGACTATTCGGACGATCTGCGCATCGGCAAGGAGATCATCAACTCCACCGTCGATTCCTACCGCAAGCTGCGCAACACCATGCGCTGGCTGCTCGGTAACCTGGCGCACTTCAAGCCGGCCGAAGCCGTGGCCCTCAAGGATATGCCCGAGCTCGAGCGGCTGATCCTCGCGCGCCTGAGCGAACTCGATGGCCTCGTCCGCGACGCTTATTCGGAGTACGACTACAAGCGCGTCGTCGCGACGCTCTCGAACTTCATGAATGTCGAGCTGAGCGCCTTCTACTTCGATATCCGCAAGGACGCGCTCTATTGCGACCCGATCTCCTCGATCAAGCGCCGTGCGGCGCTGACCGTCATCGATCGCGTCTTCGATTGCCTCACCGCCTGGCTGGCTCCAGTTCTCGTCTTCACCATGGAGGAGTGCTGGCTGGAGCGGCATTCCGGTGCGACCGAGTCCGTCCACCTGCGGCTCTTCCCCGAACTGCCCGCCGAGTGGAGCGACGCCGAGCTCGTCGCCAAGTGGGAGCAGATCAAGACCGTCCGCTCCGCGATCACCAAAGAGCTCGAGATCGCCCGCCGCGACAAGCTGATCGGTGCCTCGCTCGAGGCAGCGCCGAGCATCGTCATTCGCGATGCGGACCTCTGGTCCGCGGTGCAGGGCGTAGACATGGCCGAGATCTCGATCACCTCCGACATCAGGGTCATCCATGCCGCGGGCGACGGCGAGCCGGTCACGGTCACCTTCGCCAAGGCCGACGGCACCCGCTGCGCGCGCTCCTGGCGCTACACCCACGACGTCGGCTCCGATCCCGACTATCCCGACCTAAGCGCCCGCGACGCCCAGGCCATGCGCGAGCGCACGGCGGCCGGTTTGTGACCTTGGGCTCGATGTCTCTGTTGTCCCCTTCCCCCCTTGCGGGGGAAGGTGCCCGAAGGGCGGATGAGGGGTTCTCTCCACATCCGCGAAGCCCGAGAGAATCCCTCATCCGTCTCGGCCTTCGGCCGATCCACCTTCTCCCGCAAGGGGAGAAGGGGATGCCAGCATCGGGGAAAACATGACTCCCCGCAAAACCATGTGGCTGTCGCTGGGGCTCGGCGCCGCCGCCTTCGCGATCGACCGGCTGCACAAATTCCTGCAGGTCGATGTGTTCCACTGGCCCGCCGGCTACACCCGCCCGCTGCTGCCCTTTCTCGACCTGACGCTCACCTTCAACACCGGCGTCTCCTACGGACTGTTGAGCGCGCTGCCCTTCTTCGCCGTAGCGGTGATCGTCGTCATCGCGCTCGTCGGCCTGATCGTCTGGTGGGCCCGCGCCACCTCGCCTCTGGTCAAGGCCGGCCTCGCCATCTGCATTGGGGGCGCCTTCTCGAACGCCCTCGACCGGCTGATCTATCGCGGCGTCGCCGATTTCTTCTGGCTGCACCTGGGCGATTTCTCGTTCTTCGTCTTCAACCTCGCCGACGCCGCCATCACCGTCGGCGTCTGCCTGCTGTTGCTCGATCTCCTCGGTGTCGGCCGCCATCGCGCAGCAAACCCGGCATGAACGAATTGCTGCCAGAATCTGGCCTTACGCGGCCGAACCGTCTATAAGCGCACGCGACGGGGAAAAGGGACCATTGATGGCGTTCGAAGTCACCGCGCGGCGTTCGCTCGCCGTTGCCGCACTGCTGCTGGTCTCCGCGGGATTGTCGGCCTGCACCACGACTGAAGGCACCAATGCCTTCACGTCCGCCGATACCTTCGAGCACGAAGTCCTAGACACCACCGCTGCAGGCGTCGGTCTCATTCCGGGTCCGCCGCCCAAGCCAGATCCGACCAATCCGCGCGGCCCCCTGGTGATGCCCAAGGACACCCAGGCCCTGCCGCCGCCGGAGACCGACACCGCGGCGGCGATGCTGCCCAAGGATAGCGGTGCGCCCTCGATCAACACGTCCGGTCTGAGCAAGGACCAGATCGACCGGCTGCGCAACGTGCGCGTCGTCGACATCAACACGCCCGATGGTCGCCCGCTCACCGCTTCCGAGCTGAAGCAGATGATCGGCAAAATGCAGAACTACACCATCAGTTCGAAGCGCTCGCTGTTCACCCCGCCCGAGCAGTATTTCTCGCTCGATGGCGGCCACCAGGATTTCGTCTGTCTCTCGGCCGGCGGCAACCTCGTGTCGGTGAACGATCCGAGCTGCCCGGCGTCGATCCGCAACGCGCTGCTCAAAAAGCCGAGCTGACGCGCCCCGTCCTGCCCCGACCTAACGGGCGCCACAGGAGCCCGCCTCTATGCCCGAAACCCCCTCGAACTTCGCCGGTGATCGCCTCGCCAAGGTGATCGCCCGCGCCGGCCTCTGCTCGCGCCGCGACGCCGAGCAGTGGATCAAGGACGGCCGCGTCGCCGTCAACGGCAAGGCCATCCGCACGCCGGCCTTCAACGTCACCGGCAAGGACCGCATCGAGGTCGATGGCGCGCCCCTCAGCATGCGCTCGGGCACCCGCGTCTGGCTCTATCACAAGCCACCCGGCCTCGTGGTCACCGAGAAAGATCCCGAAGGCCGCCCGACCGTCTTCGACACGCTCGCCGAGGAAGGCCTGCCGCGCGTGCTCTCCATTGGCCGCCTCGACATCAACACCGAAGGCCTGCTGCTGCTCACCAATGATGGCGGGCTGAAGCGCGTCCTTGAGCTGCCCGCCACCGGCTGGCTGCGCCGCTACCGCGTGCGCGCCTTCGGCACCATCAGCCAGCCCCAGCTCGATGCGCTCGGCCAGGGTCTCACGGTCGATGGCGTCGAGTATGGTCCGATCGAAGCGCAGCTCGAGCGCGAGCAGGGCAGCAATGTCTGGCTGATCGTGGGGCTGCGCGAAGGCAAGAACCGCGAGGTCAAGAATGTCCTCGAAGCCCTCGGCCTGCAGGTCAATCGGCTGATCCGCGTGAGCTTCGGGCCATTCCAGCTGAGCGACCTGCCGGTCGGGGCGGTCGAAGTGGTCAAGGCCAGCGTGCTGCGCGAGCAATTGGGCAAGCGCCTCGCCGATGAGGCCGGCGTCGATTTCGACAGCGACATGCCGGCGCCTGCCGCGACCACGCGCGCGCGTCGCGCCGCCGATCCGAAGCTGCGCGCCGCCGCCCCCGGCAAGCGCGAGCCGTGGCAACGCAAGGCGCCTGGAACGTCGTCCCAGTCGACGCCGAGGCCCGCCCGGTCACCGCGCACCACCGAGCGGCCGATGGCCAAGGACCGGCCGGGTAGCCGCTTTCCCAGGCGACCGCCACCCGATCGCGGTGAAGCCGATCGCGAGGCTCCAGCGCATCCGCGCCGCGTCTTCAACGCTGACGGCAGCAGCGGCGAGTTCACAGCCAAGACCTACGGCAAGCGTCCTGCGCGTGGTGCCGACCGGGCAGCAGCCCCCACCGGACGCGCGTCCGCGTCTGCGTCCGGCGACCGTCGACCGCCCCGCGATCGCGACGCCGGCGACCGCCCGCGGCCGCCCCGCTCCGAAGCCGGCGATCGACCCAGGCGCGACTATGCACCCCGCGGTGCCGCCGCGTCGGATCGGCCGAAACGCGCATATGCGCCGCGCGCGGAGGGTGCCGATCGCCCGAAGCGCGAATACGCGCCACGCGCGGAAGGCACCGATCGTCCCAAGCGCCCATATTCCCCGCGCCCTGAGAACGCCGACCGTCCGAAGCGGGCATATTCTCCTCGCCCGGAGAGTGCCGATCGCCCGAAGCGTCCCTATGCGCCCCGCGCCTCCGACACCGGCGCTCGTCGTGATCGTCCCAAGCGCGACTTTGCTGATCGCCCGAAGCGCGACTTTGCCGATCGTCCGAAGCGGGCGTACGCGCCGCGCACCTCGGATGCCGGGGCTCGTCCCGACCGCCCCAAGCGCGATTTCGCCGATCGTCCGAAGCGCGATTTCGGCGACCGCCCGCGTCGCCCTGCGTCCGGCACGGCCGCGCCGTCTCGCGGGCCTCGCCGTCCCGCCGGTGACTCGCCAGGTCCGAAGCGCCCGCGTGGTTCGGGCCCGGGCGGCGATCGGCCGCGTCGCCCGCGTCCACCCAAGGCATAGACGCGAGGCGCGGCCATGTTGCGCATCGTCGGCGGCCTGTTCCGCGGCAAGCACCTGCTGTCCCCCACCGACGAGACCATCCGCCCCACCGCCGACCGCGTGCGCCAGTCGATCTTCGACATCGTCTCCGCCCGGCTCGGCCAGAGCCTCGATGGCCTGCGGGTGCTCGATCTCTTCGCGGGCACTGGCGCGATGGGCCTTGAGGCACTGTCCCGTGGCGCGGCGACCGTGGTCTTTGTCGACACCGGCGTCGAGGCGCGCGGCCTCATCCGCGATCACATCGAGGCCTTCGGCGCCGGCGGCACCACCAAGCTCCTTCGTCGCGACGCCACCGCGCTTGGGGCGGCCGGCACCATGGGGCCGGTCGATCTGGTGTTCCTCGATCCGCCCTATGGCCAGGGGCTCGGCGAGAAGGCGCTGGCCTCGCTGCGCGACGGTGGTTGGCTGAAGCCCGCGACCCTGCTGATCCTCGAAGAGACGGTTGATGCCGCGCTGGATCTGCCCGCCGGCTTTGTTCTCGATGACCGCCGCGAGTATGGTGCCGCGGCGGTTCACGTCCTCGGGGTCTCGTCATGAAGTTCCGCGCCCTCATCATCCCCTCCGGCAATGCAACCGCTGTCGAAGTGCCTGCCGCGGTCATCACTTCGCTCGGTGGTGAGGCACGGCCGCCCGTCGTCATCACCATCAACGGCCACAGCTGGCGCACGCGCGTCGCGCTCAAGGACGGCAAGCGCCTCGTCGGCATCAGTGCCGCGCATCGCGCCGCAGCTGGTATCGGGGAAGGCGACCGCATCGAGGTCGACCTGACGCTCGACACCGCGCCGCGCACCGTCGATGAGCCGGCCGACCTCGCCTCGGCTTTCGATGCCAGCCCCGCGGCTCGTGCCGCGTTCGAGCGATTGGCCTTCGGCCTGCGCGTCAAGCATGTAAGGGACATCGAAGAGGCAAAAAGCCCCGAGGTCCGGGCACGTCGCATCGCCAGGCTGGTGACGACGCTCGCGGGCTAGCGCGTCCGCCCGAACATCCGCTCGAGATCGGACTTCTTGAGCTCGACATAGGTGGGCCGCCCGTGGATGCATTGCCCCGAGTGCGGCGTGCGCTCCATCTCACGCAGCAGTGCATTCATCTCGTCGATCCTGAGCACGCGTCCGCTGCGCACCGAGCCGTGGCACGCCATCCGCCCGATAATCGCCTCGAGCCGGTCGCCGAGCGCGTCGGCGCTGTCCCATTCGGCGAGCCCGTCGGCGAGGTCGGCGATCAGTCCGTCGACATCGGCCTGACCCAGCAGCCCTGGCGTCTCGCGAACGGCAATCGCCCGCGGTCCGAACCGCTCGAGATGCAGGCCCAGTCGCTCCAGTGTCGGCGCCGCCTCATCGAGCCGGGCGCAGTCGTCCTCGGGCAGCTCCACTACCACCGGGATCAGCTGGAGCTGGCTCGCCACCGTCCCCGCTGCGAGCTGCGCCTTGAACCGCTCATAGACCAGCCGCTCGTGCGCCGCGTGCTGGTCGACCAGCACCAGTGAATCGCCGTTCTGCGCGACGATGAAGTTCTCGAACATCTGCGCCCGCGCCGTGCCGAGCGGATAGCTCTCGGCCTCGGACTCCGCATATTCGAACCGCGCGCTCGGCTCGGCGAGTCCGGCCAAGGCCTCCGTCAGGAATCCGCCCCCGCGCAGCGGGGGAGGGGGACCGGCGAAGCCGGTGAAGGGGGCGCCCGCAAACGCCGCGGTCTCTCCGGCGCCCGGCGCGCGGAACGCGCCGATGATATCGTCCGCGATCGTGCTCGAGGCGCGATATCCGGCTTCGCCCAGCGCATCGAGGATCGCCCGGATGACCGCCGAACGCACCCCGCCCGGATCGCGGAACCTCAGCTCCGCCTTGGCTGGATGCACGTTGACGTCAACCGCGGCCGGGTCGACCGAGAGGAACAGCGCAATCGCCGGAAACCGGTCGCGGAACACAAAATCCGCGTAGGCCGCCCGCACCGCCCCGAGCAGCACCTTGTCGCGCACCGAGCGGCCATTGACGAAATAGAACTGGCTGAGCGAATTGGCGCGCGAATAGGTCGGCAGCCCGGCAAGCCCGGCCACCACCACGCCATGCCGGCTCGTCTGCAATGGAACGGCGTTCTCGACGAACCCGGGTCCCATCACCTGCATCACCCGCGGCGCCAGCTCGTTTCCCCCCGGCCACCGGCTCAGCGTCCGGTCCGCGCCGTCGAGAGAAAATGATACACCCGGGTTGGCCATCGCCAGCCGTCGCACCACGTCGGTCACCGCCGCCGCCTCGGCCCGGTCCGATTTGAGGAATTTGAGCCGCGCCGGAACGTTGGCGAACAGCTCCCGCACCGTAACGATCGTGCCGCGGTTCATCGCCTGCGGCACGGGTCCCGATTTCCGCGAGCGCTCGACATCCACCCTGAGCCCGCTCGGTCCATCCGCCGTGCGCGACGCGATGCTCAGCGCCGCAACCGCCCCGATCGACGCCAGCGCCTCGCCGCGGAACCCAAGCGTACGGATATCGTCGAGCCCGTCATCGGCCAGCTTGCTGGTGGCGTATCGCTCGACTGAAAGCAGCAGGTCGTCGGCGTCCATGCCGCTTCCGTCGTCTTCGACCCGGATCAGCTCGCGCCCGCCGCCACCCGTCGTGATCGCAATCCGCGTTGCGCCGGCATCGATGGCATTTTCCACCAGCTCCTTGACCACGCTCGCCGGCCGCTCGACGACTTCGCCGGCCGCGATGCGATTGATCAGGTCCTGTGGCAGCTGGCGGACGGGCAAGGTTGAGTCTCCGAAGCGGCTAGTTTAGCGCCCCCTCGACCTGCTACCACCCGGAAATGCCCCAATCCCCGATGGATCTGGCCTTGTCGCTCGCCGAGCGCGCCGCGGCGGCGGGTGAAGCCCCGGTCGGCGCCGTCATCGTCGAGAATGGCGCGGTGCTCGCCGCCGAGCCCAACCGCATGCGCGAGCTCAATGATCCCACCGCCCATGCCGAGCTGAACGCCATCCGGGCGGCTCTCGCGGCGCGTGGCACCGGCCGTCTCGACGGTTGCGACCTCTACGTGACCCTCGAGCCCTGCGCGATGTGCGCAGGCGCCATCGCCCACGCCCGCATCCGCCGTGTCGTCTACGGCGCGGGCGACCCGAAGGCTGGCGCGGTCGAGCACGGCGTGCGCCTGTTCGACAGCCCCAACACCCACCATCGTCCGGAGATCGTTTCCGGCATCGGCGAGCAGCGCGCCTCCGAGTTGCTGAAGGCGTTCTTCGCCTCGCTGCGTGCCTAGTCGCCGGCGCGGGTCGTCCCTGCCGCGCGCTTCAGGTGCAGCTCCACCTTGTGGCTGAGGTGGCGCTTGAAATTGTCCTTTTCCTTGTCGGCGTGTTCGATGATTTCCTTGACGCGCCAGAATTCCATCGCGCCGAACGCGTTCATATGCGGCCGCACATAGACGTCCGGCGGATAGGCCGCCATCATATGCGCGGTCAGCGAATGCATCATGATCTGCGCCGAGCCGAACCACACATCGAGCGCGCGGAACTCGCCGCGGCTGAGCGCGTCCGACGGGTCGCCATTGACGTCGATGGCAACGAGAATGTCCTGCCCGCTCGCCTGGTCGACGGGCAGGGGGTTCACCACTCCGCCATCCACCAGCATGTGGTTGGCATAGCGCACCGGCTTGAACACTGAAGGAATGGCGATCGATCCTGCGATTGCCGGCCTCAGCTCCCCGCTATGAAACACCGCTTGGTGCCAGCTCTGGAAATCCGTCGCCACCACGTAGAACGGGATTTTAAGGTCCTTGAATTCCATCGGGAACGGATCGGGCAGGAACGCGTCGACCACCCGGTTGGCGTCGAGCTGGATGTTGAAGCCGTTCTGCAGCAGCCCGCCGAGATTACGGATCTGGGCGCCCCATAGCCGGCCGGCGATGACGCGCATCGTCGCCAGCACGCTCATCGCATGCTCGCGCAGCTCGAGGCCGCTCATGCCATTGGCCCAGCCCGAGCCGATCAGCGCGCCGATCGAGGTGCCGGAGATCACCGAGGGCTTGAGGCCGAGCTCATCCATCGCCTCGATGAACGGGATGTGCGTGAGGCCGCGGGCCGAGCCGCCGCCGAGCGCCACGCCGATGCGCGGCATGCTGCTGTCGGAAGGCGAGGGGGCCGCAGGTGGGTCGTCTTCGCCGGCCATCAGCCGGTCAATCAGGTCCTGTCCCCGCCTGCGGATGGGGATCAGATCGTCCTCCGGTGAGAGGTCCTGAGCCATTTTCAGCATCTATGCTGCGCTGCAGAGCTTTATAAGCCCTTCCCGCGCCCTCCGGAGATTTTGTCTTCCGAAAGGCTAACGATCGAGGCGCGCGTTTCGTTCGGCGCTGATTGCCCGCCAGCCGATGTCGTGGCGGAAAAAGCCCTGCGGCCAGTCGATTTGGGCCACGCCCGCCTCGGCGCGCAGCTTGGCGGCGGCGACGTCGGGGCCAAGCGCCGTCACGTTGAGCACCCGGCCACCCGTCGCAACCAGCCCGCCAGCGGCGTCCCGGCTGGTGCCCGCGTGGAACACCTTGAGATCGGCCGCATCTGGGGGCAGCGGACCGATCCGCGATCCTTTGGCGTAGTCACCGGGATAGCCTTTCGTCGCCATCACGATGGTCAGCGCCGTCTCCGGTCGCCAGCTTGCGGCCCTGCCCCCGAGCGATCCCATGGCCGTCGCGTGCAACAGCTCGAGCAGGTCGCTCTCGAGCCGCATCATCAGCACCTGCGTTTCGGGGTCGCCGAACCGCGCATTGTACTCGATCAGCTTGGGCCCCTCGCGCGTCAGCATCAGCCCGGCAAACAGCACTCCCTGATACGGCGTCCCGCGCGCCCGCATCGCCCGCACCGTCGGCTCGATGATCTCCGTCAGCGTCCGTGCGATCAGCGCCTCGGTCATCACCGGTGCGGGCGAGTAGGCGCCCATGCCGCCGGTGTTCGGGCCCATGTCGCCGTCGAAAGCGCGCTTGTGGTCCTGCGCCGTCGCCAGCGGCAGGATGGTCTCGCCATCGCAGAGCGCAAAGAAGCTCGCCTCCTCGCCCTCGAGCAGATCCTCAATCACCACCGACGCCCCCGCCGCGCCGAACGCACCCGCGAAGCAGTCGCGCACCGCGGCCTCGGCATCAGCCAGAGTCATCGCCACCGTAACGCCCTTGCCCAGCGCCAGCCCGTCGGCCTTGATGACGATCGGTGCGCCGTGCGACCGGACATAGGCGAGGGCAGGGGCCTCCGCCTCGAACCGGCGATAGGCGGCCGTCGGGATTCCCATCTCGTCGCAGAGCGCCTTGGTGAACGCCTTGCTGCCCTCGAGTTGCCCCGCCGCCTTGCTCGGCCCGAAGCAGGCGAGCCCCGCCGCGCGCACGGCGTCGCCGAGCCCCGCGACCACCGGCGCATCCGGCCCGATCACAACGAAATCGATGCCGTTGGCCTTGGCCCAGTCGACCACTGCCCGCTGGTCCATCGGGTCGACCGCGACATTCTCGGCCACCTCGGCCGTGCCCGCATTGCCCGGCGCGACATAGAGTTTCGTCAGCCCCTCCGACTGCGCCAGCTTCCAGGCCAGCGCGTGCTCGCGGCCACCCGATCCGATGAGGAGCACTCGCATCACAATTCCCAAGCCAATCGGTTCCAGCGCCTCCCTCCCCCGAGGGAACGAGGGTAGGGGTGGTGCGGTGATCTCCGATGGACCCCACCCCCGAGCATCTGGCGCCCTTAGCACGCCCTTTGCGTGGCCTCCAACCCTTGACCCCGGGGGCGTCCCAGCGCACCAGTCGAACCATGGAGCTGCCGCGCACCAATGCCCGCGAGTTCAGCGTTTCCGAGCTGGCCCAGGCCGTGCGCCGCGCGGTCGAGGACGAGTTCGACTACGTCCGCGTGCGCGGCGAAGTCTCCGGCTTCCGCGGTGTCCATTCCTCCGGCCACGCCTATTTCACCCTCAAGGACACCGACGCTGCCATCGATGCCGTGATCTGGCGCACGACGTGGCAGCGCCTCAGGTTCAAGCCGGAGGAGGGGCTCGAGGTGATCGCCACCGGCCGCCTCACCACCTATCCCCGCTCGTCGAAATATCAGCTGGTGATCGACGCCATCGAGCCGGCGGGCGCCGGCGCGCTGATGGCGCTGCTCGAAGAACGCCGCAAGATGCTCGCCGCCGAAGGCCTGTTTGCCGCCGAGCGCAAGAAGCAGCTGCCCTACCTGCCGCGCCTGATCGGTGTCGTCACTTCGCCCACCGGCGCCGTCATCCGCGACATCCTGCACCGTCTCGCCGATCGCTTCCCCACCGCCGTGCTCGTCTGGCCGGTGCGCGTTCAGGGCGAAACCGCTGCCGCCGAGATCGCCGCGGCGGTCGCCGGCTTCAACGCCATCGTCGAAGGCGGACGCGTCCGCCGTCCGGACCTCTTGATCGTCGCACGCGGTGGCGGCTCGATCGAGGATCTCTGGGCCTTCAACGAGGAAATCGTCGTCCGCGCCGTCGCCGCAAGCCGCATTCCGGTGATCTCCGGCGTTGGCCACGAGACCGACACCACCCTCGTCGATTACGCCGCCGATCACCGCGCCCCGACCCCGACGGCGGCGGCCGAGGCCGCGGTGCCGGTCCGCGCCGAGCTTATCGCTTACGTCGATGACCAGGGCGCCCGGACCCGCACCGTGATTCGCCGCCAGCTCGGCAACAGCCGCGACCGGCTGCGCGCCGCCGCTGGCGAGTTGCCGCGGCCGCTCGATCTGCTCGGCATCGCCCGCCAGCGGCTTGATCTCGCTTCGAGCAATCTCTTGGCCTCGCTCCGCCACCTCGGCCAGAACAAGCGCCTGCGCTACGCCACCGCCGCCGCGAAACTCTCGCCGCAGGCGCTGGTCGCCGACCTGCGGCACAACCAGGCCCGCTTCGCTCCCTCAGTGCAGCGCCTGCATCCGGCCTATGAACGTCTCATCGCGCAACGCCGCGACCGTCTCGCCGGGCTCGGCAAGCTCCTCGACTCGTACAGCTACAAGGGCGTGCTCGATCGAGGCTTTGCCCTCGTCACCGACGACCAGGGCCACATCGTGCGCAGCAAGGCCGCGGTGCGTCCGGGCCAGGTGCTTGCGGTCGAGGTCGCCGACGGCCCGTTCGGTGCCGCCGTCTCCGGCGCGCCGGTGCAGCGCAAGAAGCCGCGTCCGCCCCGGGATGACGGCGGCCAGGAGAGCCTCTTCTAGCGGTGCGCCGCGAATGGCCCTATATCTTCGCCCATGAACATCTACGACAAGAACTTCACCCCGTCCGAGGCGGTGATCCGCTATCTCGACGGCGATTATGTCGTCGTTCGCCCCGGCAGCTTCGTACGCTGCGCCATCACCGCGCGCCCGATCCCGGTCGATGAGCTGATGTACTGGAACGTCGACCGTCAGGAGCCCTATATCGACGCCGAGGCCGCGCTCGAGGCCCACCGGCGCTACGGTCTCTCCGGCAAATAGGTGCCCGAGACCCCGATCCGTTTGCTCGTGATTTCGAACGGGCTCGGGGAAGATTCGATTGGCGCCGAGATCGTGCGGCGCCTGCCGCCAAACATCGTCGCCGACGCCTATCCGACGCTGGGCTCCGGTCGGGCCTATGACGGCGTCTGCGACATCGTCGGTCCGCGCGCGCATCTGGCGAGCGCCGGCTCCCGCGTCGCAAGGGGCACGTTCGCGCGCGACCTCCGCGGCGGCCTGCTGACGACCATCGGCCCCGGCATCGCCTTCGCCCGCCGCACCCGCGGCCAATACGATCGCATCCTCGTCATCGGCGATTTCGTCGGTGTGCTCGGCGCCTGGCTGACCGGGCTGCGCAACCTCGTCTATGTCGACGTCTACAAGAGCGGCTACGGTTCGCCCTATCTCGGCATCGAGCGCGCGATCATCGCCCGCGCCTGCCGCACCGTCTTCAGCCGCCATCCCGATCTCGCCGCGGCGCTGCAATCGAGCGGCGTCGATGCCCGCGCCGCTGGCAACGTCATGATGGACACCATCCCGCGGGCCGGTATCGATCCGACGCCGTGGCGGACCCGCGCACGCGCCGTGACCCTGCTGCCCGGCAGCCGTGGCGAAACCGCCGCGAACTTCGCCCTTCAGGCCGAGGCCTTGCGCCGTCTGCCGCCCAACCTCATGCCCGATGTCTTTCTTGCCCTCGCGCCGGGCACCGATCGCGCTGCTCTCGCGGCTGCCGCGGCGCTCACTGCGGACGGCGACCGGCTCGTGGGCGATCTCGATATCCACGTCGCCGAAGGCGCCCTCGGCGATCTCGTCGAGGCCTCTGATGTCGTCTTGACGCAGGCCGGCACCGCGACCATCCAGGCGTTAGGTCTGGGCCGACCCGTGGTCTCGTTCACGCGCGCGACCGACCGTGCCAAGCGCCACCGCGACGAGCAGGCCTTCTTCGGCGACTCCCGCATCCTCGTCCGCGACGCCGCCGGCGCCCTGTCCGATGCTTTAGCCGCGCTGCTCGCCGACGATCCCGACCGCGCCCGCCGCGGCGCCATCGGTCGCGAGCGGATCGGCCCGCCCGGCGCCATCGACGCCATCATCGCGGAACTGGCGAAGTAGTCAGTCCTCTGCCGACATCGCACGCACTATCCACGGTGTCATTTCGGCGCAGGCGGGAATCCAGGAATCGCAAGCACGAGAGCCCACCGCCTCCGCGGGAATGACCACACGACCTATGTCGAGGTCCCATCCGCGATCGCGAACGCCTTCGACAGCACCCGGTCGAGCGCGTCGTGCAGCTGCTCCGCGTAGGCATCGTCGCTCACGCCGGCGTCCGTCATGTAGAACGGCCCTTCACCCACAAAGCCGATCCGCGAGAACGGGAAGTTGAACTGCATGCGATCCCACACGCGCTCCAGCACCCGGCGCCGCGAACTCGCAATCGCGATCGCAAAGATCGGCCGGCCGGAACGGCGCGCCATCGCGACCAGTCCGCGGCTCACCTGCCGTCCCGGCACCGGCGGCACGTCGCCCGTCGCGATCGTCGATCTGCCGGCCGCCAATTGCCGCAGCATCTGCCGGAACGCGGCGACCCCGCCGGTCCCGTGCCGCTGCCGCTCGCTCGCGCCGGACCCCGCCACCACCGAAAACCCGAAGCCTTGCGCAAGACCCGCCGCGATCTGTCCGTCCGGATGCGTCGACACCATGATCGCGAACCGCTCGGGCCACGGGAACGAGGCGTAGCCGAGATTGGATTGCCCGTGCCACGAGCTGATGATGACGGGCCAGTTGGCCTCAACACGACTCCAAAAGTCCGGTGGGTCGTAGACCACGCGCGAGGTCGCCTGCACCAGGCGAAGATAGGGGCCGAGGATCGCCCGGCCGGCGGCGCGCTGGAACCACAGCGCAACCGGCCCGGCCTCGGGCTCGCTCACGCGCCCTCGTCTTCGGGGTCGAGCAGGCGGTGCAGATGCACCACGAAATAGCGCATGTGCGCATTGTCGACGGTCTGCTGCGCTTTGGCGCGCCACGCCCGCTCGGCTTCCGCGTAGTTCGGATAGACTCCCACCAGGTCGACCTGACTCAGGTCCTTGAAGGTGATGCCGTCGATGTTCTCGAGCTCGCCGCCGATGACGAGGTGGAGCAGTTGCTTGGCCGGCTCTTTCTTGGGCGCTTTCACGTCGATCGCCGTTCGCTCTGAAGCTCGCTCTCGGGGCACCCATAGACGCGGACCAGTGCCCCGGTCAGCACGTCTCTTAGCCGCTGATCGGCGAAGGCGGCAAGCGCGCCATGGCGGATTTCGGCGCGATTGAACTGCACGGCACCTATGCACGCATCCTCGAAGGCAATGCCGCATTCGCTGAGGATCACCGCGGCACCGGCGATGTCCCAGTCGGACGAACCGCGGCGCACCAGAGCCGCATCGAGCCGCCCGGTCGTCAACTGCACCAGCCGGTAGGCCAGCGAGGCAAATCCCGGCCCACGCGTATAGTCCAGCCCTGCTGCCACCAGTTCCTGGTGCACGGCGCCTGCCGTCGGGATCACCGGCAGATGGCTGATCTTGCCCCGGTTGAGCTCGATCGGCGCGCCGTTGAGCCGCGCGCCGCCGCCGCGGCTCGCTTCGTACATCTCGTCGCGCGCCGGCGCGAAGACCACGCCCACTACCGGCACGCCGTCCTCGACGACCGCAAGCGATACCGTCCAGCTGTCGTCGCCGCGGATGAAGCCGCGCGTCCCATCGATCGGATCGACCACGAACACGCGCGACCGCCCGAGCCGCGCCGGATTGTCGACGCTCTCCTCGCTGAGCCACCCGTAGCTGGGGCGCGCCGTGGTCAGCGCCGAGTGCAGGAACTTGTCGAGTACGATATCGGCCTCCGAGACTGGAGAGGCGTTCTCCTTGGTCCAGGTCTTGAGGTCGCGCCGGAAATAGCTCGAGGCGATGATCCCCGCCGTCACCGCCGCGGTGCGCAGCAGCTCGAGGTCGTCAGCGTCGCTGGGTGGGGGCATATCGGGCATCGGCTACGTCGACTTCTACGGCCAATCGGGGCCTCGTTCAACGCGCGTGCTTAAGGCCTCGTTACACGCGGTCACGCCCCGTAAACCCTGGCCAAAACTACCTAAACTTAACCCAGTTTCTTAAGCGCGCCAGAAAGCCGGGCCGCTAGATTGGCCCCATAAAGAGGGCAGCAGAAATAGCTCTCGGGGTTGACAGGAAAGCGTTTGAAAATGGGTCAGAGCGTGAGCATCGAAGGGACGGCAAGCGTCGTCCTGATGTTCGGCGGCAAGGGCGCGATCGCGCCGGCCGTCAAAAGGCACCATTGTGCCGCCAACGACAACGGCCCGTTGGAGCCGGTCAAGACCGTGACCGTGCGGCGGCAGCTCGAGAAGTCGGGCGTCGCCGTCAAGATCAAGGTGCCGGTCAGTGAATTCGTCGGCGTGGCCGTCTCTACGCAGATTTCGGTGGATGGCGTGCTGACCAGCGCCATCGAGTTGGTCCACGGCGATCCAGACCTGAATTACCGGGTGTTTGAGGAAGTCGGCAATGGCGACGTCGTCGCCGAATGGCAGAACTGGGGCAAGAAGCTCCGCCTGCCGCTCTACATCAAGGCTGGCGACGGTTCGCTTCTGCCCTACAGCCAGCAGGTTTCGGGCGTTGCGCTGGGCAATCAGGTGGCGCGGCGCAAGCTTGCGCACGATGCCGAGCGCCGTCCGCGGTTTCTCAACCGCCGCACTCCGGGAGAATCTTCGCAAGGGTGAAACCTTGCGCGGTGTCCCGCGTTACTCCCGCTGCCGGGCAGGTTGTCTGCACCACATTCCGCCCCGGCAATGCCCCTATAGCGACCTCCAAGCGCTAGTCGGCCCGTCGGTCCCCCACCGGCGGGCCGATCCCATTTGGCCTAGTGGTTGAGCGCCGCCATGCCGCCCGGAACGTAGCGGTCGCCGACCGCCGCCCCAACAGGAGCCGCCTCGTCGAGCGCCTTGAGATCGGCGGCGCTCAGCGTCACCGCCGCGCCCGCGACGTTCTCCTCGAGATATTTGATCCGCCGCGTGCCCGGGATCGGCACCGTGCCCTGCGCGATGGTCCAGGCGAGCGCGATCTGGCCCGGCGTCACGCCCTTTGCCGTCGCGATCGCCTTGATCCGGTCGACGATCTTCATGTTCTGCGCGAGATTGTCGCCGGCGAGCCGCGGATAGGCGGCACGGCGGAAATCGTCCGGGGCGAAATCCTCGGTCGAGGTTACCCGCCCAGTCAGGAACCCGCGGCCGAGCGGCGAATACGACACGAACCCGATGCCGAGCTCCCGCACCGTCGCCAGCACCTCGTTCTGCTCCGGCGAGCGCTCGAACAGCGAGTATTCGGTCTGCAGCGCCGTCAGCGGATGCACTTTGTGCGCCCGCCGGATCGTCGCCGGCGCCGCTTCCGACACGCCGATGTAGCGGACCTTGCCCGCCTCGACGAGCCGCTTCAGCGCGCCGATCGACTCTTCGATCTGCACCTTCGGGTCGATCCGATGCAGGTAATAGAGGTCGACATAATCCGTCCCGAGATGCCGCAGCGAGCGCTCGATCGCCTTGTTGATGTAAGCCGGCGTTCCGTTGACCGCCATGCGCTCGCCGGCATCGCTGACCTCCGAGCCGACCTTGGTTGCGACCTTGACCTTGTCGCGCTTGCCCTTCAACGCCTTGCTGAGGAGAATTTCGTTCTTGAACGGCCCGTAGATCTCGGCCGTGTCGAAGAACGTGATGCCCAGCTCCATCGCCCGTGCGATGGTCGCGAGGTTCTCGGCCTCGTCGCTCGGCCCGTAAAAGGCGCTCATTCCCATGCAGCCGAGACCTTCGGTGCTCACCGTCAGCCCTTGGCTGCCGAGCTTGACCTGCTTCATCTTCTTTCCTTCTTCAAACGTTACGCGGAGCACGAGCCATGGCCCTGCACCGCTTCATCGCAGTTCTTGCAATCGTCGGCGGATGCACCGCCCTGGACCCATCGGTCCCCAGCATGGCGGCCGCGCCGCCTGCCGTCTCGTCATATTGTTTTGATCGCGAGCTCGACGACGGGCGTCCCCGCTCGATCTGCATCGCGCTCGCAACCTATACCGCCGACGTCTGCTCCGCCATAGAGCGCTCGGCGCAGGACTGGCATCTGCCACCGGGCTATCTCGCCCGCTTGATCTGGCAGGAGAGCCATTTCGATGCCAACGCCGTGAGCTGGGCCGGCGCCGAGGGCATTGCGCAGTTCATGCCGGAGACCGGGCGCCTAGAGGGTCTGGCCAATCCCTATAACCCCGCCGAAGAAATCTTCCGCTCGGCCGCCTATCTCGATGCCCTGCGCGACCGCTTCGGCAATCTCGGCCTCGCCGCAGCAGCCTACAATGGCGGCGAGAACGGTCTGGCGCGTTTCATCGCGGGTACCGGCTACCTCGCCGCCGAGACCCTCGATTACGTCGAGACCATCACCGGCGCGCCGGTGACCGACTGGATCGCCGGAACGACTCGCCCGTCCGACTTCGCCCTCGACCCCACCAGGCCCTTCGAGCCCGCCTGCGTCGCAATGGCCGCCAACGACGCCACCTCGACCTTCACGCCGCCGACCGCCATCGTTCAACCCTGGGGGATCCAGCTCGCGCAGTTCTTCTCGGCAGCCACGGCGCGTCGCGCTTTCGCTCGCATCCAGGCCCGCTACGATGCCGTTCTGGGCAGTGAAACGTTGATGCTTGTCGCCAAACGCAACGCCAGTTTCGGGCCCGCCTTGCGCTTCACCGCCGAGATCGGCCGCGACACCCGCAACGCAGCCGAGTCCCTGTGCGCGTCTCTCGCGAAAGCCGGCGGCGCCTGCCTCGTCGTCCGCAACCGCTGATCAGACGTAGAGCACCAGCAGCAGGGCCGCCGTCAGCGTCAGCCCCACCCAGTTGTTCGACTTGAACACCCTCAGCGCGCTCTTGGCACTCTTCGGCTCGAGCGTCACCAGCTGCCAGCCGAGCAATCCCGCCGGCACGATCGCGATCAGCACGAACACGCTGATATCCGCGACGAGCGCCGTCGCGACCAGCCAGCAGATCGCGGCGGCCGCATAGAAGATGCCAACCGCGATCTTGACGTTGTCGCCGAACAGCCGCGCCGTCGACTTGATCCCGGCGAGCGCATCGTCCTCAACATCCTGCAGCGCGTAGATCGTGTCGTAGCCGATCACCCAGAAGATGCAGCCCAGATAGAGCAGCAGCGGCGGCAGGCTGAGGCTGCCGATCTGCGACGTCCAGCCGACCAGCGCGCCCCACGAAAAGGCAAGCCCCAGAAACAGCTGCGGCCACCACGTGATCCGCTTCATGAAGGGATAGATCGCGACCAGCACCAGCGACAGCACCGCCAGCTCGATCGTCAGCAGGTTGAACGTCGCGACCACCGCCGCGCCCACCAGCAGTTGCAGCGCGAGAAAGATCGCCGCGCTCCGCTTGCTCACGCGTCCCGCCGCGATCGGCCGGCTACGGGTGCGCTCGACGCGTTTGTCGAGATCGGCGTCGACGATATCGTTGAGCGTGCAACCGGCCCCGCGCATCGCAATCGCGCCGATCAGCATCAGGATAAGCGCCTGCCAGTTGAAGCCGCGGGTCGGGTCGGCCAGCGCCGCCAGCGCCAACGCGTAGCCGCACGGCCAGAACAGCAGCCAGAAGCCGATCGGCCGGTCCCAGCGCGCCAGCCGCGCATAGGGCTTCAGCCATTCCGGCGCAAACCGATCGACCCAGTTTCCGTGGCGCGCGTCAGCCACGGCACCGGCGGCGCGGGTGGGACTTGGCATGCTGGGCTCCTCCATGCGGTAATGCGAATATCCCGCCCCGATCGTCGCAACGCAATGCCCCGCGCCCACAGCAACCTGCCGCGCCTCTTCGTCGAGGCCGACCTCGCCGCCGGAACGCCGGTCTCCGTCGACGGCGATGCCGCCAATCATCTGCTTAACGTCCTCCGGCTCAGGGAAGGCGACGCCGCGGTGCTGTTCAACGGCCGCGACGGCGCCTGGCTCGCGCGCCTCACCCGCACCGGCAAGAAGGTCGCCGAGCTGGTGCCCTCGGAGCAGACAGCGCATCAGACGCCGGTGTCCGACCTCTGGTTCGGCTTTGCGCCGCTCAAGGTCGGCCGCCTCGACTATCTGGTGCAGAAGGCGACCGAGATGGGAGCAGGGGTCATCCAGCCGGTCGTCACTGAGTTTACCCAGGTTCGCCGGCTGAAGCCCGACAAGCTCGCCGCCTATGCGCGCGAGGCCGCGGAACAATGCGAGGTTCTAACCCTGCCGTCCGTCGCTCCCGAGATCGAACTGCGCGCTTTGCTCGCCGGCTGGCGCACGACCCAGGGCCTGCGCCGGCTGATCTTCGCCGATGAGAGCGCCCCCTCCGCATCGCCCGTCGACCAGGTCTCAGCGCTCGAGGGTCTCCCGGTCGGCCTGCTGATCGGCCCCGAGGGCGGTTTCTCCGAGGCCGAACGCGTCCTGCTGCTGTCGCAGGACTACGTCGTCCCAATCAGTCTCGGGCCCAGAATCCTGCGCGCCGACACCGCCGCCGTGGCCGCTCTGGCGGTGGTCCAGTCAATCATCGGCGATTGGCGATAAAGCAATTGCTTTCGGGGCCGCGGCGGCTATGTTCCGCGCCGAGCCGGCCTGAGCCCGGTGGTTCAGGGAGTCCTTATGGCCGGCGCCGATCAATCGCCTCTGCTCACCTCGCGCGCGCAGATGATCGAGGTGATGGCCCGTGGCGCCAAGCCCAGGGCCGAGTGGCGCGTCGGCACCGAGCACGAAAAGCACGTCTACCGGAAGGCGCCGATCCGCGCGGTCCCCTATGAGGGTCCGGATGGCATCCATGCCCTGCTGGAGAGCATAAAAGCCCGCACCGGCTGGCAGTATTTCTACGACGGGCAGAACCCGATCGGCCTCCGGAACAGCGGTCCGGTCGGCGGTATCTCGCTCGAGCCCGGCGGCCAGTTCGAGCTCAGCGGCGCCCCACAGCGCACCATCGACGATGCGGCGAAAGAGCTCGACGCCCATCTGGCCGACTGTCGCGCCGTCGGCGGCCCGCTCAACATCCATTTCCTCGGCCTCGGCACGACCCCCGTCTGGGCGGTCGACGACCTCAGGCGCATGCCGAAATCGCGCTACGGCATCATGACCCCCTACATGGAAAAGGTCGGCACCCTCGGCACCTCGATGATGTACCGCAGCGCCACCATCCAGGCCAATCTGGACTTTGCCGACGAACCCGACATGGTCAGGAAGCTGCGCGTCTCGCTGGCGCTGCAGCCGGTCGTCACGGCGCTCTTTGCCAATTCGCCCTTCATCGACGGCAAGCCGTCAGGCTATCTGAGCTTCCGCTCGCACATCTGGCTCGACACCGATCCGGCACGGACCGGCATGCTGCCTTTCGCGTTCGATCCGGGGTTCGGGTTCGACCGCTACGTCGAGTATGCGCTCGACGTGCCGATGTATTTCGTCATCCGCGACAAGCGCTATATCGACGTCGCTGGCGAGAGCTTCCGCGCCTTCATGCGCGGCGAGCTGCCCCAACTGCCCGGCGAGAAGCCCACCGTCACCGACTGGGAAAATCACCTCTCGACCCTCTTCCCCGAGGTCCGCCTCAAGAACTACCTCGAGATGCGCGGCGCCGACATGGGCGATCGCGACCACATCCTCGCCCTGCCGGCGTTGTGGGTCGGTCTGCTCTACGATGATGGTGCGCTCGCCGCATGCTGGGACCTCGTCAAGTCCTGGAGCGTCGAGGAAATGTGGGCACTGCGTGTCGCAATTCCCAGAACGGCGATCCACACCCCGTTCCGCGCTCGTCCCGTTTCCGATATAGCCCGCCAGATCGTCGAGCTCAGCCGCGCCGGACTGAAGCGGCGAGGGCTGCGCGAGGAGCGTTATCTCGCCCCGCTCGACGAGACGCTGAGGCTCAACAAGACGCCCGCCGAGCGCTGGCTCGACAAATATCACGGCGAGTGGGCAGGGGACCTGTCCCGTATTTTCGACGAAGCCGAGATGTGAGGCCGAGGTTCCAGCCCTTCTCCCCTTGAGGGAGAAGGTGCCCGAAGGGCGGATGAGGGGTTGGTCCCACATCCGTGGTGGACGAGAGAACCCCTCAGGGCCAGCGGTCTGTCTACTCCGCCGCCGCGGCGACGTGCGCCTCGACCGTATCGAGATTGCCCATCTGCGTAACGATGTGCTGCGCCAGCGCATCATAAATGCCGCCATAGGCATGGCTGCCGCGCATCAGCGCGATCTCGGCATTGGGCAGCCGCGGCAGCCGCGCGTCCTCGGCGATCGCCAGCATGCCCGGCTGCAGCGCGCTTTCGGGCAGGAACCCCACTGCGAGGTCGGTCAGCACGGCGCTGGCGATGCCAAGCGCGTTGCACGAGCTGAACGCGATGCGATAGTCGCGTCCGACGCGCTCGAGCGCTCGTGTCGCGGCATCCTTCCACTTGCACGGATTGCCGCCGGCGATCGGCAGCGGGTCCGTCGTCAGCGCCCGTCCGCCCTGCGCCGCCACCCAGAACATCGGCTCGATCCGGAACAGCTCGCCGAACTCGCGGTTCGTGCCCTGCGTGAACACGATCACATCGTAGCGCCCGTGCTTCATGCCCTCGAGCAGCTCCTGCGAGGACGCACAGTTCACGTCGATGACGATGCGGGGATGCGTCTTCTGGAAGCTCGACAGGATCGCCGGCAGCAGCCGCACGGCGTAGTCGTCGGGCAATCCAAAATGGATGACCCCGCTCATGTCCTCTTCCGAGAACTGGTCCATGATCTCGGCATTGATGCGCAGCATCTTGCGCGCCCGCTCGTAGAGCGTCTCGCCGTACTGGGTCAGTACGACACCACGGCCTTCGCGTGAGAGAAGTTCATGGCCAAGCCGCTCTTCGAGCCGCTTGATCTGCATGGACACCGCCGACTGCGTCTTGTTCACCCGCCGCGCCGCCTCCGTAAAGCTGCCGCAATCGGCAATGGCGCAGAAGCTCTTAAGCTGGTCGAGGTCGAGCGGCGCGGGCATGGCAGTCTCCATCACCAATCTTGATGCGTGACACAACTTCTATTTGTTTGCTGAATGACTGTCCAGCCGGTATCTCAGCCGCATCGGCACCTCCCGCCGACCTGTGAGCCCCGGCTTCCCTGGGGCGAACCGACAAAATTGGAGAAAGATCATGGCGCTCGAGCTTTCGGGCGAGCGGCCGCTTGCCGCTTCCGTCAACCCCTTCCGGACCGTCCTGTCCTGGATCGCCGGGCAGCGGAAACAGCGTGCCCAGCGCCTGGCTCTCGCCGAACTGCTCGAGTTCGACAGCCACCGGCTCGCAGATCTGGGCATCAATCGTGCCGATCTGTTCGAGGCAATGAACGGCGCCGGCCAGCCGGGACGCATCCTCGCCAACCGGCGCGCGGCGCGCGCCTCCCGCAACCCTCGGGTATAGGCCGAGAGCCGGGTCTTCGGACCCGGCCGCTTCACCTGAGGGCCATCAGTCCTGCCGCCGTCGGCCCGAAGCCGCAGCCCCGGTAAAAGCCCTCGAGATGCGGCTCGTAGTCGACGTGCAGCCATTCGGCGCCTCGCTCTCGCGCCACTTCCGCCGCTTTCTGCACCAGTTTCGTGGCCAGTCCTTGCCGCTGCCATTCCGGCGCCACGGTGGTATCGAGCAGGAACGCGTGCACCCCGCCGTCCCATGCAACGTTGACGAACCCGACCAGCCGCTCGTCGTCGTAAGCGCCGATATGCGCGAGGCTCCGCTCCAGCACCCCGGCGGCGTATCCCGGCCGCGCGCTGCCCCAGGCAGATTCAAACAGCGAATTCAGCTTGCTCTCGGCAGGGAAGGGGTCGATTGCGATCCGGCTCAAGGCAGCTGCTTGAACCCGTCGGCAAAACCCTTGAGCGACACGGGGATGCCGATCCCCTCCTCGGGCGTACGGAACACCACGAAGATCGCGTTCTTGCCGTCGCCAAGCTGCTTCAGCAACGCGTCATCCATCACGATTTCGGCCACGCACCCGTTCGGTAGGCACCGCACAAAGGCGACACGACCCATGTCCGTGCCGTCGATATTGAGCCCGAGCCCATTAGGCAGCAGCACGCCCAGCGGCGCCAGCACGCGCAGCAGCCGCGCCTTCTGATCCGCAGTCTTCAGCACGATCACGCTGAGCCCCACGTTCGGCTGGTCCTCGGCGGTGACGTTCTGGATCAGCGCACACTGCTCGAAGCTCGCGCCAGGCGGCGTGTCGCAGCTGATCTGCCAGTCGCCATACTGTCCCTTGACCAGCCCCGAGGACGTGTCGGCGACACTTTGCGGTCGCGATTGCGCCACCACGATCGGCGGCTCGCTGGCGGATGCCGTCCCCGGCGGCTTCGGTGACACAATCGTGGGAGCTGTGGGGGCGGCGTTCGACTGGGCGACGGAAACTGCCGGCGGTTCGCTTGTGCCGTGCCCGCGCAGCAGCCAGTAGCCGACGCCGGCCACGACCAGCAACACAACCACGGCCGCCACGATCAACCGCGTAGTGCCTCGCATCAACCGCCCCGGTTCAAGAAGGTTAGACCCCAGTCCGCCGCGCCACCTGTTTCGGGTCCGCGCGAAGGCTTGTCAACTGACTGACAGCGAGCGCCTATGCCGGCTGACTGCGGCGCCGGTGAGGCGGCGCTAAATGCCCGGCTCGGATGCATTTTGACGCACGGCGGACCGCCCCGCCGCAATTGCGGAGATACAGCCGATGTGATTTAGACACCGGACAGGCGCAAGGCGTCCGGAAGGTGAGTCGGAGAATGGGCTTTCTCCGCCGTTCTCACCCCCGGCGGGCGGGGCGCCGACCATATTTGGCGCATAGGGGGTAGAGGTGGCCGGTCAGTTTTCCCGAGCGTTCGGTATTGCGGCGGGCGGAGCGCTGGGTTTGGCGCCGGCTCTGGCGCTTGCCGGAACGGGCCAGCCCTCACCGGGCGAGATCGGCTTTCAGGGCTCGGTCACCCCGATCATGGACTCGATCGTCGCCTTCCATAACGGACTGCTGATCTGGGTCGTCCTCGCCATCTCCCTGTTCGTCCTCGTCCTCCTCGTCATCATCATCGTCCGCTTCAATGCGCGCGCCAACCCGACCCCGGCGCGCTTCACGCACAACACACTGCTCGAAGTGGTGTGGACCGCGCTGCCGGTGATCATTCTCATTGTCATCGCCATCCCGTCCTTCGCCGTGCTCACCGACCAGATGACCATCCCGGACGGTACGCGTCAGTACCTGGGCTCGAACATTTTCTCCTTCGGTTCGACCGCGGTTCCGGCG
>Ga0265339_10000613_pt1 | contig 27807 bp, 16 predicted proteins | sample 4CB219metaG_FD_202085 | JGI IMG/M metagenome (GOLD analysis project Ga0265339, IMG submission 202085) | Rhizosphere microbial communities from Carex aquatilis grown in University of Washington, Seatle, WA, United States - 4-CB2-19 metaG | ecosystem: Host-associated > Plants > Roots >... | reverse complement strand
ACATGCCCCTCGGCAGAAACCAGAAAGCCGCTCTGGTAAGGTTCCAGACCGCGGAACCCGCCGGCCCCGTAGATCTTGACGATTTTGGGCTGGGCTTCATCGATCACGCGGGCGAACGACGAAGTCAATGCCGTGTTGGTGTCGGCCGCGATGGTGATCGCCGGCCAAGCAGAAATCAGGACCAGGGTCAGCAATCTGAAATCTTTCCTCCTCACGGCGTGTCCTCCGCGGGCTTGTGCAACGTCCAGTCGGTCAGCTTGAAGACGCCGTAGATGCCATCGCCATAGCGAACCTCCAGTTTGCCGGGCAACTCGCGCCCTTCGAACTCGCGATAGTCGGAGAAGTGCAACTCGCATGGGTCGTCGTCGGATCGCAAGAACATCTCGAGCACCAGCAACCGCCCCGAGGCTGAATCGACGGCGAATTGGCACTCGACGCCTCCGCTGCTCCCAATCAGCACGTCGACCAGGCCCTCATGCCGGCTCGCAAAATCATGGTCGGCTAACGGAACGGCCCCGAAATAGTCGAGACTGCCGAACTGGTCAGGTCCGCCGACAAGCAAGCGGCGCCAAAGATAGAGTGCCGCCAAAAGCCCACCGCTGGCCGGCGGGTCGGTCGCGTCGGCGAGGCTGTCTCCCGCCGTGAAGGTTAGCATGCCGCCGGGCAAGGCGCACATCGCCCCCTCGTTTGAAATGCCGAATTCGGCATCACCCGCGCCCAACCATTCACCCTTGACACGCCATTGGCCCGCAAACTCGGCGAAGTCGCCACGAGCTACCAATTGGTTCCATACCCGGCCACGATTGAACTTATTGAAGTAGTAATTCGCGTAGCCCCGCCGCGATTCGAGGTGTTGCTTGACGATCTCGGGAACCGGCGCCGGCACCGTGTGCGACGAGGCGTTGGGAGGAAGTGGCATGGGCATTGGAGGCGGTTGTCCGTCAGGCGGCTTTTCGCCAGGGCGGGGTGGAGGCGGCTGATCCGGATCGGCCGGCTTTCCGCTCACTTTTTGCAGTAGCTCCTCGGTGCCGTGGACCCCGGCCAACCGCACGAGTGTCTCAAAGGTCTGCCCCTTGCGGCGAAAGACGACGGGGACACGCCACCCCTTGGGAAAAATTCCGAGCACGTTCTTGAAAGCGTTGACCGTATGGATCGGTCGCCCTCCGAAGCTTACGATCTCGTCGCCGTAGCGCAGTCCACGCCGATAGGCGTCGGAACTTTCAACGATATCTGCCACGATCACCCGGCCATCGTCCTGGCTTGCCACGCGCGCCCCCAACGTGGCATGATCGACGATTCGGCCGGCGTGCAGGCAACCAAGGAAGTTTTTGATCTGGTTGATCGAAATCGCATAACCCACACCCACATTGACCCGGCCTCGTTTCTCGAATGATCCGCGGCCGTTGATTCCGATCAGGCGGCCTTGCGAGTCGAACAACGGGCCTCCAGAGTTGCCGGGGTTGATCGAGGCGTCAGTCTGCAGGCAATCGGCATATTCCAGGAGCGTCCCGCTTGGGTACTGGTAACGATGGACTCCGGAGATGATGCCGTAGGTCACGGTTGGCTGAAAGTCAGTGGCCAGCAGAAACGGGTTGCCAACGGCAAAGGCCCAATCGCCGACCTGCACCTGGTCGCTGTCGCCCAACTCGGCGTGCGGGAAGTCATCGCGGCCGAAGAGCTTCAACAGGGCCAGATCCCCGACAGGATCGATGCCGACGATCACGGCGTCGTAAAGGGCGCCGTGGGCCATGCCGCATTTCATCGCGTCGCCGGATGGCTTCGTTACGTGAAAATTGCTCAAGGCGTAGCCATCGGGTGAGATCACCACACCGGAGCCGCCCCCCTGGCCGCCGTTTGCGAAGATAGCGATCGCCGCCTCGCGCGCCTTGGCCATCACAGCAACTCTTTGGCGTTCGGCCTGGAGCACCGCTTCATCAACTTCAGCTCGGACCGTCGGGGCCAGGGCCAGGAGCGCGCCCAACGACATGACCAAAAAAAGCGGAGTACGTGAAAGTTCCGAGCATGGAAGAGGTGCCGTCGCAACTCTCACGAGTTTCGCTATTGGGACCGCATGTCGGGTGACGCCGTTCATTTCAAAATCCTTGCTTCACACAGGTCGAGATGGTCCGACACTTCCTGGCCTTCGCCAAAATCAACCAGAATCTTCAGGCGGCTCACGCCACGCACATCGACGTCGAGCGGCAGCGGGTCGTCGTGTCCCGTCAGGGTCGCTTCGAACAAGTTTTTTCCATCGCCGGAAATCACCAAGCGCACATGCCCGTCGGGCCGGACCCGGTCGTCGAGACCCACCAGGGCCTTTAGCAGGTGGAACTGCCCGGCCGGAAGCCGATAGACCAATTCGGTGCGGCTATGGATACACAGCCCCTTGGCGTATGCCTTGTTCGCCAATCGTAGTTCGCCGCCGTCGGCCGCCTCGTCCATTCGTGGACGGTTTAACTGGGCGAGTGAGGCGGGTTCGTCGGCACGGCCGAAATAGGGCATCCAAACGCTCGACTCCGGGGTCAGGTCGCTGAGATACTGTATCTTACCGTCCACGGCCACGACCTGGTCCAGCGGCAAATCGAGTTTGAGGCCGGCGGATGTTGTCAGCTTCAATCGGCTCTCGGCCAACTCGACTGCCTGGACTTCGAACCGCGCGCCCGCGCCGTCGGTCACCCGGCAAAACGACGAAGGCAGCGTGCGTCCGGCCTTGTGGAAATAGACCAGGCCCTCAACCCTCGCGCGCTTGACCGCGAGCGTCTCGTCGTCGAGCTTGAAGCTGACGGTGGCACCATTGACGTCGCCCAGCACGCCCGTCTGAAAATCGAGACCACCCTTCTGCCGAATCACGATCAAGTCGTCGGCGCGCTCCCCTTGTAGAATCTCGGACCATTGGTCGGCCATTTCCGCATCTTGCGGCTTGAACCGCACATGGGCGATCGACCGCGTGGAGACTTTGACTTTGGCGCCCCCGAGCAGTTCGATGCGCGCCTCGGCTCCAGTAACCTCGTAAGAATGGGCCGGCAATAGCGAGCCGTCGACCAACTCGATCCAGATGCTTGCGATCACCTCCGGTGCAGCGGGCCGTTGTCGCGAGACCAGACCGGCGACCCTTTCCGAGGGTACTGCGACCCGCCCATCTACGGTGTCGAGTGTGACCTCGCGGGCCGATAATTCCACCAACGTGCCGGCCAACTCCTGGCCATCCGTTGTGCGCAGGTCGAATTGCGGATCAGCGCCGATTGCGGCGATGAGCAGGAGTGTGAGCATAGTCATTTGTCATCGGTCATCTGTCATTGGACCCATCCCTCATCCTTGGCATGGGGCATGACCAATGACTACTCCCATTATACACGCTTGCATGGAAAGCGCATTGACATCCGGCAGTTTTTTCACCTGATCTATTAGGATATCCGATGGGCGGAATCAACCTTAGTCATTCTCGCCCTCGGCGGCCAGCTTGCGAAAATATTGCTCGATGGCGTCGCGGTAGTGGGGAGGAAAGTCCTTGCCGATTTGTTGCAACGCCTCCTCACGCTCCTTGGGAGGTAAATCGCCCCAACCCGATGTCTTGCCCAGATTGCGGCGGTTCACGTCGCCCGGTGCGTTCATGCGCGCGATTCGGCTGTCGGGCATCGCCTGCGTGGGACGTTGGCCGCCCGAAGGACTACTTTGCTGTTGTTGCTGTTGCTGCTGCTGTTGTTGTTGCTCAAGCTCCTCAATCAATTTGTCGAGCGAAGCGATCACGTCGTCTTCCAGTTTACGAACTGTCTTGCCTGCCCGACCCAATTCAAGCCGGCGGCGAATGTCGTCCATCCGCCGTGCGATATGGTCGAGCGATTCGTCTTCCAGTTTGCTTAGGTCGTCCTGCATCAGGGCGGCCAGCGATTGGTAACGCTTTCGGCCGTCGTAAACGTCATCGAGCAGCTTCGCGATCGCCGCCAGGCCTTGCTCCTTGTGCAGCAACTGATGGTGCGCGACGCTCTCGACGAACAACAGCGCGGCCGGGTCGACGACGTCGGTCGCAGTTAACCCGTCAAGCTGTTCCAGCGCCTCGTCGTAGAGCTTCTCATGCGACAACCACCGGGCATAAACCAACCGCAAGTTGTGGCACTCGAAGGCGGGAACGTTTTCGGCCCGCAACCATTCCTGGGGTGCGAGCGGTCCTGGGCGACGAGCACGGGCACACAGTTCGACGAGCGATTTGGCCCGCGCGTCGCCCAGGGCGAACGTCTGGGCGAGCAATTCCAAACGAAGGCCGGCGTCGTTCTCGGCCGCGGCCCGCCATAGCTCCTCGGCCGCGGCAAGGGTCGCGTCGTCGGCCTTGCGTTCGACCATCCAGGCAAGCGCCTGGGCCTTGACCTCCTCGGCCGATGGGGCCTTGACGGCCGGAGTCTTGGCAAGCGGATCGTCAGTGATGGCGGAGTCATCGGCGTGAATTGAGGTTCCGATCGCCATTGCCAGAAACAGCGCGCCGACCCTCGTTCCGACGCTCCGTGTGGGAACGAAGGAGAAGTGAATAGCAGGTCGGAGACCTGCCCCACGTATGGCTTGAGTGCGGCGGATCATTGGTTTTTCCCCGTGACAATATCGCGCGTGGCTCGAAAGATTCGTGATTCACGTTCGGCCAACCGTTCAAGGGCCTGAATCAGCTCCGGCTTGTCGGCCTGACCGACGTCCCCGTCGACCAACTTAGTATACCTTTTTGTACGGGTATTGACCCGCATCTGCAGGGCACGAATCATCTTCAGCTCGGCGATCGCGTCGATCAACGGTGGGTCCTGCGGTTCGCCTTGCTGTTGCTGCTGTTGCTGCTGCTTCTTTTGCTCCTGGTCCTTCTGTGCCTTTTGCAAGGCTTCGATCATCTCTTCCAAGGCGGCGATCACGTCCTCTTCCACTCCTTGGCAGGTCTCGTCGACCTTGGCCTGGGCCAGCCAGTCGACGATTTGCTGCATGTCCTCGCGCATCTGCGAAACCGCCTCGGCGAAGGCCACGGCCGAACCTTCGTCGCGCAATAGCGTCTGGGCGTTTCTGACATCGGTGACGATGGAAGCCTCTTTGCGGCTGAGGCGGCCCGCTTCGATTTCGTCGTTGCGCCCGCGGTCGGCCACCGCCACACGGTCAAGCCGGCGCGTCGCCTCGTAGACCTCGATTTGCGCCTGGAGCATCTGGCGGAAGCGAGCTTCGAGCATCGCCAGCGTCCGCTCGACTTCCTCCTCGCGCAGTTGCCTGAGGATTTCTTCCAGATCCGCCTTGGCCTTTTCCAATTCGCGGACCGCTTGCTCCTGATCGGGAATCGCCCCCTCGCGCTGGGCTTTTTCAAGTTTCAATCGGGCTTGTTCCATTCTCTGCTGAGCGGCCTCGATTCGCTTGCGAGCGGAATCCTGGGGCTGATCCCGATTTTGATCCTGGTTTTGGGGCTGGTCGTCGGAATCTTGTTGGTCCTGTTGGCCTTGCTGGCCTTTTTGTCCCTGCTGCCCCTTTTTCGGTTTGCCTTGTTCCCCTGTCTTTCCTTGCTGTTGGTCCTGCTCGTCGGAAGGTTTCTGATCGCCTGGTTCGTCCGAAGGTTTCTGCTCGCCTGGCTTCTCGTCTTTCGGCTCCTGATCGGCAGGCCGTTCGCTGTCTTTTTCCTTGGGTTTTGCGTCCGATTTTCCATCGTCTGACTCGTTGCCCTCGCCGGGCTTCTGCGTTTTGGCGTCAGCGCCCTCTTTCGGCTGGCCCTGTTCGCCCTGCTTGGACGATCCTGGTATACCGTCGTTGGGCTTCCCCTGTGAAGGCTCGTTTTCCCCGTCTCCCTTCTTCCCGTCATTCTTCTCCCCATCTCCCTTTTCCTTTTCACCTTTCTCGCCGCCGTCCTTTTGGTCGCCATCTTCATTGTCTTCGTCGTCAGCCTTAACCTCGTCACCCTGCTGGGCGCCGCCGTTACTCTCCTGCATTTCATTGGCGAGCTTCTTGGTATCCTGCGCCAGTTTTCCTTGGCTTTCGGCGAGGCGTTTGGCATCGGCGCCTTTGGCAGTCCAGTTTTGCAATTCTTGCTCGCGATTGATCAACTCGTTGATGCGGCGAATTTGCTCCTTGATCCGTTTGCGCTCATCCTTGAGCCTCTGTCCTCGCTGCTCGCTGAGCAAGAGCTCCAAGAGTTTGTTCAGGTCCTGCTCGACTTCTCTTTGGTTCGAGACCGCGTTGGCCAGACGTTCCTTCTTGAGCAGGTCGATCAAGGTTTCGAATTGCGTGCCGATCAGCTTTTCCTTGCTTTGCGACACGGCCTTGCGCAAAAGCGCGGCGCGTTTGGGGTCGGTTGAGGCGGTTAATTCCGCCATCCGCGCCAGCACCTTTTCGAATTCCTTAAATTTCTTCTCGACCCGTTCCTGCGCCAGAGTCAACTCGGCGGCGCTTTCCGAGGTTGGCTTCTCGGCGCCAGGTGATGTGTCGTTCGCGTCGTTCTCCTGGGCCCAAACCGGCGTACCGACGAGCCATACGATCGCGGCCAAAGCCGCGGCACCGACGGCTCCTCGTAGCGGAGATCGCGGGAACTTCAAATTTGGCATAGGATCGCCGGAATTCGTACGAATTTCGCTGAACCCTGCGCGACAGAATCGCCTTCGCGTTTGCATGGGTTACTCCTCGTCCTCGAGTAAGTTACGAAGCTTGTCTTGACGCAGCTTCTTGGTCTGCTCGTTCAGGTCCTTTTGTAATTCGATGATCTCACGCAAGCGGTCCAAGGCCTCGTTGAACGTTTCCAGTTCCAACATTTTATCACGGATCTGCTGCATTTCGACCAGGATCACTTCGGCCTGCTCCAACGCCGCCTTTCGGGCTGCCGCAAGTTCGGCCGGCGAGGCGGGTGTTTTCGCCGCCGCCGATAAAGGCACCCGCGCCAATAGTACGGCGAGCCGTTTGTCGAATTCCGCGAACCGCTCGTCGGCGATCCGTTTGAGCGGGTCGGCAATCTGGTCCTTGAGCCTGATCCGCAATTCCTCGGTATCAAGTCGGTTGTTCACCAGCTCGGCCCGAATCCCGTCGAACGAGACGGCCACTCCACGGGTCTCTTCCGCGTCCTTCTGGCTGCTCTGCACCGCCCGCTCGACTCGCAATCTCCGTCGCGCTCGGATCTGTTCCGCCGAGTCGGCACCGTCGTCCGCTTCCTTGTCGCCTGCCGGGGGAGGTCCGTCGGGCCCATTTGCGTCATCAAGTGGGGCCTTACGCTCCCCTGCCGCATCACTACCCGCTGGCGGTACGTCGTCTGTTTCCAGCTCGGCAAGTGAGTCGCGACTTTCCGTCACCTCTTGGATAATCGACTCGAATCGCTGCCGCAGGTTCAACTCGCGCGATTCAAGAATCGCACGTAGCTGTTCGGGCGTGACCACGTCCAGCAGAAATCGCTCGCCGGACGACACGTTGGGGAGCTCGTCGCTGGGCAGGCTGTGGTTGTCGGCAGCCTTGGCGCCCACAAGCAACTTTTGGCCCGGCTTAAGCGCCAACTCGCCGACCTCGAAGCCCGCTTCGATCGGCACTTCGCTCGCCGAATTGGTTTCGCCCACGAGCGGCGCCTCGCGCGGTTCCTGGTCGTCGACGACGTAGTCGATCCAGGCGCGGGACACGCCGTAATCGTCCTTGATCTCACCTTTCAACGGAAGCCGTGCCCGGGACGTGATCGCCGAGCCAATGCCGTCCAGGTAAACCAGCACCTGCGGCGGCTCGTCGGGCACGGCGGTCAAGACCAACGGCACGGGCTGGCGGCTCTCGATACCGTCGGTGTCCAAGAGCGTGAAGAGCACGGTCTTGTCGGCATCGAGGTTTTCCAGCGTGAATTCGAATTCGCGCCGGTCCTGGTCGCGCCGGTCGTCGAACGAAAGGTCCTTAGTCGCGCGCGTGTCGGCGTCTAATGTGTAATCGATCCGCGCCCGCACCAGGTCCTTCGAAGCGGTTGCCCGCACGGTGACCTTCGTTCCCCGCGGTAAGGGCACATTGCCCGTGCCGGGTATGTCGGCTGCCGGGCGGCCCATGTACGCCGGGTACTCACAGTGGAGCGTCATGCCGATGGTCGGGCTTTCGACGACGCGAATCCGATAGCCCTTTAGTCGCGCATCGCCACCGACCACGTCGAACTCGTGATCGGCCAACACACCTGGGAACGTGTGACTGAAGTCCTGGAACGGGTCAACTCCCGGCACCGCGTTCCCCTCGCGGTCCATCGTCTTGCGGTCGCGGTTTCCGTCGGCGGTGCGATACCGGATCTGCACCACCTGGGGCACTACCAGCGGCGGGGCGGTTTCCGACTGAACCACGACGCGCAACTCGGTGCCGCGGGCAATCACCACTTCGCGCCTGGGGTTGTCGAAGCCCACGACTCGCAGGTGCGTGTTCCTCGGCCAGGGTTCATTGGTCAAGGTCGCCAGCCGCCGCACGCCAAAATGGAACGAGTCGGGCGCCGCCACCGCCAGGGCGACGATCGACAGCGCCAGCAAACTCGCGGCGACGACGGCACGCAACAACGGTGCGCGGCGGAAGATCCGGCTCAGCTCCACCCGCTCGGCATGCGCGTAAGCCTCGCTGCAGGTATGGGCCAGCATTTCGCGGCCGTATTCGTCGAGCTCGAGTTTGCGGCTGGTCAATTCGACCGCGGTCAGCAGGCCGTCCTCGAAGCGCTCGAAACGCCGCTCCAAAAGCACCGCCATGCTCTGATCGGACAACGGCACGAACACCCGACGGAGGCTGACACGGTAGAGTACATAAGCACCGACCACCACCGCCGCGCCCATCAACAACCTCCGGACCTCCGTGGGGGGTTCAAACATCCAGTCGATCGCCAGCGCGGCCCAAAAGCAAGCTCCCAAGGCGGCCAATGTCGCTGCGAGGCCCTCCAGCCACACATAGCGGCGAATGCGCCGGCGCAGCGCGCCGAGCAACTCGCGCACGCGCGGGGCCAGTTGCGGTGATTCCAGTTGGTCAGTTGTCATTGGTCACGCCAACTTCATCAGCCTTCGTATGAGCCACTCGAAACACAGCAGTGCGCACAGAATCGACATCGTCCACTCGTTGTCCCACAGCGGTGTGGGCTTCGATGGGAGCGTCACCGTTCGGCTCTGGTCGCGCAACGAGTCGACCAATGGCCCGACGGGCGAGCCGGCGCCGAGCGCCTTGTCGAGACTGTCGTAATAGAAGCCGCCGGTCTTTTGCGCCAAGTCCGAAAGCAAAGGGTCGTTGCGCACCGTGTGTTCGCGCTCGAGATCGGGCACTTTGACCTGAATCCGACGAGTCAGCCGCTCGTCGCTGCTTTCAGGAACGGGCAGTTGAAGCTCGTAAACCCCTTCCTTCCGAGCGGTGAACTGCCCTCGGTAATATCCTGCACGCAGCGGATCGGCAGATAGCCGAATGGTTTCGAGCGTGCTGTCTGGCAGGCCAACTTCGAGCAGCACCTGGGCCGCCTCCAGTGGCTCCAACCGGGCATTGGTGAGGCGGGCACTGACGGTCACGGTGCTCCCCAACAGATAACGGTCGCCGGCGATCAGGATGCCGCGGTGCGAGCCGCGCGTCAGGCGGCGTTGGGTCACATGACGAATCAGCTTGGTGTAGAACCGTTCGAAGTAGGCTTCGTCTTCAGCGCGGAGCCGCCACATCTCGCCGCTGCCGAGGAAAAACACCAGGCCGGAGCCGTAGTCCTGGCCGACGAAATAGGGCGGCTGCCGGCCGCCGTCGGCCGAGGCCGGATCGGAAAACCGCGCATAGACCGTAGCGCCGTCTTTCTCACGTTTTACCGCGTAGTGGCCGAAGACCCCGGGGAATTCCGACCAGGCGCGGGACGAGGCAGCGGCCGAGTCTTCGATGCGCAGGAATTCGGCTTCCTGGCCCTCACGCGTGAACTCAACCGGCCAGGGGTTCTTCGAACCATAGCGGGCATCGTCGAGCACCGCGAAACGCCGGTGAAAGATCACCGGATAAAGCTCGCGGAGCTTGTTACCCACGCGCGAGTCCTGCACCCAATGGTCGGTGTTGACGGGCCCCGCGATCACGATCAAGCCGCCTGCCTGGTCGTTCACCCAGCGATTCATCAGATCTTGTTCCGCCGCCGTCAATCGGCCCCAGTCGGGGTCGAGGGCCACGATCGAGTCGTATTCGAACAGCTCCTCGATCGTCGAAGGGAACTCCAGGAGGATCTCGTGGGCATCTTGCGACAGCCCCTCGGCGCCGGTCTGCAAAAGGACATCGACCACGACGTTGCGATCGCGCCGCAGTTGATTGCGCAGAAATTGGTACTCGCGCGACGGGCCGCCCGCGAACAACAGCACCTTCGTCTTGTGATCGACCACTTCCACGTCGACTTCCTGCTGGTCGTCCGCCGACTGGTGGTCCTCCGGCGGTGCCTTGACGCGTAACCGCAGCGTGCGCCGCCCGACTTTCTCGGGTACGAGCTCAAAGCGGATCGGCACTTGCTCGCCGTCGCCGCCCAAAGTGAGCTGTTGCGTGCCTTCAATTTTTTCCGGCTGACCAGCGGGGCCCCCCGCGTCGCGAGAAGCAAGCTCGATGGCCACGCTCCGGCCCGCCAGGCCCTGGGCCTGGATCTGGCCCGTCACCGCGTAACGGTCGCCAGGGTACGCCCGGGCCGGCGCCAACAGATCGCTGATACGGACATTGACCGGCTGCGAAAGCGATCCGACGCCGACGGGGTAGATCGGCACGCGGCGATCGCGCGACAGCCCGACGATCGCCGACGGCTCGAGACCGGCGTTCTGCTGGCCGTCGGTGAATACGACGACGCCCGCCACCGGAGCGCCGGGGTCGGCTTCGATCGCCTCGCCCAGAGCCTGGCCCAGTCGTGTCGAGGTGCCCTGAGGCGCCAATGCCTGGTCCCAATCGACCGATCTTGGATCGTTCGTATCCTCGGCGGCAGTTGGTTGCCCCGGCGTCATTTTCGAGAACCGGGCCACGGTGGCCGTTCGCTCGTCGAAGCGCATCACATGTACATCGTGCCGCTCACGCAGCCGTTGGAGAAACTCACTGCGGGCGAAAGCGGCGGTCACTTGTTGAGCGCGGCTCGGCTCGGCTGGGACGGGTGAGGCGTCGGCGTCGTGCAGGGCCATACTCAGACTGGTATCGACCAGGAGCAGCACGCGCGAGTTCTGAATCTGGTCGGTTTCGTTCCGCCACCGCGGCTCCAGGTAGATCAGCAGAAGTCCCACGAAAACCGTCAAGCGGAGGCAGGTTAACAACACGCTCACGAGGCCGTGCAATTCGGCCGTGTCGCGGCGGTAGGCGTAGATGACATAAGCGGCGATAGCCAACATGACAGCCAGCGGCGGCAGCCAATCGATCGACGATTGGATTCGTCCCCACTCGAAGGTGGAACGGAATGCTCCCTCGGCCAGTAACGGCAAAGCGACGAACATCAAACCGTCGCCTCCCGTTTCGGATGGTAGCTTGCGGCATAGGCCAACCATTGCTCGCCCAGCAAAAGGCCCAAGAGCGCATAGAGAAACCACGGACTCAGGCTCTTGTCCGCCAGGTCGGCGGCCGCCATGTGGAACTCATCGGCCTGGCGGTACTCAAAACGAATTCCCTTAAGTTTCGTCGCCAGCTCCTCGCCGCCGACGGTGGCCAGGTTGCCTTCGCTGGCATCGACGTTGAAGGCCAGGCGACGCACCTCAGACTCGTTTTCGGTGGTCGTCAATTCCAGACGATATTCGCCGGCCACCAGGGCTTCGGGAAAAGAGGCTCTCACGAGATGGCTGCCCGGCACGGGTACGGCATCGCTGGTGAGCGAGCCGGCATCGGTGGGCGGTGGCGGTTCGCCCGCCGTGGTGGGCATGGGCGCCGCGATGGCGGCGCCGGCCGGCAAGATCAAACGCGCCTGTGGCTGATATCGCGCAGGGTCGAGATCGCGCTCGACCACCGAGCCGACGGTGTGGTTCGCCTCGCCGCGGTCGGGCGGCGCCAGGTAGGCTTGCAGTTCGAGCGACGTCACGACAAAGCTTGGGTTGCGACCCCAATTGTTCCACTGCGGCGCGGCCGTCGACATGAAGGCCACCACGCGCCCCTCGCCAAATTCGCGCGATACCACCAAGGGGGCCCCATTACGCAATCGGGAAATGACCTGGGTCGTCGAGCCGGTCTCGGGCTTCCAAAGCTTGGGGGCCGAGAAGTACCAATCGATCAGCACCGTGTTCAGGTAACTGTTTCGCTCGCCGGCGAAATGCGCGAAGATCGGGTGCTCGCTGACTTCCAGATCGGCCCCTTTTTCCAAGCGGTCGACGAGCAATTGCGTTTTGGTCACCAGCGGCAGAGGAAACATGCCCTGGCCGTCGCGGTAGAGTTTGTCGTTGTAAAAAGCCGCCCGGCAACGGTCGCCCAGGAACACGCCCACGCCACCCCCTGCGCGTACATAGTCTTCCAGCGCGGCAACCGCGGCGTGGTCCAGGCGATCGACATTCATCAGATAGATCGCCTGGAATTCATCGAGGCGGTTGACGTTCAGAAAGCTCGTCGGCTCGATCCGAGGGTCAATACCCGTCTTTACGGCCCCGCCGGGCGCCAGGGCCGCGGCCAGGTAGCGTGCGTTCGTGGCATCAGGCTCTCCATCGACCAGCAGCACGGGCACGCCGGCGGGCAACTCGACCACGCAGTAACGGACGTTGTCGGCCGCCAGCGTGTCGCCACCCAGACTGGCGGTCACCAGGTGGTCGCCCGCGCTCGCGAAATAGACCGGAAATCGCCGCGTCTCACTCTCGCCCGGCGGGATTTCGTCGATAGCCAGCGCCGGCCGGGCCTGTTCGTCCTCTTGCAGCAAGACCGAGACTCCTTCGACCGGCGCGCTGCCGTAATTCGTCACCGTCACGTCGAGGTACAAAGGCACGCCGGCCGCGCGGGTGCCTCCCGCCGGTTTCAGCGCGGAGATCGCCAGATTGGCATGGGCGCCGTCGGCGCAGTTGATCAGCCGCAATTGCGCTTTGGCCGCCTCAAGGCGCGCCAGCGCCGCGGCCAATTCGTCCGGCTCGTCCCATTCCTTGGTGCGGAAGTCCGAGACCAGGTAAACGACGCGGTCCTCGCCCTTGGTATCGCCGAATAACTGCTCGATGGCCTCCAGCGCGCCGGCAGGTCCAAACGCCAACTGCGACGGACCGATCGGCTTGAGCATCTCCTGAAGCCGCCGGCCGAAATCGGTGGTGACTTTTTCGGCCTGCAAGTCGGGCTGCGTGCCGGCACGGCCCAGCCGGGCACGGGAAAACCGCAGCAACGTGAAGCTTTGCGCCCGGGGTTGCCGCGCCACTTCGTCGCCGATCCGCTCGACGACCTGGCGCGCCTTGTCGAATGCGGTGGCGTCGGCCTGGCGATCGCCCATCGAGTAGCTGTCGTCCAGGAGCACGATGTGGTGCGTCTTGCTCCCTCCCAACAACTGGCTGAGCCCTTTGCAGCCCAAGGGCTGCGCGACGATCATGACCACGGCCACGACCGCCGCCATCCGCAGCAGGAGCAGCAGCAACTCCTTAAGTCGCACCCAGGTGCTGTTCTTGCGCTGGCTCGCCAGCAGGAACTCCATCGCCGCCCACTCGACCCGGCGGTGCCGAAGCAAGTTGATGAGGTGGATCACGATCGGCACGGCCACGATCGCCAGTCCCCAAAGCAGCAGCGGATGAAGGAAAGATGTCACTGAAAGTGGTGAGTAGTGGTGGTGGCTGGGGCAGAGCCTTAGCGATGCCCCGGCTCGTCGTGTCCGTCTTCAGGGATCCGACCCGCTTTCAGCGGAACTCGCTGTTCGCTCGACTTCATCCTTCATCCCTCATCAATTCCGGTTATGCATTCCCAGTCGATTGCAGAGGAAGGCGGCCAGCGCCGCGTCCAACGGCTGGCTGGTGCGGACCAAGGCGTAATCGACCACGTTCTTGGCGCAGCCGCGGCGAACCTCGTCGAGATAAACTCCCAGCGCCTGCAAGTAGCCCTCGCGCAGCGCGCGAGGGTTGCAGTTGATAAGCTCGGGCGATTCCAAACCCTCGAACCGCGTCGGTCCGGCAAAAGGGAAATCGAGTTCGTGGTCGTCGAGCACGTGGACCACCATCACGTCATGGCCGCGCTGCCGCAACAACCGCAGGCCCTTGAACAGCCCGGCACGCTCGACCAGCAGGTCCGATACCAACAGCACCATCCCGCGACGCGGGTAGCTCTCGGCCACGTGCCGCAGGATGCGGTACAGGTCGGTCTTCTGCTTGGGGGCACTGACGTCGAGCGCCGAGATCACCGATTGCAGGTGGTTCCGCTTGCTCCGCAAAGGCACGGTCGTTCGAGCGGACTCGTCGAACGCGACGCAACCCACCGCGTCCTGCTGCCGCAGAAGCAGGTAGGCCAGGCTCACGGCGACCGTGCTGGCATATTCGTATTTGCTCATCGCGCCCGAGCCGTAACGCATGCTGCCGGAGACGTCGACCAGGAGCGTACAGCGCAGGTTCGTTTCCTCTTCGTACTGCTTGACGTAGTAACGGTCCTGCTTGGCCCAGACTTTCCAGTCGATGCGCCGCATGTCGTCGCCTTGCGCGTACTCGCGGTGCTGCAGGAATTCGACCGACTGCCCAAAATAGGGACTGCGGTGAACGCCCGACAAGAAACCCTCGACGACGTAGCGGGCGCGCACATCCAGCCGCGCGATCCGCTTGATCGCCTCAGGATGCAAAAATCTTTTGGAATCGGGCATCACGCGTGAGCTCGTCTTCCTTGGTGGGGGTGATGGCGATCAAACGGTCGACCAGGGAGTCGGTGGTTACGCCGTCGCTCTCGGCGGCGAAGTTGACCACCAGCCGGTGCCGCAGCACCGGGCGAGCCAGGGCCTGTACGTCGTCGGTCGAAACATGTGTGCGGCCGTGCAACAAGGCCCGCGCCTTGCCGCCCAAGATCAAGTTCTGCACCGCCCGCGGGCCGGCACCCCAAGTCAACTGGTCCGAGACGAAGTCGGGAGCGCCGACCTCGCCCACACGCGTTTGCCGCACCAAGGCCAGCGAATAACGGACAACGTGGTCGGAGACGGGCACCTCGCGAACGATCCGCTGCAACTGGATGATTTCATCCGCCGTAAGCACCGGCACGATGTGGTCGGCCAACGCGCCGGTCGTCCGGCGAGCGATTTCGAATTCCTCATCGAACGACGGGTAACGCACGAAGACCTTGAACATGAAGCGGTCTTGCTGCGCCTCGGGCAGCGGGTACGTCCCCTCCTGCTCGATCGGATTCTGCGTGGCCAACACGAAGAATGGGTCGGGCAGCGTGTGCCGCACGCGACCGGCGGTCACTTGCCGCTCTTGCATCGCCTCCAACAACGCGGCCTGCGTCTTGGGCGGCGTGCGGTTGATTTCGTCGGCCAGGACCACGTTCGCGAACAGTGGCCCTTCGAGAAAGCGGAACTCGCGGGAACCCGTATCGCGATTCTGCTGCAGAATCTCGGTGCCGGTCACATCGGCGGGCATCAGGTCCGGTGTGAACTGGATACGGCTGAATGAAAGGTTCAACGTCCGCGCCAACGTACTGATCATCAGCGTCTTGGCCAGGCCGGGCACGCCTTCAAGCAGGCAGTGGCCGCGGCTGAATAGCGAAATCAGGAGTTCCTCGATGACGTCGCTCTGGCCCACGATCACCTGCGCGAGCTGCGTCAGGATTCTCTCGCGGGCTTCGCCCAGTTTACGGATGGATGCGGAATCTTGCAGGTCAGTTGTCATTGGTCCCTTGTCAGTTTCCAGTTGCCATTGGTGGTTCTTCAGTTGTCATTAGTCAGTTGTCATTAGTCACTGGATGTCTCAACAAAGGACCATTGACCAATGGCTGTCTCTTAACCAATGACAAACGACAAGTGACTAATGACTATCTCTGATAAATCGGCAGCGTGCCATTTTCCAATTGCAGTATGGTGAGGTTGACGGCGGTGGTGTAAATCGGGCCGATGTAGCCTTGCGCCCACGACCCGTTGGGGCTCGCTTCGGCGGCGAGTTTGGCGTAGACCTTGTCACGGTACTCTTCCCACTTTTTGCCCCCCTCGCGGTAACAGACTTGCCCGAAGTAGTAATGCGCATAGTGCCAGTGACCAAAACTTTCGTTCTGGATGTTGTCGAGATTACGCTGGCAGTAATCCAGGAGCTTGGGGACGTATTCGCTGTCGTAGTCGCCCGCATTGAACAAACAGGCGATCGCCGCGGCGGAGATCGCGGGCCGGCCCCCCCCGCCCTTGGAACTATACTGCACTCCTCCGTCGGGCAGGGTGCAATCGCGGATGTATTTGACGGCGTTGTCGATAATTTCCTTGGGGACGGGTATGCCGGCATTGCGGCAGCCACGCAGCCCTTGCACCTGCGTGATCGTGGTCGAGCCTTCGTCGAATCCGTGGCCGTCCTTGGCGCTCACGTACCCCCAGCCTCCTGCGTCGGTCTGGGCCTCGCCGGTGAATTGCACTGCCCGAGTGAGCACGTCAATCAACTCTTCGCGCCGCTCCTGGTCTTCCTCCTCACCCAAAACCTGCGAGAGAAAGAGCATCGAATAGCCATGGCCGTAGGTGTATCGGTCGTCCCCCTTGGGGTCGCCTATCAAACCATTGGGTCGGCTGCGGTGGACCAGGTACTCGACGGCCTTGCGGATCTGCTCAGAGTACTTCCCTTGGGTCGTGGTCGAGCCTTCGGCCAGCAGGGCCGTGCCGGCCAGCGCCGTCATGGCCGCCGGATATCGTCCCTCGTTGGCCGTCCAATGTCCTTGGCGCGACTGCGTATTGGCGACCCAATCGAGCCCGCGCGAAATCACTTTCGCGATCTTGGAGTCGCGATTGGCCGCGGCGGCCGGCTGGGTTGCGATACCCATCAGAACCGTGGCCATAGCCACAGCGGCGAGCGATTTTCGTTTGGTCATTTTGAGAGCCTCTTGTCTCATCATCCCCTTATCCCATCATCCCAGGGCGGGCGGTGCCCTACGGTTGCTTCTCAGTCTCAGGCTCCTTCCCCGGAGCCGGCACGGTCGACTTGCTCGGACCACTGGCCCCGGGACGAAAGCCTCGAGCGAGCTGTTTAGCAGAGTGCGCTGGCGAGTTGTCCGGCTTGGTTCGCCGATCGCGTTCATTGGAGGCGCCCTGGTTTCCACCCGGCTTGTCGTCGGGGTAGGGCACGTCGGTGAACACGAGCTTGATCTTTGTCCGCGGCGTGCTGATCAGAACTTCGCGCCGTGTCGGGTCGCCTTCCACCTCGACGCCAACGACGCCCGGCTGCGTCTGCAGGTTGTCGTCGAATATTTCCCGCCCGTTTCGCTTGTCGATGCACAGCAGGTTGCCCGTCGGATTACCGGCCTGGCCAGGGCGTTGCGTGAGCGACGTGAACAATAAAACGGGCAAGTCGGCCGGTTGGTTGAGCGAGAGGACCTTGTTATCGATTGGCTTCGAAAATGCCTTGGTCCCCGTCGCCCGCTCGAATCCGTGGACGGTGCCGTTGACCACGATGGTGCCCATCATTCCCTGCGTCGCGAACTGCACATTGCGTTGCTTCGCTGGCCGGTTGGCGATGAGCAGGTCGTGGGTCTCGTTGCGGAGCAGGTGAATTTCGTGCATCATCGGTTCAGGGTCTACCTGAGCGTCGATCGAGGCCTGGCCATCGACGATCGACAGCAACATGAAGTGTCCGCTCTTTTCGAGCACCCCGATCGCATCGTCTGCGACCAGCGCCTTCTGGGCGTCGGCATCGAAGGGACGCTGCCAGACATTGGCCTGGGTCCAAGGGTCGAACAGCTTGAGCGTGAACTTTCCGAGCGGCGCGTCAGCCTCCGTCCAGACGAGCAGCATCCGGCCCACGGTGGCCAGCCGTTCGTCGGACCGTGGCACCTGGCGCCGGCCAAGCTCGAACCCGTCGATGGCGCGCAATACCACCGCCTCGGTAGCGTTCGGCTCGACGACGAATAGCAACTCCTCGTCGCCGAACAGCTCGCATCCCGCGGGGAATTCGCGCCGCACCCAGAGCGTTTCGCCCGTGAGTGGATCGACTGCCGTGAGGTTTCGCCGCCGTTGAAAGACGACGCAGCCGGCGATGATCGGACCCGCGCCGACCGCGTTCGAGGTGCGTACCAAACCGCCCCAGGCGTTCACCTGGCGCATTTGGATCCGCACCTGCACCGGCATTCCGGCGCCCGCCATGTTCGTCGAATCGCCCAGATCCTGGGTCCAGAGAATGCGAGGGCCAGATTGATTCGGCGCGCCGAGCGTGTCGATGGCCATCAACTGCAAACCCGTCGAAACGAGCAGCAAATGCCCGTCCTCGCGCGCATGGCTGACCATCGGGAAACCGCCGTTGGCGGCAATTTCATTGCGGTCGCGCAACGAAACTCGCCAGCGCTCGTGTCCCAGTCCGTCGCGTCCCACCAGCGCGGGGTTGTTCTGATCGTATTCGACGCTGGTGCGGCTCAAGAGCGGGCGTACCCGCCCACGCACCTCGATCGGAACGTAACGGTTTCCGTTAGGTGAATTGCCCACCTGGTCCTCTTTGTTGACCTGGCCGGTGGGCCACAGCCAGGCGCCCGCCAACCGCTGCTTCAACGCGCCCTCGGCCGGAAGAGCGTCGACCAACTGTCGTCCGGTCTTGCCGTCGAGGCAGACGTCGTCACCCCATTCGCCGGCCAATCGCCGGTAGTAGTAAGCCGCGTCGTCGTCGCGGCCGGCGCGGGCCAGCAACTCGGCCAGGCGGGCCACCGCCAAACGCTTCCGGCCGGAATCGGACGAACGCTCGCTTTCGCGCAGCCAGTGTTCCGCTTCCAAAAGAGAGCCGCTTTCGATCAGCTTCGCCGCCAGGTGAGCCCGCGCCCCCTCGGCCAGTGGATGACCATCGAAGTAACTGAGAAACTCGCGTAGCGGCGCGGGGTCAGTGGCGGCCTCGGCCGATTCCAGTCGGGCTGCCAGCACGGCGTCGAGCCGGGGCAGTTCGTCGGGCTTGCACGCTTCGCGCAGCCCGGCGAGCCGCGCGCGTACCCAACGATCCCGCCGCACGGAAAGCCCTCCGTCGAGCCGCTCCAAGGCGCCGCTCGGCGGGCCCAAATCGACCAGCCGCAGGTAGGCGGCCAGCGCCGCTTCGACCTCGCCCGTTTGCTGCAAGCCCGTCGCCAGTAATCGCAGGTACGCCGCGCGCGACGTCGGCGATTCGGCCAACCGCTCGATTTCGTCGAGGTGAACTCGGTGGGCGGCGAAGTCGATGCGCAGCCCTTCGAGCAAGGCGTCGATCAAAAGCTCGCGGGTGCGCGGTTCGGGTTTGATCTCGAACGAACGACGCAACTGGGCGACCGATTCATCCAGATGCCCTTCATCCAGCAACAACTCGCCCTGCCGGGCCAGCGCCTCGGCGTTATCGGGGTGCTGCGCCAAAACGGCTGCGACCTGCCGGCGAAGGTCTTCCAATTGGTGGAAGCTCTCCAGGGATTCGACCCCCTGTGAAATGACCGCGCCCTGGTAGCAGATCAGGTTGCCTGGCACCGTGCCGCCACGCGACTTCGACCGCGCCACGATCTTGCCCGCCGTGAGTTCGACCACCGCCACCTCGGCAGTCGTGAGTGGCAGGTAATAACGCTCGCCGTCGAAGAACCCCCTGCCGCTGGGCGCGCTGCCATCGGGCAGTTGTAAGGTCGGGACCGTCCAGGTCGACTTACCATCGGCCAAATGATACGACCGCAGGCCATGGCGGCCGACCACCAGCGCCTGGTCGTCATGGACACAGCCGACGTACAATCCGTCGTCACGTGGCACTTGCCAGAGCAGCTTGCCGTCGAGAAGATTCAGACAATGTAAATGGCGCGATTCGATGGGTGTCAGAAGCACGTGACCCGCGGCGATCGTCACGGTGGCGTCGCCCCAGTGGTCGTTTTCACCTGCTTCGTCGCCGGCGAACCCCTGCATCCGTAGCACGCGATTCTGCAGGAAGATGGGGTCGACGGCGCGGGGGTACTGGAACCCCCACAGCAGCGACCGCGTCGCCAGGTCGACGGCCACCGCGGCGCCCGTCGACGTGGGGCACACCAGGATACCGTCGGCGTACGAAGGGGTCGCGCCGGCGAACCGTCGCAAAGGGTCTTCTTGCACACCGACGGGCACGGCGGCCAGTTGTTGCGACCACTCGACCTGTCCATCATTCTTCGGATCGAGCACGAACAGGCGGATTTCACCCTTGGTCTCCGCCAGCACATACAGTTTGCCGGCCAACGGCAGAGGCGGGCCCAGAAAGAACGCCCCGGCCAGAGGCAACTGGCCGTCGCCCGTTTGTCCACCTACGCTCCATTTGAGCTTTCCCTCGGTCGCGATCTCGTACGCGGCCAGCCGATTAAACGAACGCGTCGTCAAGGTCTGCTGAAAACCGCCGTTGTTGATGATCCAACGTTGCCGCTGCCGGAATCCTCCCCCCATTCCCATCGGCGCGGTCGGGGGCTGAATGTCGAGATCTTCCACGCAGTACACCGCTTCGCCGTCGCTCGAAAGCGCACCGTAGACAGCGTCGTCCCAGACGCGTTGTTCGAGCCACTCCGCCAACGAATTCGCCCCTTGCGGCGCCGCTGCCGCCGCTCCGACCGAACCGGTGGCTCCGGCCGAATCGAGCAATTCCTCGACCGCTTTGTCGACCGGTGCGTACCAGATTCGCTTGCCGGTGCGGAAATCTACCGCTTCCAACCCCGCCACCGAACGCATGAAGACGTAGTCTTTCACGGCCAGCGGATGCAGCCCCGGCAGCACGCGGCCCCCCTCTTCGAGGAACCCTTCGCGAAGTTGCCCCAACAGCTTCTCAACGTGCGGATCGTTGGCGTTGGGGATTTCCCAACGCCGGTTCAAAAGCGGACTGCTTCCCAAACTGGTCGCGTTGCGCGCGGGGCTTCCCCGGTACATGGCCCATTGCTCGGCCCCCGCCGCCGGCGTCGGACGAATTCTCGCCCCAAGAATTTGCTCGAGCCAGGGAATCGCCTGCGCCGAACTGGCGGGTGGTTTTTGGGAACGGTCCGCGACGATCAGTTCGGCGTTGGGGTAAGTAGCCTTGAGCTTCATCAACGATTCGACCGCCGGCTCGGTAAGCCCTGCGCGAGCCCAACAGACGGCGAGATTCAACAGCAGTTTCGGCCCGAAGTCGGCCGCCGGGGGGGCGTCGCGCAGTCGCCGCAGGCACAGAGCCGCCGCCAGGGGATGCCCCTGTTCCATTTCGGCGGTGCCTAATAGGTAGGTGGCTTCGTATCCGGCCTTGGTGTGGAAAAACTGCCGCGACACCGCGGCCAAGCCGGCGGTGCCGCCACTCTGGACGGCTTCTTCGAGCAACCGGCGGGCACGGGCGCCGTACTCCAATTCATAGGCTGCGCGCCCGTCGGGAGGCATTTCACCGATCAGTTGCTGCGCCTCGCTCTTGAGGCTGCGAACGTTCGAGGTGTCTTCTTTAGTCTGGAAGAAAAAGTCTTCGGGTGTCTCCTGGTAGTCGAGAATACGGCCGAGCAAGCGGACTGCTTCGCTATAGCGCTTTTCAGGCACGCATTTCTGCGCCTCTTGGTACAACTGCCGCAAGGGCCGAGGCGCCAGGTTGAAAGGGCTGTTGGCGGTGTCGTCGTCGCCGCCGCCGGGTTCCGGCTGAGCGATCGCCATCGCCGGAAGGATCACAAGCGACAACAAAAAGCAGACCGTCCGCAACAAGCAGATCGTCGGCAAAAACAAATGGCAGGGCGTCGGCCCTGCTCGTCGCCCGACTTGATTCCCTCGCATCAGGCCCCGTAGCGGCAGAACCCATCGCAGCACTGCCAGGCTCCCTCCAGGTTCCATGCTCGCCACTCCTCTAGAATCCGCCCACGCGAGTTAGTCGCCGCAGTCCGCACGAAAGTTCACCCACCAGGTGACGCATGCGGCGTTTCTTGGCCCCAATTCATGCTTGCCCCCATGTAAACCGGCCTAGATGAATGTCCTAAATCACTGTTAGTTAATATCTTACACGGTGTATTCACCCCTGGCAAGAAACCCGCGCCCGGCACACAATCGCCACGTTCCGCGGGTGCGATCGCAGCGTAACTGGCGAAAACGCGGCCGTCACAGCCGGAATTTCCCTGCTTTTCGGTGTAATTTGGGGTTTTCTGGGTTGCTTTTTCAGTTCTGTCGATTTTAATCATCGCGTCCCCTTGAACGGACGATCGTTAACGTTTCACTATTCTCTAGACCCGCAGGGAGGGTTACCGAATCATGGCGAAAGCCCCCGCGACCGCAGCGAAGAAATCAGCGAAGGCACCCAGCAAGAGCGAAGTTCTGGCCAGCATTGCAACTACCACGAACTTGTCGAAGAAGGACGTGGCTGCCGTCCTCGAAGCCTTGGGTGGTGAAATCAAGAAGGCGCTCGGCAAGAAGGGCCCAGGCGTGTTCCAGATTCATGGCCTGATCAAAATCAGCAAGAAGCACGTCCCTGCCAAGCCGGCCCGCAAGAACGCTCCCGATCCGTTCAACCCAGGCCAGTTCCGCGACTACGCCGCCAAGCCCGCCTCCGTCAAGGTTAAGGTCAATGCCTTGAAGAACCTCAAGGCCATGGCTTGATCGCGTTCCAACACGACTGAGTCTTCCGGCATAGGCAGGCTCAATGGCAACTAGCCCGGCACGCTCGATCGCAGAGCGTGCCGGGCTCTTTCTTTTTCCAGCCTGTCTCGACCCTTTCTGCGAGACTGATGGATCGAATGTCTCTGTTGTTATTTTTTTCAACGACCCGCCAAAAGCCAAGGATAGTGACGGGCGGCCTCGTCGTGGGGCAGGTTTCCAACCTGCCATACTGGTTTTCTGGCAGGTTAGAAACCTGCCCCACGGGATCATCCTGCGCTTTTGGCGGGTCGTTGATTTTTTTGCCCAACATGTTTTTGCCTTCTCATCCCGGAGCTTGCGGCGGAGCAGTTCGCTGAGATGGCGCTGGTAAGGCGGATGGAATGTAATCCAAAGTTCCGGGGCCGAGAATGGCGGTTGGACTTGCTAGCAGGTTCCCTTCCGTCTGTCATGCCAGGTACAATACGACATGTAGCGGTTATGGACCGGTTCCGGAACGATGGCTCGTTCGAGGAGCTTGAGTGCTCATCGGGAATTCACTTGTCGGATTTATTCCTCTTCCCCACGCCTTGAAAAGGAGTTGATTTATGAAACGTCGAGAATGGTTGACTGCTACGGGAGCGATTGCCTTCGCCGCCGCCGGTTCCGCCGGCGCAAACCTATTGGCCGCCGAAGCGCCCAAAAAAGCCAAGCCCCACTCGCAGGCGCACGGCAGCGCCTGTTGCAACGACTGCTCGGCTTGCGCCGTCGAGTGTGCAGCCTGCGCGGGGCACTGCACGGCGAAGCTTGTCGAAGGCGAAACGTCGCACGCCGCAACGGCGGCGCTTTGCAACGACTGTTCTGATTTGTGTTCGATCTGCGCCAAGATCGGCGCGCGGGGTGGTCCATTGGCCGCCCTGGTGTGCGGCGCGTGTGCCCAAGCGTGCGACCAGTGCGCCGACGCTTGCGAGAAATTCGAGGACGACGAGCACACGACTGCCTGTGCCAAGCGGTGCCGCGACTGCGCCGACGCATGCCGTGAGATGACAAAGCAACTCGAAGAAGCGTGATCGCCCTCGACCTCCTCGACGAACGACTCGACCTGGCCTGGCCGGCCGATCGTTGGCGGCTGCGCCGGCAGCTCCGATCGCTCGAACACGCTCAGCGGTCGAACAAGCCGTGTGAACGGCAATTGGCTCAACTGACCGGGCAGCTCGACCGTTCGATTGCCCTGCGGATGACGCGTCGTGCGGGGTTGCCGAGCCCAAAGTTCGACAACGACCTGCCGATCAATGCCCGCCGCGAGGAAATCGCCCGCGCGATCGAGGAACATCAGGTGGTCGTGGTCTGCGGCGAGACAGGTTCGGGCAAGTCGACGCAGTTGCCGAAGATCTGCCTGGCGTTGGGTCGCGGCGTTGACGGTTTGATCGGCCATACGCAGCCGCGGCGAATCGCCGCGAGAACCGTGGCAGCCCGTATTGCCGAGGAGTTAGGCACTCCCCTGGGGTCCGATGTGGGGTACAAGATCCGCTTCACCGACGCCACGCAAGAGCGGACGTATGTCAAGCTGATGACCGATGGCGTATTGCTGGCCGAGACGCACCACGACCGCTGGTTGAACCAGTACGACACGATCATCATCGACGAGGCCCACGAGCGATCGTTGAACATCGACTTCCTGCTGGGCTTTCTCAAACGGCTCTTGCCACGCCGCCCGGAGCTGAAGCTGATCGTCACATCGGCCACGATCGACGCCTCGCGATTCAGCCGGCACTTCGCCACGGCCGATGGCGACGCGCCGGTGGTGATGGTCGCCGGCCGCACGTTTCCGGTCGAAGTCCGCTTTCGGCCGCCGGCGGCCGACAAGGACGAGGGCGATGCCGATTGGCAGCGGGCCGTGCTCGACGCGGTCGACGAGTTGGCAAAAATCGACGGCGGCGACATCCTCGTGTTTCTCCCCACCGAACAAGACATCCACGCCGCGACCCAGGCGCTTCGCGGCCACACGATCGCCGGCGACCGCGCTGGCCGCGAAACTGAAATCGTTCCGCTTTATGCGCGGCTGTCCGCGGTCGAGCAACAGCGTGTGTTCCAACCGCACGCGGGCCGCCGCGTCGTACTGGCCACCAACGTGGCCGAGTCGTCGCTGACGGTGCCTGGCATCCGCTATGTCGTCGACACCGGTACGGCCCGCATCAACCGTTACTCGGCGCGCTCGAAGGTCGAGCGGCTGCCGATCGAACCCATCTCGCGCGCTTCGGCCGACCAGCGGATGGGTCGCTGCGGCCGCGTGGCACCGGGCGTTTGTATTCGGCTGTACTCCCAGGACGATTACGATTCGCGCGCTCGGTTCACCGCGCCTGAAATCCAGCGAAGCAATCTGGCGGCGGTGGTGCTGGAAGCGAAGGCCATGAACCTGGGCGAGTTGGAAGACTTCCCATTTCTCGATCCGCCGCGGCCCGAGGCGATCCGCGATGGCTACGCGACGCTCTTCGAACTGGGAGCGATCGACGAGGGTCGCGAGCTGACCAACCTGGGACGCTCAATGGCCCGGCTGCCGGTCGATCCGCGGTTGGCGCGAATCCTGCTGGCCGCGGCCGATGAACGCTGCCTGGCCGAAGCGCTGGTGATCGTCGCGGCGCTGGAGATTCAAGATCCGCGACTTCGACCGAGCGATCGGCAAGAGGCGGCCGACGACGCTCATACGCGTTTTGCCGACGACCACTCCGACTTTCTGAGCCTGTTGAAGCTCTGGGACTTCTACCACGACTTGAAGGCGACGCTCTCGCGAAATCAGTTACGCAGGGCCTGCCAGGACCACTTTCTTTCGCACAACCGCATGCGCGAGTGGGCCGAGTTGCACCGCCAATTGCGCGAGCTGACGGCGCAAACGGGGCTCGTGCTCGAACCGCGGCGGCACGATTTCAACGCCTTGCACCGGGCGCTCCTGACCGGGTTCCTCTCGAACATCGCCCTGCGTAGCGGCGAACGCGAGTATACCGTCGCGGGCGGGCAAAAGGCGCTGGTTTGGCCCGGCTCGGCCGTGTACGAACTGCGTCCAAAATGGGCGCTGGCCGGCGAGGTGATCGAGACCAGCCGCCGCTATTTGCGCACCGTGGCGCGCATTCACCCCGGCTGGATCGAGCCGGCCGCCATGCACCTCGTAAAGCGCGATTATCGAGAACCACACTGGGACCCCGGGCTAAAGCAGGCGATGGTCTACGAACGAGTCTCGCTTTTCGGCTTGAACATCGTCCGACGGCGGCGCGTGCGGCTGGCCGCGGTCGATCCGGAGCACGCCCGGGAGCTATTGATCGACCACGGGTTGGCGCGAGGCGGATACGAGACGCGGGCGAAGTTCCTGGCGCATAACCGGCAGTTACTCGAAGACCTGGAGCGCTGGCAGCGCAAGGTCCGCCGGCACGGGCTGTTGCGGGGTGACTCAGCGCGCTTGGAGTTCTACGACCGCCGTGTTCCGGCCGAGGTTTGCGACGGCAAGACCTTCGAGCGCTGGCGGCGCACCGCGGAGCAAGAGCAGCCGAGGCTCTTGTTTATGACCGAGGCCGACCTCCTGATTTCACCGGGCGAATCGATCGATCTGGCGGCGTTTCCCGACACGCTCACGGTGCGACAAATGACGCTCCCGTTGGAATATCATTTCGAGCTCGGGCACGCGCGCGATGGTGTGACGATCACCGTGCCGCGCGAGGCATTCCGCCAACTCGACCCGAAGCGTCTCGATTGGCTGGTGCCGGGCTTGCTCGAAGAAAAGGTCGTGGCCCTGATCAAATCGTTACCCAAGCCGCTTCGCCGGCACTTCGTGCCCGCCCCTGATACGGCCCGGCAGGTGGTCGGCGGACTGCGCTTCGGAGAGGGGAGCTTTGCCTTGGCGGTCTCGCGGGCATTGACGCGGATCGCAGGTCAACCGATCTCGCCCGATGCGTTCCGCCTTCACCGCCTGGCCGACCACCTGCGGATGCGGGTCCGCGTGATCGATGGATCGGGCCGGACGGTCGCGGCGGGGCGCGACATCGAAGAGCTGCAACGTCGGCTGCGATTGGATACGGCGGTGGAGCCCATGACGATCGACCAGGCCCCGTGGAACCGGGACGGAATCACAACCTGGGATTTCGGCGACTTGCCCGAGCTGGTCGAAATCCCGCGTGCCGGCTTGACCTTGGTTGGTTATCCGGCGGTGGTTGATCGCGGCGACCAGGTGTCGTTGCGGCTGGCCAATTCGGGCGAAGCGGCGGCGTGGCAGACGCGGGCCGGACTGCGAAGGCTGTTCGTGCTGGCCACGGCGGCCGACTTGGAGCGACACGTCGAGTGGCTGCCGAACCTGCCGCGGATCCTGCTTTATACGTCGCCTCTGACAGATTTTCGGCGACAACTGGCTGAGCTGATTGCCGACCGGGCATTTTTCTTGCCATCTCCGTTAGACGATGGCCGTGGCGACCGGTTGGCGCCCGAGGGTAGCGTACCCCGTACTGCCGAAGCGTTCGCCGCACGGCTGACGGCCGCGCGCGAGCGGTTGACGGTGGCCGTCCAGGATGTGTTGCCATTGGTTACGATCTTCAGCGAGGCGTACCATCGTGTCAGACTGGCGCTTGAAGAGGGGATCGCGCCCAATTTGCAGTACGCGGCCGACGACATTGCCGGGCAATTGGCCGAACTGACCGCTCCTGGTTTCTTGACCGCAACGCCCTGGCCGTGGCTGCAAGCGTACCCGCGATATTTCCGCGCGATTGAGTTGCGGTTGGCGAAGTTGACGCGGGGCGAAACGCTACGCGACCGGGCACAGTACGAACTGATTGCTCCGCATTGGCGGCGATACTTGGAATTGGCTCGCTCACACCGTGAGCAGGGGCTGTTCAATCTGGCCCTGACCCATTATCGCTGGCTGTTGGAGGAATACCGGGTTTCGCTCTTCGCGCAGGCGCTGGGTACGGCTGTGCCCGTATCCGACAAGCGCCTGGACGCGGCCTGGCGGGCAATTGCAGAATAACTCAAACCACCGGCCGAACCGTCTGCTTCGCGGTACGTTGCCGACGTCTCCCGACAATTTGCAATGGCATCGCATTCGGCCGCGAACTCAGTCGCCTTGCCGCTTGACAACAGCCTCCGCCCCGCCGGATGAGCGCCACGATCCTCGCCGCAAAACAAATAACGACCCGCTTAAAGGCTAGGCCTTAAACAAGTATAGCCGGAACCCATTTCGAATGGGCGTGCCAAAAAAAGCTCGAAACCTCCGGCATTTTGCGGCAAGTTCTTGTGGGTGACAAAAAACACACCACAGAAGCACG
>Ga0265339_10000610_pt1 | contig 27883 bp, 19 predicted proteins | sample 4CB219metaG_FD_202085 | JGI IMG/M metagenome (GOLD analysis project Ga0265339, IMG submission 202085) | Rhizosphere microbial communities from Carex aquatilis grown in University of Washington, Seatle, WA, United States - 4-CB2-19 metaG | ecosystem: Host-associated > Plants > Roots >... | reverse complement strand
CGCTCGACGCAAGGCGTGCTCGCCGGCCTCGTCCGCTGGCTGATTCACTTGCCGCCGCTTGCCGCCGCTGAGCCGCAGGCGTCCACGACAATGCCTGAGCCTGCCAGGCTTGAGTTCTTCGAGAAGCAAGTCCGGCCGCTCCTGATCGCCCGCTGCCACGAGTGCCACGGTCCACAGCAGCAGAAGGGCGGGCTGCGGCTCGACTCGCTCGCAGCCACATTGGCCGGCGGCGACTCGGGGCCGGCCGTCGTGCCCGGCAAGCCCGATGAGAGCCCGCTGATCGACGCGGTGCGATACGGTCAGGTGTTCCAGATGCCACCCAAAGGAAAGCTGCCTGACGCCGACGTGGCGGCCCTGGTCGCGTGGGTGCGGTTGGGCGCGCCGTGGCCGAAAGGCGAATCAGGCACGGCTTTAGTCGAGCGGCACGACGCGGTTCAGGGCGGGCCGACGTTTACCGACGATGAGCGGGCGTTTTGGGCCTTTCAACCGCCGACAAATCCGCCGTCACCACTGATAAAGAACTCTGCCTGGCCCAAGAATTCGCTCGACGTTTTCATCTTGGCCGGCTTAGAGGCGCGTAGCCTATCGCCCGTACCATCGGCCGATAAACGGACCTTGATCCGCCGTGCGACCTATGACCTGATTGGCTTGCCTCCTACGCCCGACGAGATCGAAGCTTTTCTGGCCGACGACATGCCCGACGCCTTCGGTCGCGTCGTCGATCGATTGCTGAATTCGCCCCATTACGGTCAACGCTGGGGGCGGCATTGGCTCGACGTCGCCCGTTACGCCGACTCCAACGGCCTCGACGAGAACCTGGCCTACGTAAACGCTTACCGCTACCGCGATTACGTTGTTTCGGCGTTCAATCGCGATCTGCCTTACAACCAATTCGTCATCGAGCAACTGGCCGGCGACCTGCTGCCGCCAGACGCCGACGAGGCGGTACGCCAAGAGCGCCTGGTCGCAACCGGGTTCTTGACGCTGGGTGCCAAGATGCTCGCCGAGGACGACCCGGTGAAGATGGAAATGGACATCATCGACGAGCAGATCGACACGATCGGAACGACATTCATGGGGCTGACGTTGGGGTGTGCCCGCTGCCACGATCACAAATTCGACCCGATCCCTACGGCCGATTACTACTCGCTGGCCGGGATCTTCAAGAGCACGAAGACGATGGACAATTTCAGCGTCGTCGCGGTCTGGCACGAACGGCCGCTGGCGGCACCAAAACAGGTTGCCGCGGCCGAGGCGCACTGGGACCATGTGGCACGGAAGAAAAGCGAGGTCGATGACCATATGAAGGGGGCTAACGACGCGATCGTGGCCGAAATTCGTCGCAATGCTTCGAAATACTTGCTTGCCGCCGCGCTCATGGATGCCGGCCAATTCGCGCTCGAAGCGTTGATGCCGACGCCGACGCCGGATCTTCCCGCCGGTGGACCACCGACTGGGGCGATTGTGATCGAAGCCGAGAATTTCAATCGCGGCCAGGCGTCGAAATTGTTCGACGGCTATGGGGCCGGCATCGGCGTGATCGCCAGTTTCGGCCCGGAGGCCAGCTTTGCCGAGTACGACGTCGAATTGCCCGCCGACGGCCTCTACCAGATCGAGTTACGTTACGCGGCCGCGGATTCGCGGCCGTGTGGGCTTCTGATCGACGGCCAATGGCTCAAGCCCGACGCCGCCAAAGAGCGGACCGGCACCTGGAACCCCGATACGCAAACCTGGTACGCCGAGGCGTTGGTGACGCTTTCAGCGGGCAAGCACACCTTGCGGCTCGAGCGTCGCGAACCGTTCCCGCACCTCGATCGCCTGGCCCTGGTTCCGCGACAATTGCCCGACGGGCTCGATTCCGAGATGTTCGGGATTCAAGAGTCTGACGCCGTCAACGGTCGATTGAACCGCGCCGTGGTCGATGAGTGGATACGATACCTGGCCCGGACGAAGCATGAACCGGCATCGGCGTTTTACGCATGGCGCATCTGGCAGGAGGCATACGGCCCGAGTCCAACAGTAAAGCCCGGCAAGGTAAAGCCCGCGACAGTCAAGTTCGACACAGTGCAATCCGACGCAGAGTTCTCGCCGGTCGTCGCGCTGGTATTGCGCGAACCGAAACCGATATCGGCCGCGGAGCTCGCCGAACGCTACGGCCAATCGTTTTTAGCCGCGGAGAACGCCTGGAAGGAATTGAAGCAAAGCCCGGCAGGGTCTAAGGCGGACAAGCTCGGCGATCCAGCGCTCGAAGCGTTGCGGCAGGTGCTCGGCGATCCACAAGGACCGTTTGCGTTGCCGGCCCAACCGGAGGTTTACTACGCGGCAGCGACACGGGCTGAGCTTTCGCGGTTGCGCGACGAATTGACGAGTTTGGAACAGTCCGCCCCGCCACCTCTGCCCTTGGCGATGTCCGTCGAAGACCGGACGGTGACGGACGTGCGGGTGCATATCCGCGGTAATCATTTGACGCAAGGGGAGCAAGTGCCGCGGCGTTTTCCCAGGATCATCGCCGGCGACAAACAACCACCGTTACGGCCGTCGACAAGCGGCCGGCTGGAACTGGCCGAGTGGCTCGTTCAGCCCGACCATCCGCTGACGAGCCGGGTGATGGTGAACCGCGTCTGGCGCGGACATTTCGGCGAAGGGCTGGTCCGTACGCCCGACAATTTCGGCCGGCTGGGCGAGCGGCCGTCGCACCCGGAACTGCTCGACTGGCTCGCGCGGTGGTTCGTCGAACAGGGTTGGTCGCTCAAGTCGTTGCACCGGCTGATCATGAATTCAGCCACCTACCAGATGGGCACGGAGTATCGTGCCGATGCGGCGGCGGCCGATCCGGACAACCGGCTCTTCTGGCGTAAGGACCGGTGGCGGCTGGAGGCCGAAGCGATCCGCGACGCGATCCTGGCGACAAGCGGCCGACTCGAGCCTGGCGTGGGCGGATCGCTGCTGAAGGCGAGCCCGCGACAGTATGTCGCCAGCACCAATTCGGTCGATATCACGCAATACGATTCGTTCCGCCGCAGTCTCTATCTGCCAGTGATTCGCAGCGCGCTGTACGACGTCTTCCAGGCGTTCGACTTTGCCGAACCAAGCGTGGCCAACGGCGGTCGAACCAGTACGACGGTCGCCCCGCAAGCGCTGTTCATGATGAACAGCCCAATCGTCACGGCCGAAAGCCGCCATCTGGCCGCCAAGCTATTGGCGGAAGTCCCGGCGGATGACGCGGCGCGCGTCGGCATGCTCTTTGCCCGCGCGCTGGGTCGGCCGCCCAGCGCGGCTGAGTTGTCACGCGCGCTGGAGTTCATCGGGCGGATGGAGGTCAATGCCGCATGGAACGCGTTGGAGCCAGCCGAGCGTCGCCTGCGCGCCTGGCAGAGTTTTTGCCGAGTGGTGATATCGTCGAGCGAGTTCATCTATGTCGATTGAAGCTGGTAGAACATGTTCGCCGCGACCGTCCATGATCACTTCGATGTAAGGAAAAAAAGTGAACTTCACTTGTAACCGCTTCACGCCCGTCTCCACCCGCCGCGAGCTGCTCCGTGTTTCGGCCGCCGGCTTCGGTGGCCTCGCCCTGGCGGCTCTACTTGCCGACGAAACGGCGGCCGACGATCAATCGAAAATCCGCAATTCACAATCTGCGATTTCGTCCCCCCTCGCTCCCCACCCAGGGCATTTCGCGGCCAAGGCCAAGCGAGTGATTTTCCTGTTCATGCATGGCGGACCGTCGCAGGTCGATACGTTCGATTTTAAACCGCTCTTGGAACGCGACCACGGCAAACCGTTGCCGTTCGCCAAGCCGAGAGTCGTCTCGGCCCCCACCGGCAACCTTTTGAAGAGCCCCTTCTCGTTCAGGCAATTCGGCCGGTCCGGAGTTTGGGTCAGCGAATTGTTTCCCCACGTCGCGAGCGTGGCCGACGACCTGTGCTTCATCCATTCCATGCACGGATCGAACTCGCGCCACGGCGGAGCGCTTTTGGAGCTGCACACGGGCAGCGACACGTTCGTGCGGCCGAGCATGGGCTCGTGGATCACGTACGGGCTAGGTACTGAAAACCAGGACTTGCCCGGCTATGTCACCATTTGCCCCACGCTCACACACGGCGGCGTGAACAACTGGAGCTCCGCGTTTTTGCCGGCGGTCTACCAAGGCACTCCCCTGGGCAACGCCAGCGTCGCATCGGACCAGGCGCGGATTCCATTCATCGACAACCGTGAGACTCCCAGCGAAGTGCAGCGGGCGGAGCTCGACTTGCTGCGATCGATCAATCAGGAGCAGCTCAACCGCGCCGGACCCGACCAGGCGCTGGAAGGACGTATCCAATCGTTCGAATTGGCCTTCCGCTTGCAGGCGACGGCGCCCCAACTGCAGGACATCGGCGGCGAGTCACAGGCGACGCACAAGCTGTATGGGCTCGACGACCCCACGACACGCAACTTCGGCCGCCAGTGCCTGATGGCCCGACGGTTCGCCGAGCGTGGAGTGCGGTTCGTGCAGGTTACGCACAGTTACAAGTGGGACCAGCACGGCAACCTCAAGAACGACCACACTAAGAATGCCCTGGAGGTCGATCGGCCGATCGCCGGGTTGATCCAGGATCTCAAAGTCCGCGGACTGTTGCAGGACACGCTGGTATTGTGGGCCGGTGAGTTCGGCCGCACGCCAACGGCCCAGGGGGACGATGGCCGCGACCACAACCCGCACGGTTTCACGATCTGGCTGGCCGGCGGTGGCGTGAAGCCGGGCTTCAGGCTCGGCGCCACCGACGACTATGGCTACTACGCGATCGAGAACAAGGTCCATTTTCACGATCTGCACGCCACACTATTGCACCTGCTCGGGCTCGACCACACCCGGCTGACCTACCGCCACGCTGGCCGCGATTTCCGGTTAACCGACGTGCATGGCGAGGTGGTGCGGGAGATTCTTGCTTAGTTCACGTCGATTGGATTTCTCAAGATGCCTTCCCCACGAGCCAGCGCGAACGAACTGGCCAAATTGCTCGATTCACTGCCCGATCCGGTCTATGTACTCGATGACGAGCGGCGGATCATCTACTGCAATCATGCATGCCGCGAATGGACCGGCTGCGCGGCCGAGGAGCTGTTGGGGCAGGAATGCCGTTACCACTCGAGCCCCGAGGCGACCGGCGCCGCGGCTGTGGCCGCCGCGCTGAGTCCGCCGCCGGAATTGTTTAGCGGCCGGAGAATCACGGCAAACGTAGTGTTGCCGTCGGGCGACCAAGCGAGCGCCGAACGGCAGGTGGAATTCATCCCTTTGGGCGCAAATCAAAGCCAGGCCGTCGGTGCGATGGCATTCGTGTTGCCGGCGGGCGCATTGAAATCGGAACATGACGACGCCTCGGCGGTTGAGCTGCACACACGCATTCAGCGATTTCGCCGCGAGTTCGCGGCGCGTTTTAATGTTGAGCGTCTGCTGGGAGAAAGCCCCGCGATGCGCCGTGTGCGCGCCCAGGTTCAGGCCGCGTCGGCCGGCACGGCGAGCGTGCTGGTGGTGGGTCCAAGAGGCGGCGGGCGGCAACACGTCGCGCGGGCGGTTCACTATGCCTCCGGCGCGGCGGCCTGTGGTCCGTTCGTCCCCTTGGCGTGCGCGTTGTTGGACGTCGAATTGGTTGGGGCAACGCTGCGTGCGCTGTTGAAACCGAAAATGCCCGCACCGCCTCGACCCGCCAGCTTGCTCCTCGACGACGCGGACGAGCTGCCCCCGGCGGCCCAGGTCGAGCTGGCCAGGCTGCTCGCGCCGGTCGATTTGCCGTTTCGGATTATCTCGACCGCGCGCGGGCCGTTGGCGGCGCAGGACGGCTTTCGCCCCAACCTGGCTTACCGCTTGAGCACGCTGGTGGTCGAGTTGCCGCCGTTGAATACGCGGCTCGCGGACTTGCCTCTTTTAGCACAAGGCTTTCTGGAACAGACCAATGCACTGGGTGGAAAACAGGTGGGTGGTTTCTCGTCGGTGGCATTGGACCGCCTGGCGGCCTATGAGTGGCCTGGCGACGTCGACGAGTTGGAAGCAGTGGTACGCGAGTCGCATGCGCGGGCCGAAACGACCGAGATCCGCCCGCGCGATCTGCCGACTCGGCTGGAGCTGGCCGCCGACGCGGCGGCCTACCCCCGCAAGCCGGAAGAAACGATCGTTCTGGATGAGTTTCTTGCCTCGGTCGAGCACGAGCTGATCGAGCGGGCGATTGAGCGCTCCAAAGGGAACAGGGCTAAGGCCGCGAGGCTGCTGGGGATGACCCGGGCGCGATTTTACCGCCGCCTGGTGCAACTCGGATTGGAATCGGCCGACGAGGAAGAACTGGAGCTGACGGCCGACGAGAACGAAGAGACCGCCTGAACCGCGAATTTACAGCACCCGTAGCCGCTCGTGTTCGAGCCTGCGGACGATGAAATCGATTGCCTGGGGACCGACGCGGTCATAATACTCCCAACTGTGCGCGCCGCCCGTCGTCTCAAGATCGCATTCGTGCGGGATCCCCAGTGCCGAAAGCTTCATCCGCAGCTTCTGGGCGCTGTCGTGCCAACGGATGTCGGCCGGATCGGAGGCGAAGTACAGGTTCCTCGGCCAATTCAAGGGATGAACGTGCAGGATCGCGGTGTCTTGCCTCGCCGCTTCGGCGTCGGGGTACATTTGAGGCAGCGTCTCTTCGTTGTCATCATAGAAGCGTTGGTGGTAGTCGATCGCGGGCGCGACCGCCGCGGCGACCGGAAACTTGTTCGGGTGCTTCAGCGCCAGGCGAAGCGCCCCCTGGCCGCCCATGCTCGTTCCCAACAGCGCCACGCGCGGCGGCGACGCGTCCCAGCGCTCGGACACGAACGGCAACACACGATCCAGCACGTGCCGTTCGGCCGTGACGTTCGCGTCGAACTCCGGGCAGATTTTGTCGGTCCACCAACTGCGGCCCGTCATCGGAACGACGACCGGCAAGCCGTGCCGAGCGAATTCGCCGCAGTAGACCGCGTTGTCGCGCAATCCGATCAGGCGGACGCCGTGCAGGTAGATTACGACGTAGCCATGCTCGTTGCGTCGCGGCGGCTCGTAAACATCGCAGGGATGGCCGCCGATCGACAGTTGGCTCCAGGTGCCGGGCAAATCGCTCATGGAATCCCCTGAAAAACCGGCCTTGACCCCAAAAAACGATTCCCCTATTCTCCCCGCCTCACGAGTGCCAAGCAGGAAGGCGAGGCACTGGTGACGTTTGACGGAGAACCACGTGGTTGGGTCCGCACCCGGGAAGGCGCAAGCCTTTCTGCGGACCACGAAGCCTTGCGACGTTGGCACGGATGCCGGCGGCCGGTTTCGCACATCACGTCCAATCGCTCCCGGAAACGGACGAGGTCCTTTGCCCCCCTGGGACCCGTTCTTTCCGGGAGTTTTTTTTGCGCGCGACAGTCTTCCGCCGACGTCACTCAAACTCGCGCCGGTTCGACATCCAGGAAGTGCTCGGCGCCATAAGCCTTGGCGATAACGACAATGCCCCCCTCGCTCACGGTGAACCCGCGGGCCCGGTCGTGGTCGTGGTCGTAGCCCACCTCGGTGTGCGGCGGAATATGCACCCCTTTGTCGATGATCGCTCGCGAAACCTTCGCGTGCCGCCCGATATCGACGCCGTCGAAGAGGATCGAACCCGCGACCTGGGCGAAGCTGTTGACCCGTGTGTTGCTGCCCAGGATCGAACGCTCGACTCGGCCGCCCGAAACGATCGATCCCTGGCAGACGATGCTATCCAACGCTCTCCCACGGCGGGCATTGGGCCCCTCCTCGGCGAACACGAATTTGGGGGGAGGATAAGTCGGATGGTAAGTGCGGATCGGCCAGTGCTCGTCGTACATGTTCAACAGCGGATCGACCGCCACCAGGTCCATGTTCGCCTCGTAATAGGCGTCGATCGTGCCCACGTCGCGCCAGTAGGCGTCGCTTTTGCGATTTTCGTCACGGAAGGGAAAGGCGAACACCCGGTGCGTCTCGATGATCGCGGGAATGATGTTCCGGCCGAAGTCGTGGGCGCTATTCTTGCGAGTCGCGTCCTGGCAGAGCTGCTCGAACAAAAAGCGGGCCGTGAACACGTAAATTCCCATCGACGCCAGAGCGTGGCCGTCGTCGCCGGGGATCGACTTGGGCTGTTCGGGCTTTTCCTGAAATCCGACGATGCGGTGGTCGCGTTCGATCTGCATCACGCCGAATTGCGTGGCCTCGGCCACCGGCACACGCAAGGCGGCGATCGTCAGGTCCGCCTGGTTCGCCTTGTGCGATTCGACCAGCTTGAAGTAGTCCATCTTGTAAATGTGATCGCCGGCCAGGATCACCACGTATTCGGGGTGCTCCTTTTCCAGCGTGTAGATGTTCTGGTACGCGGCGTCGGCTGTGCCCTTGTACCAGTGCTCGTCGATCCGTTGTTGCGGCGGGACGATGTCGATGAACTCGCCCAGCTCGCGGCTCAACAACCGACGCCAGCCGAGGTTGATGTGCCGATCGAGGCTCATCGCCTTGTACTGCGTAAGAATCAGAATCTTGCGGAAGCCGCTGTTGATGCAGTTCGAGAGCGTGAAGTCGATGATCCGGTAAGCCCCGCCGAAGGGGACCGCGGGCTTGGCCCGATCGCGCGTCAACGGCTCTAGCCGCGATCCCTTTCCGCCCGCCAAGACCACGGCCAGCACGCTTTCCATTGTTTCCCCTCCTGGACTCGTCCGTTAGGTCGGTGCCCGTTGTACGCCACCCACGTCCAGGCCCAGTTTACCGGATTGGCGCGAGAGTCTAAAGGGGGCGAGGCGGGAAGGTTCTGCCGCGGGCCGCAGCCTGGAAGCTTGCTCATCGTCACGCATCGTCACGGCGCCCTTCTGCCAACTTTCTCGGACAATTTGCAAATTGCAATTTGTATTTTGTATTTTGCAATGGCGTCGCATTCGGCCGCGAACTCGGTAACTTCGCCTGCGCGACGTGCTGGTATGGCTGCCCACTCCTGCCTTTCTAGACGGCCATCGTGAAGCTCCAAGGGGCGAGCCCCTGGGATCAGTTTTTGGTCACTGCCTTCATCCTTCAACCTCTGCCCCCTCTCCTCTCGCAGTAAGTTCGGAATTTCGGCATCCGCACAGCGTCCGCAAAAGTCACAACCCACAGCAGCGATCCGGTGTCGATGAGTAGTTCGGGGAACACATTTTAGAAAAAGGGGAGAAACAACTGTCCGCACTGTCCGCATCCTCTCGGCTCCCTTCCCAACGGGTTTCAGCACATCGACTTGCGTCAAATCAGACTGCGGACAGTCGCCGCCGGGCAACTGTCCGCGACTGTCCGCATCTGTCCGCACCACACGCCATCCGGGGGGCTGAGCGCTGTCGGTTTGCGCACGCGAGTTGAGCGCCTTACCCCGTGAGTCGATCATTTTGCTCCCTTGGCGGCCGTGCAAAACGATGTAAGCCTGTCAAGGACGGTTCCCGAGGCAACGACTTCGGCGGCGGCCATTCCGGCGGCAAGTTGCCGCCACGCATGTGACGGGGTATCATCCGACGAAACTCCCACCGCCGATCTTGGAACGACGCCCCATGAAGCTTGGATTGATCAATTCAGCCTGGGTCCAGGCCGGACAGCCCACTTCGTTCGGATTGCGTAAAACGAAGGAGATCGGCTTCGACACGGTCGACGTGTTCACCGACCCGCTGGATATCGACGTGCGCGAACGCCGCGCAATCAAGACCGAGTGCGACAGGCTCAGCCTGCCTATCGTTTCCTTGGCCTGCGTCGCGGTGGGCTTGATCGACTTCAACCCCAGCATCCGCCGCTTTCACCTCGACCGCGTGCGGGCTTACCTCGACCTGGCCTACGAATACGAAGCCAAGAACGTGCTCGTGGTGATCGGCGAGTATATCTGGAACCGCGAGGTCATCCCGCCCGCCGAGCAGTGGCGATTGGGCGTCGAGGCGCTGCGCGAGCTTGGCACTCGGGCGGGCGAGTTGGGGTTGGAGATCGTTCTGGAACTGGAACCGTTCGCCATGTCGCTCGTGAACAATATCGAGACAATGGTTCGTTTTCTCGACGACGTGGGGCTCGACGCGGTGAAGGCCAATATCGACATCTCGCACCTGGCGCTGTCGCACGTGGCGCCGGAAGAACTGCGGCGGCTCGCGGGGCGCGCCGGGCACGTCCATATTTCCGACTGCGACGGCAAGGTGCATGGCGACCTGCCGCCCGGCCGAGGCGTCGTCGACTTCGACCCTTACCTGCGCGAGATCAAGGCCCTGGCGATCGACGGGGCCATCTCGATCGAACTGGAATACTCGCCCCAGCCCGAGCGGATTGTCGAATGGGTCGAGGAGGCCTACCGTGAAACCGACCGCCGGCTGCGCGCGGTCGGGTTGAGGGGGTAGGAATGAAGGATGAAGGAAGAAGGATGAGGGATGAACGCGGTGCGGGGCGGGGCGGAAGCCACGTTATCTCGTTCCGCATGGGAACGTCTTCGACCGGTCCGCGGCCCGAGGACTCCCGTCCACTCATCGGCGCAGTTGCCAAACAACCTTATGAAGGCGGCATGCGACAATGGCGCCGATCGTAGGTTAGGCTTTCCAGCCAGACTGCGCAGCTCGTGCTGAAGTCAGGCTGGAAAGCCTAATCTACGCCAGACTGCCACGCGCGGAACTACTTCTTCTGCTCAGGAGGCAGAACGGTGATGGTCACGGGGCGGCTAGGCATCGAGACCAACGTGTTGGGCCGCTCCTTGGAAGCCGTGTCCTTGTTGAAGGGCACTTGGGCCTGCCCAAGCAACGTGAGCGTGTAATCGCCGGACCGCATGTTGCCCACTTCCACAATGCAAGTCGCCTCGGTTTTTCCGGCCGCGATTTCGACCTCGGCCAGGTTGAAACCGCCCGGCAACGACAACCCGATCACTCGAATCGGGGCCGTGAAATCGGACCAGTAACGAGCGGCCTCAAGCTTAAGCTCCAGTTTTCCGCCCGCCGTTACGCTGGCGCGCTCCGGGACGATCCGCACCATGTACGGCGCCGTTTCGCGCACGGCGACAACCATCTCGCGCGTGGGACGGCTGGAGCTGATGTTCGCGATGGACCAGACCCGCGTATACGGCCGAACCTCACGGCGCAATGTTTCCGGGGGCGGGCTGCGCGGTGCTTCCGGCGGCGGGCCTCCTGCTGCGCCCGTCGCCACCAGCCGGACGACCGCGGTGCTCGCCGGCGCGTCGGCATCGGCCCAGAGTACGAAGGGCACGCGCGTGTCGCCAGGTACGGTGACCGGAATGGCATGCACCCCCGGCGGCAAACCCTCGGCGGTAATCGTGATCGGTTCGCCAAACCCGCCCTGACGGTGGATAACAATGTCGAGATAGGTCGCGCCGCCTTGCCGCACATTGATACCCGCTGGCCCTGGGTTGGCGCCATGGATGGCCGCCGCAAAAAAGTCGGGCCGGGCGCGGCCAAGCGAGAGCACGTATTGGTACCGCGCGCCGCCGCGGCCGTAACGGTCCTGAACGAGCAGTCGGTACGTTTTACCTTTTGCCAGGTTTACCATGCCGACGGGGTCGCGCAGGTGGCCGTCGAACGCCGCGATTCGGTGGCCGAAGTCATCGAATTCCTGCACTCGATTACCGCCTTCGTCAACCAGCGCGACGTACGGGTCGGCCTGGCCGGCGATTCGCTCCGAGAACACCTGAATCTCGTAGCTTCCCTCTTCATCGGCGGTGAACTCGAACCAGTCGGCGTCGCGCGGCGCGTCGAAACGGCCGCTGACGGTCGCCGGCAACGACAGCCGTTGTGGCTTGTTCGTCTCGTTGTTCGGTTCCTGCTCCAGGGTCACAGGTCCGCCGGCGAACACGAGCGTCGCGGCAGGCGACGAAGCGGGGGCCAACGGCACGCGCACCTGAAAGCCCGCCAGCGTGCAGGTTGCGGCGGTGGGCAGAACGCTGTGGCCGGTCGGATGTTCGAGAAATTGAAAGTTGCTGATCGCTTCCGCGGAATTGGGCGGCGTGACCGTAAAACGGTACTCCTCGAGCGGCCGGCCGTCGATCTGCCATGGAGCGGGCTGGCCGGCGCTGCCAAAATTGTACCCCAACGCGACCAGCTCGATGGGTTTGCCAGGTTCGACCGCCCGTGGAAACACGTTTTCGATGTATGGCCGGTCCGTGATCAACAGCCGGTAGGGGTTGCCGCCGCGATACGAGAGGTCGTGAATCTCGAGGAGATACTCACCGTCGGCGGGGCAGATGAAATCGATCGTCGGGTCGCGGCCGCGATAGTCGGCGTTGGAGGCCACGATCGCGCCGGCGGCATCGACGACCATCAGTGTCGCATCGAGCTCGCTGTCGAGCCGCGTGGCCTGGCAGTCGAACGTCAGCCTTTGACCCTGCCGCGCCGCGAAGCGAAAATAATCTTGTCCGTTGTTATCGCTGCTGCCCGCCACCGCCACGTTGAGCGGCACCGCATTGGCTTGTATCGGGATGTCGTTCGGCTCTTTTTCCGGCAGATCCGCCAGCCCGGTCGCAACGGCGAACAGCCGCGGGCTACTGATGCCGAAACGGCCCAACAGCCGCACATCGTACGTACCTTCGGGCACATCGGCCCCGATGGTTACTTTGAAGCGGCCGGGCTTGGGGGGCTCGCCATCGAGGGGTACGGCCTTGAATCCGGGATGATCGAACCAGAGCTGCAGGTCGCCTTCGGCATCGGCCGCAGTAACTTCCAACTCGACGGTCGAACCGGCAGCGGCGCCGAGAGGAGTAATTCGATCGAGCCGGAGCGACGGAAGTTCGGCCCACACCAAACTTGAGCCGCACGAAAGAAGCAGCACGGCGAGGCACAAGACGCGACCGAGAGCGTTCCCTACGGCAGTCGTGGCGGCAAGGCGATCAGATGAGCTCTTCAATCGGTCGCCCTTCATTCAACACCGGCAAGGGACGCTGGGCCGCGTCGTAGAATGTGTGTTCCACGTCGACGCCAAGCACTCGGTACATGGTGGAAAGGATACTGCCGGGCGAGCAGGGACGGGTGGCGGGGTACTCGGCGCGTGGGTCGGTCGTGCCGACGACCTGGCCCATTTTCAAGCCACCGCCGGCGTAGACCACCGACATCGCACCTGGCCAGTGATCGCGCCCAGCCTGCGGGTTGATTCGCGGTGTGCGGCCGAATTCGCCCATCGCCATCACCAGCACACGGTTCGACTGGCCGCGGCGGTCAAGGTCGGTCACCAGCGCCGCCAGCGCCTGATCGAATTTTGGAAGGAGGTTCTTCTTCAGAGCGTTAAAGTTGTCGCCGTGCGTGTCCCAACCGCCGCCGGCCTCGATCGAAACGAACGTGACGCCGGCCTCCACCAGCCGCCGAGCGAGCAGGCAGCTCTGACCCAGATCGTTGCGACCGTACTCCTCTCGCACCGCGGCGTCTTCGCGTTTGATGTCGAAGGCCTGGCGCGTTTTGTCACTGGTGACGATCTCCAAAGCATCCGCGTAGAACTTGTCGAGACCGGCGATCGTGCCTTGGGTGTCCAAGTCGCGGCGCAGGCCGTCGAGGTCGCCCAGCAGTCCGCGGCGGCGCCGCAGGCGATCGGGGTCGATGCGTCCAGGCAGCCTCAGGTTGCGGACTTCGAAAGCGTCTGAATTCGGGTCACTTTCGGGCGAAAAGGGGTTGAACGACGCGCCCAGGTACGCCGCCTTGGTGAAGTTCTGGCGGCGCGGCAGCGTGACGTAGGGAGGAATCTCCGACGCGCCCGACCCACGCAGCCTGGCCACGACCGAGCCGACCGAAGGATAGATGTTGTCGTTCACCTCGATCGTCGGCTGGTAGCCCGTCCGCATCCATTGCGACGCCATGCCATGTCCAGCGTTGGTGTGCGTGGCCGAACGCACGATGGACAGTTTGTCCATGATCCGGGCTTGCAGCGGCAGGTATTCGCCGAACTGGACGCCCGGCACGTTGGTATCGATTGGCCTGAATTCGCCGCGGAACTCGGCCGGAGCCTGCGGCTTCAGATCGTACATGTCGATATGGCTAGGTCCGCCGGCTTGCCAAATGAGGATCACCGAAGTGTCTTTCATCTCGCGCCCGGCGGCACGGGCCATGGCCCGTTGACGGAGCAGGCTCGGCAGCGTCAATCCGCCGAACGACAGCGCACCGACCCGCAGCAGACTGCGCCGCGTGAAACCGTCAAAGAGTTGAAACTTTTGCCCGATCAGGTTCAACATCGGATCGCCTCTCAACGGTTGAAAATGAATTCCTTGGAATTGATCAAGACCCAGAGCAAGTCCTCCAGGGCGGAACGTGCGGCCTTCTGCGCCGCTTCGCTTTGACCCTTGTCTATTTGAACCGCGCCGCTCTGGCTGGTGACGAACGCGATCGCCCGATCGCGCTCCGACGGTTCGGGAAAACGCGCGAGCGCGCCCAGGTACAGCTCGTCGACGATTTCCACCAACGGCTTTTGTTCCTTGAGCAACCGCTCGACGATCCCGTCGCCGGCCGCGATCTTGGCTTCGATCTCCTCAGAGTTCGACAGCAGCAGCACTTGCCCGAGTGTCGCACCACTCGTCCGCTCGCACTCGCAGCCGGTCACGCGCTGGGGCCGATCGAACGTGTCGAGGAAATATGAGCCAAATCCTTCGTGGGGCAGATCCACGGCGCGGGCCGTCGACGCCGCGCGCTCGAACCGTGTGTGTGTTCCGCAAGCCTGGTCCACCGAGTCGAGCAACACCTCGGCGATCAGCCTCCGCGCGTAGAAACGGGCGAAGTTCTGGTGGTCGTCCCGGTTTTCCGCAGTCGGGGGCGAGTCGAGCTGGTACACGCCGCTGTTCACGATCGTGCGAATCGTGTGCTTGACGTCGAACTTGTGCGCGACGAAATCTCGCGCCAAAGCAGCCAAGAGCTCAGGGTTCGAGGGAGGATTCGTGTCACGCAGATCGTCGACCGGTTCGACCAGTCCGCGCCCGAGAAAGTGGCCCCAGAGGCGATTGACGAGCGCTTTGGCGAAGTACGGGTTTTGCGGATCCGCCATCCAGTCGACCAGTGCGTGGCGAGGGTCTTCGTCGGGCGAGAACTTCGCTGTTGCGCCGTCGGGGTATTTCGGCTCCGGCGCGCGGCCGGTCAACGGGTCGCGCTCCCCTGTAGTCACCGTCGGGGCAGAGAAATAAGGTGGCGGCTCACCGAAGCTCTTGCGGCCCAACCGCGTGAAAAAGCCGGCCAGGCCGAAATAGTCGTCCTGGCCCCAGCGCTCATAGGGGTGATGATGGCATCGGGCACATTGCAACCGAATCCCCAGGAACACCTGTGCGGTGTCGGCTGTCGGCTGGTGCAACTGGTCGTCGCGCATCTGCCAAAACCAGTTAATGGCCGGCGCGTCTTGCCATTCGCCCGCCGCCGCGACGACGCCGCGCACGAATTCATCGTATGGGCGGTTGCGGGCAATCATCGACTTGATCCAGTCGTGAAAGGCGTAAGCCGCCTGATCCGCCCCCGCCAGGCGCGAATTCCGTAAGATGCTCCCCCAACGCAGCGCGAAAAAGGCCGGGTAGTCCGGCGAGGCCAATAGCCGATCGACGAGCTGGTCGCGTTTCGACGGCGATGGCTCGGCAAGGAACGTCTTCGCTTCGGCCACCGTCGGCAATCGGCCACACAGGTCGAGCGTCACTCGTCGCAAAAAGGTCGCATCGCTTGCCGGCGGCGATGGTTCCAGGCCGAGTTGCCGCCAGCGGGCCACCACAAGCCGATCGATAAAATTCCGTTCGACAAACGCCAATTTGCCTGAGGGCGCAGCATCGGGCGAAGCACTACTATCCGGCGCTGTCGCATGGGGAACTGTGGCGCGAAACACGGCCACTTGTCCCATGTAGCGGGCCATGACTGCGGCTTCGCCGGTGTGTTGGCCACACCGTACCATTCCATAATCGTCGACCGCGGCGACGACGTCGAGATTGCTGGCGTACTGCGCTTCCCGGGTCACGTCACGGCGGCTGCCGTCGCCGTACTCGGCCGTGACAACCAATTGCTGACGCTCGCCTGTTTGCATCCGTCGGTTGAGCGGTTCGACCGCCAGCCGGGTGATTCGTGGCGCGTCCCCCGCTGCTCGCGGCAGGCCTTGCTCGATCCACCTCGCGAACAGTTGGTACGGCTCGCCCGCTCGCTCGAAGCGCCTTCCGCCGCCGTGCGGCACCGCCGCCGTCGCTTTGAGCAGCATCAGGCTCCGCGCCGGAGCAGCCGGAAACACACGGCGTCCTCGGGCGGCCAATACGATGGCGTCGTAGTCGAATGTCGGATCGAAGCCGAACAGCGACAGCTTGAAACCGTTCTGACCGCTGGCCTTGCCGTGACAACCGCCCGAGTTGCAACCGAAGCGGGAAAGGAGCGGTTCGATTTCGTTCGTAAAATCAATGCGACGGCCCGAGTCATAAGCCAGTACGGTCGCGGGGACCTCGATCCGCCGCCCACCAAGGCGGACACTCACGGTCGCAGTGCCTGGCCCAGCCGGAACGACATAGCCTCCTTCCTCGACGGTAACTACTTCCAAATTCGAACTTTCGTATTGGCAATCCGCTGTCACGTCGCGGTCCGACAGGCACACGAGCATTTGTCGCCGTGCGTAGGCATCTTCGAACCTCAATTCGGTCGGCATAAGCACAAGCGTTTCATCGCTCGCGGCCCACGAGATTTGGCAAACCGCCGAAACCAGCAACGACCCCACGACCCGCGACACGAGGTTCGCTTGGCGAGCGAAGCGGGCATGGATGAAGTTTAAAGGCTTATCCATAGCAAACCTCCCCTAGGTGGGAGGCAGGGGGCAGGCCGGTCAGGGTGGGAGGACGAATACGTAAACCAACTTTGATGCTAACGGCTGTCGCCGACGCGGTCAATGTTGTCGTCGTTCAATCGACCCTCGAACCTGCCAGGCGATCTGGCCGATTCTTCAGCCTCGCAGAAATCAGCTAGGGGGCCAATCCGCTGGTGACGGGTTTTTGAGTCTCGCGGCGTTTCTCGCGATCAGGCCGGCGACGTAGGCGCCTTTGAAGCCCGCGTCGATGTTGACCACTGTCACGTTAGCCGCGCAACTGTTGAGCATACCCAATAGCGCCGTGAACCCGCCGAGGTTGGCGCCATAGCCGACACTCGTCGGCACGGCGATCACCGGGCAATCGACATAGCCCCCCACGACGCTAGGCAAGGCCCCTTCCATGCCCGCGATGACCACAACGGCATCCGCGCCCGCCATCTCGTGCAGCCTGGCCGGAAGCCGATGAGGGCCTGCAACACCGACATCCTGAACGAGCGTCACGCGTACCCCCATCCAGAGCGCCGTTTCACGGGCTTCCTCGGCCACAGGGCGGTCGCTGGTGCCTGCCGTGACAATCGCCACGTGTCCGCAAGCGCCTGCCGCGTGCGCCGCGCCGCCGGCCCGCGATGCTGGCATGCGGAACGTCCGGCCCAGGGCATTGTATTGGGCCTCGGGAAACGCCTCTTTGAGTACCGTCGCCTGGGTATCTGCGATCCGTGTGGCCAAAACGCCCGAGCCGTCGGCCGCTAACGCGTCGACGATCTTGACGAGCGACTCCGCCGTTTTGCCTTCGCCGAAAACCACCTCGGGGAAACCGCAACGGCGGCGGCGGTCGAGATCGAGTTGGGCTTCACCCAGGTCCAAGGTAGGCGGTGTCGCGAGCCGAGCAACGAATTCATCCAGCGCCAATTCACCGCGACAGAGCGACTCGGCCAGCCGCCGGATATCGTTGGTTTGCATGGATTCATAATAGCGGATGAGGGATGAAGGATGAAGGATGAGGTTCGAATGCGGAACTCAAACCGCCCATTTTACAATTTGCACTTTGGACCGTACATTCTACATTCGCATTCCGAATCCGCTGTCTGCCGACGTAGCACTGAGGGCTTGTGCCTCACCACCTGTCCTCCGATCCGCCTGACCGCTGCCTTCATCCTTCATCCCCTATCGTTTCCATGGACCGCTTTGCCTTTCGCCGTAGCCAGGCGTTGAAATTGCTCCGTAAGCCGGGCGCCGAAGCTATTTTGGTGACGAACTTCACCAACGTGACGTACCTCACCGGCTTCACGGGAGATGACAGTTTCTTGCTCCTTGGAGCCCACGACGCGATCGTGATCAGCGACTCACGCTATGAAACCCAGTTGGAAGACGAATGCCCGGAGCTGAAGGTTCGTATCCGCAATCAGGGCACGAAGATGCTCGACTCCGTGGCCGATGTGGTACGATCGGCGAATGTTCGGCGTCTGGGGGTCGAGGCCGACTCGATGACGCTCGCAGTCTTCCAGCAGATTGGTGGAAAACTGCCCAAAACGAGCGTCGTCCCGACCACGGGGCTGGTCGAGTCATTGCGCGAAATCAAAGACAAAGAGGAGGTGGCCGAGATCGTGGAAGCGGCGCGATATGCCGAAAAAGCGTTCGCCGTATTACGTGCAACGCTACGTGGGGAGCAATCGGAAAAGGAAGTGGCCGATGACCTGGAACACCAGTTGCGGTTGTTCGGCGCCAAGGGAAGCAGTTTTCCGCCGATCGTAGCGGTCGGAGCTCAAGCGGCGCTGCCCCACGCCCGGCCAACGCTGCGACGCATCGATTCGGCCGACTTTGTGCTTGTCGACTGGGGCGCTAACGCACGGCTCTATAAGAGCGACTTGACGAGGGTACTGGTGAGGGGTAAAATCTCGCCAAAACTTGAAAGAGTGTATGGACTTGTGCTTGCCGCACAAGAGCGTGCCATCGCCGCGATTCGCCCAGGCGTAACCGGTGCGGAAGTGGACGCTGTCGCGAGGAAAGTCATTACCGACGCCGGTTTTGGTAGGCAGTTTGGTCACGGCTTGGGGCACGGGATCGGGCTCGATATCCACGAGGGCCCCCGGCTCAGTTCCGTGAACGATCAACCGCTCAGGGCGGGGATGGTGGTGACGGTCGAACCGGGCATTTACTTGCCCGGTTGGGGTGGGGTCAGGATCGAAGACGACGTGCTGGTAACCAAAACCGGCTGTGAGTTGCTGACCCACTGCGGCAAGACGTTGGCGGATGCGGTGGTTGAGTAAACGCGGTCGTTGAAGGAGTCGGAGATTCTGCATGGCAAGCCCCCCGTCGAATTCGGGCGATATCTTTGACGTGCGCCGCATCCGCCGGCTGGTCGAGTTGATGAACGAGCACGACCTGGCCGAGATCGACCTGCGTGACGCGGAGGTGCGGATCAGGCTTCGCAAACATCATGAGCCGGTGGTCACCACGCTGGCGGCCCCTATGATACAGCCAATGGCGGCCATGCCCGCCGCCGCGGGCGCGAAATCGGCGCCTCCTTCAGCAGCACCCGCGCCGGCGCTCGATACCCACCTGATTGAGATCAAGAGCATCATGGTCGGCACATTCTTCGCATCGCCAAGCCCCGAAGCGCCGCCCTTCGTGAAGGTGGGCGACCACGTCGGGCCCGACACGCCGGTTTGCATCATCGAGGCCATGAAAGTCTTTAACGAGATTCCCAGCGGCGTTTCAGGGAAGATCGTGGCCGTACTGGCCGAAAACGGCGACCCGGTGGAATTCGGCCAACCGTTGTTCAAGGTCGATCCCCGGCAATAATGAATGATGTTCAAGCGAATTCTGGTTGCCAACCGTGGTGAGATTGCGTTGCGCATCATGCGCGCGTGCCGCGAGTTGGATATCGAGACCGTAGCGATCTTTAGCGAGGCCGACCGCGGGGCCAAGTACCTGGAACTGGCCGATGAGGCATACTGCGTTGGTCCCGCCAAAGGGGCCGAAAGTTACCTCAAGATCGATCGCGTCATTAGTGCCGCGGAAATCGGCAACGTGCAGGCCATCCACCCGGGCTACGGCTTCCTTTCGGAGAACGCTCATTTCAACGAAGTCTGCCGCAGTTGCAATATCGACTTCATCGGGCCTTCGCATGAAGCGATGCGCCGGCTGGGTGACAAGAACGAGGCACGGAAGCTGGCCCGGGAGTCGAAAGTGGCCGTCGTGCCGGGTAGCGACGGCCTGATTAACGACGACCGGCAAGCGATCGAGGTGGCGCATCAGATCGGCTTCCCGGTGTTGATCAAGGCCTCTGCCGGGGGTGGTGGGCGGGGCATGCGCGTGGCCTTGAACGATCTGGCCCTGAAAAGCGCCATCCAACAGGCACAAACCGAGGCGGCGGCGGCCTTTGGCGATTCGAGCATCTACCTGGAGAAATACATCGAGCACCCGCGGCACGTCGAGGTGCAGATTTTGGCCGATCACCACGGCCATGTCGTACACCTCTGGGAGCGCGATTGCACGATGCAACGGAGGCACCAGAAGGTGATCGAGGAAAGCCCCGCTGCGCGCCTCGACGCTGGCGTACGACGCGCGATCTGCGAGTCGGCCGTGCGACTGATCAAGGCGGCCAATTACACGAACGCCGGGACGGTCGAATTCATCGTCGACCGCCAGGGAGGTTTCTACTTCATCGAGGTCAACGCGCGTATTCAGGTCGAACACCCCGTGTCCGAAATGGTGACCGGCATCGACCTGATCAAGGCCCAGATTCGGGTGGCGGCCGGTGAGCCGCTCCCGTTCACTCAGGACCAGATCATCGCCAAAGGCGTGGCCCTGGAGTGCCGAATCAATGCGGAAGACCCTGCTAAGAATTTCCAGCCGTCGCCGGGACGGATCGAGCAGTTGATCGTGCCCGGTGGGTTGGGCGTTCGCTGGGATTCCCACGTCCATGCGGGCTACACGGTATCGCCGTACTACGATTCGATGATCGGAAAGTTGATCGTTTACCAGCCGACCCGCGACGAAGCGATTCGCACGATGAAACGAGCGTTATCCGAGTTGCGGGTGGAGGGGATCAAGACGACCGTGCCACGGTTGCTCGACATCCTGAGCCACTCGTCGTTCATCGATGGCAATGTCGATACGACGTTCATCGAGCGCACGTGGACCAGCTCCTGAGGGGCACGCGCCGGAGGTCGAGCATGAACGAGACTTCCCCTCTGAATCCGCCGAGCAGGATCGATAGTCCGCTGCACCGTGTGGCCATTTTGTTCGCGGGAGGTCCCGCGCCGGCCGCCAACGCGGTGATTTCGACAGCCGCAGCTTCGTTTTTGCGGAATGGTATCGAGGTGGTCGGAGTGCTTCACGGCTATTCGCACCTGGTCGAGTTCGGACCCGACCGCCCTCTGGTCGAGGGAAGCGACTACGTGATGATCGACCATCGCATGTTGCGCCGCACTCGAAATAGCCAGGGTATCCTGCTAGGCACGGCCCGCACCAACCCCGGGAAGAACGTCTCGAATCCCTCGCACCTTTCGGACGCTGAGCGCACAGCCCCGTTGAAAAGAGTGCATGACGCGTTGGTTTCGTTGAAAGTCGACGCGCTGGTGTCGATCGGTGGCGACGACACGCTGAAAACGGCGAATAAATTCAAACGGTTCCAGGAGCACCTGCCTCCAGGGGCGCCACGGCTACCCGTCGTGCATTTGCCCAAGACGATCGACAACGACTACATGGGGATCGACTTTACATTCGGGTTTTTTACCGCCGTCGAGACGCTGGCGGGCGAGATCCGCAATCTGCTTGCCGACGCAGAAGCGGTGCGAAGCTATTACCTCGCTGAGACGATGGGCCGCAGCGCCGGCTGGTTGGCCTACGGTGCCGCGATTGCCGGTGAGGCCAGCCTCGTGATCAGCGTCGAAGACATCACGGGCAAGTTTCTGGCCCAGGAGCGCGTCGAGAATCCGCAACCAGATGAGCCTGATACGCGGCCCGTGATGGTCGTCGATGAGGTGGTCCGCAGGATCGTGAAGACGATGCGCGTGCGGGAGGACAAAGAGGGGAAGGAATTCGGCGTGATCGTGCTGGCCGAGGGGTTGGCTGAGTACCTTCCAATGAAGTACCTCGAGGGCATTCCCCGCGACGACCACAACCACATCGTGATTTCCCAAGTGAACCTGGGGCGAACCTTTGCCAGATTGGTGATGGAGGAATACAAGCGGCAGACGCAGAAGAGCCGCAGGGTGACAGGCGTGCAACTCGGATACGAGGCTCGCTGCGCGCGGCCGCACGCCTTCGATGTCATGCTCGGCAGCCAGCTTGGCGTCGGAGCGTACCGCGCGCTCGTCGAAGAAAAACTCGACGGCGTGATGGTTTCGGTAACGGGTCAATTCGAGCTGAACTACGTGCCATTTGAAATCCTGGTCGACCCCGAAACGCTGATCACCATGGTCCGCTACGTCGAGCCGGAATCGGATTTTCACCGGCTAGCGAGGTTCCTGGAAACGTACGTCAACGAATGAAAGGCATTGCAGCACGGCGGGCCACTCCGACCCACTTCAGGACACGGAACGTCCCTAGGGACTAATACCCTTACTTTCTGAATTCCGCCCGAAACACCGGCAGTCCGCCAAGCCGCATGCGGCGTTCGAAGTGCGTCCGATAGTCGAGCTCGTGCTCGGCGGGCCGCTCGGCGACCTCGAAGGGACCTTCGAGCTGAACCGTTTTGCCGATCAGCGCCAACGTCGATTCGAAGTAGTCTTGCACGTCGGTCCAGAAGTGGAGCGTGCCGCCGGCCAACAGGGTCCGCTGGACATCGCGCAGGAAGGGGGCGTTCATCACGCGGCGCTTCTTGTGCCGCGATTTCCACCAGGGGTCGGGGAAATAGACGTGGATCGCGAACACCGAAGTATCAGGAAGCCAAATGTGAAACAAGCGCAATGCATCTCCGTGGACCAGGCAGGCGTTGGCCAATACGCGTCGCTTGAGCCGTGCCGCGGTGTGCAGCGCGTACTTACGAGCCACCTCGGTGCCGAGAAAATCGTGTTCCGGCCGTGCCGCGGCGGCGGACGAGAGGAACAACCCCTTGCCGCTCCCCACTTCAATCTCCAACGGCGCCTGGCGGCCGAACAAGATCGCGGCATCCCAGGGAGACGGCAGTTCGTCCATCGACCGGAGGTGGCTCGCCAGATCCAGCGACGGATCGATCTTGCGTAGCGCGCGGCGGCCCATGAATTCCACCCGCCACTGGGATTTCAGCCGACCACCGACTGCCTGCCGCGCATGTGTTCCGTGGGCAGCGGCACGCCCTTGATGAGCCCCTCACAGACGAGCGACTGCCCGACAAAACCCTGAAAACGGCTGACGACCAGGGCGCCCCGGCGAACTTTGAGCAATTGGGTGACCATCACCAGCCGATCGCCCGGATAAACCGGATCGCGGAATCGCACCTCGTCGAGCCCTCCGAAACCGAGCACTTTGATGCCGAGCACGTCGTGCTTCATCGTGAGAAAGCCGCACAGCTGGGCGGCAGTTTCACAGATCATCACGCCCGGCATGATCGGCATCCCCGGCATGTGCCCACGAGCCCAGAATTCGTCGTGCCGCACATCCTTGTAACCGACGCCCGCCATGCGTTCGAGATCCTCGTGGACGACGGCGGTGAGCATTTCCATTTCGAAGCGCTGGGGATTGTAGCGGCGAATCTCGTCCAGGTCGGCGACGACATGGTTCAGATCATACTCGGAGAAATCCAGAATCAGGTCTTTCACCACGCCAATCTCCTTGCGGGTCCCTCATCGCGCGTACGCCAGGAGCCCCTTGCACTCCACCAATTCTAAGCCAACCCTCGCTTCAAGTCTTGATATCTCGTCGTTTCAGCCGGCGGGCCTTGCTATTGGCGGGGCGTTTGCCGTGGTTGGCTTTCTTCAACGGGCGGTGGGGCTTGGCCATGATTCTTTCGCATTCGGGGTGATTAAGGGGTTCGGTCTTTGGAGCCATACAGGTTATCATGTTTTGGGCCGCCTGCAAAGGCAGGCCGATCCTCGTGGGGCAGGTTTCCAACCTGCCATACAGCTCCCTATGGCAGGTTGGAAACTTGCCCTTTTGACTCAGTGCGTTGTTCGACCATGGCTCCAGGTGAATTGGCCACCCGCTGGACCGTTCGACTGGCGCTCATCTGTTCTTTGGCCGGCGCGGTGGCCAAGGCGTACGCCGGAACAGACGAACGCCGGCTTCGCCTGGCACGTGCCGCTTGGACGGCGGGTTGGGGTCTGTATCTTGCACACGTCACTTGCGCGTTCCAATTCTACCATCACTGGAGCCACGCCGCGGCGTACCTTCACACCGCGCGGCGTACCGCGGAGTTGTGCGGCCGAAACTGGGGAGCCGGGCTCTATTTCAACTACGCTTTTACGGCCGCCTGGACACTCGACATTCTCACTTGTTGGTGCTGTCCGTCCACCCGCCGCCTCGCCCGTCCAGTGTTGATCGCCTGGTACGGCTTTTTCCTGTTCATGGTGGTTAACGCCACGATCGTGTTCGAAACAGGCCCCGTCCGCTGGGCCGCCGTTGCGGGGCTTGCGATGTTGACGTTGACCTGGATCAAATCGCGTCGCGGCAGCGAAAGGATGCGGGATGAAGAATGAGGGAGACACGTCCAAGGCGCCGTTACCGGCATTGGTTCCCGCGCCGTGCGGCACTTTGCCGCGTATCTTGAGCCCGTTCGATGCGATGATGGTGGTCGTAGGCGGCGTTATCGGCTCAGGCATTTTCATCAATCCGGCGCTAATCGCCAGGGAATTGCCTGATTCCGGCTTTGGCCCCATCATCGGCGTCTGGGTCGTGGTGGGGTTGGTCACGCTGTGCGGGGCGCTGGCGCTTGCGGAACTTGCCGCCCTCTTGCCGCAGGCCGGCGGGCCGTACGTCTACCTCCGCGAGGCCTACGGTCGGCTGCCGGCGTTCCTCTGGGGCTGGACCGAATTCTGGGTCATCCGCACCGGCTCCGTCGGGGCGCTGGTCACGGCGACGATGATTTACCTGGACAAAGTGGTGCCAATGTCACGCGGGTCCCAGGAGGCGGGCGCGATTGGCATTGTGGTGCTCCTTTCGGCGGCGAGCGTCGTAAGCACGCGATGGGCGGCCTGGATTCAGAACCTGACCGCGGTGGCCAAAGTCGGCTTCCTGGCGGCAATCATCGTGCTGCCGTATTTATTCAAGTCGACAGGGACGAATCACCTGGTTCCGCTTTGGCCCGAGAGCTACTCGCCTTCCATCTGGCGTGGGCTGGGCGCCGCGATGATTGCCGTACTCTGGGCCTATGATGGCTGGATCAACATCGCGCCGGTGGCCGAGGAAATTCGCGATCCGCAACGCAACGTGCCCCTGGCGCTGGGGCTGGGAATGCTTGTGGTGATTGCGGTATACGTGCTGGCCAACGTGGCATATCATCTGGTGCTGCCCGTTGGTGCCGTCGCCCACGCGCCGGAAGACGCGGTAGCGGCCGAGATGTGCAGGGCGCTCTTGGGCGACGTTGCGACCCGGTTCGTGGCGGTGGGTGTGCTCTGTTCGACGTTCGGCGCGGCCAACTCGAACCTGATCACCGGCCCGCGGATCTTCTTCGCCATGGCCCGCGACGGCCTGCTGCCGGCGGCGATTTGCAAAGTCCACGATCGCTGGCGGACACCGGCCAACGCGGTCGTGCTGCAAGGCGGCTGGACCGTCGCCCTGATCGTCGCCGCGTTCGCGTGGCAAGAAGACCCTGGCAAGGCCTTCCACGTCTTGACCGAATTTGTGATCTTCGGTGGCTCGATCTTCTATGCGATGGCGGTCGGCGCGGTCTACGTCTTGCGCCGAAAGCGGCCCGACGCGCCGCGCCCCTACCGTACTTGGGGCTATCCGGTCACTCCGGCGTTATACCTGTTGGCCTTCTCCGCGGCACTGGTCAGCTTGCTGTGGCAGGATCCGATTCAATCGTTGGCCGGGTCGATGTTGATCGCCGCCGGAGCGGTTTATTACATGATCGTCCGCCGGCGCGGCGGTGGAGATAGATGAATGCGAAACGGAAATGCGCGAAGCCGGAGGCCTCTTCTTGGGGCAGGTTTCCAACCTGTCATCAATGCCCCGTGTCGCGCGATTCAGAACTCTTGCGTGTTCCGCTACGGAGGTATGGCAGGTTGGAAACCCGCCCCACGGCGCTTTATTCCGCCCCTTTTTTCCTAGCCGCTTTCTTCGTCGCCTTCTTTTTCGCCGGCGACTTCTTGGCGGCCCGCTTCGGCGCGGCCTTCTTGACCGGCGCCGAACGCACCGAGCCCTTGCCGCGCCGGCCGGCCTTCTTGCTCGGACCCAACGCGGCCCGCTCGGCTAAAAGGCCGACCGCCTGGTCGAAAGTAAGCTCTTCGACGCTCGTCCCCTTGGGCAACGACGCATTGGTCGTCCCGTCGGAGACGTAAGGTCCGTAGCGGCCTTGCATGAGCTGGATCGGCTGCTTGGTGACCGGCGATTCGGCGAATGTCTTCACCGGCGTCCGCGCGGCGCCGAAACCTCGTCGCATCTGCTTCGGCTGGGACAGAAGGTCGACGGCCTGTTCGAGAGTCACGTCCAAGGGAGATAAATCGGCGGGCAGCGACCGAGTCTCGTCACCGCTCTTCACATAGGGACCGAAACGGCCGTTGTAGGCCATTACCGGCTTGGCGGCCAGAGGCGATGCGCCGTCGGGATGCGGCCCCAAGTCGCGCGGTAGTGAGAGTAGCTTGAGGGCCGTCGCCAGGTCGACGTCGGTCGGTTGCATACCCTTCATCAGCGACGCGTTTTTGGGCTTTTCCTCGTCGTCGGCCAGACCTCGTTGCACGTAGGGGCCGAACCGTCCGATCTTCAAGAAGACCGGCTTGTGCGTCTCGGGGCAGATCCCCAGGGGCTCTTCGGCCTGACTCGATTGGTCGAGCATCCCCATGGCGGCCACTATCGTCAGTTCGTCGGGCGGTGTGCCATCTGGAATGCTCGCACGTCGCTCGCCCTGTTGCAAGAAAGGACCGTAGCGTCCGACGCGAACGTAAATCGGTTCACCCGCCTCGCCGTTGGTCGATGGCCGGCCGATGAGCACCTGGCTCACGTCGCGAGCGTCGATCTCGTCCACCTTGTGCGCCAACTGCCGTTTCAAGCCGGCGTGGCCATTACCAAAATAAAACGAACGCAGGTAATCGACCCAGCGAGCCTCCCCACGGCTGATCGAATCGAGTTCGTCTTCCATTTGGGCCGTGAACTGATAATCGACCAGGTCGGGCAAGTGCCCTTCGAGCAACTGCGAGACGGCGAACGCGGTCCATGTCGGTACCAGGGCGTTGCCTCGCTTGAAGACGTAATCGCGGGCCAGGATGGTGTCGATGATTGCCGCGTACGTGCTTGGCCGGCCAATACCCTTCTTTTCAAGCTCTTTGATGAGAGTGGCTTCGGTAAAACGGCCTGGTGGCTGGGTCGTGTGACCCTTGGGCTGCATATTGAGACAAGCCAGCACTTCACCCAACTGCACCGAAGGTAATACCGTTTCTCGGTCGGCCAATTCAGATTGAGGGTCGTCAGATCCTTCGACGTAGGCCCGCAGGTATCCTGGAAAGTCGATGGCCTTGCCGCCGACCCTGAACGCCGCGCCTCCTCCTTCAATGCCGATCGAGAGCCGGCGCATGCGCGCATCGGACATCTGGCTGGCGATCGTTCGTTTCCAGATCAAATCGTAGAGCTTGAATTCGTCGGCCGAAAGTTCCGATCGCAAAGACTCGGGCAGGGCAAAGGGGTGCCCGGCCGGCCGGATTGCTTCGTGAGCTTCCTGGGCATTCTTGACTTTGTTTGGATGCACCCGCGGCGCGGCCGGCAGATATTCCGAGCCATAAAGCGATGCGATCAATTCACGCGCGGCATCAACGGCCACCTTTGCCAAATTCGTCGAATCGGTGCGCATGTACGTAATGTGGCCGTTCTCGTACAGGCTTTGAGCGGCCTGCATCGTCCGTCGCGCGGTGAAACCGAGTTTGCGGTTGGCTTCTTGTTGTAAGGTACTGGTGGTGAACGGTTCGTAGGGCCCAGAACTAAACGGCTTGTCTTCCAACGAGCCCACGCGAAACTCAGCCTGCCGTAGCTTGTCGCTCA
>Ga0265339_10000607_pt1 | contig 27911 bp, 22 predicted proteins | sample 4CB219metaG_FD_202085 | JGI IMG/M metagenome (GOLD analysis project Ga0265339, IMG submission 202085) | Rhizosphere microbial communities from Carex aquatilis grown in University of Washington, Seatle, WA, United States - 4-CB2-19 metaG | ecosystem: Host-associated > Plants > Roots >... | reverse complement strand
GAAGACGACGACGCGTCCGCCGTCGTCGGTGGCACGGTCGCGCAGCATATAAGCCTTGCCCGAGACGTCCTCGACCGTCATGGCGCCCGCCGGGCGCTGGTGGAGTTCGAGGCGGCGTCTGACCCAGGCCTCGGCGCCGGCGTTCATCACGATCCGTCCGCGTGCGGCAATGTCGTCCACCAGATCGCGGAACTTGCACCCGATCAGCTCATCCGCAGTCTCTTTGCCGTTGATCTCCGCATATTCGGCATTGCACAGGACAAGCGTGTCGTTGCGATCGTAAAAGGCGAAGGCGTCGGCGGATAGCGCGATGGCGTTCTGCAGCCGCCCCAGCACGTGGCGTGCGGCGGTGACGTCGGTCCACAGCGCGATCCAGCCGCCGCTCACCGTGCGCCGCGCCTTGATCTCGATGATCCGTCCGTCGGCGAGCGCGATATCCCGCGGCTGGTATTCGCCGGCCGTGAATTGCGAACGGCGTCGCGCGACGAAGTCCTCCATGCCGGCCGGCGGATCGCCGACATGTCCGCAGGCGACCTCCAGCCGAATCAGCTCCTCATAGCTTTTTCCGATCAGCTCCTCGCGCGGCGGCAAGGCCGGGAACATGTGGCTCAGATGTTCGTTGGCGAAGACCAGCCGCTCTTTCGAATCGAAAATGGTGATGGCGACGCGCAGGCAATGCAGCGCCTCCAGGACGGACGGCATCGCCGCCGCGTCGAGGTTCTCGTCTTGCTGTGTCGCCAGCCGAGCCAGATGCAAGGAACAATATCCACCGTTTTGCGCCTGCAACTTTGACTGAGGGGGATTAGGGAATGGTTAGGTCGTGGCGGCGCCCTGCCGAATCGCGCCAACATCGTTACCAAAGGGTAAAGAACGCCTGCCTTATATCTTGTGAATTACCGAACGAAATCGCTTGGCGTTCAAAGTTCGTTAAGCAGGTGCAGGTGACGATGCCCAGGCGCGAGTCCCACTGGCGGGTCCGGTTAATGAAACTTCATAAATCGACATCAGTGCCGGCTGACTCCAAGCGCAACGCGCCGCGCCGCCTGTTCATCGCCGTGCAAGCGTCCAAGACCGCGGTCGGCGCGGCCATGACGCTGGCCTTCGTCGGATATGTCGGCAGGCCGGACGCAGCCGAAACCATTGCGATCGCGGGCCTGCTGGCGCCCGCGTTTCTGGTTCTCCTGGCCTTCACGAAAATTCCACTCGCGATTCTGGAGCAAGGAGCGTTGGCGCTTTTCGCCGCTCTGATCGGCTATCTGGCGGCCCTCACCGGCGGCGTGGTTTCGCCGCTGGTCGTGTGGTTCGCCCTGGTGCCTGCCGAGGCGGCGCTGGCCGGCGGCCGGCCGACGGTGTTGCGCGCCGCCGCCGCGGCCTCACTTGCGCTGCTGGCCGTGGCGGGCGTGGAAGCGGCCGGCGCGCTGCCGGTATCACGCCTGCCCGAGCCGGCGTGGGGCCTCTACGCCCTCTCGGTGCTCGTCGCCATCATCCAGGCGGCGCTGGTGGCTGCCGCATCCCAGGATCGCCAGCGCGCCGCCGACAACGCCGCCGCCGAAGGCGCGGCGATGTACCGGTTCCTGGCCGACAATGCGATGGATCTGATCACGCGGCACTCCTCGGACGGACGCATCCGCTTCGCCAGCCCGGCCGCTTTGGCGCTGTTCGGGCGGGCGCCGGATGAACTGATCGGCCTGGCGCCCGCCGCCCTGGTGCATCCCGACGATCTCAAGACAATTCAATCCGCCTTCATGGAAGCGAGCTATTTCGCGCGCCCCGCCACGGCGGAAGTGCGCCTGAAGCGCGCGGACGGAAATTTCCCCTGGGCGGAAATCCGCTGCCGCCCGGTGCCCAAGCCGAACGGCGAGGCCGCCGACATCGTCGCCGTCACCCGCGATATCACCGAACGCAAGGCCCATGAGCGCGCGCTGATCGAGGCGCGCGATCTCGCCGAGCAGGCCAGCCGCGCCAAGTCGCGCTTCCTGGCAAACATGAGTCACGAGCTGCGCACGCCGCTCAATGCCATCATCGGGTTCTCCGAAGTCATGTCGCACGAGATGTTCGGGCCGCTGGGCGCGCCACGCTATCTGGAATATTCGCGGCTGGTGCATGAAAGCGGCAGCCATCTTCTGGAGCTCATCAACGGCATTCTTGACATGTCCAAGATCGAGGCGGGCAAGTTCGAGCTCTCGGAAGAGGTGTTCGACCTCGCCGAGGTGGCGGAAGCCGCGGTGCGTTTCGTCCGGCTGCCGGCGGAGCGGATCGGCGTGACGCTCAAGACCGCCATCGCACCGAACGCCCGGCGGATTTTCGCCGACAAGCGCGCCATCAAGCAGGTCCTGGTCAATCTTCTGTCCAACGGCGTCAAGTTCACGCCGCGCGGCGGCGAGGTTCGCATCGGCGTGGAACGCGATGCGGGCGGCATCGAGATCGCAGTTTCCGATTCCGGCGTCGGCATCTCGAAGAAAGACCTCGAACGGCTGGGCAAGCCGTTCGAACAAGTCGAAGGTGAGCATGTGCGCGCCAAGGAAGGCACCGGGCTGGGGCTGGCGCTGGTCAAGGCGCTGACGGCGATGCACGGCGGCGAAGCCGTACTGGAATCGACGCTCGGCGAAGGCACCGTGGTGCGCGTGCGGCTTCCCAATGCCGCCGTCGACGACAAGGGCGTGCGCGTCGCGCCGGAGGAAGCGAAGATTCTCCCGTTCCGCGGCGCGGCGGCGTAAGCGGGTCATCCCAAAATTGTCATGGCCCGCCTAGTGCGGGCCAGCCAGTTGGAGACCGTCACCGTGCTGCACGTTCTCCAAATAACCAGGCGAAAACGTACATTTCAGCGATGGAGTATGTGTCACCTGGGTGGCCCGCATTCGCGGGCCATGACAGTATGTCCCCCATGCCCTCCCGCCTGAAAGCCGGCATTTTTGTCAGAGCCTTGATCCGCCGCGCGGAAGTGGCCGGGGCGCAGGCCTATGTCGTGAAGAAGGGTGCCGAGGAAGCCGGCGCGGTGTTCCTGAAAATCTCCCGCCTCGACGGCACCTGCATGGTTCTCAACCAGGCGCGCGCCGGTCACGGCGAACTGGTGTGGGCCAAGGTCTTGGGCGACTCGTGCGACGAGGCGAAGGCCTCGGCCTACTTTGCGCGCCAGATCAAATACGATTCCGATCTATGGATCGTGGAGATCGAAGACCGCGAAGGCCGCACCTTCGTGGACGAGAAAATCGTGTAGCGGCGGAGGAACGGAATGAACACTTGGCGGCGGGCACTTCACTTGGCGATGTCGGACGGCGTTCCGCTGCGCGCCTTCTATATGGCGCTGTTGATCGGCACGATCCTCAATCTGATCAACCAGGGCGATGCGCTGGTGCACGGCGCGCCGCTGCATTGGACCAAACTGTTCCTGACATACCTCACGCCTTATATCGTCAGCACCCATGGCGCGGTGGCGGCGCGTCTTCACGGGGGGCCGTGATGCCCACCTTCTACAACCGCATCGCGGGCCAAAGCCTGCACCGCCTGGAGGCGCTGAGCGACGGCGTCTTCGCCGTGGCGATGACCTTGCTGGTGCTCGACCTGCATGCTCCGGTGACCGCCGCGATCCACAGCGAGCGCGATCTGTGGCATGCGATCGCCGCGCTGTCGCCGCGCCTTCTCACGTATCTGATGAGCTTCGTGACGCTCGGCATCTTCTGGGTCGGCCAGCAGACCCAGCACGATCTCTTGGCAAAGAGCGACCGCTCCTATGCCTGGATCAACATCGCGTTCCTAATGGCGGTGACGCTGGTGCCGTTCTCCACCGCCCTGCTTGCCGAATTCATCACCTATCGCGTCGCTCTGCTGGTCTATTGGGCGAACCTGCTGGTGCTCGGCCTGCTGATCGGCGCCTCGCTCTATCGGGCGCGCCATTTCGGACTGCTCAAGGAGAAGATGTCCCGCGACATTCACGTCGCCATCGTGCGGCGCGTGGCGATCGCGCAGGCGCTCTATGCCTTCGGCGCCATGCTGTGCGTATTTTCCAACTGGTGGAGCATCGGCTTCATCGTCACCGTGCAACTGATCTACGCCATCGCCCCGCGCTTCAAGCCATTCGTGTGGATGTGAGAATCACGAAGCGGTTGTCATCCCCGGCGAGCCTTGCGCAGCAAGGCGAGGGAAGGGGATCCAGGTAGATCTTGCAACGCGATTTAATCCAGCAGTCACCAGGGCCACTTCGCAATCATCATGGTGGTATCAATACCTGGGTCCCCTTCCCCTCGCGGCCTTCGGCTGCTCGGCCGGGGATGACAAGGTAGCGTAATTTGTGTATCCCGCCGCAATGTCGCCCACACCCGCATCGCAGGCCGCACGCCGGCGCACCTTCGCGATCATTTCGCACCCCGACGCCGGCAAGACCACGCTGACCGAGCACCTGCTGCTGCTCGGCGGCGCGATCCACGATGCCGGACGGGTCAAGGCGCGCGGCGAGGCGCGGCGCGCCAAATCCGACTGGATGAAGATCGAGCAGGAGCGCGGCATCTCGGTGACCAGCGCGGTGATGACCTTCGAATATGCCGATGCGATCTTCAATCTGCTCGATACGCCGGGCCATGAGGATTTCTCGGAAGACACCTATCGCACGCTGACCGCCGCCGATTCCGCGGTGATGGTAATCGACGCCGCCAAAGGCATCGAAAGCCAGACCCGCAAGCTGTTCGAGGTTTGCCGGCTGCGCGACATTCCGATTATGACCTTCATCAACAAGATGGACCGCGAGGCGCGCGACGCCTTCGAACTTCTCGACGAAATTTCCGACCAGCTTCAGCTCAATGTTGCGCCGATGGTGTGGCCCGCCGGGCACGGGCAGAACTTCAGGGGCGTCTACGATCTTTATGCCGACACGTTCCTGCCGTTCGGCGACAATTCCGCGGCGCTGCCCGAGGATGTGGAGGCCAAGCTCGACGAAGATCTGGAGCTGGCGCGCGGTGGGCTGTCGCGCTTCGATCCCGCCGCCTATCGCGAAGGTCATCTCTCGCCGGTGTTCTTCGGTTCGGCGCTGAAGAAATTCGGCGTCGCCGAATTGCTGACCATGCTGGCGGAACATGCGCCCAGTCCGCGCCCGCAGGCCGCCAAGGGCCGCGAAGTGAAACCGTCGGACAAGGAAGTCTCGGGCTTCGTCTTCAAGGTCCAGGCCAACATGGACCCCAACCACCGCGACCGCGTGGCGTTTCTGCGGCTGGCCTCGGGGCGCTTCACGCGCAACATGAAGCTGACGCAATCGGGCACCGGCAAAGTCATCGGCATCCACAATCCGATCCTGTTCTTCGCCCAGGAACGCGAGACGGTGGACGAAGCTTGGCCCGGCGACATCATCGGCATTCCCAATCACGGTGTGCTGCGGGTTGGCGACACGCTGTCGGAATCGGGCACCATCGTGTTCACCGGCATTCCCAACTTCGCGCCGGAAATCCTGCGCCGCGTGCGGCTGGGCGATCCGATGAAGCAGAAGCACCTCGCGCGGGCTCTCACCAGTTTGGCCGAAGAAGGCGTGACTCAGGTCTTCAAGCCCGCCATTGGCTCTTATTGGATCGTCGGCGTGGTGGGGCCGTTGCAGCTGGACGTCTTGAAATCGCGGCTGCGCGACGAATACGGGCTCGATGCCGAACTGGAGGCTTCGCCTTACGATGCGGCGCGCTGGATCTCTGCAGCGCCGGACGATCTGCAGAAGTTCGTGGACTCCAATCGCGGCGGCATGGCCACGGACCGCGACGACTCGCCGGTGTTCCTGGCCAAGAGCAATTGGGAACTGAATTACGTCGCCGAAAAATTTCCCAAAGTCCGCTTCGCCAAGACCCGCGAACGCAGCGATGTGCAGAGCACGACGTAATCACTCCGCCGCGTGGGCGCGTTCGGCCGGTTGGTGTTCCGCGAGTGTGCGCCAATGACGCGTCAGCCGTTCGGCGGCATGCTGCGGAACAGAGTCGAAGACGGAAAGCTGGGTCTCGCCGGCCTTGCTTTTCAGCAGCACCAGCGTGGAAAACGTTGCGCGGTCGAGCTGGGCGCCCTTGCACAGGACGGCCAGCGGCTCGCCCGAACTGTCGGACAGGATGCTCTGCGCGATCTGGCGCGGGATACCGATGCTGCCGCCGAACGTCGCGGCAAAATCGCGGATCGCCGCATCGCGCGTGGCGGCGAGCAGCGCGCGCGCGTCGGCCGCCACGATTTCGTCGTCCGTCTCGTCATGTGCGAACTGATTGCGGGTCAGAATTTCGCGGCGCACGCGTGCGGGGGCCGAGAGATAGAATTCGTTGACGAGGCGCAGCGGCAGCTCGCTATGGCCGCCCAGCCGCGCTGCCAGCTTGGTGCGCGTATCGTCGTCGGCTTCGCGCACGGTCTTTTCGAGCAGCGCCAAGACCGGCGGGCGCATCGCCTCGGGATAGTCCTGCGGCCAGTCGAGCACGAGGTCGGCCAGTTCGCCGAGCAGCACCGCGCGCTGTGAGCTTTCGCCCGCCAGCTCCAGCAAATGGCTCAATCGTTCTCTGGCCGTCGGCATAACTTGCTCCCTTACGGGACAAGTTAGCGCACCGTCTGTTAACGTTTCATTGGCCTAGATCAAAGGAAGGCGGTATTGGGCGCCTAATTCCCGATCTGCACCCAGTTATCGGGATAAAACCCGTTGAAGGTGGTGCGCACCGCCGCCGAATAGGCCCCTATCGTGTCGAACACGATGAAGTCGCCCGGCCCGATCCCGTCGGGCAGCATTTGCGGGCGCGGCAGCACATCCAGCGTATCGCAGGTCGGTCCATAGACGCGGAACGGCTTGACGGCGCCGGGCAGCGGCAAGACGCGGCTCTTGGCGTCCACCGTGAACACGCGCGCGGGATAGTCCGCGTTCCAGCCGGGCAGGGTCAGCTCGTCGAAGCTGCCATAGGTGCCGTCGTTGATGAACAGCCGGTCGCCCTTGCGCAGCACCACCTGGGTGATCAGCGACAAGCCCTCCGCGACCAGTGCGCGCCCGGGCTCGCACAAGATGCGAAGATCGTCGCGTTCCAGCGTCGCCAGGGCTTCGCGGATGGTGTCGAAATACCAGTGGTAAGGCGGCACGTCGTTGTTGTTGTACTGGGCGGGGAAGCCGCCACCGATATCGAGCGCGGCGATCTTGATGCCGGATTTGTCGATCGCGCGCCGGGCGATCTCGATCGCCTGGCCGTAGGAGAACGACGACAGGCACTGCGAGCCGACATGAAACGTGAGGCAGGGCTGGGCGCCGAGTTCTTTGACGCGCGTCAACAGGCGTGCGGCTTCGTCGGGCGTGGTCCCGAACTTGCTGGAGAGTTCGAGCAGCGCGCCGCCGAGTTGCGTCACCAGCCGCACGAAGATGCGCAGCTTCTCGGGATGTTTGGTTTCGGCGACCAGCTTGTCGAGTTCGTAGTCGCAATCGACGACGTAATCGGTGACGCCGTATTTCTCGAACGCCGCCTTGGCATGGCCGGGCAGGCGCACCGGAGCCATGAAGTGGCAGATCGCATCGGGAAAAAGGCTCTTCACCAGCTCGACTTCGCCCAGCGAAGCGGTGTCGAAATGGCGGATGCCGGCGGCATGGACGAGCTCGAGCACCTGCGGCACCGGGTTCGCCTTCACTGCATACATCGCGTCGCCCGGGAAGCCGTCGAGGAAGCGCTTGGCCGCGATCTGGAATTTCTGCGGGAACAGGCAATAGACGGGTTCGATCGGTCTCAGCGCGCCGATGGCTTTCTCAACGGTGGCAAACCGCGGGATGTCGATGCGTGCCGGCGCGTTCATGGGCGCTGTCCCAGAGTGGCGCGCGCTTCTTGGGGCAAAGGGGGCTGGGGGTCAAGTAACGGAAATCTCACCTCCCCCTTGTGGGGAGGTCGGCCGGCATGGCCGGCCGGGTGGGGGGCCGACGGTCCTCAATTTCGCGCAGGATGGATTCAACAATGCGATCGATGTCTTCGCGCAGCTCGACGGTTGTGAACCGTAGAACGCGATAACCTTCCTGCGCGAGAACGTGATCGCGGAAAGCATCGCGTATTCGGTGTTCGTCTGCACCATGTTGGCTGCCGTCGATTTCAATAGCTAAGCGGGCATGGTGTTCTGCAAAGTCAAGAAAGTAACCTCGAAAAGGAACTTGGCGCCTAAAGTGGCAACCAAGCGCCTTCAGTTGGCGCAGCCGTTGCCAAAGCCTTCGCTCTTGGTCCGTCGCGTGGTCGCGAAACTCACGCGCTCGTTTGATCGTGCCGGCCTTGAGCTGCGTTCGCACAGTCTGCCCCCCACCCGGAACGCTTCGCGTTCCGACCTCCCCACAAGGGGGAGGTCAGGACGACGATTTTACGGCGCGGAAGGTGACGAAGAAAGCCGCCATTTTTCTTAAGAAGCTCGTGGGCTCCGCGAATGCGCGGAACCCACGAGTGATAATCCCGCCAATAGGGGCGGCGACGGGAAAAAATGAAACGCCTACTGCTCCGGTGGGGGCGGAGGAGGCGCGTCGTCGTCTGCGTCAGGGCCGCCGTGGCCACGCATACCGTGCATCGGGCCCATCATGTCGTGCATCCGGCCCATCATCTCGGCGCGGTCGTGCATCAAGCGCATGGCGGCGTGATCGAGAATCTTGTTCTGCTCGGCGTTGAGCGAGCCGACCAGCGCTTCGAGTGCCGGCATCTGCGCCCTCAGATCGGCCAGATGGGTTTCCATCATCTTCTGCTGGAGCTTCGCCATATCGACGACGGAGGCATCCCTGTCCGGCATCTTCATGCTCAGGCAGACGTCTTCATGCGCCTTGATGCTCGACAGAACGGCGCTCTTCCAGCGCTCGAAGACCGGCTTCTGTCTGTCGGTCAGGGCAAGCTTGGCTTCGAGATAGGCGAATTTGCCGACGGCGCGAGGGGTGAGATCGGCACACATCTGGGCGCGATGCTTCTGCATGTCTTCCATGCTGAAGTGCTTTCCTCCCATCATGTGGTGAGCTTGCATCGGAGGCGGCGGCGCGGCGGGCGCGTCTTGCGCCAACGCCGCCGACGCGCACAGCGCCAACGATGCAAAGAAAGGAACGATGATCCTGGGCTGCATTCTGAAACCTCGTGAGGTTGAATCCACGCAGAGTTTAACGGGCGCCTGTCGCAATCCCGTCTGAAGTCGGCGTAATAATTGTCGCAATTTGTAGAGCTGCCCCATCGCGGGCGGCGTTCCTTGCCGTTTTGGCAAGGCTTCGTACAGGTTTATGCGCCGGCGCGGAGCTGGCGGATGGTTTTGCGCCCGTCGGCGCTCGGCTGATAGACCAGCGACATTTCCTTGAGCGCGCGTTGCAGCAGCTCCGGCGTGATCTTGTCCGAAACCTCGAATGCGTCGAAGCCGACGCGGGTCATATAGGCGAGCTGGTCGTAGAGAAAATCTCCGGTGGCGCGGATTTCGCCGGCGAAACCAAGCCGCGTGCGCAGCATCCGCGCCCAGGAAAACGCGCGCCCGTCACGAAATTTGGGAAACTCCAGCACGACCAGCGAAAGGCGCTGTACATCGTCGCCGAGCGCCTCCGGCGATTCCTCGGCTTTCAGGCGCACGCCGAGCGGCGCATTGCGCGCCAGCAGCGTCTCGCGCTCCTTCTTGAAGCGCGCCAGCGAGACGATCGCGCCGCCCGGCGGCAGCGCGGCATCGTCGGTGACGACTGAGAAACCGTCTTCGGCGTACGTCCCATGTTTAATAAGCGGCATGGAGCTGGTCCAGATAAGCCATGTTCTTGAACGGCTCCATGCCGACGCGCCGGTAGGTGTCGAGGAACCGTTCGTCCTTCTTGCGCAGCAGCGTGTAGGCCTTGATGACGCGCTCCACCGCATCGACGATCTCGTGTTCGCCGAAGCCCGGTCCCATGATCTCGCCGATGGAGGCATCTTCTGCCGCGGAGCCGCCGAGCTGAAGCTGGTAGAATTCCACGCCTTTCTTGTCGACGCCGAGGATGCCGATATGTCCGGCGTGATGATGGCCGCAGGCGTTGATGCAACCGGAAATCTTGATCTTGAGTTCGCCGATCTCGTGCTGGCGGTCGAGGTCGGCGAAACGTTCGGCGATCTTCTGCGCCACAGGGATCGAGCGCGCATTCGCCAGATCGCAGTAATCCAGACCGGGACAGCAGATGATGTCGGTGACCAGTCCGGCATTGGGCGTCGCCAGCCCAAGTTCCTTCAGCCGTGCAAAGATCGCCGGCAGGTCTTTCTTGCGGACATGCGGCAGCACCAGATTCTGTTCGTGGCTGACGCGAATTTCCGCCATGCCATGGCGATCGAGCAGGTCGGCGAGCGCATCGAGCTGCTGATGGCTGCAATCGCCCGGCACGCCGCCGATCGGCTTGAGCGAAATCGTGGCGATGGCATAGCCCGGCGCGCGGTGCCGGTGGACGTTGGTTTGCGTCCAACGCTCGAAATCGGCGTCGCCGTCCGGCATCTCGTCGGAAAGTTTTTCGAACTTTGGCGGCGCGAAATAGGCGGCGATGCGGGCCAGTTCCTCGGCCGGAAGCTGCAACGTGCCGGCGGCCTTGATCTCCTCGAATTCGCGCGCCACGCGCCGGCGCATCTCCTCCGGGCCGATGGCGTTGATCAGTATCTTGATGCGCTGCTTGTGGATGTTGTCGCGGCGGCTGTCCTGGTTGTAGACGCGTAGCACTGCTTCCAGATGGGCCAGGATATCCTCGCGCTCGACGAAGTCGTGCATCAGATGGGCGAGATAGGGCGTGCGGCCCATGCCGCCGCCCGCCCAGACGCGATAGCCGGTCTCGCCCGCTTCGTTCTTCACGATCTCCACGGCCATGTCGTGATATTTGAGCGCCGCGCGGTCGTGCAGCGACGCCCCCACCGCGATCTTGAATTTGCGCGCCAGGAAGACGAATTCGGGATGCAGGCTCGACCATTGGCGGATGATCTCGGCCAGCGGCCGCGGATCCTCGATCTCCTCGTCCGTCGCGCCCGCAAACTGATCGGCGGTGACGTTGCGGATGCAATTGCCGCTGGTCTGGATGGCATGCATCTCGACGGTGGCAAGATCGGCCAATATGTCCGGCACGTCTTTCAGCTTTGGCCAGTTGAACTGGATGTTCTGGCGGGTGGTGAAATGGCCGTAGCCCTTGTCGTATTTGCGCGCGATGTGGGCGAGCATGCGCAATTGCTTGGCCGACAGCGTGCCGTAAGGCACCGCGATGCGCAGCATGTAGGCGTGCAGTTGCAGATACAGTCCGTTCATCAGCCGCAGCGGCTTGAACTGGTCTTCGTTCAACTCGCCCGTCAGGCGGCGCTCCACCTGATAGCGGAACTGTTCCACGCGCTCCTTGACGAACGCCGCATCGAATTCGTCATATCGATACATCGTCGGCCTTCCTGACGGTGGCGGAGAGGATCGCATCGGCGGCATGGACGACGGGGGCCGGCGCGAAGCCGTCGGCTTGTTTGCCCAGATCGCCCCGCACCGTCGGTCCCGCAGCGCGGATGATCTCGCGCTCCTTCACCGGCGCGACGCCGTCCGCTCCTTGGCGCACATCGAACAGATAGGGATTGACCACGACATTGCCGGTGACGAATTTCTGTGCCGCGGCAAGCGCCGCCTTCGCCTCGGCCTCGGCAGCAAAAACGTCGGCCTCGCTGAACGCTTCCACCCAGCCGCCCGCGCGCCAATAGACGACGTCGCCGTCGACTAGACGGTTCGCAGTCAGCACCTGAAGAGCGGCCGTTGCCATGAGCGGTAAGTCACATCTTTGGGTACGGAAATCAAGACTTCACACATAAATCGTGTTATTTATGAAATTATACAGTGCAACACTCGTAATATAGAAACACCTGCAATTTTGTTGCAAGCTGGAATTAATAAGCCAGAATTGTCTGGGTTTGGCGTGCTGGCGGGGAAGTGGCAGGGGACAAGTCGGAAAGAACGGGGTTGATGCGTGGCGATACCGCCGCGGCGCGCCTCGATTTCACCCGAGCGGAAAGAACCGAACGCGCGAGGCAGCATCATGGCTGAAATTCTCGGCGGCGAAACGGACGAGGCTGAACAGCAGTTCGAGGCCAGCGCCGCTGCCGTTGCCATGGCGCTCGACGGCGCCAAGGACAATCCCCATCTCACCGGCCCGATCACCGCCTTCCTGGCAGAGCAGCGCGCGCTTGTCGCCGAGCAGCGCCATCACCTCGGCGAACAGCTCAAGCGCCTCAGGCTCAGCATCCTCGATCAGCGTATGTCGGTTGTCCTGAAGGTGATGACGGCGGTTGTCGGCTTTGCCATTGCGGTCGGTATTGGCGCCGCCATCTGGTATGCGGCGCACGACAACGGTCTGGTGATCGAGCCCTTCTCGGTGCCGCCCGATATGGCGCAGCGCGGCCTGACCGGCCAGGCGGTTGCCGCCCAGCTGCTCGACAAGCTCGCGGCGATGCAGGACGCCACCGATTCCGCGCGACCGGCGGGCTCCTACACCAACAACTGGGGCGATGACATCAAGGTCCAGATTCCGGAAACCGGCGTCTCGATCGGACAATTCTATGGGCTGCTGGTGACGTGGCTTGGGCGCGAGACGCACATCACCGGCGAAGTTTTCCGCACCGCGAACGGCCTCGCCATCGCAGCGCGCGGTGGCGGCGACGGTGGCGCGATGGTCAAGGGTTCAGAGGCTGACCTCGACAAACTTCTGCAGCAGACCGCCGAAGCAATCTACAAGCGCACCCAGCCTTACCGCTATGCGATCTACGCCGAAGAACACGGCAAGCTCGCGGAAGTAAGGGCGATCCTTGAGCGGCTGACCGTTGAAGGAGGATCGCCGCGCGAGCGCGCTTGGGCGCATCTTGGCTTAGGCGTGCTCAAGCGGTTTAACAGCGATTGGTACGGCGACGCGGACGAGGAGCGCGCGGCTATTGCTTTGGTTCCGGATTTTGCGCTCGCCCGTAACAACGTGGAAGGCGCTTATGCCACGCTCGGCCATGACGAAGCCGCGCTGAAGGCCGGGCAAAACACGTTGCGCCTCTTGCAGAGCGATCGCGATATCGACATGACGACGCGTGCCCGGACCATTCTGCTCCAAGAAGAGCTGTCGGGTTTCGCCTATTACGTGAACGATTTTACCACCTCGCTTCATTACAACCTGGAAGCTGTCCAGCTTCCCGATTATTCGGGCGGGGTCGAAGGTGCACGCGAGAACATCGTCTTGATTCATGCGCTGCTGCACGACCGCGCGGCGGCACAAAAGGCTTGGGGTGAACTGTCGCCTTCTTCGGACGCCACGGTACAGAGCGGCCGTTACGTGACCAGATTTGCCATGACCTATTGGCTGGGCGACTGGGCATCGGTCGTAGCGCAGCAGGTCGATGTCGAAAAATCCTTCGTCGCCGTCGCGCGCGATCCGGCAACTCCTGGCTACTCCTCCGAGATATTTCGCGAACGGCTGGCTTGGCCCTACGCCGCTTATGCCATGGCGAAACTCGGCGACGTCAAGGGCGCGCACGCGCTGATCGACAAGACGCCGACGGATTGTTTCGTCTGCGTGCGCACGCGCGGCGACATCGACACGGCGCAAAAGAACTGGGGCGGAGCGGCGTACTGGTTCGCGAATGCGGTTCACCAAGCGCCATCCATTCCTCTTGGTTATTTCGACTGGGGCAAGATGCTGCTGGCGAAGAACGATCTCGACGGCGCCATCGCGAAATTCGCGCTCGCGCATGACAAAGGCCCGCATTTCGCCGATCCGCTGGAGCTGTGGGGTGAAGCGCTGATCGCCAAGAACCGCTCTGATCTGGCGCTGGCGAAATTCGCGGAAGCAAACAAATACGCCCCCAATTGGGGCCGCCTGCACCTCAAATGGGGCGAGGCGCTTCTCTGGCTTGGCCGCAAGGACGAAGCGCGCTCGCAATTCGCCGCCGCCGCGCATCTCGATCTCTCCGTTGGCGAAAAGTCCGAACTTGCACGGATGAGACAAGACCATGGCTGAAGACGGTGACGAAGAGCTTGGCGGATCCGCGCCGGACACCGCCATGGCCGCGACGGCCATGGCGCTCGATGCGGCTGAGCGCGATCCTTCTTTGAAGCGGAAGACCGAGGTGTTTCTCGATGCGCAAGTTTCGCTGATCGATCTGCACAAGCATCATCTGCACGAGCAGTTCAAGCATCTTCGGCTTCGCATTCTCGAACAGCGTCTCGGCGTTCTTCTCCGGGCGATGACGGCGATCGTTGGCCTGGCGATCGCCATCGGCCTTGGCGCCGCGATCTGGAGCGCGGCACATGACGACAGTCTCGTGATCGAGGCGTTCTCCGTGCCGCCCGATATGGCCGAGCGCGGCTTGACCGGCCAGGCCGTCGCCGCGCAATTGCAGGACAAACTCGCCGCCATGCAGAACGCCACCAAGTCCGCGCGTCCCGCGGAATCCTATTCCAACAACTGGGGCAACGACATCAAGGTCCAGATTCCGGAAACCGGCGTTTCCATCGGGCAATTCTATGGGCTGCTGGTGACGTGGCTCGGGCGCGAGACGCATATCACCGGCGAGGTGTTCCACGCCGCGACGGGTATCGCCATCACGGCGCGCGGCGGCAGCGAAGGCGGCGGCATGGTCACGGGCGCCGAAGCCGATTTCGACAAATTGCTGCAGCAGGCCGCCGAGAAAATCTATCTGCGCACCCAGCCTTATCGTTATGCGGTCTATTTGGAATCCTCGGGACCGGCGCAATACGACCGGGTGCGAGAAATCCTTCAACACCTGGCCGCGCAGAATTCGCAGCGCGAGCGTGCCTGGGCCTATATTGGCCTCGCCGTGCTCGACTATCAGGTCGGCGATCTCCGGCAAGGCATAATGGACGCGCACCGGGCTCTGGCGCTCGCTCCGGATTTCGCGATGGCGTATGAAAACCTCGATAGCGACGAAGCGGTGCTCGGCCATGACGAGGCGTCGCTGGCCGCCGCGCAGTCCGCCGTCGAAGTCCTGCAGCGGGGTCGCAATGTCGACATGAGCGACCTCGCGCGGAGCGTCTCCTTGCCGCTCGAGCAATCCGACGTGGATTTCGCGCTGAACGACTTCGCTGCCGCGCTGCGCGACGGCGAAGAGATCACCCAGCTTCCCGACTTTAACGGCAGCGTGGAGTACGCACGCCAAGCGAATGCCGTCGTTCAGGCGCTGCTCCATAGCGGCGCAGCCTCGCGCGGAGCTTGGCGCGACTTGCCGCCGAGCCGCGATCCGCTGACGCTATCGACCCGCGACGGCACCAAGATCCTCGTGGATTATTGGTTGGGCGACTGGTCCGCCTTTCTCGCCGAGGCTCCCGCGTTGGAGAGGGATTGGGCAAAGCAGTCGCTTGCCGCCGGCGCCTCGGCTCGGCTCAATGACGTGATGAGCCGCCGGTTGATCTGGCCTTACATCGCCGGTGCGATGGCGATGGTGGGGGACTTCAAAGGCGCTCACGCGCTGATCGATAAGACACCGCTCGATTGCTACACCTGCGTACGCAACCGCGCCGACATCGATGCCGCCGAGAGGAATTGGGGCGGTGCGGAATACTGGTTCGAACACGCGGTCCGTCAAGCGCCGTCGATTCCACTGGGCTATCTTCACTGGGGCCGTATGCTGCTGGCGAAAGGCGATTTCGATGGCGCTATCGCGAAGTTTAAGACGGCCAACGACAAAGGTCCGCATTTCGCCGATCCGCTGGAGCTGTGGGGCGAGGCGCTGATCGCCAAGAACCGTTCCGATCTGGCGCTGGCGAAATTCGCGGAAGCCGACAAATACGCGCCTAACTGGGGCCGGTTGCATCTCAAATGGGGCGAGGCGTTGCTGTGGTCGGGCGACAAAAATGGCGCGGCAAAACAATTTGCCACCGCCTCTCGCCTCGATCTCTCCGCCGCCGACAAATCCACGCTCGCGCGCATGGGGGCGAAACATGGCTGAGGACGCATCCGGCGCTGCACCGCGCCCCGATCAGGCGAGCGGCCTTCTTGCGGCGGCGCTGGGCACCGTATCCGGCAATCCCAAGGTCGACGATTTGCTCGACCGACAGATCGCGCTGGCCGACCTCCAGATCGAGGAGATGGCGCACGAAATCAAGCTGCGGCAATGGTCGCTGCGTTTCGCCAATGTCAGCGCGGTGATGAAGGTTTCGTTCGAGATCGCTGTCGCCGTTATCGTCACGGCCGTTGCTGCGGTCCTGTGCGGCGCGATCTGGTCGGCGGCACACGACGACGGCATGGTCATCGAGGCCTTCGGCGTGCCGCCCGATTTGGCACAGCGCGGGTTGACCGGGCAGATCGTCGCCGGCCAGTTGCAGGACGAACTGGCGCGCATGTCGGCGGTGCCGACGGTGCGCCCGACAGATACCTACCGCAACAATTGGGCGGACGACATCAAGGTCGAGATTCCCGATACCGGCGTCTCCATTGGCGAATTCAACCGCTATCTACGGGCGTGGCTGGGACACGAGACCCACATCTCGGGCGCGATTTACCGCACGCCGGACGGCGTGGCCGTCACCATGCGCGCGGGCGATGCTCCCGGCGAAACCTTCACCGGCAGCGAGAAGGATTTACTCGCGCTTATGCAGAAGGCCGCGGAGCATGTCTTCGTCGCGACCCAGCCGTTGCGCTATAGCGACTATCTCGAGGCCAAGAAACGATTCGCCGAGGAATTCGAGGTCCTGCACCGGCTTGAGGCCGATGGCCCGCCGGGCGAGCGGTCGTGGCCCATGGCGAAACTCGGCTACCTTGCCGTTGCTGTCGGGGGCGACCTCGCGAGCGCCCGCAAATATCTCGTCGACAGTCTGGCGCTCGATCCCAATCTCGCCACGGCGCTCGGCAATCTGGAAACCGTAGAGGTATTCGCCGGCCACGACCAGGCGGTGCTTGATGTCTATCAACGGCAACTCGACAGTATCGGGCATGGACAGGTGCGCGGATTGTCCGAGGCCGCCGCGCGGATGTGGGCCGTCGTAACGCCCGCGTCCGTCGCCGAATTGAAGGGCGATTATCGTACCGCGATTGTGGGGTGGCACGAGACGGCCGGGCAACCGGACCTATTCGGTAGCAAAATCTCGGCCGTCGCGGCCGAAGCCGCCGACAACGCCTTGAACCACGATGACGCCGCCGCGCGCCGCGCCTTGTCACAAACGGAGCCCAATGACGATGGTGCCCTGCTAGTGTCTCTTCTGGAGTTCGGGTTGTACGAACTGCCGAATTACACCGTGGACGCGGAACGGCAGGATTGGCACGCCGCGCTGGCGGACGCCGACGCGGCCGACCGTTCGCTGACGCATCCCGACGAGAGAGTTCTGCATGTGGCGCCGTTTGGGCGGAAGACCTGGGTCTGGCCGTGGCTGGCATTCGCCAAGGCGAAGACCGGCGATGTCGCGAGCGCGCACGCGCTGATCGACCGGACGCCGGCCGATTGTTACCTTTGCGTCCGCATTCGCGGAAAGATCGACACGGTCCAGCACAATTGGGGCGGCGCGGAATACTGGTTTGAGAAAGCCGTGAAGCAGGCACCATCGCTTCCTTTAGCCTATGCCGACTGGGGCAAGATGCTTTTGGCGAAAGGCGATTTCGATGGCGCCATCGCCAAGTTCGCGGCGGCGCACGACAAAGGCCCACACTTCGCCGATCCGCTAGAGCTGTGGGGCGAGGCATTGATTCTGAAGAACCGCTGCGACCTTGCGCTGGCGAAATTTACCAACGCCGCGCAATACGCCCCTAACTGGGGCCGCTTGCACCTCAAATGGGGCGAGGCGCTGCTGTGGTCCGGCGACAAACCCGGTGCCGCGAAACAATTCGCCATCGCCGCCAAGCTCGATCTGACGGCGGACGAGCGGGCGCAACTCACGCGCATAGAGGCGCTGCATGGCTGAGGAAGAGCGCGCGGTATCGCAAGAGGAGCGCCCGTCGGCACGGGCAAGCGAAAACGCGGTTGCCGCAGTGCTGGCGCTGGGCTCGGCCAGCCGCGACAAGGCCGACGCCTTTCTAGACGAGCAAGTGCGCCTTGCCCGAAAACAGAGCGCGCTGGTGGAGGTGCAGACCGAAGAGCTGCGCGAGGAAAAGCGCCTGCACCATTGGTCCTTGCGCGTGCGCCACATCAGCGACGTGATGAAACTCGCCTTCGAACTGTCCTTGGCGCTGATCGTTCTCGGGCTCGTGTTCGCCATCGGCGCGGCGGTGTGGTCGGCGTCGCGCGAGGATGGCCTCGTCATCGATGCTTTCACTGTGCCGCCGGATTTCGCGCAGCGCGGCGTCAGCGGTGACGTGGTCGCAAGCGAATTGCTCGATCGGCTGTCGGAGATGCAGCGCGGCACGATTTCGTCGCGTGCGGCCTCAAGCTACGCCAGGAACTGGGACAACGACATCAAGGTCGAGATTCCCGACACTGGTGTTTCCGTCGGCGAGGCCTATCGGTTCCTGGTTCGCATGCTTGGGCACGAGACGCACATCTCGGGCGAGGTTTTCCGCACGCAGAATAGCATCGTGCTGATCACGCGCGTCGGCAGCCAGCCCGGTTCACGCTGGCAGGGCCGCGAAACCGATCTCGACGCGTTGATCGACAAGGCGGCCGGCTATGTCTATGCACGCACGCAGCCGTTCCGCTATGCCGTTTACCTGCTCAATCGAAACCGTTACGTTGAAGCCGATCCCGTTTTCGCCGCTCTTGCGGCCAGTGGGCCCGATTCCGAGAAGTCCTGGGCTTATGCGCTGTGGATCTACCCCGCGCTCAACCGCAACGAGCTCGATACCGCGCTTGCGCGCGCGCGTCGTGGGGCGGAACTCGGTCCCAATCTGATCCTCGCCCAGCTTAACGCCGCAACGGTCGAAGGACTGGCCGGGCATGACGAGCAGGTTCTTTCCTATTCGCGGGCCGGCGATGCCGCGTGGCGCGGCAAGGGGCGGGGCGACGTTGCGCCTTTGCCCGGCGCGGTGATGCAGCAAGAAGCCCTGGCGGCCGTCGCGGAGGAAACGGCGGACTACCCTGCGGCGCTTGCAGCCTATCGCGAGATTCTTGGCAAGCAGGTGTTTGCGGGCTCCGACTGGTCGTCGCGCTACATGATGAGCGTGGATGCGGTGCGACTGCACGATCTCACTGCCGCACGCGGTTTTCTGGGCAACGGCAGCGATGCAGACATGACCCAGCGCAGTGTGGCGGGCGCCGGCTGGAATCTGAACACATTCGATTATCCGCAAGCTGCGATGTTTGCCGCACAGGGCGACTGGGAGGGTGTGCGGCGGGACCTCGAACATGTCGCGGCGATGCCCGATGCTCGGTCTGCGCTCATGCAAATCCAGACACGCATCGCGATCTGGCCGCGCCTGGCGCTCGCCTATGCGCATTTGGGAGAACCTGCAAAGGCGTGGCAGGCAATCGGCAAAACCTCGCTCGATTGCTACGTCTGCCTGCGCGTGCGGGGCCAGATCGATGTGCTGACAAAGAACTGGGCGGGTGCCGATTATTGGTTCGTGCGCGCCGTGAAACAGGCACCATCGATTCCCTTCGCCTATTTGGAATGGGGCAAGATGCTGGCATCGAAGGGCGATTTGGATGACGCCATCGCGAAATTCGCGGCGGCAAGCCAGAAAGGCCCGCATTTCGCCGATCCGCTCGAGGCCTGGGGCGAGGTGTTGATCGCTAAGAGCCGCTCCGATCTGGCGCTAGCCAAATTCGCCGAGGCGGCCCAATACGCCCCCAACTGGGGCCACCTGCATCTCAAATGGGGCGAGGCGCTGCTGTGGTCCGGCGACAAGCCCGGTGCCGCGAAACAATTCGCGCTCGCCGCCAAGCTCGATCTCACTTCATCCGAAAAATCCGAACTGACGCGGGTGGGTCATGGCTGACGAGTTTTCCGACGACACCGGCGAAGCCGAAGAGGCGCTGGAGACCAATGCGGCGGCCATCGCCGTGGCGCTCGACGCCGCGCACGACAATGCCGCTTTGTCCGCCTCCGCCAGCAACTTCCTCGCGCGGCAGAGCGCGCTAGTGGAGGAGCAGCGCCATCACCTGCGCGAACAGCTCAAGCGGCTGAAGCTGAATATCTTCAGCCAGCGCCTGTCGATCGCGCTCAAGCTCTTGACGGCGCTGGTCGGGCTGGCGGTTGCGGGGGCTCTCGCGCTCATCGTCCGCAATGCCATGAACGCAAGCGGATTGGTGGTGGATAGCTTCACGGCGCCGCCCGATTTCGCCGCGCGCGGCATCGGCGGCGACGTCATCGCGGCAGATTTGACGACGCGGCTGCGCGCCGTTCGCCAGCTCGCTGTTGATAATTCCTATGCCGCCTCGAACGACGTCAGCAAGGACGACGACACCATCAAGGTCGCGATACCCGAGACCGGCATCTCCGTCTCGGAAGCCTTGCGGGCGTTGCGCGGCTGGCTGGGCCATGAACGCCATGTCAACGGATCGTTGCGCGAATTGGACGGCGGGAAGATTCAGTTGCTCCTGACGATCGACGGCGCTGAGGGTGTTGCACTGACGGGTGCGCCCGGCGATCTCGACAAGCTGGAAGGGCAAGCCGCGGAAAGCCTGTTCGGCAGGTTCGATCCGGGGAATTACGCGATCTATCTCATGGCCGCCGGACGGTTCGCGGAAGGCCAAGCCGTGGTTGGTGCCTATGCGGTGACGCCGCGGGCGTCTGTGGAGAGCGCTGCCGACTATTCCCTTTGGAGTGCCGCCACCGCCCTCGCGACCGGCGACATCCCGCTTGCCATCGCGCGCGCGCGCATTTCAGCCGGCATCGATCCCCGGATTGCAGTGAGCCATATCCAAGAGGCGCGGCTCGACGCCGTCATCGGCCATAATGAGGACGCCCTGCGCGAAAGTTACGCCATTCTGCCGCTGAAAGACGCCGACCAACCCCCGCCATTGCGCGGGCATGGTCTTTTAGACGGCAAGGCCGAGGCATCCTTAAGGATCGCGCAATTGACCGGCGACTTCGCGAACGGTTCAACTTGCCTCTACCGCTGCACACAGTCGCGATTGTTCGCGTATCGCGCGGAAGTCGCGGCGCATCTTCATGACGTTACGGCGAGCCTTTCGCTTCTGGCCGATGCGCGTGCCGCCGGTCAGACGGATGAGGAACTTGTGAGCCGCGTGCGCTATTTGGCCGATGCCGATGCCGGCGCGTGGCTTGCCGCCCTGGCGGACATCCGCGCTACCGCCAAGGCGTTTGCGGCGGGGTACGATCATGCAAATCCGCGCTTCGTCGCCACGATAACTGCCACGGCCTACGAGCCTTTGGCCGCGACCGCCGAGGCGCATCTGGGAGAATTCGCCGTCGCGCATCATGATATCGATGCCACGCCGGGCGATTGTTATAGCTGTGTCCGCGCGCGCGGAGAAATCGATGCCTTGCAAAAGAACTGGGGCGGCGCGGCTTATTGGTTCGCCGATGCCGTGAAGCAGGCGCCATCCATTCCATTCGCCTATGCCGATTGGGGCGCGATGCTAATGCAGCGCGGCGATCTCAATGGCGCCATCGCGAAGTTCGCAGCGGCGCATGAGAAAGGCCCGCACTTCGCCGATCCGCTGGAGCTGTGGGGTGAGGCGCTGATCCTCAAAAACCGTTCGGACCTCGCGCTGGCCAAGTTCACGGAAGCCGACAAATACGCCCCAAACTGGGGCCGCCTGCATCTCAAATGGGGCGAGGCGCTGTGGTGGACCGGCGACAAGGACGGCGCGCAAAAGCAATTCTCAGCAGCCGCCCGGCTTGATTTGAGCGTCACGGAACGAACCAACATCGAGCACTGGTTGAGAGCGGGTTAGTTCTGCTTTTTCAACGCACTTTCATGCCACTTATGCAGCAGCGCATACTCCAGCGCCGATAGTGCGGCGAAGATCGCGATGCCGAGCGCTGCCAGCAATCCCAGACAGGCAAACAATCTGGCGATCTCCAGCCGGTTGCCCGCTTCCACGATGCGCCAGGCCAGCCCGGTCGCGGTGCCCGATCCGGCGACGAATTCCGCCACCACCGCGCCGATCAGCGCCAGCCCGCCGGCGATCTTCATGGCGCCGAGCAGATAGGGCAGGGCGCTGGGCAATTGCAGGCGGCGCAAAATCTGCCAGCGGCTGGCGCCGTAAAGCCGGAACAGATCGATCAGATTGTGGTCGGCCGATTTCAGGCCCAGCGTGGTGTTCGACAGAATGGGAAAGAACGCCACCAGGAACGCGATCAGGATCAGCGCCAGCTCGATGCGGTCGTAGCCCACCCAGATCAGGATCAGCGGTGCGATCGCCACCACCGGCGTCACCTGCAGCACGACGGCGTAAGGATAAAGCGCGTTTTCGACGATACGGCTCTGGCTGAACAGGATCGCCAGCGAAACGCCGATCAAAACTGCCAGCGCGAAGGCGGCCAGCGTCACCGACAGCGTGGCCCACAGCGACGCCATAAGGCTGGCGAAATCTGACGTGAACGCGGCCCAGATGTCGCTCGGCGCCGGAAGCAGATAGACCGGCAGCTGCGCGGCGCGCACCGCGACCTGCCACGCCACCAGCACGGCAATGCCGAGCGCGAAGGGAAGGGCGTATTTGAGCAATGCGTTCACGCCGCCTTCCCCTTCAATGAAGCAGAAATCCGTCCGGCCGCGGCGGAAAATTCGGGGGTCAGCCGATAACTTTCGTTGCGCGCGGCGGGCGGCGTCAGCACGATCTCTTCCGCCACGCGCCCGGGACGCGCGCGCATCACAGCGACGCGCGTCGAAAGATAAGCGCTTTCGTAGACCGAATGGGTGACGAAGACGATGGTCATGCCGTCCTCGCGCCACAACGCGAGCAGATCGTCGTTGAGCGATTGGCGCGCCGGTTCGTCGAGCGCCGCGAACGGCTCGTCCATCAAGAGCAGCTTGGGCTTGGCGGCAATGGCGCGCGCGATGGAAACGCGCATCTTCATGCCGCCGGAAAGCTCGCGCGGGAAGGCGCGCTCGAACCCTGAAAGGCCGACGCGTGTCAGCGCCTCGGCCGCGCGCGCTTCGGCTTCCCCGAGATTCACGCCTTCCAGATCGAGCGCCAGGCGTGCATTGACCAGCACGTTTGCCCACGGCATCAGCGTCGGGTCCTGGAAGACGAACGCGGTTTCGGGCTTGCTCGGCGTGAAGCTGACCGTGCCGCCGCTCGGTGCGATCAGTCCGGCGATCAGCCGCAACACCGTGGACTTACCGCAGCCCGACGGCCCGACCAGCGAAAGGAATTCGCCTTCCGCAACCTCAAGGTCGACCCCCGCCAGCGCTTGGGTTCCCGAGGCGAAGGATTTGGAGACGTTGCGAAGGGAAAGTAGCGCAGACAAGACCTTACCTCCCCCTTTGTGGGGAGGTCGGCGAACGAAGTGAGCCGGGTGGGGGGCGGTGCTGGTGATTGCCCAATTCCAAACTGATCTGCTCCATCACAGCGTCGATATTATCAAGCACGTCCAGATTCTGAAACCGCAACGTTCGATATCCTTGGCTTGTCAGGAATCGATCTCGCCGCAAATCATGCGCATGCTGTTTGGGCTCGCCGTGTTGTCCGCCATCAAGTTCGATAACAAGGCGCACGCCGTGCTCGACGAAATCCAGAACATAGGCTCTGAAAGGTGATTGTCGCCGGAAATGGTAGCCTTGTTCATTGAGCTCGCGCAGTTTCCACCACAAGCGCTTTTCGACCTCGGTTGCATCTCGCCGCAAGCGCCGCGCCTGTGCGATCTTTTCCGGTCCAGCGGGTTTGAACATGCACTGCCCCCCACCCGGAGCGCTTCGCGCTCCGACCTCCCCACAAAGGGGGAGGTTAGTTCACTCGAAATACTGTGGCGCGCCCCGCATGAAGCTGAGGTCGTAGGCCTTCTCATAGGGCAGCGTCTTGGGATAAAGGCCCTCTGCGCTCATCATCCCGAAGAAATTCTTCCAGCGCGGCCCCGTCATGGCGCCGATGCCGAAGGTCTTGGCGTCACCCGATGCCACGATGCCATAGGATTTCATCTTGGCGATGGCCTGAGCGATGACGTCGTCCTTCATGTCGGGATTGTCGCGCTTGATCAGCGCATTGGCGGGGGACGCGTCGCCTTCGAGATAATGCTTCCAGCCGTCGCGCGTGGCGTCATAGAACGCCTGCACGGCGGCGGGCTTCTTGTCGATCCAACTTTGCGGCACCAGCACCAGATTGCCGTAACCGGAATAGCCGTTGTCGGCGAGCAGGAAAACTTGCGGCTTGAAATGGGCCGTGGTCTGCACCGTGTAAGGTTCGCTGGTGAGATAGCCTTCCTGGATCGCGCCCGGATCGATCAGGAACGGCTGCAGGTTGAAGGTGTACTTGCGGATCTGCGAGTCGGAGAATCCATATTTCGATTTCAGCCACGGCCATACCGTGGTCTGCGCCGCATCGCCGAGCATGATCGGTTTGCCCTTCAGGTCGGCGAGGCGGCGTACGTCCGGGCGCGGATGGCTCATCAGGATCGCCGGATCCTTTTGGAACACCGCCATCACGGCGCGCACCGGGATCCCCGCTTTGACCATGTTGAGCGGCACGAAACAGTTCGAGCCGATGCCGAAATCCGCCGCGCCGCCCGCAATCAGCTGGGGCACGTTCACGCTCGGTCCGCCCTCGCGGATGACGACGTCAAGCCCGCGCCGCTTGTAGAGCCCGAGCGCCAGCGCTTCGTAGAAACCGCCATGCTCCGCCTGCGCCTTCCAATCGGTGACGAAGACAATGTGCGTAAGTGGGGCGACGCGGCTGGGCGCAGCCTCGGCCGAGGTCGCGAATACAAACGCCGCAGCCGCAAGAAGCAGTCGAACTGTCATGGACATCCCCAGAAATGGTCCGGCGGACATTTAGCTCGGACTCATCGTTTCCGGTCAAGGATGGGGAAGCGGTCGGCCTAGTTCTGGTCGCCGCCGCTGTCCTGATTGGTCTGGCCCGGATTCTGCGCCGGCTTCGACTTTTCGCCCGAGCCGAAAATCCAGTCGAACAGACTGCCGATCGGATTGCCGCGGCGCTGCTCCTGTTGCTGCGGCGGCTCCTGCGCTTCGCCAGTTACCGTTTGGGACTCGTCATCGGACATCAGTGGTACGCCGGAGCCCTCCAGCAGATTCTCGACCGGCTGGCCCGGCGGCGAACGGTTGAGCGGCGTCGCCGGCAGGCCTTTTTCGGCCGCCGTCATCACGTCGCGCCAGATCGTGGCGGGCAGGCTGCCGCCGGTTACGCCGCGCATCGGCGAGGCATCGTCGTTGCCCACCCAGACGCTCGTCACGTAATCGGCAGTGAAGCCGACGAACCAGGCGTCGTGATAATTCTGCGTCGTGCCGGTTTTGCCGGCGGCTTCGTGGCTCCACAGCGCCGCACCGCGCCCGGTGCCCTCGGTCACTACGCCATACAGCATGGCGGTGAGATCGCGCGCCACATGCTCGGCGATCACGCGGTTCTCTTGCGGCGGTTTGCGCTTGTAGAGCGGCTTGCCGTCCGGCCCGTCCACTTCGGTCACCATATAGGGCGAGACCTTGATCCCGCCCGAAGCGAAGGTGGCATAAGCGCTGGTCAGTTCGAGCGGCGTCACTTCGCTGGTGCCCAGCGCCAATGATGCGTTGGCCTCGAGCTTCGAAGTGATGCCGCAACGCTTGGCCGCTTCCACCACCGTGTCCAGCCCGACTTCCTGAGCAAGGCTGGCGGTGATCGTGTTGACGGAATGGGCCAGCGCGTCGGCCAGCGTCAGCGTGCCGTAGGCGCGCCCGCCGTAATTGGTCGGCGTCCAGCCGTTGATGTCCACGGGTTCGTCGGTGCGCACGTCCCAGGGATTGAGGCCCGCTTCCAGCGCGGCCAGATAGACGAACGGCTTGAAGGCCGAGCCCGGCTGGCGATGGGCCTGGATCGCGCGATTGAGCGTGCTTTCGTCGTAGTCCGTGCCGCCGATCATCGCCGAGATCGCGCCGTCCGGCTTCATCACGATGACGGCGGCTTCGTGGGCGCGGGCTTTGACGCCCGCCTTGCTGGTGATGACTTTCACCGCGGCGGCGCGCGCCGCTTCTTGCAGCTTCGGCTCTAGCGTGGTGTGCACCACCAGGTCGCCCGACAGCACCGCCCCGCCGGCCGAGGCCAGTGTGCGCGCCTGCTCGGTCGCTGCATCCAGAAAGAAGTTGCGCGCATCCACGGTGGTGCGGTCCACCACGGCGGCGGGATGATCGCGCGCTTCGTCGGCCTGGCGCTGCGAAATCGCTTCGGTTTCGACCATCGCCTTCAGCACGATATCGGCGCGTTCCTGGGCGCGGGCGAGATCGCGCCTTGGCGAGAACACCGAAGGGGCGCGCGTCAGCGTCGCCAGCATGGCGGCCTCGGCCAGCGTCAAGTTACGCGCCGACTTGCCGAAATAAACGCGCGCGGCGCCGTCCACGCCGTAGGCGCCCGAGCCCAGATAGATGCGGTTCAGATAGAGTTCCAGGATCTGCTGCTTGGACAGGGTTTTTTCCAGCGCGGCGGCGTCCATCATGTCGGTCAGCTTGCGCGACATGGTGCGCCCGGAATCGGTGAAGACGATCTTGGCGGTCTGCTGGGTGATGGTGGAGCCGCCGGCCACCCAGTGGCGGGCGCGGATATCGGCCAGCAGCGCGCGCAGCAAGCCGCGCGCATCGATGCCGTGATGCGAATAGAAGCGGCGGTCCTCCATGGCGATGAAGGCAGCCGGCAGATAGTCCGGCATCTGGTCCAGCCTCAGCCGCTCGCCGACGATGGCGCCGCGATGGCCGACCTCTTCGCCTTTGGTGTCCAGGAAGGTGTAGGCCACCGGGCGGTTGACCGCGTAAAGGTCCTGCTGAAGGTTCAGCGGCGGCGCGAACAGCGCCAGGATGTTGGGCAGCAGCCAGATGGCGAGCAGCGGCACTGCCAGGATGCCGCTCGCCCACAGCGCGATTTTGCCGAGGCGTTGGCGGTGATCGATGATCCAGCCGCCCAGGGCATCGACCCCGCGCAGCAAGGCATCCAGGATTTGGCGAAGCTGAGGGCCCATGCGGGGCGTTACGTGGCCGATATTTGGGGCGGATTCAAGACGAGCGAGGTTAACGATAGGAAAGCTGGCGCCCCCTCACCCGCAAAAAACGCTAGCGGGTGAGGCGGAAAGCTCCCGTCAGCTCGAGATCAGGGACCGACCCAATCCTCCAGCTCCCGCTCGCGGCGCGCATAGGCCCGGTGCAGGCATTCTTTGCTGGGGCAGACGTCGCGGCGCAGCGCAATCCAATCGCGCTGTTCCGCAATCAACGCCTCTTCATCCGTCACGCGGTGGCGCACGTGACGATAGAGGCGGTCGAGTTCGGCATCGCGCTTGGCGAGATCGTCGTCGGAACAGATCAGGCGTTCGGCCTGGTTGCGGGCGGCGGCGCAATCGAAACTCGGATGCGCGGTCATCGGCTGCGCTGTCGTATCGGGCGCGGCTCCCGGCGCCGTCTCGGTCGCAGTCGGGGTCGCCTCCGTCGTGGTCGCCGCCGCTTGCGGCGTGGCCGCTGCCGTCATGATCCGGAGTTTTTCGCAGCCCTCCGCGTCGCCGCCCTTGCAGGCCTTTTCGTAAAGGCCGCGGGCCCACGATGCGTCCTGGCGTCCGCCTTCGCCATTGATCGCCATCGTACCCAGACTGGTGCAGGCCCGCATTTCGCCGGCAACGCAGGCGCGTTCGTACAGCGATGCGGCTTTGGCGAAGTCCTTTGCCTGATACGCCGCCTGGCCGTCCGCAAACAGGCTCGCGCCGCTGTCGCGGCTGCATCCCGCGAGCGAACAGACAATTAGAACCAACAGCAGTTTCGATGTCAGGCCGGAAAGAGTCCCTCTCATGCTGTGCCTCCCCTGGGCGTGCAGCCCGTCAATAAAGCAGATGCGCTTGGCGCTCGTGCAGCCAGGCCTCTTCGTCCGGCGCGGCCAATGCCTCCAAATCCCTTGGCGTCGTAGCCGCATCGTCCACCCATTCGCGCAGCAACGCGGAGCCGTTGATGACATCGATGGCGAGCTTGCCTT